>BCQL01000029.1_pt1 | contig 17100 bp, 17 predicted proteins | sample 1008151 | NCBI WGS metagenome assembly BCQL01 (sample SAMD00035459, study PRJDB4067) | museum specimen metagenome | biome: marine biome; feature: sea shore; material: organic material | host: Otohimella japonica | place: Japan:Kanagawa | collected 1927
GTCAGATTCATCATAATATAAAATTATGATGACAATGAAAAAATGCAACTTAAATCAATAGAAGTGACGTGCTAGAATGATCTCAAGCGCTGCGTTCTGTCACTGACGCGGCGTACCCAACGCAACCAACATCGGAGAGATCAAATGGACGGTAACGACGCCGGGAAATGCCCAGTCATGCACGGGACAGCACTGCAAACCACGCACAGCGTTCGCGGGAACAAGGACTGGTGGCCCAACCAGTTGAACCTGAAAATCCTGCACCAGAACGCGCCTGCCTCTGATCCGATGGGACTGGACTTCGATTATGCCGAAGAGTTCAACAAACTGGACCTCAAGGCGCTGAAGGCCGATCTGCACGCGCTGATGACCGACAGCCAGGATTGGTGGCCTGCAGATTATGGCCACTATGGCCCGTTCTTTATCAGGCTGGCCTGGCACGCAGCCGGGACATACCGGACCGCTGACGGTCGTGGTGGTGCAGGCTCTGGTCAGCAACGTTTTGCGCCGCTCAACAGCTGGCCTGACAACGGTAACCTCGACAAGGGCCGTCGCCTGCTGTGGCCGATCAAGCAGAAATACGGTAACCAGATTTCCTGGGCTGATCTGTTTGTACTCTGCGGCAACTGCGCGATGGAATCGATGGGGCTGGAAATGTTCGGCTTTGGCGGTGGCCGCACCGATGTGTGGGAACCCGAGGAAGATGTCTATTGGGGTCGCGAAGACGAGTGGCTGGCCACATCCGACAAGCCCAACAGCCGTTATTCCGGTGACCGCGATTTGGAAAACCCGCTCGCTGCTGTGCAGATGGGCCTGATCTACGTCAACCCAGAAGGGCCAAATGGCGACCCTGACCCGCTCGCCTCGGCCCGCGATATCCGTGAAACATTCGCGCGGATGGCGATGAACGACGAGGAAACAGTCGCGTTGGTTGCCGGTGGTCACACCTTTGGCAAAGCACATGGTGCAGGCGATCCCGCCCTGATGGGGCCAGAGCCAGAGGCGGCACCTATGGAGCAGATGGGTCTTGGCTGGAAGAACGGCTTTGAAAGCGGCAAAGGGGTGCATACGACCACAAGTGGCATCGAAGGTGCATGGACCCCAACGCCGACCACCTGGGATATGAGCTATCTTGATACGCTGCTAGGCAACAACTGGGAGCTTGGCAAGAGCCCAGCAGGCGCAAACCAGTGGCACCCTGCAGCCGGCGCGATGCGTGATGCAGTTGAAGATGCACATGATGCAACGCGACGCCATACGCCGATGATGACAACTGCGGATATGGCCCTGAAAATGGATCCGGATTATGCCCGCATCTCAAAGCATTACCACGAAAACCCCGAGGTCTTCGCCGATTCCTATGTCCGCGCCTGGTTCAAGCTGACCCACCGCGACATGGGGCCAAAGGTGCTGTATCTGGGCGACGAGGTGCCAGCGGAAGACCTGATCTGGCAAGACCCTATCCCGGCCGTTGATCACGACCTGATCGATAATGCGGAAATCGCGGCGCTCAAGGCGAAAATCCTCGCCTCTGGCCTCTCGATCTCTGAAATGGTGTCGACCGCCTGGGCCTCTGCCTCGACCTTCCGTGGGTCGGACAAGCGTGGTGGTGCCAATGGCGCCCGTATCCGTCTGGCTCCGCAAAAGGACTGGGATGTGAACCAACCGGCGCAACTGGCATCCGTGCTGACCACGCTGACCGGTGTGCAGACCTCGTTCAACGATGCCCAGTCGGGTGGCAAGAAGGTCTCGCTCGCCGATATCATCGTGCTGGCGGGTTGTGCCGGGGTCGAGCAGGCGGCCAAGAACGGTGGCCACGACATCACGGTGCCCTTCACACCGGGCCGAATGGACGCAAGCGCCGAACAGACCGATGCGGAAAGCTTTGAGCCACTGGAGCCCATGGCCGACGGTTTCCGCAACTACCTCAAGGCTGACTATTCGGTGCCTGCCGAAAAGCTGCTGGTGGATCGTGCGCAACTGCTCACACTCTCCGCGCCAGAAATGACCGTGCTGGTGGGTGGCTTGCGGGTGCTGGGCGCGAATGCAGGTGGCTCCACACACGGTGTGTTCACCTCACAGACCGATGCGCTGACCAACGACTTCTTCACGACCCTCGTTGATATGGGGATCGCATGGAAGCCCACAGGCCATGACATCTATGAGGGCAGCGACCGGGCGACGGGCAACGTCAAGTTCACCGGCACCCGCGTCGATCTGGTCTTTGGTTCCAATTCGCAATTGCGCGCACTGGCAGAGGTTTATGCTCAGGATGATGCAAAGACGAAGTTTGCAAACGACTTTGTGGCCGCTTGGACCAAGGTCATGAACCTTGATCGCTTTGATGTGATGTAAACAATCCGGGCGCGGCCTTTTGCGGGCCGCGCCCATCCTTTACGGCGGACCAATCCACATGCAAAGGACCACCTGATGCACATCCGTTAAATTATTCGGCCGGAACCAGTGCCGGACCTGTCTCGATCCGCTTGGCCCGGCGTTCGCCCAGCATCAACATGGCAGGCGTGACCAACAGGGTCAGCGCCGTCGCAATCACCAGACCACCGGCAATCGCGGCAGAGAGTTCCGTCCACCACTGCGTGGACGGCGCGCCATAGACGATGTCGCGGGTGAAAAAATTGATATTCAACCCGATCACCATCGGCATAAGGCCCAGCGCCGTGGTGACGGACGTCAGCACAACAGGGCGCAAACGTTGCGCACCCGTGCGCAAGGCGGCCTCAAGCGACGACAAACCATGAGCCTTCAACCCGTTGAACGTATCGATCAAGACGATGTTGTTGTTCACCACAATGCCCGCCAACGCGATCACCCCAATGCCGCCCATAACAACGCCGAAGGGACGCCCGGTGACCATCAGCCCCAACAACACCCCCGCGATGGAAAAGACGATCGCCGACATCACCACAAATGCCTGCCAAAAACTGTTGAATTGGGTCAACAGGATCGCGAACATCAATCCGATGGCGGCAAGAAACGCACCAATAAGGAAGGTCATCGATTCCGCCTGATCCTCGGCCTCACCCCCGAAGGCCACATCAACGCTGGCGGGCAGGTCGAGCGTTTCAATCGCGGCCTGCAGCGCAATGGTCTGGTCATTGGCCAGAACGTCGACCGCCACATCCGCTGAGATCGTGATCGCGCGCTCTTGATCAATCCGGGTGATCACACCGCTGCGCGGCGCGGGCGTAAAGGACACAAAGTTTGATATCGGCACAAGGCCCGCGTTGGTCGGCACGCGCAGCACTTCCAATTCTGCCAGCGTGCGGTCCACGGCTGGAAAGCGCACGACAATATCAACCTCGCCATCGCCATCATCAGGGCGATAGTCAGCGACCGTAATGCCGCGGGTCAGAAGCTGTACCGCCTGACCGAGCAATGCGACGTTGGCCCCACTGCGCGCCGCCTCGGACCGATCAACGGTGATTTGCCACTCCACGCCCGGGCTGGGCCGGGTTTCGACTACGTCGATAAAGCCGCCCATGCGCGCCATCTCAGCCAGGATCATCTGCACTGCGGTGTCCTGGTCGGCCTGAACATTGCCCAGAACATCCAGATTGATCGGCTTGCCACCGCCGGGGCCGCCAGAATCCGTCTCAACCTGCACGTCAATGCCTGGGATTTCGGCCATATCGATGCGAATATCCTCAGATATCTCCACCACGGGGCGGCGTGTATCCCATTCGGCCAGTTCCAACTGGATTGATCCGATGGCGTCACTGCCATCATTCGATCCGCCAGAGCGGGCGTAGACGCTGGCGACTTCATCATATTGCGTCAGTCGCGCCTCAACCTGCCGGACCAGCGCGTCCTGTTCGTAGATCGAGAAATTGTCCTTCGCACGCACTTCTACCTGTGCATAATCCGGCTCGACCTCGGGAAAGAACGTCAGACCATTGCCAAGACTGCCATAGGCGACAAAGGAGCTTACCAATGCAATCACCGCAAAACTGAGCGTGGTCCATGGCCGCAAGATCGACCATTCCAGCAGACGGATATAGCCACCCATGAAGCCCGTCATCTGGCGCGGGTCACCCTGTTCGGCAGCGTAAAGCTGTGCCTTGGCGTGGGCCGACTGCGCCTGGCGCTTGCCAATCACCCCCCCCATGACGGGGATGAAAATCAGCGCCATGAAAAGCGACGCCGCCAACGTGAAAATCACCGTGATCGGCAGGAACTTCATGAACTCACCCACCACCCCCGACCAGAAGAGCAGTGGAAAGAATACGCAGAGTGTGGTCGCAGTCGATGCGATGATCGGCCAGGCCATCCGTTTGGCGGCACGGGCATAGGCGACCTTGGGCACCTCCCCCTCGTGCAGGTATCTGTCGGCCAATTCAACCGTCACGATTGCACCGTCAACCAGCATGCCCACCACAAGGATCAGCGAGAAAAGCACCACGATATTCATCGTGTAGCCAAGGAAATAAAGCCCCGCGACGCCCGTCAGAAACGCGCCCGGAATGGCAAAGCCAACCAGCAACGAAGACCGCAGCCCCAGCGCGTAAACCACCACGATCATGACCAGAATGATTGCCGCAATGACATTCGCCTCAAGGTCAGACAACATCGTCTGCACCGTTTCGCTTTCATCCAGCGTATAGCGGATCTGCACGCTTTCGGGCCAATCAGCCTGGGCTGCGGCAACGACCGCGCGGACCTCATCCACGGTTTCGATAATATTGGCGCCAACCCGTTTCTTGACCTCCAGCGCCAGTGCCGACTGCCCGTTGATGCGGGCAAAGCCCGTCGGGTCCTCAAACGTGTTTCGGATCGTCGCCACATCGGCAAAGGTCACAACCGTCTGGCCGCGCACCAGCACGGGCAATTCCATCACATCCTGCAGGTCTTCGATAAGGCCAGGGACCTTCAGCACCAAACGCCCCGCGTCACTTTCAATCGCACCGGCAGCAATCAATTGATTATTGTTCGTGATCGAGGAAATCAGCTCATCAAAGGTAATATTGTAGGTCTGAAAAACCGTGGGATCGATGAGAACCTCAAGCAGTTCGGTCCGTTTACCCCCGACATCGACCTCCAAAACGCCGCTCAGCGACTCAATATCTTCCTGCAGATCTTCGGCAAGGCTGTTCAGGGTCCGCTCTGGCACGGGCCCGGATAAGATAACAGTCAAAATGGGAAAGAGGGCCGTGTTGATCTCTGTGACAACCACGGTCGTATCCGAAGGCAAATCACTTTCCACCTTATCTGCGCCTTCGCGGACTTTGTCCAAGGCTTCGTCAGCATCAAAACCCGGCTCAAAGTCCAGCTGGACACTGCCGCGCCCTTCGCTCGCGATGGCCGTCATTGTCTTGAGCCCCGTGAGCGAGGCAAACTCTGTCTCCATCGGACCCAGCAGCACATCTTCGGCATCCTGCGGCGAGATGCCATCAATGGACGCGGAGACATAGATCACCGGGATCGGGATTTCGGGGTTACTCTCTTTCGGGATTGCGATGTAGGACAGGGTGCCAATGGCCAGCAGAAACACCAGCAAAAGCTGCACCACCTTGCTGCGGTTGAAGGCGGCATCAATCAGCGCGTTCATTGCGAGACCTGCGTGGTTTGCGGCGCATCCACCATCCGTGGATCCACTATATCACCAGCATTCACATAGCCCTGGCCAACCGTGATGATGCGCGCAGCGTCCGGCAGCCCGGTCACCCAGACACCATCGGTTTGCGCGCGCACGATGGACACAGGTAGAAACGCCACTGTCTGATCATCCTGCACGGTTTTGATCCCCAAGGTCCCGTCACTGCCCAGTGACAAAATGGCGGGCGAGATAAAATGCCCGCGCGCCTGTCCCGTTGGCACTACGACGCGGGCGCTCAGACCTGCTGGCATGATGCTGTCGGGGTTGGCGACAATAACCTCCACCCGGAAGGTCCGGGTCTGCGGGTCGGCGTTGCTACCGACAAAACCAATGGTGCCTGTACGCACCTCACCGGTGATAAACTCAACATCTGCCACTTGCCCTGTCTCGATCCGGCTCATGGCTTGCTGCGGGACCTGAATGACGACAGTGAGCGGGTCAATGTCGATGACTTCGGCGACCACATCACCGCTGTCGACAAACTCGCCCTCATCCAAAGTCATGTCATTCAAACGCCCGGCGAAGGGCGCGCGAATGATCGCATTTTCCAACTGCTCTTGTGCCGCGGTGAGAGATGCATCTGCGGCCGCCTTGGCCGCCCGCGCCATGCTGACACGGTCCTCGGTCGCGATGCCGCGGGCCTGCAGCGCCAACGCATTATCAAGATCACGGATCGCCTGATCGGCCTGTGTTTGGGCCTGCAAGAGTTGGGCGGCGACAGTTTCGGGATCAACGCGCCCCAGCTCTTGTCCGGCTGTCACCAGATCGCCGCGCGCCGCACTGACCGACACCACCTGACCTTCGGCCTCGGACCTGATCTGGGTGGCGCGGTCCGGTTCGGACTGGCCTTCTGCCGTGAGAACCAATTGCACATCTTGCGCCTGCGAGGGCAGCGCGGCGACGGTGGTCACACGTGACACAGACTGTTCCGCCACATCCGCTTCATCCGTGGCTGCAGGCAGAACGTAGCCGCTGCCCATCCACCCCACCAGCAATAGCGCAAGTAAGACGGCGACCCACTTGGAACGCCCTGCACCCCTGTCACTGTCAAATGTCAACTTGCCCATCAAATCCGGCGCTGTATCGCGTGCCATGGGACAACCCTCTGCAATGAAGACCAGCTTAACGGGATATGTCCCATCAGCCCATCATTTTGCAGTAGCTAAGGTCGGGGTTTAACGGTTACTAGACGCGCGAGCCAAAATATTCACGGCCCGCGCATCATAGCCGGTCACAAAAGATGCAACCGATTTTGCGTCAAAAGCGCAATCAGAACCTGTCTTGCCTGCGCACGGTGCGCCTGGTGGATGCGGCTTGAAGCGTCTGCGTCCCCGTCGCGGATTGCTTCCAAAACACCCCGATGATCGACATTAGATTGTACAGGAAGTGGGCGCATGTAGAGCGTCACAGCTTTGGCCCGACGTACCTGATCAGCCATCAACCCCGTGATCGTTACGACCCGGCTGTTCCCGCCAAGGCGTACCAGTTCACTATGAAACCGGTCATCGGCGGCAGCCCAGGCCTCGCGATCTGTCTGATGCAACGCGGCCTCCATGTCCGCAATCGTGGCATCCAGGGCGGCCAGATCATCCGCGCCATATCCCCGCATTGCCGCCTGCGCGGCTGCCATGCTTTCCAGCGCCGTCAGAACATCATAAATTTCTTCCATATCGCGGATGGAGATCGGCAGGATGCGCACGCCCTTGTGGGCCCGCAGCTCTAAAAGCCCTTGGGCTTCCAGCATCAGGGCCGCTTCGCGCACCGGCGTGCGCGACATACCCAACCGCAGCGCAAGCTCGGTTTCCAAATGATCGGACCCTGCGGGCAAATCCCCCGAAAAGATCAGGGTGCGCAGCTTTTCAACCGCGATCGCAGAGTTGCTTTTGGGTTTCACCGGCATTTGCGCCATGTCTCACACCTTTTGCTTTTGCCCGGTTTCAGCCGACCGGTAAATCGCAGTCTCGGCCGCGATCACCGTCAGATAGTCTTGCGCGATGTTCTCGAACATAACCCCATCCAAAAGCCCCGCTACGACATGCGCTTGCAATGCATGGGTACAGTCGCCGCCAAATCCCACATGCGTATCAAATGGCAAGATCAGCTCAGACAGGGTGCTGCCAAAGCTGCGGAAATGCACCGCACCGTCGCCGGTCAGGCTCAATGTGCCTTCGGTCCCCTCAATCAGCGCTTCGCCCATCGTCCGCCGCGTGTTGTCTGCTGCATGATCCAGACAGCGATTGCCGTCGAGCACCGCGCGCACCCCACCGGGGTGATCAAAGATGACATGGCCCGCATCTTCGCCCGCAATCACCGGATTGATCTGGCGCAGATCCGCGTAGACGGCCGTGGGATCACCGAACAGATACCGAAAGGTGTCGATCCAATGCACGCCGGTTTCATGGATCAGCAGGCGCGGCATCTGGCGAAAATAGGGCTGCCGGTCAAGATAGGCATCTGCCCCCTGCCCGTCACCGGGCCGCAGACGAAACGTGGCCTGCAATATCTGGCCAAGACAGCCCTGTTCCAGCACCAACTTGATCCGGCGATACCACGGCTGGAAGCGAAAATTCTCGTGAATGATCAATGGAATACCCGTCGCAGCGGTCAGTGCTGTCATCTGCTGCGCCTCGGTCAGAGAGGTGCAGAACGGCTTTTGGCAGATAATCGCGCGGGGACCCGCGGCGAGTGTCACCTTGATTGCAGCGGCTTGGGCCACCGGTGGCAGGATGATGTCCACAACGTCTGGGCGCGTGTCACTCAGCATTTGGTCCAGATCGGTGTAACCCAGCACGCCTGCTGACTGCGCGCGGCGCAGATCAAGATCGCAGACACCAACCAACGCAGCGCGCGGCATGCGCTGCCAGCTGTCCGTATGAAACTGGCTGAAGTAGCCTGCCCCTACGCAAGCAATACGCAAGGGGCCAGTCACAGCGCCGCCATGACCGCATCGCCAACCTCGGCCGTAGTAGCGTTTCCCCCAAGGTCCGCCGTCAGGACGTTTCTCTCTGCCATCACCTGCTCCACTGCTTTGCGCAGGCGCAGCCCATCAACACCCAGCGCCGGGACATCATGTTTGAGCCCCAACCATTCCAGCATCATTGCACCCGACAGGATCATCGCCATCGGATTAGCCTTGCCCTGCCCTGCGATATCGGGGGCAGACCCGTGACAAGGTTGAAAGACAGCCTGATGCAGACCGATATCCGCCGAAGGTGCCACACCAAGACCACCCATCAGGCCTGCCCCAAGATCCGACAGGATATCACCAAACATGTTTTCGGTGACCAACACGTCAAAATCCCAAGGGTTTTGGACCATCCAAAGCGCTGCGGCATCCACATATGCATGGTCCGCGGTCAGTTCAGGCCAATATTTTGCCTCTTCATCAAAAATACTGCGGAAAAAAGCGAAAGCACGGAACACATTGGCCTTGTCCACGCAAGTCACCCGCCCCGGCCCACACCCGCGCGTCCTGCGGTCTTGCGCAAGGGCGAAAGCGAACCGAAACAGTTTTTCAGAGACATCACGGGTGATCAGCAGCGTCTCGCGCGCTTCATCCTCCGTCACCTCACCGGACCCTTGGGAGTGAAACAAGCCTTCTGTGCTTTCACGGATCAGGACAAAGTCGATTTCGCGGCCTTCGGGCATCTTCAGCGGGGTCCGCTGGCCTTGACTGACCCGCACGGGGCGTACACCCGCGAATAGGTTGAAGGTCTTGCGCAGGTCAATCTGCGGTGAAATCTCGGTCCCATCCCGGTAGCGCACATCCGGCAAACCCATGGCTGACAGCAGAATGGCATCAGCCGTGCGCGCGGCCTCAAGGGACGCAGCTGGCAGGCTTTCACCGGTTGTGGCGTAATGTGCGGCGCCGGCAGGGCAGAATTGAAAGGACAGGTCATAGTCAGGCGATCCATTCGCAATGTTCTGCAAAATCGCAACGGTTGGCCCGGTAATCTCTGGCCCGATCCCGTCGCCCTCAAACACGGCCACATCAAAATCTCGCGCCATTTCTGATCCTATCATCTTTGCATTATTGACAACGTATACATTAATGAATACGCAAAGCTATGCAATAAAGAAACGACACCGCATCTGCAATGATTGTAAGGCACGCGCGTTTCGGCCACCTTGGCGGCGCTACTGAGAGGATCCACAATGTACGCTGTCTGCGTTACCTTTGTGCTGGCCCCCGGGCAAACGGCGGCCTTCATGCCGCTTATTCTAGAAAACGCGCAAACCTCATTGACGCAAGAGCCGGAGTGCCAACAGTTCGACGTGCTGACAGACCCCAGCAAGCCCGATCAGGTGTTTCTCTACGAACTTTATACCGACCGCATGGCCTTTGACGCGCACCTTGCCAGCGTCCATTTCAAAACCTTTGATGCCGCCGTAGCCCAAATGATCGCCACCAAAGATGTCCAGACCTGGGAGTATGTTGCGCAATGAGTGTCTGGGAAGTTCACGCCGTCAAATATGCCGACCGCAATGCGCGCAGGCGCGCCGACAGCTTTATCTTTGATGACAATCACGACGCGCCACATGCAATGGACTACTTCATGTGGGTCCTGCGGCGGGACCAGGAAGTAGTCCTCGTTGACACCGGCTATGATGAAGCTGAGGCACACGACCGCGACCGACCGATCCGTCTGGATCCGGGCGCGGCGCTGGCCCCGCTTGGCCTGACACCCGACGACATCACAACCCTCATCGTCACCCACCTGCACTATGACCACGTTGGTGGCCTGCATCTGTTTCCGAACGCAACGCTCCATCTACAGGCGGCCGAGATGGCCTTTGCCACCGGCCCTTGCATGTGCCACGACGTGCTCCGCATGCCCTTCACCGCAGGGCATATCTGCGAGGTGATCAAGCGGCTCTATGCGGGCAAGGTGATCTTTCATGATGGAGAGGCCGAGGTGACCGACGGTGTCACGGTGCATTGCGTCGGCGGGCACTCGCGCGGGTTACAGTGCGTCCGGGTGCGGACTGCGGCAGGCTGGCTGGTACTGGCCTCCGACGCCGCGCATTACTACGAGAATTTCCAGGCCCGCAAACCCTTTCCCATTGTCGTGGAGCTGCAGAATATGCTGGATGGGTTCGACACGCTTTATCGGCTGGCGTCCGCCCCCGACCTGATCATTCCGGGCCATGACCCACTGGTACGCGAGATGTTCCCTATCAGCGTCGCCGACCATATCACCCGCCTTGACCAAGGGCCCAAGCCATGAAGATCGGCGTGATCGTGGATGATTTCACAGGTGCTTCCGATATTACACTGACGCTGGCAGAGGGCGGCATGCGCACGGCGCAATTTGTTGCCGTGCCTGACGGGAAGGTGATGTCGACGCCGGTGTCGTGGCCCTCAAATCCCGGACCATCCCGGTCAATCTGGCCATCACGCAAGCCCTTGCTGCCTGCGACTGGCTGCTGTCACAAGGGGCCACGCAGATCATCTTCAAGGTCTACTCTACTTTCGACAGCACTGACGCGGGCAATATCGGGCAAGTCACGCAAGCGTTGGCCGAACATCTGGATGCCAGACATGTGTTTGTCTGCACGGCCTTTCCTGCCAACGGACGCAGCATCTACATGGGGCATCTGTTTGTAAATGATCTGCTGCTGAACGAACGCGGCATGCAGGATCATCCACTGACGCCGATGACAGATGCAGACCTGCGGCGCGTGCTGGGGCGACAGACGGATTGGTCGGTTTGTTATGTTGCGCAAAGCACTGTAAATGCGGACCCCGAGGCGATTGTCACGGCCTTACCCGACGACAAGTCAATGGTGATCGTCGACGCGATCAATGAAACCGACCTGCATAATAGCATCGGAAAAGCGGTCAAGGGGCAAAAGCTGCTCACCAGCGGGTCAGGGATAGCCCTTGGTCTGCCTACGAATTTCGGCGCCAGCCCCACCACGCCGCCTTGGGGGGGGGGCAAGGGGCCGGGCGTTGTCCTCTCGGGTTGGCAAGGTCAAGCTGCTACCCTTCTTCCTGCCCGGCGATCCGGGCATGGGAGAAGCGGTACGCAGTCTCGCGGGCAAACGCAGCGCCGTTCTATTGGCCAATCACGGACCAGTGGTCGCGGGCAAGGAGTTGGCAGCGACCGTCTATGCGATGGAGGAGCTGGAGGGAAACGCCAAGTTGGCCATCCTGACACGCAGTCTGAATGCCATTGCGATGACGGATGCCCAGATCATGCAGGTCGTTCGTCAGTTCAATGTCGACTACGGCTGATTATAGCGTATCGACTTTAACTTGAGACATTAAACATCACTTTTCGCGTGCGATCGAAGGAAGGGGCCGCGAACAAGTGAGAAAAGGTTAAGTCGCAAAGCGCTAGCCTGCGTCAGGTAGCGTGAATTCGACCCGGCGGTTCAGCGCACGACCTTCGGGGTTATCAGCCCCATCATCCGTCACGTTGGGCGCAATCGGATCGGCCTCACCCACACCCCGCGCCGTGATAACATCAGCCGTCAGGCCTGTGTTCACAACCAGCCAGTCACGCACCGCATCGGCACGTTGCTGACCAAGGAGAACATTGAAATCTTCATCACCAATAGCGTCGGTATGGCCTGTGATCTCAATCGACGAAACACCATCCAGCTTCTCGGCCACACTTGCCAGCACGTCAAGTGCGGCGGGTTCAAGTGACGCATCAGCAAAGTCAAACAAGACATCAGACAGCATCACCATCGCGTCCACTTCACCCTCTTCATTGGTGCGCACGTCCAGAGCCGGGTCAGAGGCGGCGATCTCTTCCAGATTTGGGACGTCTTCTTCCATGACCTCGTCAGCCATCTCTTCCGTCACAGCTTCCACGGTGTTTTCCATCACCTCCTGGCCCATCGCGTCGGCATCGGTGGTCTCGTCCTGGGCAAAAGCTGGCGTCGCTACTGCCGTCAGTAGGCAAATAGCCATCATCTTTGGTGTATGCATCCTGAGCGTCTCCGAAAAATTTCTGCACTGGTGATATGCGCCAAATGCGCTGAGGCAAAATAAAGCCTCATCATATCGGCGTCATGGATTGTTGCAGTTATTGGCCTGTAACTGCAGGATGCCGTCGATCACATGAAAGGACACGCCCAATGCACAAGCTGAAAACCTCTGCTGCAGCGCTCGTCGCAACGGCCCATGCACGCATCGAAGAGGTGGCAACACGCGACGCCATCGCCATGATGGATGATCCCAATGTAACATTCGTCGACCTGCGCGACATCCGAAAACGCCAACGGCGCGGTGCGATACCCGGCAGCTTTCACTGCCCGCGCGGCATGGCCGAGTTTTGGGTCGAGGCCGGAGGCCCCATCGACAAGAGCGATGCAACACCCTAGACCGCACACATGAGCGCCAACCTGCCAGAGCCGGAACTGTATCCACTTGGCGTGGGCGGTATCTTGGTGCGTTTCGACAAAACCCTGTCGATGGCTGCCAATACCCGCGCACTACAGTTCCGTGACCGGGTACAAGCGGCAGATATCGCAGGTGTAACCGAGGTGGCGTCCTCACTCACGTCTGTCCGCGTTGAGTTTGATCCGGGTCTGACGAACCGCAAGACCGTCACGCAAGCCATCCTGGCGCTTGCCAAAGATAACACAACCAAGGGCATCGGACCCAAACGCCTTTGGCACATACCCGCAGCCTTCAGCCCGACCTATGCGCCACAATTGGGCGAAGCTGCCAGCCTTGCCGGGATCACTGTGGATCAGGCCATCGCGCAGATTACCGGACAAACCACACGGGTCATCGCCATCGGCTTTGCCCCGGGTCAACCCTATCTTGGCATACTGCCCACCCACTGGGATATCCCGCGCCAAAGCAGCCTGACTGCAGGCCTGCCGCGCGGTGCGCTGATCACAGCCGTGCGGCAGATGATGATCTGGGCGGCAGATGCCCCGACAGGCTGGCGACACGTCGGGCAGTCCGCCTTTCGGGTATATCTGCCAGAAACTGACAGGCCATTTGCCTTTGAACCCGGCGATGCAGTGCAGTTCCACACTGTTTCTGATAGCGCGTTCCGCGATATCGCAGCGGACACCGACACCAACGGTGGTGCGACCTGCGAGGTGCTGCACCAATGACGCAAGTGACAATCCACAGCGCGGGTCCCGGCCTGACGGTCCAAGACCCCGGCCGCCCTGGCTGGAAGGCGCAAGGTCTGTCCACAGGTGGTGCGGCTGACGGGCTGGCGTTGCTGGAAGCGGCGGCCTTGCTAGGAACCCCGGCCACCCAAGCCGTGATCGAAATGATGGGTTTTGGCGGTGTCCTGAGCGTCAGAGAAGGAGTGCGCTTTGCGCTCACGGGTGCGTTGATGCAGGCGGCAATAGACGGCGTACCGGTTACGCAAAACTGCACGCATTTCCTGCCCGCCGGGACCAAGCTGACCGTTGCTGGAGCAAAACAAGGCGTCTTTGGTTATCTGGCATTCGGCGGCGGGATCAATACCGAACGCGTGATGAACAGCCGCGCCACTCATTTGACCGCCCGGATCGGGCGCCCTTTGGCGGCGGGCGATGTGGTGCCCTTGGGCCCGGACGCCGACAGAGTACGGGCACCGGTCAAGCTCTCGCCCGACAACAGGTTTTCGGGCGGAACGATCCGGGTCATGCCCGGGCCGCAAACCGACTTTTTCAGCGATGAGGTCCGCGCGACATTCACCCATACTCGCTTCACCCGCAGCGCACGTGGCAACCGGCAAGGCATCCGGCTCGACTATGACGGCGACGGCTTTCCCATCTCCGGTGGGCGCAACATCGTCTCGGACCTGATCGTACCCGGTGACATACAGATGACAGGCGATGGTGTGCCTTACGTGTTGCTGGCCGAATGCCAGACCATCGGGGGCTATCCACGCATCGGCAGCGTCATTCCCGCCGACCTGCCCAAAATCGCCCAAGCAGCACCTGGCACGCCGCTGCAGTTTCAGTTCCTGAGCGTCGCCGACGCCGACGCGACGGCGACCTCTGACGCGGCGATCCTGGCGCGCCTCGCAAAACTGTGCCAGCCCGCCATCCGCGACCCACATGACATCGCTGACCTGCTGCGCTACCAACTGATCAGCGGGGTAACGCCCGGCGATGATCTGGAAAGACCTTAGGATGACACGGCATGTCGATCTGAATGCGGATATGGGTGAAGGGTTCGGCCCATGGACGATGGGAGATGATACAGCCCTGCTGGAGATCGTGACATCCGCCAACATCGCCTGCGGATTTCATGCAGGCGACCCTGAAGTGATGGACAAGACGATGCGGCTGGCTGCGGCCAAGGGTGTGGGGATCGGCGCCCATCCGGGGTTTGCGGACCTCAAAGGGTTCGGGCGGCGCAAGCTGCCGCTGCCACATGATGAGATCGCAAACGCGGTCACCTACCAGCTGGGTGCGGCCCAAGCGATGGCAAAACGCGCAGGCGGTGCTGTGCGCCATCTGAAACTGCATGGGGCACTTGCGAATATGGCATCGGTTGATCATGCGTTGGCGCAGGTCTGCTATCAGGCCGCACTCGACGTGGACCCGGACATCGTGATCATGGTACTCGCCGCAACGGCCATGGAGGAAGTCACACGCACGCTGGGCTGCAACTGGGCGGGCGAAATTTTCGCGGATCGGGCCTATAACGACGATGCAACGCTGGTCGATCGCAGCAAACCCGGTGCGGTCCTGCATGATGCCGCGGTCGCCGCCCCGCGCATCCTGCAAATGCTGGATGCGGGAGCGATCATCAGTGCAAGCGGCAAACATATTCCCTGCCAAATCGATACCATCTGCCTGCATGGCGACACCGCAGGTGCGGTCGCAATGGCACGCGGGGTCAAGGACCATCTGACCAACGCGGATGTCACACTCGCACCACTTTGAGGGGCAGCCATGGAACTCAACGCAGATTTCACCAAACGGGTGCTTGTCCACTCTGCCAAAATGCCATGGACAGCCTCCCCGATGCCCGGCGTTGATCGCCGGATACTCGACAGGATCGGGGATGAGGTCGCGCGTGCCACATCCACCATGCGCTACGCATCCGACAGCCAGTTTTCCGCGCACAGGCATCCGGGTGGCGAGGAATTCATCGTGATGGAAGGCATATTCCAAGATGACCATGGCGACTATCCTGTAGGCACCTACGTACGTAATCCACCGACAACAGCACATACCCCGGGTGCGGCAGAAGGTTGCGTGATCTTCGTCAAGCTCCAGCAGAACAGGCGATGGGATTGGTCAGCGACGCATGGCTGCGGTTGCCGGATGGCGCACTGCTTGATCTGACGGCTGGAAGAGATGGTGCGAAGCTTTGGACCAAAACGGGCCATCTGCCCTTTGCCAAAACACCGGCGATCTGAACTTTCAAAGAAACCTGATCCGGCTTACGATGGACCACACCAAAGGAAGCATCATGCGCAAACCACCCTATTATGCCCCATCCGGCGGGCTACCCCCGCAGACGCAACTGCTGACGGATCGGGCTGTGTTCACCGATGCCTATGCCGTTATCCCCAAGGGTACGATGACTGACATCGTTACCAGCAACCTGCCGTTCTGGGACAAAACACGCGCCTGGGTTCTGGCCCGGCCGCTGTCCGGCTTTGCAGAGACCTTCAGCCAATATATCGTCGAGGTCAGCCCCGGCGGTGGCAGCAGCACACCGGAAACAGACGCAGGCGCGCAGGCGGTCCTTTTTGTGGTGGAAGGCGGCTTCACCCTGACCATCGCAGATCAGGCACATACACTGCAACCAGGCAGCTACGCCTACCTGCCCCCCAGCACCGACTGGGCTCTGCAGAATAACACAGACGCAGCAGCCAAGTTTCACTGGATCAGGAAAGCCTATCAGGCGGTCGATGGCATCGACCCGGCCCCCGCATTCGTCACTGATGAGGTGAGCGCCACAACGGTTGCCATGCCCGACACAGACGGCAAATGGACAACAACGCGGTTTGTGGACCCCGTAGATATGCGCCATGACATGCACGTCAATGTCGTGACGTTCGAACCAGGCGGTGTGATCCCCTTTGCCGAAACCCATGTGATGGAACACGGGCTTTATGTGTTGGAAGGCAAGGCAGTCTACCGGCTCAATCAGGATTGGGTCGAGGTAGAGGCAGGTGATTTCATGTGGCTACGCGCCTTCTGCCCGCAGGCTTGCTATGCAGGCGGGCCGGGACCGTTTCGCTATTTGCTTTACAAAGACGTCAACAGGCACATGCTGCTGCAACGACAGAATTTCTAGAATTTTCATCTATGCCCGGAACCCGTCTGGTATTGCATCGCGACCTTCCAAGACCAGATTGGCCATCACCTGTCCCACCTTTGGTGCCATTCCGAACCCAATCTTAAAACCACCATTCGCGATAAAGGCACCATCGCGTAGCGGATGCGACCCCAACACGGGGGCCCTGCTTTGACTGCGCGGGCGCACGCCAGCCCAGCGTTCCAGCACTTCCGCACCCTCTAGAACCGGACAGGCCGCGACGGCACGTGCCAGAACCTCA
>BCQL01000030.1_pt1 | contig 17076 bp, 26 predicted proteins | sample 1008151 | NCBI WGS metagenome assembly BCQL01 (sample SAMD00035459, study PRJDB4067) | museum specimen metagenome | biome: marine biome; feature: sea shore; material: organic material | host: Otohimella japonica | place: Japan:Kanagawa | collected 1927
CGTGGAGGCGCACTATGGCGACTAGTGGACGCGCCCTGGATCCCCGGCTGGTCCGACGGATCCAGACAATGAGCTGGAGGGGCCTCACCGTTCGAGAGATCGCAGACAAGTTCGGTGTCTCCCTCCCGACCGTGCGCAAGTACGGTGTCAGCCACGATTCCCGCCGGCTCGATCGGCAGTCCATAGAGACTATCCGGGAAATGGCCCGCGCAGGCTTCACGGCCCGTGACATCGCCCGGCAGATCGGCGTCATGGAGAAGACGGTCCGGCATCACGCCAGCGACTGCCTTCGAGCCCGCCCCACAGCGCGCTCCTCCACACCCTCAAAGCGCTCTCTCGGCAAGGCCCGCCTCGAGGGCTACCGCGCAGCGCTCGACCGCCTGCCCGAGTCCTCCTGCCCCTATGGCACCGGGGAGCTGGGGGCTCGCTGCGCCTGGATGGCCGCCTACCACGACAACAGGGACCTGCTCGCATGACGGCGCTGCTCACCGGGGCGTGCCTACTGGCGCTGTTCTGGTCCGTCGCCGGTGCACTGCTGCTCGTCGGTCACAGCGAGGAGCACGGCATCACGCTGAGAGCCCCCAGGGACGCCGAGGAGACGATTCTCTGCGGACCGCTGCTGTGGGGCATCGGAATCACGAACGTTCTGCTACGGGCCTGCGTTGCCCGACTGTCTTCACTCGAGGGCCCAAAGCGATGAAACCGTTCAAACGCCTCACTGACTGGGTATCCGACAAGCTGCGTCCTGGCATCGACGTGACGCAGGACGAGATCGAGGAGCGCCAGGCCTTCGTCGATCGCATCGAGCGGGAGCGGGAGCGCCGTGCTCAGGCCCGCGTGACATCCAAGGACGAGGAGGACGCGCCATGAGCTGCGATCGCCACCTGCAGAGCCCCATGATCTCGAGCCCGACCAGCGACCAGGCCTGCATGCTCTGCGCCATCGAGAAGGTCGCCAAAGACCGGGACGACGCGCTCTACCGGATCGCCTCGCTCGAGGAGGATCTGCATAGCGAGATCCTGGCGAAGGAATCCGCGCTCACCGAGCTGGAAGACGCGCGATCGGTGGTCGCGCAGACGGAGAAGCTGCAGCACTCCCTGGAGCAGCTCAGCCTCATCTGCACGGAGGCCGTCGAGCTCCTCGACGCGCCGGTATTCCACAGCACCGAGTATGAAAACACTCTCGACGCGATGCGCGCCGCGGGTTTCCTGGACGATTGAATGGAGAGCGGCATGAGCGAATTCCTGGACGCAACAGAGGCGAACACGCCCGAGAACCTGCTGCGGCACCTGACCGAAATCACACGCACGGCGGACCTGGACACCGAGGCGCCGGCGCTGACGCTGGAGGGCGTTGGCCGTGGCGTCTACCTCTGCCATGCCCTGGCGGCGCTGTCCGGTTGGTGGATAGACCCGAAGACGCAGCGCGACGTGGATCCGCAGGACCCGACCGTGTTCGCCGCCAAGCTGGCCCTTGTGCACTCCGAGCTATCCGAGGCCCTGGAGGCCGATCGCAAGGGGCTGGCCGATGACCACCTGCCACACCGGGAAGGCGCGGAGGTCGAGCTGGCCGATGCCGTCATCCGGATATTCGACCTGGCCGGGGCCCGCGGTATGGACCTGCAGACGGCCATCATCGAGAAGCTGCTCTACAACCAGTATCGCGCCGACCACAAGCTGTCGAACCGGAGTGCTGCCAATGGAAAAGCCATCTGAGATGACCGTGAAGTGCCCGCAGCCGCGCACCCTGGCCACGGGAGAGTATGAGTGTCCGAACTGCGGGACGATCTGGGAGCGTGACGATGAAGCCCCGGAGTGCAGCGCCCCCAGCCGGCTAGAAGACGCCCGCCGGCAGCCCTACCGCCCCTGATTTTAGCGTCGCAACTACCGCACGCATCGGCTCCGGTGCGTGTTGTTATGCAACCATCTGTTGAATACAATAACTATGAGGTGGAGGTCTCCGTGGAGAGTCTCATTGAAAGGGCTAGTATCATCTGGAATCCACCAGGAGCGGTGCGGGCTCACCCGAAGCAGTTTATATCGCCCGAACCGTGGCCCCTCCCGAGGGGCCGGGTCAGAGGTCTGCTGTTCACCGGGCGATTCCAGGGAGTCCCCTTCACCATCCATCGCAAGGACAGCGGGGACCCAGACCTGTGCCGCTGCCACCTGCTGGTCACCGTTCGCCCGCTGGATTGGCGACCTAAAACAGAAATCATCATATTCGAGGGCCTCGAGAACCGCATTCAGCACGCAGTAGACGCGGCTCACGATTGCATTGATATGTACTTCGACAAGGAGTAACCAATGAAAAATCGTATCTGGCCAAGCATGAAACCGGTAGTCGCGGAGGCCGAACGCCTCGGCTTCACCGTCGGTTTCACAAAGAAGCGTCACATTCAGTTCAGCAAGCCGGGCCGGCGCTCCGTCGTCACCTCGGGGAGCCCGAGCTGTTACCGTGCAGCGAAGAATGCGATCTCGATGCTCCGCAGAGCTGACAGAGGGCAAATATAATGCAATCCGGATCCTTCACGACGCCGAACGACACCGAAGCGCTCGACAGCCTGGAGAAGGGCGTCGAGTTCGTCCTGGCCTCCGCCCGTAGCGAGAACGCAGGCACCAACGCGGCGGTCGCCGAGACACCGGGAGGCCACACCCTGGTCATCATGTCGGCAGAGGTCGAAGACATACCCGAGGCGCTGCGCACGCTTGCCGGTGTCATCGAGAGACAGGGCGGGGCATCACATTGACTATCGACGTCCGGATCGCCGGCCTGCCGGCGGAAGCGCAGGCCCGAATCGAGGCGCTGCGGGAGGGAAACCTCGAGTACGAGACGGGATCCTGCCGCCGTTGCGAGGAGGAAGGCTTCCATATCATGCTGGACATCGAGACACTGGGGCTGCGCCCCGGTGCCCCGGTGCTGAGCATCGCCGCCGTAGCCTTCTGCCCGCACACCGGGGGCGCGCAGGCCGCGCTATACGACTGCATCGACCCGGAGCTGGCCAAGGCCGCTGCCGATTTCGTGGATCCCGAGGTCGAGGCCTGGTGGGCTGAGCAGGACCAGGAAGCTGCGGCAGAGGCCTTCTCCGGCACGAGATCCCCCGAGGAGGCGGTCCTCGAGCTGGCGAACTTTGTTTCCCGCTTCCCGAATGCCAAGGTATGGGGCAACGGAGCTACCTTCGACGTCAGCATCCTCGAGCACTGGATCCGCTCCGTGGAGGGCGAGGCCGCGATCGCATGGCAGTTCTGGAACATCCGAGATGTCCGCACGGTGAAGGACCTCATACCGGGTCTCGCGAACCGGGAGAGCTTTGATAGGGAAACGATGATCCCGCACCACGCGCTCCACGACGCTATGTTTCAGGTCCGGTACGTGTCAGCGGTGATAGTCGCCATCGAGGCTCTCTGCTTCGAGAGCCACGGCCCTACCGTGGCCGCCGACTGACACTAGACGCAGGAGCGCCAGGCGCGAAAGACTATGGCGGACACCAACAAGAAAACGACACGAGTGTGTTGGCATTGCGGTAGCCGAGTGCTGGTCGAACTCCGCTCAACGAACGAGAAGCTGTGCGCAGACTGCCACGGCACCATGCCGTGGTTTCTCGAACCGGGTCAGAAACCACTCGTCGGCCCGGCAAGAACAATGAAAGGAGCCAAAAAGTGATAGACGTCGCAGACATGGAACGGTCGCTGAAACAACAAATACATCGCTACAACGTGAGTAAGGAGACCACCGGCGAGCCCCGCCGGGAACGACGTAAATACACGCCCCCCGTACTATTGAAAGGCCTCCGCGTAATCCTTGGCGTCAAAGACTGCCGACTCTCCCTAGAACAGCCCTTCGAAGTCCAGACGAACACCATATCCCGAGTGCAAGCCTTCCAGGAGGCCAAGCGCGCAGCCCACAAGGCCGGCTGGAAGTATGTCAGTCACGCCATCGACTATATTGACCCGAACGAGTAGCCCCATGCCTGCCGAAGCCGACAACGTCCGCGCGAGCAAGGCCCTCTCTGCTCTCGTCTCCCGCGCTATCACACGCGAGCAAGCCGGTATTGTTCACGCCTGGAGTCACGACATCGTGGCCGCGATCAACTCGCAGACCGACCTGCTTCGTGACTGCCGTCAGATACTGCAGGCCATCGGCCACCGCGCGCCGCCGCTGATGCGTGACCGGGCCGCTGACGTCCTGCTCGACCTCGAGATGCACCTGGGGCCACCGAACCTCCCAGAGGATCCTGCCGGGCGGGATCTCACGCCGCCGCGGGAAGGCTGGCGCAGATGGGCGACCTACTCGGTCTGCTACCAGATGCGCCGGGGCACCCTGGAATACCACGCCATCCTCTACGTGGACCAGATAGATCCCGAGACGAACTGGCCATGCAAGGACTCCGTGCTCATTCCGATCGCGCAGCCGGGTCGGCCGCGAGTAGAGAGCGTGGCCACCCTGCGAGTTCTTAGCCTGCTATCGACTGAAACGCGGATCTATCGGGAGTCTCAGCTCCCCACCCTGGCGTAGGAGGTCCAGACGTGAAAAAGCCCGGCAGCCGTGAAGCTGACCGGGCTTTCTTTTTCAGTTAGCACCCGGATCCAGTATCTCAGACCCGAGTAATGCGACGCCAGTACAGTTTTTTGGACATCATGAGCAGCGAGACACCCGAGAGCAGGAGCAGCTCCGCGACAGTAGGGATCCTCTCGTCCCATCCAGGTGCCAGGAGCATTGCTGCCGCTCCGGATCCGACCAGAATGTGCGCTATCCGGTGCTTCATGCTCGTGTGACTGCTCATTCGATTGAGTGTGCACATTGAGCCCCAGATGACGATGATCGAGGCGATACTGCCCCAGAGGATCATGAGGTCCGCTACTGTCGGCTGCATATTCCGTTACTCCGCGACTTGGCTAATCTTGCGCTCAGCGAAGCGTATTGCCAGGGGCAACGCCACTTGAGCAAGTAGACCGACCACGAACGCGGCGAAGCCCCGAACCGCGAGCCCCTCGATACCGTCACCGAGAAAGCCTGCGATGTAGTGCTCCGCGATCGGAGCCGTGTATCCAGCAGTGAGCGTCGCTGTCACGGGCGTCCATATCCGACGCCAGGTGCCGAGCGCGGGGATGAATGACAGAGACACGAGGCCACCAGCGAAGCCCGCCAAAAGGACCTCGTAAGAGAGGCCCGTCGCGATCCCCCAGACAGTGATCGTGGTGGCCACGACGGCTGCGGGCATGTCCGGTGACTGTAGCATGCGATTTCCTCTAGCTGCGGGCTTTTCAGCTCATTACCTTGCGCATCCTTGGAGTTTACAAGATTACAACACAAAGGCGTGGTGCATCTCGTCAATTTAAAGTTGAAATGCTATCCCATTTGAAGCGGTATATCGCCACCGCCGCCTGGTTGATCGCCGCCACTTGAGGCCGCCACCGTCCGGATGGCGCGCTGCCGGTAGTTGATGTTCGGCGAGGACTTGTCCTCCGCGGCGAGGAATCCGCCCGACGAGGAGAAGTCGATACAGGAGAAGTGCGTGGCGCTGACCTCCGTGCTCGACTTGTAGGGCACCGGGGAGAACGCCTGCGAGCCCCCGGTGGCGAACGGTCCGCCGAGCAGGCTGTCCGGTTGGAACGAGTCTGCCAGGAAGGCCAGCTCCTGCTCCGCCGGGATATACCAGTCCGAGAAGCCCTCACTGCCCTGGTAGCCGTCCAGGTCCCCGCGCATCGTGCCGAAGCCGCCGGGCATGGTCTGCGTGTTGGACGCGCCGTCGTATGCAGAGGGGCCCTCCCCGGAGACGCCCGCGTTGGAGTACGGGGAGTAGCTGCTCTCCGAGCTCACGTCCGCGATGACGAGGTGTCGCTCAGTGCCATCCTGGTCGGTGAACAGCCCGCCGTACCAGCCGCCCTCATCGGCCCAGTAGTCACCGACCTCCGGCGCGTCGCCGCCGCCGCCGGCATCCGGATCCGTGTTCTGCACCGAGATCTGGCTGGTGAAGTAGCCCCCGTAGCCCCCGAACACCGCTTCGACCAGGTAGTAATAAAGCGTGTCCGGAGCCACGTCGCCGTCGCTGTAGAAGGTCTGGCCGAAGGGCGTCGTGGCGATGGGGGCGGGCAGGGCCCCGGTGTCCAGCGGAGAGGTGGATCGGTAAACGCGGTGCACCGCTGAGTACGGATTACGCTCGTTCCAATAGATGAGTATGCTCATGCCAGCGTCCTCGCCGTAGGGCTCATATCGTGTCAGCTCGTATGTAAAGGGCCTCTTCCTCCAGGCCGTCATTGGTATAGGCCGTCACGACGTAGTAGTACGTGCTGCCGGCAGCCAGGCCGGTGTCAATGTAGCTGGTCACGTCAGGCCCCAGGTCGGCGACAAGCTGCTGGGGATCCCCCGCGCCCAGGGGCGTTGTGTCCCGATAGATGCGATGACCGTCGTTGTTCGAGTTCGGGTCACGCCAGGTCAAACTCACGTCAGCCATGCGACGCTCCTGTACTCTCGTGTAATGTTAGGTGATAGATTCATCTTTTGGTTGCACTCATTCGCGGAGAGAGACACAAATGAACACCTTCCTCACCTGCTATCTGTCCGGCAGCGCGGCCATCCTGCTCGTGCTGATTACCGTCGCCAGACAGCCCGAAGCGGCTCGCGCGATCCGGGAACGCGGCAGACTGTTCGCCACCGGGGCGGCCGCCTTCCTCTCGCTGTTCTGGCTACCGGTGCTGCTGCTGATGGCGCTGTTCCCCCGGCTCAAAGGGCTCTAGCCTGGACCGTGTCCGGCGGGACAATGACCTTGTACTCGCCGGACAGGTTGTAGGGATCCGCACCGGAATCCGGCCCTTGCGAGAAGGCCACCAGGCCCCGGAAATTCGAGTAGTCCGTGCTGCCGAACGTCATCACAGCCGCGGAGTCCGGGCCCTGCCAGGCACCGATGCCGAACAGTGGCGTGGTTGGCTTCGCGATGTTGCCTGAGATGTAGCTCTGCGTGTCGGTGAAGGCCCAGGCACCGGGGCCATTACTCAACGGCGTGCCGGAGAAGCTCGCGCCGTCCGTTGTCAGACGCCAGAAACACGTTCCCGTAGTGACGTTGGTGCCGTCCGTGGCCTCGAAATCGTAATCGTTGCGGTCGTCCACGATGCCGTTTGCCGAGCCCTCGGTGTTCTCATAGATCTGCGCATGCACTCGGAACTGCTGTCCCGACGTCATGTCCCGCATGATGATCCACACACGCTGCTGCTCCGATCGCGTGGAGCTCATCTTGTGCTGGCCCCAGCCGGTCAGCACGTTGACACCGGTGGTGCTCTGCGCGATCGCGCCCGGCTCCAGCGTCGCCATGACTTCGAGCCCGAAGGACTCCACGGTATCGACCAGATCCCGGACATCATTCGTCAGGTCCAGGTTGTCCAGGACGCTGTTGGCCGGCACGTCCCCGACATCGACGAGCGTCACCTCCTGCCAGGCCGACCAGTAGTAGGTCCCGGAGAAGTCCACACCGACGCGATACTCATACGTGCCGTAGTCCACGAGGCTGTCGTCTACGTGCTGCGTGGCACCTGGCGACAGGTCCGCAATGTTCGACTCCGAAGCGGCATCGCCCAGCACCCGGCGCGCAACCAGCACCCGGTCCTCGCCGAAATTGTCATTGGTCCAACTCACCGTTACCTGCATCGTTTTTCCTCGGCTACCCGCGCCCGAAACGCGGGATTGTGAACATGGTCATGCCGATTCCACGGCGTCGACGACCAGCTCCTCGCTCACCAGCTCCGCACCGGAGGCCATGACAGCCGAGACCCGGTAGTAATACGTGGTGCCCTCGGTGACATCGCCATCGTCATACGTGGTCGTGTTGTCCGGCAGAACGGCCACCGGTGCCGGCAGCGCGCTCGGATCCATGGTGGCCGTCGATCGGTAGACGCGATGCTCGGTCTCGTTACTGTTGGTCTCTGCCCAGGTCAGTCGGAATCCCATCGGTCACCCCGTTACTGTTGTGCTGACGTTCTGCGGTGCACTCGGCGAGCGATACTCGGCCGCCAGGTCTGTCGGTGCACTGCTCGGCCCACGCATCTCGACGACCACGTCCTGCCAGGCGTCCAGGCTGCCGCGCTGCGCGGTCAGGGTGACCCGCACGTAGGCGGCATCGGGAACGTCAGTCTCCTGCACCGTGTAGGACGTCGAGGTCGTGCTGGTCTCGCTGGCCAGGGCCGTCACGTTGCCACTGGCGTCCAGGGCCTCAACGCGCACCCGGTAGGTGACACCCGCTGGTGGCGTGGTCGAGCCGTCTGACCAATGCAGGATCCTGGGGTCCTCGCCAGCGGGATCCCGGTAGGACCAGGTGACCTCACGGGGATACGCTGCGCCGGCCTCCCGGTCTGGCCATAGCTCGCCGTCCAGGCGCACGTTGGCCGGCCTGAGCGGCAAGTGGGGCCGATCGGTCATGGTGCCGGAGACATCCGGCGCGTCCTCAAGCTCCAACTGACCGCCGCCGGATACCGGGAGCAGGCGAACGTCGACGACCTCGCCGACCAGACGCTCGTCATCGGTGCTCGCGATGTCCGTGATCTGAGAGAACCAGACCGGTGTGTCGATCGGCCAGGCCTTCGGCACCGTGTCGAGCAGGCCGCGCGACAGCGTGTAGCCGTCCTCGTCCAGGCCCGTCACCAGTGCGATCTCGCCCTCCCGGCCGGTGCCGCCGATCCAGACGAAACTGTTGGGCATGATCGCATCGCCGCCGAGCACCTCCTCGAGGTCAATGAGGACAGACTCGTCCTCCTTCGGCAGCGCGTGGCCCAGCACCGCGTGTGTGGCCGGAGAACCGAACTCCTGGCGGGCCCACACAAGGTCACCATTCGGCTCGGGCTCTTCGTCCATGACGTCGTAATAGCTGATTCCGCGATCGCCGTGAGCGGCCAGGATGGCGTCATAGACCGTGGTGTCGTCGAGGGCCTCGGCGTCTTTGTAGCCGAGCTCCTGGATCAGGAAGTACATAGGCGGCGTGAAGACGGAGGTGACCGGCATGGCCGTCGGGGCCGTTCGCGGATCCACCCAGGCGCTGCCCGAGCTGCGGGTATAGATCTCTTCGGGCGTGCCGAATACGTCTTCGACCAGATCGAACGTGATGCCGCTGTCGCCGGGCCGGCCGTAGTCGATGCCGCCGACCCGCATGATCGTGTCCTCGATGATGTCGCCGCGAGGCCACTGCAGCCGCACAACATCGCCGGGCAGCACGCGCCAGAGTGTCCGGTTGACGGTCACCGTTGCCGTCGCCAGGAGCGCGGACGCCGTATTCAGATCGCGCTGCGCCACCAGGAGCGCCAGGTCAGCGTCCCGGACGGCCTCATAGGTCCTGGTCTCGGCGACGATCGCGCCGTTCTGCATGATGATGTTGCCGAGGTTCTGCACGGTCACCGTCTCTTCGGACTCGTTCTCCGGATTCGTCCAGGAGACAGTGATTTCATTCATCGTCTCACCCCAGAGCTTGCGATCGAATTTCTTCACCGTGCAGTTCTCGGGCGTCAGGATCGGGAGGTCGTCCTCGTCATAGTCATTGCGGACCAGCGTCAGTCGGAACGTCCCCGTGTAGGGATCCAGCACCAGGGAGGCCTCGATATGATCGAGGATCAAGCCGACGAACTCCTCGATCGTGGACTGCGTGTTCCAGAAGATGCTGAGGCCGAATCCCTCGTCTTCCAGGTAGTTCGCGGCGTAGGTAAACGAGGCTACATCCATCGCGGAGGTCGGGTATCCCATGCCCCATTCATTGCTGGTCATCGACTCCCAGATGATCGCCGCCGGATTGGCGTTCTTGCGCTCACCGATCGTGATAGTCGAGGGGAAGGGACAGTTCTTCGGTGCCCGTCTGGCCCGGAACCACCAGTCCTTGATGTAGGCGGTGTTGTGCCCGATCGAGGCCCCGGTCCAGCCTTTCTTGAGGAACCAGTCGTTGGGATTCTCTGCCAACACTGCTGCGGAGTACGCCGCCGGCAGGCCCGTGACATAGATCGAGGCGATGCCCCGGTAGGCGGGGGCCTTGAACCGTAGTTCTTCATCGTAATCGTAAGATCCGATCGGGCCGAAGGCCTCGTTGCGCCCCATCGCCTGCCACAGCGGTGTCGGCAGATACTGGTTCGCGCCGCCCTTCATGAAGCCGATCCGGCCGACGAAACCACCTTCGACCTTCTCGCCCCCGAACAGTCCCTTCTTCTTCACGGTCACCGTCTGGTTCGTCGTCGCCGAGCCCTCCCACAACAGCTTTTCGCCGTAGTGGACTGAGACGAACTCGTCGACGTTGGTGGCCACGCCGTAGTGGATCGAGGCGTAGTATTCAACGACCTCCTGCTTCGCACCCCCACCGCCACTCATTGGCCGTCCTCCTGCTGCTCCGGCTGCTCACGCTCCTGCTGGGCCTTGCGCTCCGCGCTCTCTACACGCTCGATGATGAACAGCGCCGAGGGATCCCCGGTGGCGCGCAGCGCGTCAGCACTGACGCCATTCGCCAGGAAGTCCTTGAAGTCCAGACCGTTGCGCTCGAACCAGCGACGCAGGCCGGAAGCACAGTAGTACGGGCGAACATCCTTGGAGGTAATGATGGTCTTCATGTCTTGTACTTCCTTTTTCGGATGTCCCCAATCCAGAGCGTGTTCGGCTCCTGCACGGTGATGTCGCCGAAGATAACGCCCAGCGGAATGCCCGCCTCTGCCACCGGCTTCTTGAGGTCCTGAGACTGGTCCCCTGTGCCCGTCTTGGGCTTCGGCATGAGCATGTAGGCGATGACACTCACGACGATCATGATGACTAGCTGGATCCAGAAACCGCCCATCATTGCCTCCTAGTTGTATATCGACGTGGTGCCGTGTGGATTCTCCGTCGGGATCCAGGGCTGCCCGCCGTAGTTCACCGCGTTGTCGAACTTGTTGGCGCAGTCATCCAGGTCGTGGGCGCAGCCCTTCGCCACGGTCACGACCATCTCCTTCGCCAGGCCCCGCGTTCGTCCGGATAGCGTCAGCGTGGTCTTGCCGTTGGCGAACTTGACGCCGATGATCCCGCGGGCCTCCTCGGTCTGCCCGGTCGGTGTCCAGGAAACCACGCCGGCACCGTAGTCCGCCGTGTAGTCGCCTGAGAGGCTTATCGTTTTCGCGGTGAAGCTGTCCGGAATGATGTTGAAGGAGTGCTCTAGCCGGCTGAGCCCGCAGCCCTCCCCGTACAGGACGTGCGGGCACATGTACTGGTAGTGCCGGCGCAGACCGACCCGGCGCATCGAGGTAGAGGCCGGCTCGCAGCGCAGCTCGGCGACCTGCCCCTCCTGGACGCTGTGCCCCAGCACCCGCCCCGACCAGATCGCAAGGGGGATCGTGGTGCCGCCCTCCGGATCCGTGTGGCAGCGGAATATCGTCAGCGAGACCTGGCCACCAGGCGGCGACAGCGTGAAGAGCTGAGAGACGTCGCTCTCGTCCCGGACGCTGACCGTCAGATCAGACTTGTCCAGGGTCCCCGAAGCGCTGATAGCCCCGCGCTCCACGTAGTCCGGCACATAGAGAACGCCGTCGCTCTCTACCTCGTAATCGTTGTCCGTGATTGCGAACTGATTCAGCGTCCCGGAGCCGTACCGGAAGAGATAGAGTTCTACCGGCTCGCCGGACGCGGCGCTGGTCTCTAGGGCATTCGTGGTGCTCATTACTCGGTATCCTCCATGTCCGGCAGGACCTGCATCGACAGCGTGATAGTCGCGACCTCGTTGGTCGCCCAGGCCACCGTCAGGTCATCGCTACCCAGACGCCAGCGCGGCAGCCAGCTAATCGAGACGATCTCACTGGGACGGATCGTGCGAGGCCAGGTCTCCGTGAACACGATCGTCGGGCCGTCCTCGAGCGAGGTCGCGTAGTCGATTCGGCGGTAGAGATACTCGCCGTCGGCCAGGCGAATCACGATGTTCCGATAGACCCGGTCACTCTCGAAACGGCCAGGCATGGCGGTGTCTGTCACCGTCATCTGGCTCGTGCCGGCGAAGAGCAGCGTGTCCGCGTTCATCACGATGTCTTCGTCCCAGGTCGGCGCGTAGAACTCACCGCGACGCCCCTTGCACCGGTAGAAGAACTGCATGAGCTCCTCGACCTCGTCGCGGCTGTACAGCGTGAAGCTCTGCTTCCTGGTGCTCTTTGGGGAGAGGTGGCTGGCGATCCCATCGAAATAGCCCCGGCCGGAGTCGCGCTCGTCATAGTCAAAGACGAAATCGACGGTCGCCTGCTCACCCCAGTTGGGCTTGCGTTCGAACAGCTCGAGGCCGCGCCAGGTCTTCGGCGGATCCTGGAGCTCCAGCCGCTTCGAGATGTGCGCGAGCATGAATCGGACCTGCATGGTGCCGACTGCGGAGGTGAAGCGGGGGCTTTGAATCGAGCTCTCCGATCGAACACGGACGCCTGGGTACAGGATGGCGCTGCTGCTAAAGGCCTGCGCCAGCGGGCTCGTGAAGCGGAGCGTCGAAGTCTCCTCATCGACGGCCTCGATCTCGAAGGACTGTGCGACGCCGTTGTCTATCACGATGACGAGCTCGCCAGGGGCGAAGACGGGGAGCATTTCATCGACACTCAGCTCCGCGCCGCCCAGAACAGAGCCCCGCGTATGGACGCCGTAGGCCCAGTCTGGCATCGCGAAACGCTGGTTCTGCCAGGTCGAGAGCAAGCGCGACGCGTCTCGGCTGCGATCGCCATGCAAGAGGGCCGTGTATGCGTATCCCAGGCGAGGCCGGTTCCTGAGTGCCAAACGCTGCTCTGTGCCGTCCTGGCTCACAAGAACTTCGGTCTTGAAGGAGTGAGTCACCTGATACGGCTGGCTCCAGTTCGGCGGAATGTCCCAGGTGACGATCCGCTTACCGAACACGTACCAGTAGCGGATGTCGTCAAAGTTGGAGAAGCCCAGTTCGAAGTAGGCTTCGATCGTGGCCGGGCCGGATCCGCTGACGAAGACGCCGATATGGTGGTTGCGGAGCGGACCCAGCCGGAACGGCAGGCTGACACCGGTCGCGTCCAGGCCCTCGGCGTTTACCTTGTCGATGCGGTCGATGAACTTGGCGTCGTCCACGAAGCTGTTCCACACCTCGACGGAGCGGCTGACAGCACCTGAGATGTCCCCCAGGAAGATCTGCACCGGGTTTACGTGGATGGTGTTGTAGTAGTCGTCGAAGACGGTAGCGGCTTGGACACCGGGCAGCGTGAGGCCCTGCGCCGGCGGGCGCGGCAAGCGGACCGTCAGATCGCCGAAAACCCAATCCTCCGGCAGTCGACGCACCCCGGCCACTCGCGGCCGTCCCACCGGCTGGCTCGGTGCCGTGGGGAATATGAGTGTCTCGTCCGCGAACAGCGGCGTCGGCGCGTAGTAGCCCATGCCTTACTCCTCCACGACGGCGATCGCCTGCGAGATGTACTCCTTCCGGCCGATCGGGAAGATCCGGTAGGACACACCGGCGTAGAAATAGAGCTCGGCGGGATCCAGGTCGTCCACGTTGACCATGAAGATGCCCAGTATCTCGCCGACCGGGATGATGTTCAGCGCGGTTCGCTGCGGCCTGCAGAACAGTTGCATGGGCGCTATCAGGCTCTGCCCGGTGTGTGCGGGCAGGTGCTCGACCAGTTTCCAGTTGTGGTTGTCACCGGGGCCGCCGTAGCACGTCTGCTTGCTGGACGTGTCGCTATTGGATACCCGGACGAAACGGCAGCCATCGAACGAGAAGTCCGGTAGTCGGATGGACATGCCGCCCATGAGGTAGCTCGTCGAGACGTTCGACGTGGAGGCGTCCGTGTTTGTGCCGGACAGGAGCAGGTGGTTATTGTCGTCGTCGTAGCCTGTGACGCTCGGATTGTCCCGTATGGTGCCGGGCAGCCCCTCGACATAGTCGTCGGCGTCGTTGTGGCTGGAGTTCCAGTAATCGCCGTCGATGATCGCCCCGCCGTCCCAGGTCCCGTATTTCCGCACGTAGCCGAAGTAGAGGTTGTGGAACATGCCGGGGGCAGACTCGATGACCATGTAGCACCAGGCTTCGGTGTTCGGCCCGGAGTCAGCGCCGTAGAACCAGGCGCGCGTGAACTGGTCCAGCGAGTTCACCATGCCGTCGATGACGTCCACGCCCCGGTCGTCGGTCAGCGTGTAGCGGATCATGTTCTCGGCGTAGTCGATGTCAGCGGCGACACGGAGCGTGAACACGTCACCGGGGCCCGCATCGGCCGGGTCCAGTGGATCCGTCGGCCAGGGAATGATGGTCGCCGTGTCGCCGTTCCAGTTCGCCTCCCATCCAAACTCTTCCGTGCAGAACAGGACTAGCTGCTGCAGGCATTCTCCTCGCGAGGTCGGTGCTATCTGTCGAAACGCCATGTCGGACTCCGTTATGCGAGGCGCAATGCCCAGTAGTCGTAAAAGCCACTCTTCACGCCGTTCTGGACCACCAGGTGGTCGACGCCGTCGACAGTGACGAGGTTCTCCGCCGCATTCGAGAAGCCGCCGACGTGGTAGACGCCCTCGAACATGCCAAGCGTCCCGGACACCAGGTCAGCCTCCGCAATGAGTGAGACAGGCGTCAGGAGGCGCTCACCGCCGGGGGAGGGCTCGAGGTATTCCATGTAGATCCGCGTGCCGGAGCTCACTTTGTAGGGGAACAGAGTTCCCGAGTAGACGCTGCCGCCGTCGGACCCGCTGTAGCCGAACGGGAACCAGCCGCCGCCCGGCGCGTAGACCCACAGCGTGTAGCCTCCATTGGCCGGGTTCTGGCCTACGTAGCCTCTCGGATCCAGGAAACTGCCGGCATGCGCGGACTCCGTGCTGGACCAGCGCATCGGATCCGGAGCGGACGCCCCGATCGCCATCGGGTAGGGATAGCCATCTGGAGAGGCGTATGGGTAGAAGAGACCCGCGTGCATCGAGTCGAATGAAGTGCTGTTCTTCACAACGGCTACCACTCTCCGACCGGATGCCACGAACCAGTAGGTCATGGGCGCGCCGGAGAGCGGCAGGAAGGGCGTTCCGCTGGGCTGGATATGCTCGAGGTAGTTGTCAGCGGTGCCCAGGAGGCCGGCGAAACCGCAGATACTGACGCCATAGACGTCGTCCGTCGGCTCCTCATAGAGCTTGAATCCGACCAGTATCTCGTCGGCACCATCCAGGCCGGGGCCCTGCAGCACAAACTCTGCCGTGTCGCCTGAGAATGGGGCCGAAGCCCCATCCTTTGTCCAGACCTCGGCCCATTGCTGGTTCGCCGCGACGAGGTCAGCGTCCGAGGTCAGGAAGGCGTGCAGCTTGTTGAGTAGGTCCGTGTGATCCGAAGCCGTGCCCGTTTCGAAAGCCATCCTGTCACCCCAATATCTGTTTGACCTTTCCGCTGTTGCGAGAGAGGAAATTGATGAACGTTTTTTCGCCTGCTGGAGTGCCGAGGCCCTTGCTGACTACGTCACCTGGATCAATCGTGTTGATGATGGTAGTCGATTTTTGTGAGCCGTTTCCACTTTCAGTTGCACCCCCACCCTGACTGTTACCTCGATGACGCGGATCATCACGCGTCAGGATCTCCTCTCCGCGCTCCAGGATGGCCGGCATCTCGTTCGGTGCCAGGCCGGCGATGCCCCCTGAGTGGTAACGCGTAGCCCCCGCGAACAGCGCTGGGGACACCTGGCGGCCACGGCCTCCCGAGCTCCCGACTACGCCGCCGTCGTGGAAGATGCCGGCGAATGCACTCCCCGCTGCAGAGCCTGCCGCGCCGTAGCCCCCGTACATACTCTGCAGGGCATTGAAAATAATCTGCTGGATTATCATCTGGGCGATCTGCTGCAGGAACTCGGCAGCGAACGTCCGGAACGCGTTGCGCACGTTCTCCCAGAGGTCCCCGGATCCCTCGACGTTCTGGATGTAGTTCGCCGTGGCCTCCGCCATGCTCATGAGGCCGGAGGTGGCCGTGCTGGCGAACGTGGTCTGGATCTGCTCCACCGAGATGAGCTTGTTGCCCATCTCCGTGAGCTCGAGCCGGCGGGCCTTGAGGGACTCCACGACAGCGGTGTTCCCCATCGCCTCATTGAAGAGGATGGCCCGGTCGATCGCCGTCATGAGCTCGGTGTTCACGCCGGCCAGGCGCGACTGGAGCTCGACGATCGCGTCGCCGTTGTCGCCGCTGCCGTGCTCCTCCAGGAAAGCGATCTGCTGCTGGATCGCCTGCCGGGTCGATGTCAGGTCGTTGAGCTTCTGCTCCTCGATCTGCTGCTGCTGTTTCTGTTCCTTGATTGCCTTCTCGGCAGCCGCGACGTTCCAGGTGTCCGCGGCCAGCTCCCGCACCTGGCCGATCTGCTCGGTCGTCAGCGAGAATCCTTTCTCTTTGGCCTCTGCCACGGCCTCAGCCACCGCGACCTGCATCGCCTCCTCTTTGCCGATGCCCTGCTCGATTTCCAGGGAGGCGCGCTGCTTGGCGATCGACTTGTCGAACTCCGCATTGAACTTGATCCGCGCTTCGACACGCGCCTGCTCCGCGGCGAGCTGGTCCTCGAAGTTTTCGTTCTGCGCGGTCGCCTGGAGCTCGGGCCCCGCGGTATAGAGGTAAGCCTCTTGCTCTCGCCGGTTCGCGTTGATGCCTTCATCGTGGGTCTTCTGCGAACGAAGTGCGTCCGCGACCCGGCTGTCCACGCCGGACTTCACCGCTTCAACGACATCGTCCCGCAGGGACCCATAGTTGTAGGCGTTGCTGATAAGCACGGCCTGCTGCTGCGGAACCAGATCGTTGTAAGTGTCTTTGCCGACCTGCTTCTGGACGGTCTCCTCGAACACCTTGATGCGACGCTCGAGGTCCCGCTCCGCCTGGATGGCCGTGACCTTCATGCCCTCGACGACTTTGCGGACGCTGCCATCGGCGAGTGTCACCTCGCTCGAGCCGAAGCCAGCCCGGTAGGCGTTCTCGTCCCACTTGGCGACCGGCTGATAGCCCTCTCGATCCCGTATCAGCGTGTTGGCCAGCTCCCGCCCCGTGCCGACCTGGGTCATCGCCTCGGCAGCCTCAGAGAAGCGATCGGCGTCGAAGGCTTCGCGCAGGTCCTTCTTCGTGTCATTGACCTTGGCCACGAAGTCGACCCAGGCCACAGACAG
>BCQL01000031.1_pt1 | contig 16867 bp, 12 predicted proteins | sample 1008151 | NCBI WGS metagenome assembly BCQL01 (sample SAMD00035459, study PRJDB4067) | museum specimen metagenome | biome: marine biome; feature: sea shore; material: organic material | host: Otohimella japonica | place: Japan:Kanagawa | collected 1927
AATAGTTTTGAGAACCTCTTGATCAAATGGTCAAAAAGACTATATTAAATTGCACGCTAATATAATTCAAATAAAGAGGATAAACATGAAAGTATTTTTTAAAATAACAACTTTATTGTTAACACTAATAAGCTATCAATCACTTGCTGCATTTAATAATAACCCATCGAGTGTAGGCGCCGACAGTTCAGGGGCATACCGTAACCTCGCACAAGAAATGGGTAAAACAAACATACAACAAAAGGTGAATAGTACTTTTGACAATATGTTTGGCTATAACAATACACAACAACTTTACTACCCGTACACCGAAAACGGTGTTTATAAAGCACACTACATAAAAGCAATTAACCCTGACGAAGGCGACGATATAAGAACAGAAGGGCAATCGTGGGGAATGACCGCTGCTGTCATGCTTAATAAACAAGAAGAATTTGATAACCTATGGCGCTTTGCAAAAGCGTATCAAAAAAATCCAGACAATCACCCTGATGCTAAAAAACAAGGCGTTTACGCGTGGAAACTAAAGCTTAATCAAAACGGCTTTGTTTATAAAGTAGATGAAGGCCCCGCTCCGGATGGCGAAGAGTACTTTGCTTTTGCACTACTTAATGCCTCCGCTCGTTGGGGTAATTCGGGGGAGTTTAACTACTACAACGATGCAATTACCATGTTAAACACAATTAAAAATAAGCTGATGGAAAACCAAATAATCCGCTTTTCGCCTTATTTAGATAACTTAACAGACCCTTCTTACCATATACCTGCGTTTTACGACTACTTTGCTAATAACGTAACTAACCAAGCAGACAAAACTTACTGGCGACAAGTAGCCACAAAAAGTAGAACCTTACTCAAAAACCATTTTACAAAAGTAAGTGATAATCCACATTGGAACTTACCTACATTTTTATCGCGCTTAGATGGCAGCCCTGTTATTGGCTACATTTTTAACGGCCAAGCAAACCCAGGTCAATGGTATGAATTTGATGCATGGCGCGTAATTATGAATGTGGGTTTAGACGCGCATTTAATGGGTGCTCAAGCGTGGCATAAAAATGCAGTTAATAAAGCACTTGGCTTTTTAAGTTATGCAAAAACAAACAACAGTAAAAACTGTTACGAGCAAGTGTATTCGTACGGTGGTGCGCAAAACAAAGGCTGTGCAGGCGAAGGTCAAAAAGCCGCGAATGCAGTAGCGTTACTTGCTTCAACAAATGCTGGGCAAGCAAATGAATTTTTTAACGAGTTTTGGTCTTTATCGCAACCAACCGGTAGCTACCGTTACTACAATGGTTCGCTGTATATGTTAGCTATGCTGCATGTATCGGGCAATTTTAAGTTTTATAACAACACGTTTAATTAAAATAACGGTGCTTAAGTAGCAAAAACCTAAGTAGTAAAAGCTTAGGCAGCTAAACCTAGATAATAAAAACCGGTGTAACCAAGTTACACCGGTTTTTATGCTTAACTTTCTCTTTAATACGTTGCTTAACTAATTTAATTAATTAGCCAAACCAGCTATTTTTACATCAAGTGTAAATAACCCCTTAGCGGTAGTTATTAATAACGTTTTTCGGTTTTTACCACCAAAGGCAAGGTTGGTTACATTAGGGCCAAGTTCAATTTTATCGATAAACGCGCCACTTGGCGTGTAAATATTAATAACGCCTTTGCTGTGGCTACTTACGTAAATATTGCCAGCAGAGTCTACTTTTATACCATCTGGCGAGGTTACTTTAATAAAGTCTTCGCGCGGTAAAATATCACCGTTTTTATCAATAGTGTATTTGCTTACGCGGTTGCTAAAGTCGCCAATATAAAGGGTATGCTGATCTGGCGAGAGCGCAACACCGTTGGGCTTTTCAAGCGTGGCGTCAATTAAACTAAGTGTGCCCGTATTACTTAACTTATACACGCCGGTATAAGGCATTTGTTGAGTGCGTTCGCCTATTTGCCAGTTAGGATCGGTAAAAAATATATCGCCATTTTTATGCATAGTCATATCGTTTGGCGAGCTAAAGCTTAGCCCATCAAATTCGCTAACTATTACGGTATTAGTTTTACTTTTTATATTAATTTTAGAAAGCGACTGCGTACTATGGTTAAGCGTATAGAGGCTCTCTCCTTTGGCATACAATCCGTTTGTACCACTGTGTTTTAAATAAGTGGTGAGAGTATTGGGCAGCACTAATTTATAAATGGTGGAGTCGGGGCCAAGTGCTTGCGAGCTTGCAAAGTTCATTTCTGAAAAATAAAACGCATTGTCTTGGCTTGACCACGTTGGGCCTTCTAAAAATAAAAGCTCGTCACTAACAAGTGTGGGTTTTACGCTCTTTATTAATGGCGACTGCTCATTGCTTGGGTTGTTTACAGCGTTTAACAAAGGCGGGTTTTGAGGTTGTTTTGCCAGCGCTGCTTTATTAAAACAGAGCATTAATACAACTAAGCTTAGTATTTTTTTGTGTGTTTTTAGCATGGACGTTTACTCAGGTTTGTTTAATTTATAATTAATGGTCATTTTGACTATATCATTTATTTTTTTCGTTGTATGATATTTATCGAAAATAATAACGATTCAACGGAGCACACACATGCATAAAAAACACACACTCGGCCTGCTTTTACTTGCAGGATCATTAAGCGTAAACGCTGCACAAGACCAAGCTCTTAAAAACACCTTTGCAGACTCATTCAAAATGGGGGTTGCTGTAAATCAGGATATAGTGACAGGCAAAAACGCAGTCGCGCAGTCAATTATTGCTAAGCAATTTAATACAGTCACTCTTGAAAACGCCATGAAAGCAGAAGTAATTTACCCGCAGCAAGGTAAGGTCGATTTTAGTGGTGCAGATGCGTTTATAGATTTTGCTAAGCAAAATAACATGTTTACCGTAGCCCACACCTTAGTGTGGCATAACCAAACGCCTGACTGGTTTTTTACAAATAGTAAAAATGAGCCAAATACCCCCGCAGAGCAATTAGAGCAAATGCGCAAACACATAGAGCTTGTAGCAGGGCGCTATAAAAACAAAGTAGATGCGTGGGATGTAGTTAACGAAGTGATTGCTGATGATGGCTCTTATCGCCCAACTGTGTGGGTTAACCGCGTAGGCGATGGCGATACTATGGTAAAAGCCGCGTTTAAATACGCCCAGCAGTATTCACCTAATACCGAGCTTTACTACAACGATTTTAATGCATGGCGACCAGAAAAAAGAGACGGCATTATACGCATGATCAAAATGCTGCAAAAAGAAGGTATCCGCATTGATGGCATTGGCATACAAGCGCATTGGGGGCTTAACTTTCCTAAAATGCAATACATTGAACAAGCCATTGACGCATACGCCGCACTGGGTATAAAAGTGATGATCACCGAGCTTGATATAGACGTGCTGCCTTTAACAAAAGAAGGGCAAATTACCGGCACCGATATGATGAAACCACAGTTTCAGCTAGAAGAGTTTGAAACCTACCTCGACCCTTACAAAAATGGCTTGCCGAGCGATGTAGAGGTGCAACTAAACGCCCGTTATAAAGCCTTGTTTGAATTGTTTTATGCAAAGCGCGACAAGATAGACCGCGTAACCTTTTGGGGATTACACGATGGTATGTCGTGGAAAAACGACTACCCAATCCCAAACAGAACAAACTACCCATTACTATGGGATCGTAATTTAAACCCTAAGCCAGTTATTAAAACCATTGCTGATGTAGTTAAGTAAATCGCATTGTGTAGTCAAAGCCGAGTATTTTTAAATACTCGGCTTTTTTTGTTTGCAAATTTTTATATGGAGGCAAATAAAAGTCATTTTACTAAGCGATGAGCTGGTAAACCTTGATCTTACCTAAGTAATACAAGCACAAGTATCACTTACACCTTCTATTTAATTATTTTTATCAGACTCAAATTAAACTCAAAGCATACTCAATATGAAACGGGTCAAATTTTAGCCTTGATCCTTATTATTAATTAGACTATAACGGTGTTGGTTTTAGGTTAATTTTATGATTGCATATTCACACACACGATATAAAACAATAAATTTTAATTTAAACCTTAACTATAACTCAATGATTTTAAGTTTATATTTGTACCCTTGTACAAGGTAAATATTAACGTTTGAAGAGATATTAAAATAATAAATATAAATGACTGTTTGTTTTTCTAATTAGTTGTAGTCATGTTGAATAATAGATTTTGATGATGCAGTAGAAATACTCTTATCATATTTTATTCACTCAAATGGCTTTACTGCACCTAGTTTAAAAACAACTCATTTATTGCTTTAGTCTAAGGAATAAAAAATGAATAAATCGATTTTTCGTAACACCGGATTAGTGACCTTAGTATCACTATTAATGGCGTGCGGGGGGAATAGTAAAGATACACCGGTGCCTGAACCTATACCGGAAGTAGTAGCCCCTGATACTCCAGCGCCTGAAGCGCCAATAGCAGCTGAAATAGCAAATGGTGGGTTTGAAGAAGACACTACAGGGCAAACAACGCCCGCCGGAAATTGGGTATTTAGACCAGATCAAGAATCAAGCGCTACTTCTACTATAGAGATAATTGAATCGCAAGAAGGCGTTAATACTTACAAAGGCACCAAAGCAGCTGAGGTTATTGTTAATACATTGGGTGACAACCCTTGGGGAATTGAAATAGCTTATGAAGACCTTCCTATCACTGGAGGTAAAAATTACGAGTTTAGTGTTTGGGCTAAAGGTGAAGAGGGAACCAGTGCCGATTTTTGGATTCAAACACCTGCGCCAGATTATGGCCAACTTAGCCTAGTAAAAGAAACACTCACAGGCGAGTGGCAAAAAATAACATTAACAGCCGCAACAGCCGAAGCTGACTCTTTAGTTAGGCTGGCAATTCACTTTTCAAAAGAAGAAAACATTAACAAGTCTATTTACCTAGACGAATTTTCAGGCTTTATTTTAGACGATGTACCAGCAGAAGAAATACCTGATGTTCAATACAGCGAAGTGACAGCACAAAGTTTAAAAGCATTAGCACCTAATTTTAATATTGGTGTAGCTGTTCCTGCGGGTGGATTTGGTAACAGCATAATAGACAGACCAGAGATTAAAACGATTATTGAACAACACTTTAATCAGCTCTCTGCTGAAAACATTATGAAGCCTACCTATTTACAACCAACCCAAGGTGAATTTTTTTACGATGATTCTGATGAGCTAGTTAACTACGCCAAAGACAACTCACTCACGGTACATGGCCATGTTTTTGTTTGGCACTCGCAAATTGCGCCTTGGATGCAAAGTTTTCAAGGTGATAAAGCCGCGTGGATAACCATGATGGAAAATCATATCACTCAAGTTGCCACTCATTTTGAAGAAGAAGGTGATAACGATACGGTAGTTAGCTGGGATGTAGTTAACGAAGCGTTTATGGAAAATGGTAAATACCGTGGTGAAAAAACCACAAACGACAGCGCTGACGAATCTGTTTGGTTTGAAAATATAGGCGCTGAATTTTTGTCTTTAGCCTATAAAGCAGCAAGAGCAGCCGATCCTGATGCCGACTTATACTATAACGATTACAACCTAATTTGGAATGCAGATAAATTAGATGCTGTTATCAATATGGTTAACGATTTTCATAACAATGGCGTGCCTATTGATGGTATAGGGTTTCAATCTCATATTTCACTTAACAGCCCTGATATTTCAACCATTCAGGCACATCTTCAAAAAGTGGTCGATATTCGCCCTAAAATCAAAGTAAAAATTACCGAGCTAGATGTTCGTATGAACAACGAAGGCGGCATTCCTCTAACTTACCTAACCAGTGAAAGAGCGGACGAACAAAAGCAGTACTACTACGATATTGTTAAAACATACTTAGAAACGGTACCTGAAGATCAGCGTGGTGGCATTACTATTTGGGGCGTAATTGACGAGGATAGTTGGTTACAAAACTGGCCAGAGCCAACAACAGAATGGCCGCTGTTATTTTTTAATGACTTTACTGCAAAACCTGCCTTACAGGGATTTGCTAATGCATTAAAAGAGCTAATTGAAGTTGTACAACCAGCACCTTCATCAGAACTGCTAAGTAATGGCGACTTTGAAGACGGACTAGATTCATGGCAAGCCCGTGGCAGTGCAAGTATAACTCTTGAAACAACCCAAGCCCACAGTGGCAATAATAGCGCTTTAGTACAAGGGCGAACTGAGACGTGGAATGGGTTACAAAAGGATGTAAAAGGCTTATTTACAGCAGGTAAAACGTATAACGTATCTGCATGGGTTAAGTTATCTGACGACAGCACAACAGTGTCGCCAGGAATAAAACTCACGCTACAAATAGAACACACTAGCACCGAGTACCTTGAGCTTACCCCCGTTACTACCGTTAACGCGGGTGACTGGGTACAGCTTTCGGGCACTTACACACATTCAATCACAACGCAGGAAAGCGCCGCTTTACTTTATGTTGAGTCAAGTGAACTCACTGCAGATTTTTATGTAGACGACGTATCGGTCACTTTGGTTGAATAATAAACCTAACTAAAAGTAATTAACCCCACATTTGATAGTCTGTATTTTTATACAGACTATTTTTTCGTGGGCTTTAATTTGTTTTACTCAAAACGAAGCAAGTTAAGCTGCGTTGCCTTTTGAGGTGGTTTAATAGCATGTCTTGATAAATGATATACCTAATACTAAACAAATTGTCCATAACGATGGGATTGCGATTAAAACCCTAAACCGATTATTAAAATAAATTCAGGTGTACCTCAGTAAACCTCATTAATTAGTCAAAGCCGAGTATTTTAAATACTCGGCTTATTTGTGTTTTAGGAAGGTTTTTAATAGGTAGTGGTACATAAAATTTTATTAATATATGAATCTTATTTAAAGTCTTTAAAACTCCCATATTAAGTTTAAATTACGATTGTCGCGCATAAGTAGATTTTATAAATGATTGAATCAAAATGGGAACTCAGATACTGTTAAGGCTTAATTTCAAATAGATTCACATATAAAATCATGGACTCTTTGGCTATTATATATCACGCATATTAATGACAGGTTTCAAAGTTTTTATTTGAAAAGATAAAAATTTAAATCATAAGGATAGTGAATTGCTACATTTACCTAATAGAACAAAAACTCTTCTAGAAAAAAGCACTACGTTAAAAGCTTTTGTGTATTCGAGTATTTCTAATTTGACACCTTGGATTAGTGATAACAAGCCAGTCTTTTTCCCTGAGTACACAGATCATGGGTTTACTCATTTAAATGAAGTTTTATTAACCGCGGATAGTATTATCTCAGATGAAAGTTGGAAATACCTCACTCCAAACGATGCAGCTGCAATGATTATATCTATCTTGTTACATGATTGTGCAATGCATATTACAGAGGATGGATTCTATGGCTTAATACAAGACAAATTCCCTAAAATCGAATCTCGCCATACTAATTCAGAGAAAAGTTGGAGCGAGGTATGGGATGATTATTTTTCTGAGGCAAAAAGGTTTGATTCGAAGAAACTTCATTCAATTTTTGGTGATACTGTTCCTGTCAAAAACATCCCAACAAGTAAAATTGATTTAACAACAAGAGATAAATTACTCATTGGGGAGTTTATTCGCAGGCACCATGCAAGAATGGCGCATGAAATTGCTTTTTATGGTGTACCAGGAGTTGACGGTGAAACTGTCAAGTTAGGTGAGGAGCCGCAGAGTAACTTCTTAGATTTATGTGGCTTTATTGCTAGAAGCCACCATTTAGGATTACGTCAAGCCGTGGATATGATAGAAAAAAATACAAGGAGAGTACATTTAGATACACACGTGCCATTCATTATGCTTCTTTTAAGAATTTCTGATTATATCCAAATACATGGGGAACGAGCTCCTAATCAGTTATTACATTTGAAAACTCTAATAAGTCCAACTTCTATAGGTGAATGGAAAAAACACGATTCAATTATTGGTATACATCAAGAGCATGACGACCCTGAAGCAATTTATGTTGATGCAGAACCAAGCGATGCAATTACATATGAAGAATTAAAAAAGCTTTTTACTGGCATTCAGTCAGAACTTGACCTTTCATGGTCTGTACTGGGGGAGGTTTATGGAAAATCACCACACCTTAAAAATTTCGCTATTAAAATTAGAAGAATTAGGTCTTCTTTAGATTCTTTCGATGAATTTATAACTAATAAAAAACCTAAATATATTCCCAAAGTTCTTAGTTTTAGAACCGCTGACTCTGAAATGATGGAATTATTGATAGCTCCACTCTATGGGGATAAACCTGAGATAGGGATAAGGGAACTAGTTCAAAACTCTATCGATGCCTGCTCAGAGCTTAAAGATACTCTAATAAAAAATGGTCGTTCATTTAGCCACGAGTCAGATTTTGATGTTTCGATCACTATCGATATTAAAGAGGGTAATAGTAAAATTGTAATTGAAGATTATGGTATAGGAATGACTCTAGATGTAATTGAGAATTATTTTTTAAATATAGGGGCTTCATTTCGAAATAGTGATCGATGGAAAAAAGATCATGAAACTGAAGGTCATTCTAATGTTTATAGGACAGGAAGGTTTGGCATAGGATTATTGGCAGCATACCTTCTCGGAGATGAACTAGAAGTTGAAACCAGACATATCAGTCAAGCTGAAAACAAAGCTCTCCAATTTAAATGTAATAAAGGTTCTGAAAAAATTATAGTGTCTAATATTGATTTTCATATAGGAACAAGAATCACAATTAGTATCAATGATCATGTAAGAGATATCTTAATAGATAATGAGGACTTATGGGATTGGTTCTGCCTTTCATCTCCAAAAGTTATTAGGAAAATAGTTAAAAATTCAGAAGAAAAGCATTTAGAACAACTTAGAACTGTGCCGAATTCAGATTCAAATTTAGGTGACAGTTCATGGAATAGAACTGCGGCGGATGGCTATGATGATATTTTATGGACATACGAGAAGATAAAAAAAAGGAAAAATGGACGTTCAGGTAATCACTTGATATGTAATGGTATAGTTGTTACCGATGAATTGTCTTTAGCTCATTTTGATGTTTCTAGTAAAATTGGACTCATTGATGTTAGTACACCCTCTATTAATGTATTTGATCAAGATGGTCGTCTACCTATTAATTTAGAACGCTCTGATTTGGTAGGCCGTTATTTACCCTTTCAGTATGAATTATCAAAAGATTTATCTCATTACTTAGCAAAAAATTTAATTTCATTTATTAAAAACCTTGGTCCTATAAGACTTGAGAAAAGTTTAATTAATAAGTTAGCTAATATTTCTGTAGAGGGGCTTAAAAGTTCTAATAATTACCAGTTATCTGATGTGTCAAAAATGCTTTTTAAGGATAATAAACTGATACCATTAGATTATGAATTAATTAAAAATATGGAAGTTAATACTATTTATGTTGACGCAATTAATTTAAGTGAAAATAGAGGGTCATTCACATCACCTGAGTTTGTTAAAGAATGTGATGCCTACCTTTTTGTAGAAAAAATAACTGATGCTAAATCTAGCCGAACATCATTTATAAGAACATTTTTTGAATTTCATGAACACTACTGGCTACTTAAAAGTGGGATTTCTGCATTACCAATATGTGGAAGAAGGATATTAATTAAAAAAACAGATGTTAAAGATCTTGTTGCACCTGGCTATGTTCCAAGAACTTTTTGGAATAGATTAGAATGTGAGTGGAGTAATGATGATTGGGTTTTAATGTCTATTGGTAGTATCCCGGAAATGGATCTAGATTTGGAAAAGCTTACTAGTGAGTTAAATAAGTCTAAATCGTTCGGCTTCATAATTTGTTATTTAGACTGGGGCAACATTGTTGACGATGAAGAACCTTCATTTTTTTCAAGAGCTTGGCTAAAAGAAAATGGTCAGTTACCGTACATGAAAAATGATTAATACACACGTTTCAAATTTCTGCTAACAGACTATAAAAATAATTTGAAGAAACAGCCTGATCTAATATCTGGCTGTTTTGTTTCCCTCTAAAAGCGAAGCGTCTCTTAACCTCTTTGTGCATTATTCTCTTGGTCTATTTCACTTAAAAACTCAAAAAGCCATTCAAAACTACTTAGCCTGATACCGGACGACTACAAACTTAAGCGGCACATCGCCGTTGTTATAAATGCCGTGTAGGTCATTAGGGGCTGCAAATAAAATATCCCCGGTGAGTGCTGGTTGGCTTTTGCCATTAAGCGTCCACGTGCCAGAGCCCTCGAGAATCATTAGGTATTCTTCATCGGGATGCTGGTGGGCAGGATGTATTTCGTTATTAGGTTTAATAACCGCAACGCCCGTAATAGCGCCTTTGGTGAGTGGTGTATCGCCATAAAAGTAGGTATGAAAATCGCCGCCTTCGTAGTGAGTAATGTGTGCGTCTTTTTGACTCACAATAGCTGATGTAAGTTGTGTGGGTTTATCTGCTGCGCTGACGGGTAATGCAGCAGTTAATGCGACCATTAATGCAAAAATGGCTACGGCTGTTAGTGATAAGGTGTTTGTTGTGTTTTTCATGTGTGTCCTTGCTAATTTATTTACTAATTATCTTGCTAGTTAGGTATGCAATTAAGAAATGTATGCTGTGTTATTTTTGTTCAGTCTATTTTAATAAAACGTTGTTGTCAAAAGGACTATATGGTGTTAAGTTTACGTTGCACACTAAAAAACACACAACAGGTACATCATGCATAAAAATAAACTTACGATTGCTATTTTATTAGGAATGTCGAGCCTTGCACTTGGCTGTAATGGTGCAGCAGAGCAAAGTAAACCGACATTAAAAGCACAAAAAGCGCAGGAGCAATTAACGCTTAAAGCGCAATTTAAAGATCACTTTAAAATTGGTACCGCAATTAGCCGCGACCAAGTATTAGGAGCTTTGCCTGAAGATTTAAATGTGGCTAAAGCGCAATTTAATACCTTTACGCCAGAAAACTCAATGAAGTGGGAGCGTATACACCCAGAGCTAGAAACGTATGACTTTGAAGCTGCTGATGCGTTAGTTGAGTACGCACAAGAGAACAACCAAGAGTTAGTTGGGCATACATTAGTGTGGCATTCGCAAACCCCTGACTGGGTTTTTGAAGACGACCAAGGCGAACAGCTTACCCGCGATGCATTACTTAAGCGTATGCAAAACCATATTAATACTGTTGCAGGGCGTTATAAAAACCGCATTTTTGCATGGGACGTGGTAAACGAAGCACTTAACGAAGACGGCACACTGCGCGAATCTAAATGGAGCACCATTATTGGTGACGACTTTATAGAATACGCGTTTAAATACGCTAAACAGGCAGCACCTAATGCCAAGTTATATTACAACGATTACAACTTGTATAAGCCAGAAAAAAGAGCCGGTGCAATTGCGCTTATTAAAAATTTGCAAAGCAAAGGTATTCAAATTGATGGTATTGGTATGCAAGCGCATTACTCGCTTGATAACCCAGAGCTTTCGTTAATGGAAGACTCTATTTTGGCATACGCAGCCACTGGCATTGATGTGATGATAACCGAGCTTGATATTTCGGTATTACCGTTCCCTGAAGGTGAAGAGCAAGGGGCTGATATTTCGTTAGATATTGCGCTACAAGAGCGCTTTAACCCATACCCGAATGGTTTACCTAGTGAAGTAAACACCCAGTTAGGCGAGCGCTACAAAGCCGTGTTTGACATACTTAAAAAACATGACGATAAAGTAAGCCGTGTTACTTTTTGGGGTATAAGCGATGCACGTACTTGGCGCAACGATTGGCCAATGCAAGGGCGCACCGATTACCCATTATTAATTGACCGTGAGTTAAAACTTAAAAGCTTTGTAAGCGATTTATAATCGCATTAAACATTTAACCTCCCGCAAAGGATCGCTTAATAGCGATCCTTTTTTGGTTTTAAGCGCTTAAAATAGCTATTTTTGATAGGTTTATTATTAAGATTTCAAGTTAGTTAAGCAGTAACTAATATGCGTTTGCAAAGGCACTTGTGGTGTTAAATAGCTAAATGGGAAGTGTGGGTTATTAGGGCTGTCGGGGAAAAATTGGGGTTCTAGGCATATACCGTCGTATGCATTAAACGGAGTTTTTAAATGCTGCCCTGTATAAACCTGAATGGCAGGGTAGTTAGAGAATACACTCAGCACTAGTTTTGTATCGGCGCTTGTAAGCTCTGCGTGTTGCTTATTGGTTTGCAGGTTAAGTGTTTGTTCGGTTACAAAGTTATGATCGAGCTTATCGGTTTTATTAAGCACCCGCGCATTTGTGTAGTCAAAAGTGGTATTTGCTACAGGCGTTATTAAACCTGTGGGAATGGCGTTTGTATCTACGGGGGTATAATGCGCGGCGGCCAGTTTTAATGTATGCCCTTGTGCGCTGTTAGTAATGCCATTTAAATTAAAATATGGGTGTGCTGTTGGCCCTGCAATGGTTTTTTTATTACTGGTAATTGTAAATTTAATATCAAGATTACTGTGGCTTTTACTGTTAGTGGTAAAGGTATACAGCACGTTAAATGTAGTTTTACCTGGGTAGCCGTTGTATCCATCGGGTAGGGTAATACTTAAACTTAATGCATTTTTGTGATGATAATCGAGCTGCCAAAACAAGTCGCTTAATGCTTTTTGGCCGCCGTGAAGTTGGTTTACTCCTTCGTTTTTATTAAGTGCATAGGCTTTATCATCAATGTTTATTCGGGCGTTACTTAGCCTGTTTGCATAAGGACCGGCTATAGCGCCTAAGTAAAACGTGTCGTTTAAATAATCATTAATATTAGAATAGCCAAGTACAATATTTCGTTTTTTATTATCAATATGGGTAACCCAGCTGGTAAGCCGGGCACCGTAGTTAATAATAGAAATAGTGTCGTTTACCTCATTACTTAGTGTGTATTGAATAAGTGAAGTTGTCATTGTGGTTACTCTTTTAATTGTTCGTTCTAGCTTTTTTAATTTCTTCTTTTACGATTGGGTACAGATCGTAAGTTGGGTAAAACTCAGTGCTGTAAGCTTTCCAACCATAACGTTCAATCGATAAGTTTACTTTAGGTAACAACGCTGCCGGAAAGCGCAAAGTGACTACTTGCCCTATGCCCATCATTACTTTCCAAGATTCTACCGTTGCGCCCTCTGGCGGAAAATGTTTGTAAAAGTTAGCGTTATTGAGTATTTCTTTTATTTCAGAGAGGTTTTTTGATTGGTCGTGTTTTAAAAAAATCGTTAGCATTAGTTCATCATTTTGCTCGTCATTTGCCCATGCGTTAAAACTAGTACTTGCACTAAAAAGCATAATTAATAGTAAGTATTTCATAGTTCACCTTTGTTGGTTAATTGTAAAAATGCGCCGAGCTTTGGGAGGCTTAGCGCATTAATTGGATAAAGTTTGGATTATTTAGCGCATTACGCGTACTAAATATATTAAGCGTTGGCTTTAATTAACGCTTGCGCGGTGCTCACTACATTTTTGGTGGTAAAGCCAAAATGCTCTAATAACACGTTACCTGGCGCCGATTCACCAAAAGTGCTCATACCAATTACTTTGCCTTGTAAGCCTACATATTTAAGCCAGTAATCTTGGTGTGATGTTTCAATTGCAATACGGTTTGCTACCGAGTTTGGCAATACACTTTGCTTGTAATCATCTGATTGCAGGTCAAACAATGTGGTGCTTGGCATTGATACCACACGCACTGCAACACCTTGTGCTGTCAGCTCTTTTGCGGCTTGCATTGCTAAATCAACTTCAGAACCCGTTGCAATTAAAATAAGCTCAGGCGTTTTACTGCTATCGCTAAGAATGTAGCCGCCTTTTTCTATGTCGCTAATTTGCTGTGCGCTGCGTGGCTGGTGGTTGAGCCCTTGGCGACTAAAAATAAGCGCAGTAGGTTGCTGCTGATTTTGTATCGCGTTTTTCCACGATACTGCAGTTTCTACTGCATCACACGGGCGCCATGTGACTAAGTTTGGGGTCATACGTAGGTTGGCTAGTTGCTCAATAGGTTGGTGAGTTGGACCGTCTTCACCTTGGCCTATAGAGTCGTGGGTATACACAAATATATTTTGAATACCCATAAGTGCCGACATTCTGACTGCGTTACGGGCGTATTCCATAAAAATTAAAAATGTAGCACCGTAATTAATAAAACCACTGTGCAGTGATATGCCATTCATAATGCCGCTCATACCAAACTCGCGCACGCCATAAAATAGGTAATTACCGCTGGCGTCATCTGCGCTTATGCCTTTAGAGCCAGACCACAGCGTTAAATTAGAACCGGCTAAATCGGCAGAGCCACCCAATAACTCTGGTAAATGCGGGGCAAAGGCTTCAATAGTGTTTTGCGAGGCTTTTCGGCTTGCAATGTTGGCAGCGTCTTTGTTGCACTGTGCAATGTAGTTGTTTGCAATAGCTTCAAAGTTGTCAGGAAGGGTGCGTTTAATTACGCGGCGTTCAAATTCTTTGGCAAGCTCAGGGTGGCTTTTGGTGTAGTCGCTAAACAGTTGTTGCCATTGTTTTTGTTTTTTATCACCGCTTTGTTTAGCGTCCCAATGGGCGTAAATATCATCACTGATACTAAATGCTTTATTTGGGAGGTTTAAAAATTTGCGCGCCGCAGTTATTTCGTCATCACCTAATGGCGAGCCATGGCAATCGTGCGAGCCTGATTTATTTGGCGAGCCAAAACCAATTACGGTTTTACAACAAAGTAGAGTAGGTTTATCGCTCACTTGTTTTGCTTGTGCAATGGCGCTGGCAATTTGTTCTGGGTCGTGGCCGTCTATATCTTTTATTACATGCCAGCCGTAAGAGTCAAAGCGTTTAGCGGTGTCGTCGGTAAACCAGCCCTCAACGTGTCCGTCGATAGATATGCCGTTATCGTCCCAAAAAGCAATAAGTTTACCCAGGCCTAGTGTGCCTGCAAGCGAACATGCTTCGTGCGATATGCCTTCCATTAAACAGCCATCACCCATAAAACAGTAAGTGTAATGATCTACAATATCAAAACTCTCTTTGTTAAATTGTGCTGCTAGGGCTTTTTCGGCAATGGCCATACCTACAGCGTTTGATAAACCTGCGCCAAGCGGGCCTGTGGTTGTTTCAACACCTGGGGTGTAACCGTATTCAGGGTGGCCTGGGGTTTTTGAATGCATTTGTCTAAATTGTTTAAGCTCGCTAAGTGGTAGTTCGTACCCGCTTAAATGCAATAAAGAATAAATAAGCATAGATCCGTGACCGTTACTGAGTACAAAGCGGTCTCGGTTTACCCAATTTGGATCGTTTGGATTATGGTTTAAAAAATCGTTCCACAGTACTTCGGCTATATCGGCCATACCCATCGGTGCGCCCGGATGCCCTGAATTTGCTTGCTGTACCGCATCCATACTGAGTGCGCGAATAGCATTTGCAAAAGGCGCACGAGAAGAAAGTTGAGTCATGTATTACCTCAAATAAAATTAAAAAAGCCTGCACGTTATGTGGCAGGCTTGAGGGAAATTAGTTTAGTAAGTCTTCAACCAATTTAGCCAAAATACGCTGATCTTTGGCAAAGTTACGAATACCTTCACCGAGCTTTTCGCTGGCCATTGCATCTTCGTTGTGCTGCCATAAAAACTGCTCGTGAGTGAGTGGGGTTATGCCACTTTGCGGTGCTTTGGCAATATTTGCAGCGTCAAGCTTAGTAACCAGAGTACCTTCTTGGCTTTGTAAATCATTGAGTAATGATGGCGAGATAGTCAGTAAATCGCAGCCAGCAAGTTCGATTATTTCTTCAGTGTTTCTAAAGCTTGCGCCCATTACCACGGTTTTATAATCGTACTTTTTGTAGTACTGATAAATACCTGTAACCGACTGCACACCAGGATCTTCGCTTGGAGTGTATTCTTTATTATCGCGGGCTTTGTACCAATCAAGAATACGCCCAACAAACGGAGATATAAGCGTTACGTTAGCTTGTGCGCATGCAATGGCTTGAGCCATCGAAAAAAGCAGGGTTAAGTTACACTTAATACCTTCTTTTTCTAACTGTTCGGCGGCTTTAATGCCTTCCCATGTTGAAGCAAGTTTAATAAGTACGCGGTCTTTTGAAATACCCGCTTGCTCGTAAAGTGAAATAAGCTTACGCCCTTTGGCAATACTTGCTTTGGTGTCAAACGATAAACGCGCATCTACTTCGCTTGATATACGCCCAGGTATTACCTTTAGTATTTCACAGCCAAAGTTAACAATAAGTTGGTCGCAAATAGCGTCAACATCGTTGCCAGCTTTGCTTATAGCATCACTAATTAAATGTTTATACTGAGGTAATTTTGCAGCTTGTAAAATTAACGAAGGGTTGGTTGTTGCATCAACCGGTTGTAGAGCTTTGATTGACTCTACATCGCCACTGTCGGCAACGACCGTGGTTACTTTTTTGAGTTGTTCTAACAAGTTCATAATGATGTACGCCTCGGCTTTAAAACCGAGGCTATGTCCTTATACGTAGCGGTTAACAATATTCTCAAGCAGTTCTTGGCGACCAGAAACTTGCTTAGGATCGATGTTGTTCTCGTGTACTAAGGCTGAAAGGCTCTCAAGTGATTGCTCACCATTTAGAATGCTTTGACCTAGGTCTTCTTTCCAGCCTGCGTAACGTTTTTCAACAAAGTCAGACAGCTCGCCACCTTCAATCATTGCTGCTGCATTGAGTAATGCTTTAGCCATCGTATCCATACCGCCAATGTGACCAATGAATAAGTCATCGCGTTCACACGATTGACGACGAAGTTTAGTGTCAAAGTTAAAGCCGCCCGTTGTAAAGCCACCCATTTTTAAAATTTCGTA
>BCQL01000032.1_pt1 | contig 16763 bp, 12 predicted proteins | sample 1008151 | NCBI WGS metagenome assembly BCQL01 (sample SAMD00035459, study PRJDB4067) | museum specimen metagenome | biome: marine biome; feature: sea shore; material: organic material | host: Otohimella japonica | place: Japan:Kanagawa | collected 1927
AGCATTACCCATTTTAAAGCCATGGGTCATCATGCCTGCTAAATCAATTAACATGCAGTTAAACATCGGGAAGAAAGGCGCATAATCTAAATCATGATAATGCAGTTGACCCGATTCATGAGCAGCTACAATGTCTTTTGGTAACAAGTGTGATTTAGCATAATGCTTGGCTACAATACCCGCGAGTAAGTCGCGTTGTGTAGGAATAACTTTAGCGTCTTTATTGGCATTTTCGTTCAAAATTGAGCTATCACTTTGCTCAACTAACCCGCGAATTTCACAGTTAAGTTTACTTTTTGCTTCACGGCAAATATCACGATCGTGACGGTATTCAATATAATGACGTGCAACCTCTTTATGAGGCCCTTCCATTAATAGATTTTCCACTAAATCTTGTAAATGGTGAATTTGTACTTCTTCTTCGTTCGCGACTTGATTTCGGATTACACCCGCAATGGTAGCGGCGTAATCAACATCAGCATGACCTGTAGCCGTCGCCATAGCAGCAACGATGGCATCCCTAATTCTAGACTCATCAAATACAGTCCGACAACCGTCCCTTTTAATTACTACAGGCATTACTTTTACTCCATTTATGCACAGGATATAAACACTATATATCCACAACAAGAAACCAATAAACACTAGATATGGTGTATTAAGCTATAACGAAGACTAGAAATCTATGATCTGGATCATAGTTTGATGAGGGGAAGTGAAATGAAAAATATTACTGCCAAGCTCTGCACTATTTGGCAAAACAGAGCTTGACCGAGTAATTGAAAAACGTTATCGCCCTAAAGCAGAGTTGATTAAATGAGCAGTTTGACGCACAGACTGCCTGCCAGCTTCAATGGCTTCTGCCGCACGATGAAACTCCATGGTGCCAATATCAGCAAGCTGTGGAACTAAGCAAACATCAGGTGGATCGCCCATCAGTCTTGCACGTTTATGGCGCTGCTCCAGAATATCCATTGACTGAGACATCACTGCAATCATGCCTGGATGGGATTTAGTCGACATCGAAAACTTCTCTGAAAAGCTAGCAATGTACTCTTTACCTTTACCCAGAATATCCATAAAAGCAGAGTCTGGCTCTTTGCCTTCTTGTTGTTGTTTTTCTAACGCTGTAGGAGCACGGCTTTTCATCTGTTGTGGCAACATATGCATACTGTTACGGCGATGGCCGTTTAAATCAACAGCAATGACCACATCAACTCCCATCGCGCGGCACATTGATACTGGAACAGGATTCACCACAGCGCCGTCGACTAGCCATCTGTCTTCTAGTTGAACAGGTGGTAAAAACCCTGGCATTGAACATGATGCTCTAACAGCGTGTCGTAAATCCCCTTCTTTAAACCAAATTTCTTGTCCGGAGTATAAATCTGTTGCCACCGCTGAGAATGGTTTTTTCAGTTGTTCAATTTTTAGCTCACCAATTCGGCCAGCCAGCACATCAAAAACTTTTTCACCGCTTATCAGCCCGCCTTTACGCCAGCTTAAATCCATCAGACCTAAAACATCCCAACTGGAAAAACCACGCACCCACGCTTCTAGCTCATCAAGATGATCATTGGCATACGCTGCACCTACCAATGCACCAACTGAACATCCTGCAATTTTATCTGGATGTATTCCCATTTCAGCCAGTTCTTTCAACACACCGATATGGGCCCAACCTTTAGCTGCGCCACTACCCAGTGCCACACCGACTCTTAATGGTTTATTCACCGCAGGCTCATTTTCATGCTCCGACATCTTTTACATCCCTTGTAGCTTAATTTGACTCAATTAATCTTATAAACTCAGCATAACTGAGCCTTTAGCTGTTGGCTATCGCCTAGCATACACGTTATAATATCTGGCTATCATTTTTTAGGGGATTTACCTTTGTTATTTACCGATTTTTCTTTAGACAAACGCTTACTTGAAAGTCTAAAGCATATGGGCATTTCTGAGCCAACCGAAATTCAGCAGCAAGCCCTGCCAATTGCCTTAGCAGGTAAAGATTTAATGGCATCTTCAAAAACCGGTTCAGGTAAAACCTTGGCGTTTTTGTTACCCGCACTTCAGCGTGTTATTTCAACAAAAGCGCTTTCTAAAAAAGACCCTCGTGTGTTGATATTACTACCGACAAGGGAATTGGCTCAGCAAGTATACGGTCAATTACGTTTATTAGTGGCAAATACCCAGTATAAAGCGGTCAGTATTTTAGGAGGGGAAAACTTTAATGATCAAGCTAAATCGTTATCTCGTGACCCTCACTTTATTGTGGCTACACCCGGGCGTATCGCTGATCACTTAGAGCAACGTCATCTTTACTTAAATGGGTTAGAGCTCCTTATTCTTGATGAAGCCGACCGAATGCTTGATTTAGGTTTTGCGCCGCAATTAAAAGCCATTAACGAAGCTGCAGATCACAAACGTCGACAAACATTAATGTTTTCAGCCACGTTAGATCATGACCATATTAATGATATTGCTGCCACATTACTAAAAACGCCAAGCCATGTCGCCATTGGGGCATCTCATAACGAGCATAAAGACATTCAGCAACGTGTGTATTTAGTTGACCACTTAGATCACAAGCAAGCCCTATTGCAGCACATTCTCAAAACCGAGCAGCATAAACAGGTCATCATATTTACAGCGACGCGTGCTGATACCGACCGATTAGCTAAATTACTTGCTGAGCAAGGATTGGAAACTGCCGCATTAAGTGGTGACTTAAACCAATCAGCTCGTAATCAGATCATGGACAAATTTAGCCGTGGTCAGCAGAAAATATTAGTTACAACGGATGTCGCCTCTCGTGGCCTAGATTTATTAAACGTGTCATTAGTGATTAACTTTGACATGCCTAAATTTGCCGAAGAATACGTCCATCGCATTGGCCGTACAGGTCGAGCAGGTGCTAAAGGTGATGCGATTTCTTTAGTCGGTCCTAAAGACTGGGACAGCTTTAAGAAAATCCAAGTATTTTTACGCAAGAATTTCGACTTTTCGACCATAGAGGGTCTTGAAGGAAAATTTAAAGGGTTAAAAGATAAGCCAAAAACGGGTAACAAAAATACCAAGGCCAATGACCCTAAAGCTGCCAATAAAAAGCGTAACACGGCTAAAAAGCCTAAAATTGCACCTAAACGCGATAAACGCTTTATTACTGGCGTCGATATTGGTGATGCGCCAATGCGTCGTAAAGCTAAGCCAGCCAAAATTGTTGAAAACGACAACAGCATTGTTGAAGACAATGAACACGAGCTTGGCGAAGAGTAAACCTCATTAAAACATCATGCTGTTTTAACAGTAAATCGGCATGATAAAGATTTAAACCAGATTAACAGTAAGGTGAAACATGAAAATTTGTGGTGTGGAATTAAAAGGTGGTGAAGCCATCATTAGCTTATTAACTTACGAAGTGGAAACATTCAACGTACCTGAGTGTCGTCAAATTTCTTTCAGCATTTCAAAATCAGCTGAAACAGAATCAATCCGTGAGTTTCACTTTGCTTTCCACAAATTAATGGAAGATTACAAAGTAGATGAAATTGTCATCATTGAACGTGAGCAAAAAGGTAAGTTCGCCGGCTCTGCGACCAGTTTTAAACTCGAAACCGCTATTCAAATCACTGACTTGCCTGTTGGCATAATTAGCCCTGTTATTATCAAAGAAGAGCTTAAGCGTAATCCGCCTCAAGCAGATTTAGATACTTTAGGTCTAAAGCGTGTTCAGCTGCCAGCATTTGAAGCCGCTTACGCACAGCAAAATCGTCGTATGTTCGGTAAAGTCTAAGCTCTAGACAAATTTGCGAGCCTACCTGTTAACTTAACAAACACGTTAATTATCAATGGGTAGGCTTCATAATTAGAACACCCTATTCACCCCTATCAAGCGAGCTAACTCAATGAGCTCAAACAAACCTGCTAAATCGCCTCGAAAAGCACCTCCCCAAATGCCCGTTAAGGTAAGTTCTGCAAAAGTGGCAGCCGCAAGAGATACCCTGGCAAGCTTAGTTACCAGTAAAGATGTAAAAGCCAAACAGCAACAAGAGGGGCAGCTTAAATACATCAAAGGCTACTCAGCCAACACGATTGAACAAGTTAAACAACATATTGCCAACGATACCCTCGGCAGGCTATTACTAAAACGCTACCCAAGGATCCATGATATTCGCACTGATAAAGCGTTATATGACTATGCGATGGGATATAAACAGGCTTATCTAAAACAATCAGATCCTTTGTCAAAGGTCATTTTTGATGAAAAAATCAGTTTAAGCCATCAAGCGTTAGGCCTTCATACCTATGCTAACCGTGTACAGGGCAGTAAAGTTAAAGCTAAAAATGAAATTCGGATTTCATCAAAACTTAAGTTTATCCCTGAGCCATTATTGAGAATGGTGGTCGTGCATGAACTTGCACACCTAAGAGAAAAAGAGCACAACAAAGCCTTTTACCAACTCTGTGAATATATGACAGCGGATTATCATCAACTTGAGTTAGATTTACGATTATTATTGACATGTATTGAGTTAGGCAAGTCACCGTATTAATCTGATTAAATAATAAAGTATTGGTGCGTTATCATGTATGTAGCAACCTATAGAGGTGAAGGGCGCAGAACCAAGCATTATAAATCAGAAAAGGCTGCACTAAAGTCTATCCGTTCCTGGTTAAAAATACATAGTCAACAGGGGTATTCTGTCGGGTTAATGGGGCCTGACATTTCCCCAACTGAATACCATGAGTGGGAACTGATACCATATGATGAACCCAAAATACTTTCGTTTTATAACAGCAAAAAATGGAATGACTTAAAAGCTGAGGCTTTTGAGCGATACGGAAATAAATGTGCCTGTTGCGGCCGCTCTCCTGAACATAATGTCATTATGCATGTAGACCATATTAAACCTCGATCAAAGCATCCAGAACTCGAATTAGACATAAACAACCTACAAATTCTTTGCGAGCACTGTAATACAGGTAAATCCGACAAGTTTGAAACAGACTGGAGAACATAAAAAACCACTTTTAATATCGAATTAAAAGTGGTTTATATTGGATTAATACAGAGGTCTTAACCCTGTAAAGATTAACCTAGATCCATCATCATTTTTTTACTGCTGACCAATTGTTTAAATTGGTCCATTTGATTTTTAGGCAGTACCGAAGCTTCAACAATACTTACTCGCATTGGATCTGCTGGTCGACCGTTCACGTGAAACTCGTAATGTAAATGTGGTCCTGTCACTCGCCCTGTATTACCTGTTAAACCAATAACTTGACCGCGTTTAACCCGCTGACCTTTGCGCACAAGAAACTTAGATAAATGTAAGTAGCGGGTTCTCACATTGTTATCATGCTCGATAACGATATATTTTCCAGCAAATCTATGATTGGTGACCATAGACACAACACCATCACCTGGAGCGACGACTCGAGTTCCAATTGGGGTGGCAAAGTCTGTACCGTTATGAGGCGAAACACGTCCAGTGACTGGGTGTTTACGCGTCGGATTAAAGCGGGAAGATAAACGGTATTGACGCTCTAATGGAATACGCTGGAAAGCACTCGCTAACCCTTGCCCACGTTCATCATAATAATTTCCATCCACGTTCTGAAACGCATTCACATTATTACGACGAGTGTTAATTCTTACAGCTTGTAATTGTGTCGCACCTGTTGACTCACCTTCGATGTATTGATCATTCATTAGTACATTAAAGGTGTCTCCTGCACGCAGATCACGGGAGAAGTCTAATTTGCTCGACAATAGGTTTTCAATGGTTTGAATTTCACGAGCATTTAACCCCGCACGTTGAGCGGAGAGGTAAAATGAGCCATTGATTTCACCACTAATAATCCTATTTTGCCAAATACCTTCGATATTGATTTCTTCAACACCAAAACTACCATCGTCAAAACGAGTAAAAACAACCTGATAAGCAGGATTAAAATACAGTTCTAACTTAGTCAGTTGTTGCTGTTCATCTTGAAAAAATTGTATCCGATTACCTACTGCTAAGGTATCTAACGCAAGTACATTCAAATCAGCTTCAAGCACTTTATACATGGTTTGCTGACCAATGCCCGCAAGCTCGAATAAATGACCTAGTGTGTCGCCATTTTCAATAATACGTTCGAAACTCGGTTTTTCGGGCTCAATATCATCTATTGGTGCAGAATCAGATAAATTCGGGATCAATGATTCAATGTCTAAAGCCACAGGAATGCGTTGAGAAGAGAACTCTTGCGGTGTTGGCCACAACAAAGCTGCTGCCACTACGAATACGCTGGCAAGTAATAATTTTCTGTGTATTGCAGGTAAGCCTTGCACCTTATTAAATCGAGCTTGGCCCCTGCTTTTATTTGCTGAAAGCAATCTTGCATCCGCCTTAATACTGAATAAAAAATAATACCTTTTAGCTAAACCGATAGAATATTAAAAATGGGTACTTAAGCACTAGAAGATATATTAGCGAACTGTTATATCAAAAATAGTTACGAATAAAAATATAAACTGTCGTTTGAACTGCATAAATTTGAACTCTGCACAGTTCAAATGAACACTTCTAAAGCGAAAGTAAATGGCATGGGAAGGGACTGTTACTAGAAGTTTGCAACCATATCAAGACTGCATAAGTCGTGCATATTTAATGACGATTAATGAAATCTAAGTAGAATTATTACCCTCAACTTACTGAAATCATCACGAATATTTCAGTAAGTGAGAGATTTGCTTTCGCCGTAATGGCTAATCATTTGTAATAATAAATCGGGCTTGAGCTACAAATTATGTCTCAGCTGAATCGAACTTATAGTCAGCCTGTAATCGACTCACCCCAAGACCATTCATCTTATTTACTTTAATTTGCACACTTATCCGCTCTTTCATCGCCTCAATATGACTGATAACCCCAATCATTTTGCCAGAAGCATTCAGGTTATCGAGCGCATCTAGGGCAGTATCTAGTGTTTGACTATCAAGCGTACCAAAACCTTCATCTAAAAATAACGAGTCAATGCTGGTTTTATGGCTGACTAAATCCGATAATGCCAACGCAAGTGCAAGACTTACAAGAAAGCTTTCACCGCCAGACAAAGTACGCGTATCGCGCACAGCATCACCCTGCCAAGTATCCAGTACCTGTAACTCGAGTGCTTCTGATTGTTTTCTTTCTAATAAGTAACGACCTTGTAACCTATCTAATTGTCGATTCGCCAACACCACAAGGTGATCAAGAGTGAGTCCCTGAGCAAACTTACGGAATTTGTCACCCTTTTGCGATCCAATCAATGAGTGTAAATAAGCTATATCATCAAAGTCCTGTTTAGCTTGAGTAAGCTCAGCCACCAAGGTTTGTTGAGTGGTGCGCTTTTTCTCATCTTCACTTAATAAGTGTTTTAACTGCCAAACCTGCTCTTTCATGGCTGAAAGACGGGCTTCTGTTTGCTCATGCATGATGGCAACATCAGCAATATCTGCCTGATGATATTCAGATTCATCACCCAACTTAACTAACTCAGCCTGTTGAGCCCTTGTTTGCTCAACAACAGTACTAGCTTTCAAAATACGAGTATCTAGCCCTTGCTTAAGTTGCTGTAGTACTTGTCTTTGCGCCACAGGCATCAACGCTTGTTCAAATTCAGTTTGATCAGCAAATGGACTGGTTGATAAAGCCAAGGTAAAAGTGTTTCTAGCTTCGGATACGTCATTGACTGTGCGTTCTAGCTGCTGTGTGACGGCCTGCTCTTGTGCAGCGAGTTTATCGAACTCTTGCTGTAGTTTGCTTTGCACTTGAGCCTGCTGAGTGAATTGCAACTCTGATTGCTGCAACGCTTGCTGACTACGCTGCTTTTCTTGACTGATTTGTTTATCGCCAAAAACAGCGAATCGTTGCTGCTTTACACTCGTTAACTCAAGAACCGTGCTCTGCAATAACTCATCGAGTTGTGATATTTGATGAATTAACTCATCCTGCTGCTGAGTGAGTGTTTGAGCTTGTTGCATTAATAACTGTTGCTGCTGAGTTAATTTTCCTTGCTGCTCAACTGCCACAGCCCATTGACCGACATCGGTTTGTAAATCAGCTAACCAGGTTTCCAGTTGTGAAAAGTCATTTAAAGCTAATCCAGCTTGATAAAATTGTTGCTGACAGCTAGATTCGAGCTCAGTAATGTTTTGCTGTATTTGGCTAAGCTGCTGCTTTGACTCAGTTAATTGCTGTTGCTGATTTTGCTGCTGCTGAGTAAAAAGTTGTAATTGATGTTGCTGCTGCTCTAGTAAAGTCAGTGTTTGCTGGTATTGCTCAGCACAGGATTGTTTAACCTGAGTAAGTTCTCGAATATCAGTTAATTGCTGATGCAAATACTGTTGGCGACTAGCTGATTGTTCAACAAAATGAGTCAATAGTGCGCCATCAATTTCAGCTTTTGTGGCGATCAGTTCTGGCTTAGATAATTGCTCAGCTAATTGCTGGTACTCAATCAAACAATCTTGAATCTGCTGATGCAACATCGATTGTTTATCTGCGCACAGTTCAAGTTGATGCTGTAACTTACTTTGCTGCAGCTTTAATTGCTCACCTTGACGCTTAATTAATTCAAGTTCTGCGGACTTGGCTTCAAAGCGTACCTCGGTATCAGAAACATCAAGCGCTTGGTAATGCTCAACTAAAGGGTGCTCTTTGGAACCACACAGGGCACAAGGCTCACCTTGAATGAGTTTAGCTCGCTCTTGGGTTAAATTAACGATTTGCTGCTCTTGTTTAAGCAGCATTTGTAAATCTTTAACCTGCTGATTTTTTTCACTCCAAGCACTACGTACTTGCTGTAATTCTTGAGCAATCGCAGAGATCTGCGCAGCAAAATGCTGATTTTCATTAGTCGCGTTATGACTTTGCGTCACTAAGTCAGTATGTGCAACTTGTAACTGCTGTAATCTAGTACGGGAGACTTGCTGTTCAATCAAATTTTGGTACTGAGCTTGTAAATCCGCTTCTGAGCTTGTACCTAAACACTGAGTTAATTGCTGCTCACTATGTGTTAATGCTAACTGCTTTGTCTGTAATTCAGCGTTAAGTGACGCTAAAGCCTCATTTTGCTGCACCAACTGCTGTTGGTTAAGCATGTCTTGCTGAGATAGCGTTGAAATTAACTGCGATAATTCATTTTTTTTCAGCTGTAATCCTGACAAATTAATTGCTTGCTGCTGCCAAGCTGCAATATTGCTTTGAATTAATTGTCCTTGAGGATACAGGGCAATCACTTTGTCATTATCTGAAAGTGACTGGTTTAACTGATTTAAGTTTTGAGTTAGCTCAAGCTGAGACTCTGTGATTTTTTGTTGTTGAATTGTTTGTTGATGCTTATTTTTCGACTGTTGATCACATTGAAAATTCAGTTGCTCAATTTTATTATCAAGCGGTTGAACTTGCTCCTCAATCAAGGTGAGCAACTCAGTGTGTTGCAGCTTTACTGAATCAAACTGCTCTTGTCGTTTTAGATGTTCTGTCTTAGCGACTTCAAGGGATAATTGTGACTGTTGCTGCGCTTGGGATAGTGTCAGTTGCTCTGTTTGCAGTTGAGTTTGCTGCAGTTCGAGTTTGGTTAAGCTTTCAAATAATGGAGCAAGCATCTGAGCCGGCTCACTTGCTTCTAGTTTAGCGAGTGACTCTGCTTGGGCGGTCAATTCGCTTTGTGCAACGTCCAGTTCACGTTCACTTTCTGTCAGTTTTGCGGTGTTTTGTTCAAGCTGTTTTGCCCAATTAAGTTGCTGCTGTTGCTGATTTAACAGGCTTTGTAACTTAGCAGATTGCAGCTCTCCTTCGCTTAGTTGTTTGTTTTTTTCAGCAATATCCACATCTGATAACAGTTCTACATTATCAGTTTTGGCTTCAAGTAAGGTTAAGGCTTGTTTCGCTTGTGTATAATTAACATGCACTTGCTCTGAAATCTGACCATAAATTTCAGTTCCCGTTAACTCTTCGAGTAACTCAGCCCTATCATTAGCATCCGCATTTAAAAATGCGGCAAACTGACCTTGCGATAACATCATCGACTTGGTAAAGCGAGCAAAATCTAATCCGGTTATAGCTTCAGTTAGCTCGGTCTTTTGCTTAACCTGACTAGCGATAATTTTACCAGAATCAAGTTCAGCTAATTCCACCTGTGCATCTTGTAAATTGCCATCAATTTGACCACGTGAGCGGCGTTGACTCCAAAAGGCACGATAACCTTTCCCTTTCACTTCAAACTCAACCTCCGCTAAACACTCACTGGTACCTCGGGTCATCAATTCATTCGTGGATTTTGAAATCACTTTTAATCTGGGGGTGCGATGATATAACGCTAAGCAAATGGCATCTAAAATCGTGGTTTTACCCGAACCTGTCGGCCCTGTAATCGCAAACAGTCCATTTTCTTTAAATGGCGATTGAGTAAAATCTATTTTCCATTCATTTTTTAATGAGTTTATATTTTTAAATCTCAGGCTGAGGATTTTCATTATTTATCCTCCAGCGTTGATTGCTCGGCAACTTGAGATACCACTAGGGCAAACTGTGACTTTACTCTTTCAAGCCGCAGTTGTTGCTCAGCCTCAGTAAAGTCCTCTTGTGCTAGACGTCGCTCAAATACATCATTCACGGACAACTCTGATAACGTTTCATTTTCAAGTTGTTCAATTTGTTGATGACGTTGCTGCCTTGCACGCTTTAATTGCAGAACTTCAACCGCTAAAGGCTCGGTAATATCCGCAATACGTGTTTGTAAATCACTCAAGAAGTCTTGTTGCGCCACCTCAATGCTAAGCCAAGTTAGCTCAATATCCTGATGACAACCATCTGTTGGTTTTAACGAAAACTCAGACAATAGCTGCTCAATTTCAGTCAAGCTACCTTTAATATTTGCCATAGGTTGAAAGCGAGGCACTTCAATTGGTGTAACCTGAGCTAATTTATCCTTGTCAAAATCCACTAAAAACACACTCTTTTGACCTGCAAGTTCATCAAAACTTAATGGGATCGGAGAACCGCTATAACGAATATGCTCCGTTTTGGCAATTTTTTGAGGTCGATGAATGTGTCCAAGCGCAATATAATCGGCTGCTGGGAATAACGATGCATTAAACGCATCTAAACTGCCGATATAGATATCTCGTACTGATTCACTCGTACTTGCCCCAACTGTGGTGAGGTGGCCGGTCGCAATGATAGGTAAAGCTTGTGATTGTTCACTATTCAATGTTTGTGCGTATTCAAAGCAGGATTGATAAAGCGCAGCAATTTCGTTACCTAGTTTGCGCTGTTTATCTGAGCTAGATTCACCTGATTGACTTAATACCATATCTCTAGGGCGCAAATAAGGTAAAGCGCAAACAATGGCACAAGGTTGCTGGCTTTTATCCTTCACTAACAATACATGTTCGCGAACATCATCTAACGCGCCGGGGATAACACTTGCATTGAGACAAGCCAATAATTGTTTTGATTCACCAAGTGTTGCCACTGAGTCGTGATTACCGCCTAATACAATAAGCTGGCAGCCAGTTTTTTGTATATCGACAATAAACTGATTATATAAACTGCGGGCATAACTTGGTGGTGTGCCAGTATCAAAAATATCACCCGCTACAATTAGCGCATCGACATCATGTTCACCAATCTGCTCAAGCAGCCACTGCATAAATAATTGATGTTCATCTGCACGACTTTTACCATAAAAATTTTGCCCAAGGTGCCAATCTGAAGTGTGAATAATGCGCATGAAAACCTATTTCAATAACTGTTGAATGTGTAGTAACAGGATATACCTGAAAGCGAATACCTTAGTGTTAGGATACGCCTAACCGTATTGAGACCACAGTAACTTAAAGCTCATCAAAAATGACATAGTAACCACTAAAGGTTTAATAATTTTTACCCCTTTCGTCATCACAAGTCGTGAGCCTAACGTTGCCCCAATGGCTTGGCCTACCAACATAATCAGACCAAGTACAATCGCAACTTGACCACCAATCAAGAAGAAAATCAATGATGAAATGTTGGTAGCAAAGTTTAGGATTTTGGCGTGAGCAGTTGCTTTAGCAAGGCCATAGCCCGCTAACGAAACAAATGCTAATGCAAAAAAACTGCCCGTTCCAGGCCCAAAGAAACCATCATAAAATCCTACCCCTAACGCTGCGGTAAAGGCGAATACAGTCGGTGTTAATACTTGCTGCTTATCGTTTTCGGATATTTTTTTAGAAAATAGAAAATAACAACCGATAGCCAGAATCAAAAATGGCAAGACTAACTCAAGCACGGACACATCAATCATTTGAACTATGATGGTTCCCACTGCTGCGCCAGCGAAAGCACAGACGATAGACAACTTAGCTTGCTTTAAATCAACCATGCCTTTGCGTATAAAATACAAACTGGCAAAAAAACTACCACCACAGGCTTGTAGTTTATTGGTACCAAGCGCCGCTGCAGGAGGTAAACCTGCCCACATTAATGCAGGAATAGTCAGTAAACCACCGCCACCAGCAATGGCATCAATAAAGCCTGCTAAAATGGCAACAAAGAATAAAATGACTGCGATCTGTAGGGTGAGTTCGAACATGAAATTGATCTTAAATTATTATTAATAGGCCATTAGACCTGCTTTAAATACAAAATTCAAAAGCTATCTGTTACAAACGTAAAATTGGTAAATTTACAAAACTAATTGCAAGAATTCATTAACATTTTTGGCGGTTAATTAAACTGCAAATAGCAAAAAAGCAGCCTAAGCTGCTTTTTGGTTAACGCTATTTTTGTCTATGGCTTAAAAACCCCAAAAGAAGTTAGTGATCATAAAGAGCACAAACATACTGATAAAGTTAATAATGACACCTGCTCTCATCATTTCTGATTGTTTAATATAACCCGAACCAAACACAATCGCGTTAGGCGGAGTTGCTACAGGCAACATAAACGCACAAGAAGCCGCTATACCAATCACCACCGAAATCATTACAGGTGACAAGCCTAATGGTTCTGCAATTGCGGCAAAAACAGGAACTAATAACGCAGCGCTTGCGGTATTACTGGCGAACTCTGTCAGCATGACCACAAAGGCAATCACTGCAATAATAAACAATGCCATGTGCGCGTTACCGAAAATATCAGTCACAAAATGTGCTAAGAATACACTGGTGCCTGTTGCTTTAAGCACCGCACTCAAGGTTAACCCACCTCCGAATAAAATCAGTACGCCCCAATCTGTCGTTGATTCAATTTTCTTCCAATCAACCAGTTTTAAGCTCGCAAGCACCACGACAGCACCTAAAGCGACAATCGTGTCGAATTTGCTAATTCCACCTAAGGCCTGAGAAATCGGCTTACTGAATATCCAACAACAAACCGTCGCAAGAAATATCACTAAGGTCAGCTTGCCACTTAATGAAAGTGACGTATCTTCAGCTTTCAGTTCACACCTTGCTGATAAATCAGGTTTCAGAAAGATATATAACGCCACCAGCATCGCAGGTAGCATTAGCGCGACTGTCGGTAACCCAAACGCTAACCAGTCACTAAACGTTAAACCAACTTGCGCTGCAGCAATAGCATTTGGCGGGCTGCCGACTAATGTACCAATACCGCCAATGTTTGCTGAATAAGCAATGCCAAGTAAAACAAATAAATAAGTGGTTTTATGCTCTTTAAAATCTAATTGATGCAATATACCAAGCGCTAGAGGTAGCATCATAGCTGCGGTGGCAGTGTTACTGATCCACATCGACAATACTGCAGTAACCACAAACAACAATAGACACGCGATACCTAACTTACCTTTAGAGAACAACAACACTTTTTGGGCAATTAAACGATCAATACCCTGATGATTTAATGCTGCAGCTAATACAAAGCCACCAAAGAACAAATAAATAATAGGGTTAGCAAAATTGCTCATTGCTGTTTGGGTATCAAATACGCCCAAGAACACGGCCAAAATAGGTATTAATATTGCCGTAATACTGATATGAATCGCTTCAGTCAGCCACAAAATCGCAGCAAAAATAAGCAGTGATAGCCCTGTATTAATGCCTTGTTCAAATGGCAGAAAGTTATACAACAACGCAAATAGTGCGATGTTGCTAAACAAAATAATAAAATGTCGTTTATTAGTCACTTCTGCAGGTGACTTATTGGGTATGTTTTCCATTGAAGCGCCCTCACTTATTTTTTAATGTGGACAATGTAGATCACACTCATAAAGAAGATAAAGCTTTGTTTTATGGTTAATTAATTACACCCTAACAAGTTAACAATGTGACAAACAGCTCACCAAATACCTTTTTTGTGATTACAACGAACAATAACCATGAGCGATGTGTGGTAATAAAGTTTCATTTATCGCATTTTATGTTCTAGACCGCTTAAAAAAGAATGTTTATGAGCAACCAAAAGTGTGATCAGTGTCTAACAAAAAAAATCACAGTCTGCTTAGTGCATGCTTATGGCGGATTCCGTGATCAAGATCGCCACAGCATCACCGGAAAACACCATAAAAAAACCTACCAATAGGTAGGTTTTATCTTTAAAAACGAAAAGCTGGTGATATCAACTGGCTAGCTAGCCAATAAACAAGCAACTTATGTTGCTAACGCTTTGCCAGCAAATAATCTAGACCACTGCAAATCGCTGCCACTTGAGCCAAAATACAATTTTCGTCATCTGATAGCGGACTGTCCGGATAAACTTCGGTCGTGGTTTTGTATTGAGCTTGGGTTAACCCTGCACATAAGCCAAGTTCACTGCACGGATAGTTAATCACTCCAAACTGTGACAATTCAACACCAATCAATTTGCCATCATCATCTGCAGGCGCGATGTGCGTCACTGCAGCAACGCCTTTTATAATCGCCGTTTGAAATTCATCCTGTGGGTTTTCAGAATCACCAACTAAATAGAAACCATCTGGAATATTCCAGTTATGATTAACTGTGCCCTCTCTAGCGGCAAGCGCAGGTCTAAATTCTGAATTATCAGTATCTGTGGTTTCATGCAGATCAATATGAGCAAGAAAATCGACACCTAAATCTGACACAGCGTTAAGCAATGAAGCAGACTCTTCAGCTGGGCTATTAGGGTAAAACGAGCGATTAGGATCGACTGCGTTAGGGTTCCAACGGTTGATCGTCTCATAACCCCATGGGCTAACACATGGTGCTATGACTAAATTGAAATGTTCTGCGTAGGCTTTGGCTTTAGTTTCGACAAAACGAATCGCCCCTTGAACACCACTGGTTTCATAGCCATGAACGCCACCAGTCACAAGCACAACAGGCTTATTGGCATCCCACTCACCTTTGATAAGAAATAAAGGATATTTAGCTTCATCGTACGATAGCGCACCATATTGCGTAACAGTAAAAGACTTTGCTAATGCTTCTATTTTACTCACAACCTCTTGCTGATAACTGCGTTTAATTTGTTGCAGCGAAAACCATTGCTGCTTATCTTCATCAGTCCACTTCTGACCCTTACGGCCAATGTGATACATTTCGCTTTGTTGCATATAGGACCTACTTTTATATTTATTATTTTTTGCTCAGTAAAAAGCGTAAACCTGCTGATTGAGATAATCCGTTAATGCCAACAGGTTTATTACCGAATGCAGCTTAACAAACAGCTTGATGGTCGTTAATAGATAAACTGTAAGAGAAAAATCGCGTGTCTTTAACAAAGCCTATTTTTTCATAAACCGATTGGGCTGGAAAGTTAACCTTTGCAGTCCCTAAATCCACTCTTACAGCATTCAGGCCTCTTGCTAACTCAATAGAGCACTGTATTAATCGATTGGCAACGCCTTGATTTCGAGCGTCAGGATCAACGAACAAATCGTTAAGCACCAAAATCTTACCTAGCTCAACTGTTGAAAAGCTTTGATAATTTAATACGAAACCAACGGGATTACTTGCTTCGTCGTACGCTGCAAAAATGAAAGCTTCTTGCTCACGCAAACGCGCGGTTAAATACTCGATATATTGATTTTTTGGTAACTCAACACCATAAAAAAACATATATTGCGAAAAGAGCGGCAAGATATCGTCAATGTCTGACATTGTGACACGGTTTATTATCATTATTTCCCTCATTTATTATTGCTGGTAAAGCAAGTATTGGGTGCAAACATCCTTAATTGCACCCTTGTAAAATACTGTTTATAAGCCTGAATTTTCAAGCTCTTGTTCATCAAGACCTAATTGCTTAGCGTAACTCACATTAGGCACTATGCGCATTTCAAATTTTAAAATTTTATAGCAAGCATCGTAAAATGCTTCACCAAGCCATTGCTTATCATATTGCTCTAGTGCTCGCAGCATCGCATCTGCAGAAGAGCCCTGTTTAATCGACTCAGGTGCCATCGCATCAATAAAACTTGCTACTAAACCGTACAAGTCTTTTTCTGCATCACCTTCGACCGACCAAAGTGTCGGATCGGCATATTGCGCAGCATAATGAGTTGCCGCAATATCAGAACCAATACCAAAGTTCACTAATGTGGCTTTTTCATCACGACAAATGATGTTTTTAGGGCAAATGGCTCCATGGTGTATATCTAGACTATGTAAATATTGCAGCGCAGTTAACAGTTGCACAAACCATAATCTAGGTTGGCCTACCTCGATAGTTTGCACTTCATCAAGTCCAACACCCTGAACCCAATCACGTGCGATAAACAAGTCATCAGATTGAGGTAACTGTCCAAACGCTAATACTCGTTCTACA
>BCQL01000033.1_pt1 | contig 16757 bp, 18 predicted proteins | sample 1008151 | NCBI WGS metagenome assembly BCQL01 (sample SAMD00035459, study PRJDB4067) | museum specimen metagenome | biome: marine biome; feature: sea shore; material: organic material | host: Otohimella japonica | place: Japan:Kanagawa | collected 1927
AAACATGCAAGATATGATTCAAAAGTTTGCTCCAGTGATGAAGCAGCAATTAATCACTATGGTTGGACAAGGCGTTCAACATGCTGAAATTCGACTTGATCCTGCCGAGCTCGGCCATATGGTCGTGAGAGTTCAAGTTCACGGTGAGCAAACTCAAGTACAGTTCCAAGTCGCACAATCACAAACAAGAGATCTCGTCGAACAAGCGATTCCTAAGTTACGCGAAATGTTAGCTGAAGAAGGACTTCAACTTGCTGATAGTCATGTTTCTCAAGATGGTGATAACGAGTCGAAATCTGAATATGATGAACAAAACAGCAATGGTGATGCGATGTTGGATGAAATATCAGCACAAGAACTCGACATTGCAGCAAAACATTCACTGAGTAGCAATTCTGCTATAGATTATTACGCCTAAGTCGGTAATCTATAGCCAACAAGTTAAGACTGTTGGTGAGCTATAGCGAATGTTAATAATTTTACTGGCAGCGCAATAAATAAATGGAATGAATTATGGCTGAAGAAGAGTCTTTAGAGTTAACTACAGAGAACCAACCTAAAAGTAAAAAGAAGCTCATCATTTTTATTGTAATAGGTGTGGTGCTGCTTGCGGTTATCGCAGGTGCTGCAATGTTCTTTTTAGGTGGAGATGAAGAGTCTGCTTCAACGACACCGGGCACAGCAGCAACAAGTGAAGTGGTGGAAGATGATTCAACCAAAGGTAAAGCGAACTACGTCGGTATGCCTAGGCCGTTTTTGTTTAATTTACCAGGAGTCGATAGAGCAAGGTTAGTTGAAATTAAAGTTCAACTAATGGTACGAGGCGACGATGGTCAAACAGCTAAAATGCATATTCCTTTAATTGAAGATGCGTTACTGACAACATTTAGTGCTGCTGATGTTCAAAAGCTCAGTACTCAAGCTGGAAAAGACGAGTTAAGACAAATGGCCTTACTAAACGTGCAAAATACATTGCAACCTGTAGCGGGTCGAAAAATAGTCGAAAAAGTACTATTTACTGGCTTCGTAATGCAATAACGCCAGTGAAAAAGCCAAGGTGATGACGTGAGTGATTTATTAAGCCAAGACGAAATTGATGCGCTACTCCATGGTGTTGATGATGTCGATGAAGATGACATTAATGAGAATGACGATACTCGGGTATATGACTTCTCATCTCAAGATAGAATTGTGCGTGGGCGAATGCCGACGCTGGAAATTGTAAACGAACGTTTTGCTCGTCATCTTCGCATTAGCATGTTTAATATGATGCGCCGTGCAGCCGAAGTCTCGATTAATGGCGTACAAATGCTCAAGTTTGGCGAGTACGTGCATACGTTATTTGTGCCAACAAGTTTAAATATGGTGCGTTTCAGTCCGCTAAAAGGGACTGCGCTTATCACGATGGAAGCACGTCTGGTATTTATTCTCGTTGATAACTTCTTTGGTGGTGATGGACGTTTCCACGCCAAGATTGAGGGACGTGAATTTACCCCGACCGAGCGCCGCATTGTACAACTATTACTGAAAATTATTTTTGAAGACTACAAGGATGCTTGGGCGCCAGTGATGGATGTCGAATTTGAGTACCTTGACTCTGAAGTTAACCCTGCAATGGCGAATATTGTTAGCCCAACTGAAGTTGTGGTGATTAACTCATTCCACATTGAAGTGGATGGCGGCGGTGGTGATTTTCATATCACGATGCCGTATTCAATGATTGAGCCGATTCGAGAATTATTAGATGCGGGTGTACAAAGTGATAAACAAGATACCGACATGCGCTGGGGCCAAGCATTACGTGATGAAATCATGGACGTGCAGGTTGGAATCGATGCCAATATTATTGAACATGAAGTGACTCTTAGAGATGTCATGGAGTTTAAAGCTGGTGATGTGATACCGATTGAATTACCAGAACACATCATGATGCGAATCGAAGATTTACCGACTTATCGATGTAAATTAGGTAAGTCTAGAGATAACTTAGCGTTAAAAATCAGCGAGAAAATACCTCGACCAGAAACCGCTAAATCGGAACTACAATTAATTACGCGTAAGAAAGGTAAAGCGCGTGATATTTCAGAATTATAAGGTGAAGTAATGAGTGATGATACTGATGATTGGGCAGCAGCGATGGCAGAGCAAGCTCTTGAAGAAGCAAATGTTGCTGAACAAGTCGAGCTTGATGAGTTAGTTGATGAGTCTGCGCCTATTTCAAAAGAAGAAGCAGAAAAACTTGATAGCATCATGGACATTCCTGTCACCATCTCGATGGAGGTAGGGCGAAGCTTTATTAGTATTCGTAATTTACTGCAACTTAACCAAGGCTCAGTTGTTGAGCTTGATAGGGTGGCGGGTGAACCATTAGATGTTATGGTTAATGGTACCTTGATTGCCCATGGTGAAGTAGTTGTGGTGAATGATAAATTTGGTATTCGCCTAACAGATGTGATCAGCCAAACTGAACGGATCAAAAAGCTTAAGTAAAATAGAGATAAAACACCCATCAATTAGTAAAGGATTTATTTGTGTTAAATGCTGTTAGTTTGTTCGCCATTGCGAGTTCTGCTGTCAATGAGGCTGCGTCACCCGTGGTGGCTACTCGGGGGGCGGAAACATCAAATATTGCAGCCTTATCCAGTATGATGGGTGGCCTGATATTAGTGATTGCGATCATTTTTGTTCTGGCATACATCGTTAAAAAGCTAAACCTCGTTCAATCTAACCAAGGTGTCATAAAAACCGTTGCAATGACGCCGTTAGGGCAAAAAGAAAAACTGGTGCTTGTTGAGCTAGAAGGCCAACAATATTTACTCGGCGTGACCGCGCAGCAAGTGAATCTGATTGAAAAATTAGACAGCGCAGTACAAGTTGAAACCACTTCATTTGCAAGCCGTTTAAAGCAAGCCAAAGAGCAAGCTAAGTCAGCTTCCAAGGAATAACGATAATGAAAAAATGGATTGTTCTGACATTATTGACGGCATTATTTTTCACCCCTTATAGCTTTGCAGAAGACGGTATTTTAAAAGCCGTCACAGTCACAACAGGGGCCGATGGTAGCACTGAATATTCAGTAACAATGCAGATTTTGTTATTGATGACGGCGATGAGCTTTATTCCAGCCATGGTCATCATGCTGACTTCATTTACCCGTATCATTGTCGTGCTTTCTATTTTGCGTCAAGCGCTTGGATTACAGCAAACCCCTTCAAACCAAGTGTTGATTGGTATGAGCATGTTCATGACATTTTTTATCATGGCGCCAGTCTTCGACAAAATTTACGACCAAGCGGTTGAGCCATATATCAATGAATCACTGACGATGCAGCAAGCGTATGAGGTAGGCAAAGAGCCACTTAGAGCATTTATGCTGTCTCAAGTCAGAACCACAGACTTAGAAACCTTTATTGAAATTTCTGGTTACACCAATATCTCATCTCCAGAGCAAGTGCCTATGAGTGTTCTGGTACCTGCTTTTATCACCAGCGAATTAAAAACTGCTTTTCAAATTGGCTTTATGTTGTTTGTGCCATTTTTGGTGCTCGATTTAGTGGTTGCGAGTATTTTGATGGCGATGGGTATGATGATGTTATCGCCGATGATTGTTTCTTTACCATTCAAGATTATGTTGTTTGTATTAGTTGATGGTTGGGGATTAGTCATGGGAACACTTGCCAACAGTTTCGGCACGTAAGGGCCAACTATGTCACCAGAGTCGTTAATTGATATATTTCGCGAAGGGCTGTCGGTTATTGTATTGATCGTATCAGCGATTATTTTACCGGGTCTTTTTGTCGGTTTAATTGTCGCTGTGTTTCAAGCGGCCACCTCAATTAATGAACAAACCTTAAGCTTTTTACCAAGGCTGTTAATGACGCTTTTTTCATTAATGTTTTTAGGCCATTGGTTAGTGCAAACCATGATGGATTTCTTTTACACCATGGTTGATATGATCCCTCAAGTGATAGGCTAGCTTGATGGAGATTCTATTTGAGGAAATTAGCCAAACAATAGCAGCTTATGTCTGGCCGTTATTTAGAATTTCCTCAATGTTGATGGTCATGGCGGTATTTGGCGCTAACACCACTCCAGCAAGAGTCCGCTTATTATTATCAGTCGCCATTACCATTGCTGTGGCGCCTGTGTTACCTGAACCCGTTGGCAATATTGAGCTATTTTCGTTAAGTGCAGTGTTTATTACAGCACAACAAATCCTTATCGGTACTGCAATGGGGTTTGTCACTATTTTGGTCATGCAAACTTTTGTATTAACTGGACAAATTATTGGTATGCAAACCAGTTTGGGTTTTGCGTCAATGGTTGACCCAGGCTCAGGACAGCAGACACCCGTTGTAGGTAATTTCTTTTTATTATTGGCAACATTGATTTTTCTTGCCGTGGACGGGCATTTGCTGATGTTTACTATGCTGGTGGCGAGTTTTGATACGATTCCTATTTCAAATCAGGGCTTCACAATTACAAATTATCGCAGACTTGCTGAGTTTGGTGGCTATATGTTTGGCGCTGCACTCACCATGTCAATTTCAGCGATTGTCGCCTTATTATTAATAAACCTTTCTTTTGGGGTAATGACTCGTGCATCACCTCAATTGAATATTTTCGCAATTGGTTTTCCAGTCACTATGGTGAGTGGATTGCTAATTTTGTGGTTAACTTTAGGACCCATCATGTCTCATTTCGATGAGGTTTGGCTGCAAGGCCAAGTATTGATGTGTGATATTTTGCAACTGACCTGTCAAACTGACGGCTCGATAACTCGGTAAATTACTGATGGCAGAAGATACTGGTCAAGAACGCACCGAGGAACCCACCGCCAAGCGACTGCAACAGTCGCGTGATAAGGGGCAGGTGGCACGTTCAAAAGAATTAGGTACTGCGGCGGTATTACTCGCATCAGCAGTGGGCTTTGCTATTGTGGGGCCAAACCTTGCGCGAAGTCTGCACACCATCATGACGCAAATTTTGACCATGGAACGTGACCAGATTTTTGATACCAACTCCATGTTTCTCGTTTGGGGAATTATTGGCACAGAGCTCGCGTTCCCGTTATTCAGCTTTATTGGCTTTTTAACTGTCATCGCATTTATCGGTAATATCATTCTTGGTGGTATGACGTTTTCTGTAAAAGCTTTTATGCCTAAAGGCAGTAAAATGAATCCTGCCAAAGGCTTTAAGCGGATGTTTGGTACTCAAGCATTGGTTGAGCTGACTAAGGGGATTGCCAAGTTTTCCGTGGTGGCCATTTCAGCCTATTTCTTGTTAAGTTTTTACTTCTTTGACATTTTAACACTGTCGACTGACCACTTGCCTGGCAATGTATATCATGCGCTAGAGCTATTAGTGTGGATGTTTATTTTACTGTGTTCTTCGATGTTATTCATTGTAATTATTGATGTGCCATTTCAAATATGGAATCACAACAAACAATTAAAAATGACCAAACAAGAAGTAAAAGATGAATATAAAGACACTGAAGGTAAGCCGGAAGTGAAAGGGCGTATTAGGCAAATGCAGCATGAAATGGCGAATAAGCGCATGATGTCTGAAGTCCCTAATGCCGATGTTATTGTGGTAAACCCCGAGCATTACGCTGTGGCTGTAAAATACGATGTTATGCAATCATCTGCGCCATTTTTAGTGGCGAAAGGTGTGGATGATGTTGCATTTAAAATACGCGAAATTGCTCGAGAGCATGAAGTACCGATTGTCTCTGCACCGCCTTTAGCCCGTGCCATTTATCATACGACGAAAATTGAACAGCAAGTGCCAGAAGGGCTCTTTACTGCTGTTGCGCAAATTCTTGCTTATGTTTTTCAGCTTAAACAATATCAAAAAGGCAAAGGGAAGCGCCCTAAACCTATTCCTTTAAATCAACCCATCCCCGATGACTTAAAACACTAACTGAGATTTATTTATTGTTTTTTGGTTATAACTTGGCCACTCAGCTGAGTATTTCTGTTTGAACCTTTCTTTTGGCGTAGTAATTGCTAATTAGAGACGTTAGCGTCAAGAATATTACTATAAAGGTTTCCTACTGATGGATGTAAAAGCAGCATTAGGCCAAGTTAAACAAGTTAGATTCAGTACTTTCAAAGGTGTTGGTACACCGCTATTGGTACTTGCTGCACTCGGCATGGTCGTGCTACCAATGCCCGCATTTTTACTCGATATCTTGTTTTCATTTAACATAGCACTTGCTCTGGTCGTGCTGTTAGTTGCTATTTATTCTGATCGTCCATTAGATTTTGCTGCTTTCCCTAGTGTGCTTCTCGTTGCGACCTTATTACGTCTAGCGCTTAATGTCGCTTCCACTCGGATTGTATTGTTAGAAGGCCACAACGGTGGAGATGCTGCAGGTAAAGTCATTGAGGCATTTGGCTCAGTCGTTATCGGTGGTAACTATGCTGTCGGTTTAGTGGTTTTCCTTATCTTGATTATTATCAATTTTGCCGTTGTAACTAAAGGTGCTGGACGTATTTCTGAGGTCAGTGCTCGCTTTACATTGGATGCTATGCCCGGCAAACAAATGGCGATTGATGCTGACCTTAACGCAGGTACATTGACGCAAGACCAAGCTCGAGTTAGACGTGCTGAAGTGACTAAAGAGGCAGACTTTTACGGTGCGATGGATGGTGCGTCAAAATTTGTAAAAGGTGATGCCATTGCGGGTATCATGATTTTGGTCATCAACATTCTTGGTGGCTTTGTTATTGGTATGGTGCAACATGGGCTAGATTTTTCGAGTGCCGTTGAAATTTATACTCTGCTCACTATTGGTGATGGCTTAGTTGCTCAAATTCCTGGATTGTTACTATCGATTGCTGCTGCGTTAATGGTCACTCGTCAAAATGAATCTGGTGACATGGGCGGTATGATGATTAGCCAGATGTTTGATAGTCATAAATCAATGGCGATTGCATCTGCTGTATTGTTTATCATGTGTATTGTCCCTGGCATGCCTCATTTTGCTTTCTTAACTTTTGCTGTGATTACTGGCATTGCAGCTTACATGATTTATAAACGTAATAATGACGCTAAAACTGCGGCCCTTGAAAAAGCTGTGAGCAGCCCAGCAGAAGTTAAAGATGCTGAACCCAAAGAGCTGAGCTGGGAAGATGTTCAACATGTTGACACTATTGGACTAGAAGTGGGGTATCGCTTAATTCCTCTTGTGGATAAAGGTCAAGGCGGCGAATTACTTGGCCGTATTAAAGGGGTGCGTAAAAAACTATCTCAAGAGTTAGGCTTCCTTGTTCCCGCTGTGCATATTCGCGACAACTTGGATTTATCACCAAATAGTTATCGAATCTCGCTGATGGGCGTTGTTGTTGGTGAGGCTGAAGTTAGGCATGACTGTGAACTTGCCATCAACCCGGGACAAGTTTACGGTAAACTTGATGGCATTGAGACAACTGACCCAGCCTTTGGTTTAGAAGCGGTATGGATAGCACCTGAGCAGCGTGAGCATGCCCAAACATTAGGGTTTACGGTCGTGGATACCGCAACGGTAGTAGCGACTCATATTAGTCAGTTATTGACGAACAATGCTGCGAAATTACTGGGCTATGAAGAAGTACAGCAATTAATGGACATGCTAGCTAAAAACTCTCCGAAGCTTATTGATGGCTTTATTCCAGACATCATGCCACTTGGCTCAGTGGTTAAAGTGATGCAAAACCTTCTTAATGAAGGTGTTTCTATACGAGATTTACGTACAATAGTGCAAACACTGTTAGAATACGGTACAAAGAGTAATGATACTGAAGTATTAACAGCCGCAGTGCGGATTGCATTGAAGAGAATGATTGTTCAAGAGATATCTGGACCAGAATTAGAAATCCCTGTCATAACATTGGCGCCAGAGTTGGAACAGATGTTGCACAAGTCTATGCAAGCGACAGGCGGTGAAGGGCCAAATATTGAACCAGGCCTTGCAGAACGCATGCAGAAGTCATTATTAGACGCTTCTCAGAAGCAAGAAATGGTCGGTCAGCCAGCCATTTTATTGACATCAGGTATGCTAAGGTCAACGCTGTCACGATTTGTTAAATATACTATCCCGAATTTACGGGTTATTTCTTATCAAGAAATTCCTGATGAAAAGCAAATACGCATAGTATCTGCAGTAGGGCAATAGCGATGACTTTCTGTTTGAAAGAGGTGTTAAGTGAAAATTAAACGATTTTTTGCCAAAGACATGCGTTCAGCATTAGCTCAAGTGAAAGACACCTTGGGGTCAGATGCTGTGATCATGTCAAATAAGAAAGTCACTGGTGGTATAGAAATTGTTGCAGCTGTTGATTACGACGAGCCAAAAGCTGATGTTGCAGTGAATTCACCTGTTCCAGGTTTTATGGACGTGAGTGATGACCAAGTTTCGTTAGGTATCAACAAGTCATCAGTTAAAGCACAGACCAAAGTGAGCCCACCACCAGCGGCAGACTCTCTGCAAGCGTTATTAGAAAAGCAGCATAATCGTTTACAGCAACAGATGACTCAGCGAGTAGAAGAAACGGAATTACCTGATTGGGCAAAACAGCTTCAAGATACTAAAGCCGCTAAAGCTGACATTAAACCGCAGCCGCAATTCGACCAACCAAGAAGTTCATCAAGAAATCATAGTCAATCTGAAGAAATGGAAGCCATGCGCGAAGAAATGGCGTCATTACGAGGATTGTTGACCCATCAAGTTTCATCATTGATGAAGGATCAGAAAAAACGTACAGACCCAGTTGGGGCTATGCTTGAAAGTAAACTCATTAATGCTGAGTTTTCTCCTGCTGTTGCCGCAAAATTAGCAGGGCTTAGTCAACAATATACCCCAGCAGATTTGGTTAGAGCACTACCACAGAGTTTAGCGAATTTATTAGATAATCAAGGTGATGATATTGTGCGCACTGGTGGCGTAGTTGCTTTTGTTGGTCCAACAGGTGTTGGAAAAACGACCTCACTAGCAAAACTAGCTGCTCGATTTGCTGCACATCATGGCCCAGAGCAAGTTGCATTAATTACAACCGATCATTATCGTATTGGAGCCTTTGAGCAATTAGCAACTTATGGCAAAATAATGGGCTGTCCTGTTAAACAGGCACATGATTTAGCTGAATTAGAACAAATTCTTTATCAGTTTAAGAATCGTAAGTTAGTATTAATAGATACTGCAGGTATGGGACAACGTGATTTACGCCTATATCAGCAATTAGATGATTTAATGGCAAATACAAGAATACCGATTAGAAGTTATTTAGTCATGTCAGCAACTTCACAACGCAGAGTGTTACAAGATGCAGTTGAGCATTTTAAACGTATCCCGTTATCGGGAGTTATTTTGACAAAACTAGATGAATCCGTATCGATTGCCGGCGCATTAAGTGTATTGATTCAAAATGGGTTACCATTAAGTTATGTAACTGATGGTCAACGTGTTCCAGAAGATATGCAAGTTGCAGATACGCTAATGTTAGCAAAACAAGCGTTAGCAGCATTAAACGACACCAAACCTCAAACGTCACCTGACACTGCGTGGTCAAATGACATGGCCTACGCATTCGAGTAAAAATATGACCCGAGATCAAGCAAGTGGTTTACGTATGATGAATCAACCAAATAACGACAAAGTAAAAGTAATCGCAGTAAGTGGCGGTAAAGGCGGCGTGGGTAAAACCAGTGTGTCAATTAATACAGCTGTTGCCCTTGCAGAGAAAGGTAAACGAGTACTCGTACTTGATGCTGATTTAGGCTTAGCGAACGTCGATGTGATGCTCGGTATTCGAGCTGAACGTAACTTATCTCATGTACTGTCTGGCGAAGCTGAACTGGATGATATTATCGTTCGTGGTCCTAAAGGGATCGGTATTGTACCGGCCACTTCAGGTACACAAGCGATGGTTGAATTGACTCAAGCTCAGCACGTTGGACTAATTCGTGCTTTCAGCGAAATGAAAACCCAGTTTGATGTACTGATTGTCGATACGGCAGCAGGTATTTCAGATATGGTGTTAAGTTTCTCTCGTGCTTCACAAGATGTATTGATTGTGGTTTGTGATGAACCGACATCAATTACCGATGCATATGCCTTGATAAAAATTCTGAGTCGTGAACATGGTGTGTTCCGGTTCAAAATTGTAGCAAATATGGTACGAAGTTTACGCGAAGGTATGGAGTTATTTGCCAAACTGAGTAAAGTAACCGATAGATTCTTAGATGTGGCTTTAGAATTGGTTGCTACGGTGCCATTCGATGAGAACTTACGTAAGTCTGTACGTAAACAAAAATTAGTTATCGAAGCCTTTCCTAAGTCTCCTGCGGCCATTGCATACCATGGTTTAGCGAATAAAATTATGAGCTGGCCGATACCGCAACAGCCTGGTGGACATCTTGAATTTTTTGTTGAACGTTTAGTTCAGCGTAAAGATCCACAAGAGGATACTACGAGTGAATAAAGCCGCCGCGTATACTCAGTTTGATAATAAAACTTCAATTGTTGAACAGTATGCTCCGTTGGTAAAAAGAATTGCACATCACATGCTAGCAAGGCTGCCAGCATCAGTGCAATTAGATGACTTATTACAAGCAGGGATGATGGGGTTGCTAGAAGCATCAACGAAGTTTGATGGAAGCAAAGGGGCAAAATTTGAAACCTTTGCAGGCATCAGAATTCGTGGCTCTATGATTGATGAAATCCGTCGCGGAGACTGGGTTCCTCGTTCTGTGCACCGTAATCAGCGCCGAGTGGCTCAGGTTATTGATGAACTAGGACAAGAACTTGGCCGTGATGCTAGAGATACCGAAATTGCTGAAAAGCTAGAAATGACATTAGAAGAATATCACCATATTCTCAATGATGTGTCAGTCGGTAAAGTCATCGGAATAGAAGATCTTGGTGTTTCTGAAGATGTGATTGTAAGTGAGGAAACAACTCACGATGAAAATTTTGATTCCTTAGCTGAAACTCAGTTTAAATCTGCGTTAGCCGAAGCAATTACAACATTACCCGAAAGAGATGCGTTAGTTTTGTCGCTATATTATGACGAAGCATTAAATTTAAAAGAAATCGGTGCCATTCTTGAGGTCAGCGAGTCGCGTGTTAGCCAGATATTAAGTCAGGCAATGCTGCGTCTTAAAGGCAAGCTTAAGCATTGGACACAGGTATAATTATTAATAAAAGCACAGTGTGAAGCTCACCGGAGGAAACCTTGGACAAGAATATGAAGATTCTTATTGTTGATGACTTTTCAACAATGAGACGCATCATCAAGAACTTGTTGCGAGACTTGGGGTTTAATAATACCCAAGAAGCAGATGATGGCTCAACCGCCTTACCAATGTTACAAAAAAGCGAATTTGATTTTGTTGTCACTGACTGGAATATGCCAGGCATGCAAGGAATTGATTTGCTAAAGGCTATTCGTGCTGATGATTCATTAAAACATTTACCTGTTTTAATGGTGACCGCAGAAGCAAAACGCGAACAAATTATCGCAGCAGCGCAAGCTGGTGTGAATGGTTATGTTGTTAAACCGTTTACCGCTGCAACGCTAAAAGAAAAACTCGATAAAATCTTTGAGCGTTTAGCATAAGCTAAGGATAAGTTATGCAGGCAGCAATATCGGGGTTAATCGACCTTGAGCAAGCCAAGCAGCTCGTAGCACTACTTGAAGATGGACAACAAGAACAAGCTGATGACGTCATTCGTGACTTATCAGCGCCGCTTCAAAGAGAGTTGTTTGATGAAGTGGGTAAATTGACACGTCAATTACACAGTTCATTAAATGAATTCCAATTAGATACGCGTTTAGCCGAACTTGCCAACAACGAAATACCTGACGCAAAAGAAAGATTGAACTTTGTCATCGATATGACAGAGCAAGCTGCAAATAAAACCATGGATGCAGTTGAAGAATGTTTACCTTTGGCCGATACAATAATAAATAACATTCAATCGGTCACGCCAATGTGGGATAAATTGATGCGTAGAGACATTGCTCTTAATGAGTTTAAGGCTCTGTGTCATGACGTTCAACATATCATGTCTCATAGCGAACATGACTCAAGTCGATTAAGAGAATTGCTCAATCAGATATTGATGGCGCAAGATTTCCAAGACTTAACCGGGCAAATGATCCGTCGTGTTATTGATTTAGTCAGAGAAGTGGAAAGCAGTTTAGTGTCAATGCTAACCATCTTTGGCGAAAATGCAGCTGACTCGGCACGGGTCGTTGATGAAAATAAAATTGAAGCAGAAGGCCCTATCTTGAATGCTGAAACACGTGAAGACGTGGTGACTGGCCAAGATGAAGTGGATGATCTGCTCTCAAGTCTGGGTTTCTAACTAGGAGTCAAATTTAATGTCTTTTGATGTTGATGAAGAGATACTCCAGGACTTTTTAATTGAAGCTGGTGAAATTTTAGAGCTTCTGCAAGAGCAACTTGTCGCTCTTGAAAATAATCCTGATGATGCTGATTTACTGAATGCTATTTTTAGAGGGTTCCACACTGTTAAAGGTGGTGCTGGATTTTTAAGTTTAGGCCCAATGGTCGATGTGTGTCATGAGGCAGAAAATACCTTTGACTTACTAAGAACGGGCAAGCGCCAAGTAAATGCAGAATTAATGGATATTATTCTGCAAGCAGTTGATGCCATCAACAGCATGTTCGAACAAACTCAGCAAGGTCAGCAACAAGATGATGCTGATCCTGAGTTGTTGGAAAAACTCAAATTATTAAGTTCTGGTGAGCCTTTGCCATCAGAGCTTGCTGGCAGTGCAGCTCATGCCGATCATGAAGTTGAAGTTGTCGAAGAATTTATTGAATCAATTTCTGAAGACGTTGTAGAGACTGTTGAAGAACCTGCAGTTGAAGCACAACTTGATGACGAAATCTCAGATGCGTCAGGCTCTATTGATGATATCGACGAAAGTGAATTCGAAGCTTTACTTGATGCACTTCATGGTGAAGGAAAAAGTCCAACGTCTCAAGTTGAGCCTGAACCTGCAATTGCGCCAGTTGCTGAACCTGAACCTGCTGCCAGCAGCGATGAAATCACCGATGATGAATTTGAAGCGCTATTAGATGAGCTTCATGGTTCAAGTGGTTTTAATGCCGCGCCAACAGCGAAAGCGACTCCTGCGCCAGTTGAACAAGAACCTGCCGTAGATGCCGATGATATTACTGATGACGAATTTGAAAAGTTATTAGATGAGTTGCATGGAAAGGGGTCTGCACCAGCGGCCGTTAAACCTGCAGCAACAGCATCGACATCCTCAAAGCCTGCTTCATCATCAACAAGCTCATCGCCATCAAACGCAAGTCAGTCAGCTGCAGATAAAGCGCAAACTACCCAAGCTAAAGCTGCTGAACCAGTTGCAACTCCTGCTGCTAAAGTAGAGAAAGCTGCTCCGGTTGCAAAAGCGCCAGCAGCGCCTAAAGCAGCTGCAGTGGCTAAGAAGGCAGAGCCTGCAAAAGCGCAAATGCCTCAAGGTGAGACAACTGTTCGCGTAGATACCTCGAGACTCGACCAAATTATGAATATGGTCGGTGAGTTGGTTCTGGTTAGAAATCGATTAGTGAGTTTAGGTATTTCTCGCGATGATGAAGAGATGTCTAAAGCTTTAGCTAACCTCGATCTTGTTACTGCTGACCTTCAAGGCGCAGTGATGAAAACACGTATGCAACCGATCAAGAAAGTGTTTGGTCGCTTCCCTCGAGTTGTACGTGATTTAGCGAGAACATTAAATAAAGAAATTGATTTAGTCATGGTGGGTGAAGATACCGACCTTGATAAAAACTTGGTTGAAGCATTAGCCGATCCTTTGGTTCACTTGGTGAGAAACTCAGTGGATCATGGTATTGAAATGCCTATCACTCGTGAAGCCAATGGCAAGTCACGTGCAGGTACAATTACCCTGTCGGCAAGCCAAGAAGGTGACCATATTCTTCTCAAAATTGAAGATGATGGCGCTGGAATGGATGCTGATAAGTTAAAAGAAATTGCTATTAGTCGTGGTGTATTGGATGAAGATTCAGCCGCTAGAATGACTGATAATGAAGCTTATAACTTGATTTTCGCACCAGGCTTTTCGACCAAAGTTGAAATTTCAGACATCTCCGGCCGTGGTGTTGGTATGGATGTCGTTAAAACACGTATTACCCAGCTTAACGGAACCGTACATATTGATTCTGTGAAGGGTAAAGGCACCATTTTAGAAATTAAAGTGCCACTGACGTTAGCAATTATGCCAACCTTGATGGTGGATGTGGCTAAACAAGTCTTTGCCTTACCGTTATCAAGTGTTAACGAGATTTTCCATCTCGATCTAACTAAAACAAATGTAGTAGATGGTCAATTAACTGTCATTGTGCGTGATAAAGCGGTACCGCTATTCTATCTAGAGCAATGGTTACATCGAAATAAAACCAACTTTACTCACGGTGATAAGCAGCAAGGCCATGTAGTGATTGTTCAGTTAGGGACAATGCAAATTGGTTTTGTCGTTGACGCCTTGATCGGCCAAGAAGAAGTCGTGATTAAGCCTCTTGGCAGTATGTTACAAGGTACGCCAGGAATGGCTGGGGCAACAATTACTTCTGATGGTGGTATTGCACTTATTTTAGATGTACCTGGATTGCTGAAATATTACGCCAAGAATAAGAAGTAAGAGTTCCAATTTTTAAGGACTTAAATGGCTACCAAAGTATTAGTTGTAGATGACTCAAGTTTCTTTAGACGACGGGTCAGTGAGATTGTTAATCAAGATCCTGACCTAGAAGTTGTTGGTGTTGCAGTTAATGGCAAAGAAGCCATTGAGATGACTGAGAAGCTTAAGCCTCAAGTGATTACTATGGATATTGAAATGCCTGTTATGGACGGTATTACTGCCGTGCGCCATATCATGGCTTCGAATCCAACACCGATCTTAATGTTTTCATCATTAACCCATGATGGTGCGCAGGCGACGCTTGATGCATTAGATGCGGGTGCGTTAGACTTTTTACCTAAACGATTTGAAGATATCGCATCTAATAAAGATGATGCGATTAAGCTACTACAACAAAGGGTAAAAGCGTTAGGTCGTAGAAGACTGTATAAACCTATAGCTCGTGCCAATGCGACTACTCGTCCGTTGAGTAGTCATTCAACAGGCAAGCCTACTAGTTCGCTGACATCACTGCGTTCAAAAACAAGTGGAGCTAGCGAACAACCAGTTAATGCCGCATCTGTGTCATCCATTCGAGCAAGTGGTAAAAAATATAAAGCATTGCTAATTGGCACATCGACAGGTGGTCCAGTCGCACTGCAGAAAATTTTGACCTCATTTCCAGCTAGTTATCCTCATCCAATATTGCTAATTCAACATATGCCTGCTGCTTTTACTCCAGCATTTGCCAGTCGACTCAATAGCTTATGCAAAATTGACGTGAAAGAAGCACAAACTGGCGATACCTTGAAACCCGGTTGTGCGTATTTAGCGCCAGGTGGCATGCAATTGATGATAGAAAAAGCGGGGGCGCTAGGGCGATTAAAAGTGATTGCAGGTAATGCTGACATGAACTACAAACCCAGTGTCGATATTACCTTTGCTTCTGCTTCAAAAGCATTTGGCAGCGATGTTATGGCCGTTGTGCTAACAGGAATGGGAGCAGATGGCCGTGAAGGTGCTAGAATGTTAAAGGCCGCTGGTGCCACTATTTGGGCGCAAGATGAGGCGAGTTGTGTTGTTTATGGCATGCCTCAAGCCGTTACATCAGCGGGAATATCATCACACTCTATAGCCTTAGATAATATGGCTGAAGCGATTTTGAAAGAGACTGCTCGTGGCTAAAGTGAGCCATTCAATGTCGACCCAGCACATGCTTGTCGTGTTTTTGTTGGTTATTGGAGTGATTGCGCTTGGCGCACTTTATTTTGAGCTTGCTAAAGAAAATCGACAATTAACAAAACAAGTAGAAGAGCTTAAAGCATCGCAAGTATTATTGATGGTACCCGATGAACAGGCTGCAGATATTGCCAATTGGTTAGCGAAATACCCTGATCAAACTAAAGCTTTGGCGGCAAGAGCGGCTGATGGAGAAGGAATAACAATGACGTTTGGCCCAGGGAGTGATGCGGTTTCATCACAGCCCGCGGCAAACACTAATGCTGAGCAGCAATTTTCAAACTCAGTCATTTCAAACGGAGTTGTAACTGAAAATGCACAAGGTGTGAAAGTGATTACCTTACCCCATGGGGGGATCAGAGTTACCACACGTGAGGCTGAGCCTAGTAATAGCAATAACAAGCAATAACAATAATATAGTGCAAACACTTATGAGTAATGAGGCGTGATTTGAAAGTATGGACAATTGCTAATCAAAAGGGTGGTGTCGGCAAAACCACAACGGTGGCAAGTTTAGCGGGTGCGTTAGTAAAACGTGGCCAAAAAGTGCTTATGATTGACACGGATCCTCATGCTTCATTGGGTTACTATCTCGGCATTGATTCAGAAGAAATCCAAAAACATGAAAGTGGAAATCACTGGCAAGTTGCGCCCAGGTGTCACGGCTAAAGACATCACTCTTTCAGTGATTGGCGTGACCGGGACTGCGGGTGGTACAGGCTTTGTGATTGAATATTGCGGTGAAGCAATCCGTGATCTCTCCATGGAAGGTCGCATGACCGTCTGCAATATGGCCATCGAAGGTGGCGCGCGCGCCGGTCTTATCGCACCTGATGAAAAGACCTATGAGTACTGCAA
>BCQL01000035.1_pt1 | contig 16579 bp, 18 predicted proteins | sample 1008151 | NCBI WGS metagenome assembly BCQL01 (sample SAMD00035459, study PRJDB4067) | museum specimen metagenome | biome: marine biome; feature: sea shore; material: organic material | host: Otohimella japonica | place: Japan:Kanagawa | collected 1927
AGCGCACTTCCGCCCGTCGCGGCAGAGATTCCGCGTCGCACCCCCTCCACGCACCGTGTTGAGATGGGGGTCTACGAGCACCGCCACTCCTGTTGCTGGGCGACTGGCATGGTGTTCTCCTCATCCATGTCGGACCGTCGGTAGGGCGACAGCCCCCCTGTCTGAATCTGCGGCCAGGGGTTTGTCACCTGCCGTGGAAAGTGGTGCGATGCTTCCTCGCAGAGGCTCAGCTTGAGGGCTTTCGGCCCCGGGGCAGTCGACGCGGCGCGGGAAACGACTCGCCGCCGTTGTGCTTCTTTTCCATCCTGGGCAGCCACAGCGCCAACGCCGCGTTGACCACCCCCGAGAGATCGTCGACGCCCTCAATCGGGCCTTCCATATTCGCCCGGGCCACGAGACCCCGCGCCCGGCCGAGCAGCTCAGTATCGACCCGGTTCAACGTGACCTTGGCGGACTCCTTGGGAGTCTCGGCCTCGGCCGGCTCGTGCTGCTTACTGCTCACTGATCGCCTCCTGATGTGTTCCGGACAAGGTCGGGTCGTACTGGCTCGCACCGCCCCGTGCGGACGGTGACGCACGCACCCCTCACGGGTGCGCGCCGAGGGGGTCGGTCGGCTCGCTCGACCACCGTGGCAGCGGACACACGCCCCGCGAGGACAGGATCGCCGAGCTGGCGCTCGCCGCGTTCCCGTCGCGCTGTCGCACGGAGCTCGCACCCCACCGACTGTGTGGGCGCTGCGAGGCGGCCCCAGGGTTGCGACGTGGGTCGTTGAGCCCCCGGTCTGGGGGCACACACGGCGGGGCATGGTATGCATCTCGGTCTCCCTCGAACGGAGGCCGCCCGGGACTGGACGGCAAGGCGTGAAGCTGGTATACCATAAAACCAGCAATACATAAAAACAGCGCACTGTTCCACCGGTGCCGTCCTTTCCCCTCGGGAGCCAGCGATGACCACCACAGTATGGGCCGCCGACATGGCCCTGGCACAAACCCAGCTCGACACCAACGGACTGCAGCAGTGGATGCTCAACAACCTCATCCCGCTGCTGCTCTTGGCCGTAGCACTGCTGCTGCTGTGGCTCGGCGGCGGCAAGGGCGACAACGCCGGCATGATGCGCCGCGTCGGTGGTGTGGTCGTGGCCTTGGCCGTCATCGGCCTGGCGGTCACCGGCTCTGGCACCGAACTCGGCACCTGGCTGGCCAGCCTGGTCGGAGCCAGCTGATGCGTCTGCGCACCGATGACGAGATCTACCGCGTCAACGCGGTCTGGCTCGGACCACCGAAGGCCACCTTCCCGTGGCAGGCCCGCTACGTCGCCTACGGCGTCGGCATCCTCATCTTTTTGGCCGTGCTCACACTTGAGCGGCAGATCGGCATCGGCGTCGGCTTTTTCTCCACCGCCTGGGCGCTCGTGATCACGATCGGCATCACCAAGTTCTTGTGCGGCAAGGTTACGCACGAGCGTCCACTTTCCGCAGTGGTGGCGATGTGGCTGGCCGAGCTGCGCACCCCGCGCCCGCGCGATGACGTGCCCCCGCAGGGATCCGCTGTCGCCGCACGCGTGCGCGTGACCGACACCCGCCCCGCACCCCGCACGAAGCGAGGCCACCAGTGAGCAAGACGAAGACCGGCACGAAGCATCTGGCCGGCGACGACACCCCGGCCTACACCCCGTCCATCGCTACCCGCTCCATCACCGGCAACGTGCTGCGCACCGCTCACTCGGTGCAAGCGTGGTACGTGCTGCCGGCGACGCGCTGGTCGTTCCGCTCGGATCAGGCCCGCACCGCGCTCATGCGCGCCATCGCCGGCCAGTACGCCGAGCTCGCCGGCCGGTGGTTGCACATCCGCGTGACCTCCACCCCGATGTCGGTCACCGACTGGGCCACCGCGCACATGGACAACGCTCACAACGTGCTGCCGGACGTGCCGGGGGCGCTGTCGCTCGATGACTACCTCATCGGCGAGCAACAACAGCTGGCCGACCGGGCCATGACCATCAAGAGCGTGTACCTCGGCGTGGAGGTGCACACCCGCGGCCTGCTCGACCGGGCCGTGGAGCGCGCGGCGCCGCTGCTGCAGCGGGTCCTGCACGAGGCGGTCAACGCCGAGTTGAGTGCGTTGCACGGCGAGCTGGCACATCTGGACCACATCATCGGCGCGCCGGGATTGGGCGGGCGGCCGGCCACCGCGGCGGAGATGCAGTGGCTGCTGCATCGGTCCTGCACGCTCGGTCTGCCTGCGCCGGAGTCGCTGCCGGTGACTACCGGCAGCTGGGAGAGCAGCGATCTTGCCTCGTTCGACGACGCGGCCGCGATGGTGACCACCCCGTACGCCCCGACGGTGTCGGTGCGGGGGATGACCGGTTCGGTGAGCCGGCGCCGCGCGCAGGTCGCCGTGCTCACTCTCGGCCAGATGGAAGGCGTGCACGTGCCCGAGGTGGACACCCCGTGGGCACAGCGGCCGGACCGGTTGCCGCTGCACGTCGAGCAGTCCGGACGCGTCTACGTGCGCCGGCCTGAGGAGGTCACCGGTGAGCTGCAGCGACAGATGAACAAGGTGCGCTCGCAGATGCGGCACTACACCGACGAGCACGACCTGGAGCCGCCGACGTCGCTGTCGCGGCAGGGCGACCGCGTCATGGAAATCGATGACGAGATGACCTCCGGATTCACCGCACTGGCCACCCGAGTGAAGGCCTGGTGGCGCTTCGCCGTCTGCGATGCCACCCCGAACATCTCTGATGATGAGCGCGAGCGGCGCACCCTGCAGGCCGCGCAGACGCTACACGACGAGTACAAGCCGACGATCGGCATCGAACACCCCGAGGCCCAGCACGCGTTGGCGCGGGAATTCATCCCGGGCGAGAGCTTGGCGTCGGCTGCCCACACCCGCCACACCGACGTCGTCACGCTGTCCGGGGCGATGCCACAGGCCACCGCCGACGTCGGTGATCAGCACGGCGTGGTACTCGGCGAGACCACCACGGCTACGCGCCGGCCAGTCATGTGGGACCCGTGGCACGCCCAGGAGCGCCGCGATAGCTCCGGGCTGACGGCGCTGTGCTCCGGCCTCGGCGGCGGGAAGTCCTTTTTGGCCGGGGGTTTGGTGTACAAAACGCTGCGCATGGGGGCACGGTGGACGATCCTCGACCCGAGCGGGCCGTTGACCCAGTTGTGCGAGCTGCCCGAGCTCAAGCCGTATGCCCGGCCGATCAACCTGCTCAATGCCGAACCCGGCATCCTCAACCCCTACCGGGTCGTACCGGACCCGAAGGCCGAGGACTTCCTCGACGAGGAGGACCCCGACGCAGCCTGGCGGCGCGAGATGGAGCAGGCCGCACTCGATCGCCGCGAACTCGTGACCGATGTGTTCGTCGGGGTACTGCCCTACGAGATCGCGCGCATGCCCGCCACCCGGATCGTGCTGGCCACCGCGGTACGCGCGGCCGGATCGGCCTGGGGCACCAACCCGTGGCGCATCGTGGAGCAGCTGCGGGCTGACGAGACCGAGTACGCCGATCACGCAGGGATGATCGCGGACGCACTCGACGACATGAAGCCACGGTTGTCGCTGCTCATCCCCGAATCCGACGAGGACGACCCCTACGGCGGACAGCGCGACGACCGGTTGACCGTGCTCAACATCTCCGGATTGACGCTGCCCAAGGACGGGGTCGACCGGGAGCACTGGACGCAGTCGGAGGCCGTGGGCGTGCAGATGCTCAACCTCGCGGCGTGGCTGACGCAGCGATCGGTTTACCGCAGCGCCAAGCACGAGCGCAAAGGCGTGTGGATCGACGAGGCTTTCTTCCTCTCCTCGGTGAGCTCAGGACGGAATCTGATGCAGCGGTTCGTCCGAGACAGCCGCAAGTGGAACGTGCGCGTGCTGCTGTCCAGCCAGGTACCCGCGGACTTCCTACGCATCCAAGGGTTCACGTCCCTGGTGGACAGCGTGTTCGTCGGCCGGCTTGATGACGAACAGACCCAGACCGATGCGCTGCAGCTGCTCGGCGTGAACCAGGGCACCGGCTACGAGCACGTCATCGGCGGGCTGTCGAAACGAGCCCAGCAGGGCAACGCGGCTCAACACGAGCGCGTGCCCCGCGAATTCATATTCCACGACGGCACCGGCGGGGTCGAGAAGGTCCGCATCGACTACGGCGGGACGCACCTGCAGCCGCTGCGCGACGCACTGGACACCAGCCCCGGACGCACGGCCGAGACCGGGCAGACCGAACAGGCGTCTGTGGATGCCGCGTCCGCCGCGTCGGCAGCGGAGTCGGCGACAGTGCGGCTGGCGACTGGCACGCCCGGCCACAACGACGTCACGACTGCAGCGGAGCACACGACAGAACTCGCACCACTCGGCCAGCCCACGACCACCGAGGGAGGCGCCCGATGATCATGCGTGTGACGCGACGCGTGGCGCCGCTCCTGCTGGCTGTCGCGGCGCTGCTGCCGCTGCTACTGGCCCTGGGTGCCGGCAGCGCCCAGGCCCAGGGGCCGTTCGGTTCGTGCGAGGAGGCTCCGAGTCCGGAATATCCCGGCGCCGGCACGGTCGGCAGCCTCGACCCGCCTCAGGTCGACAAGGGCCACCCCGGCAGCGCATACAACGAACACTCTTACGCCGGCCAGGTGTGGCACACCTACGGCGTGTGCCCGACCGACATCAACGGCACGAGCGATACCTACCTCGGCAACAAAATGTTCGACCTGGGCAAAGCGATCGTGTCGGCCACCAACGGTCTGCACTGGTTGCAGCGTGACGGCGGATTTCTGTCCCAAATGGACGATCTGGTTTCGCAGGGCACCGTCGCGCTCTACGACAGTGTGTTCCTCACCTGGGTCGGATTGGCCCTGGTGATCGCGGCCGTGGCCGCGCTGTGGTGGAGCTTGAAAGGAAACTTCGCTGCTGCCTCGAAAAAGGCGATGTATGCCGTCATCGCGTTGACCGTAGCCGCGGCGTCGTATCTGACCCCGCTGACCTACACCACCCTCGCCGACGGGCTGCTCACCAACGGCGTCACGACGTTGCAAAACCAGGTGCTCAGTCAGACGATGGACGAGGAGATGCAGGCCGAGACCGCTTTGCCGGAAACACTGCATCACTACGCGGTCTACGAACCCTGGCTCAAGGGTGAATTCGGCTCGGTTGACTCGCCAGAGGCGCAGCGCTACGGCAGCCAGTTGTTGGATGCGCAGGCCTGCAGCAAGGCGGACATGATGCAGGCTCGCCAGGGCGGTGAGGGCTGCTCCACCGAGCAGAAGCAGCAGGCCTACGAGGCTATCGCCAGCGACCTGGAAGGCACGCCGGTCTACGAGACCTTCACCGGCGAAAGCGGAAACCGCATCGGCGCCGGCGCGATGTCCCTGCTCACCAGCATGTTCTTCAGCGTGTTCCAGGTGATGTGCCTGCTGGCGATCTTCCTCGGCATGCTCATCCTGCGCCTGGTGGTGCTCATGGGCCCGGTACTGGGGGCGGTCGCCATCGTGTATCCCACGCTACTGCATCGCGCCCTGGCCGCGGTCGGCGCCGCAGTGGGCTACGGCGTCGCCCTCTCGGGCGTGTCCCTGGGACACCTGGTGATCCTGCGCTGGATCGCCGAGAACCAACCAGGCGGCGAACTCGGAGTCCTGGTGCTGTCCGGACTGATCACCACACTACTGTGGTATGCGGTCAAACCAGGAAAAAAGTTCCGCGCCATGATGTCTTCCAGCATGCGTCTCGTGGGCGCCGAGCCCGTCTCCTGGGAGCACCTCAAGCAGATGCGCCTGATGCGCTCGATGCGGCGCCGTCAGGGCCCCCGCGAGATCAACTTCGGCGGGCGGTTCGAACACGGCGAGCGGGCCCCGCGCAGCGAGGCCGGCGGCGTCGACGACGAGATGCCGGAGGCTGCCTCCGGCACGTACCGGGCGGAGTCGCAGCGTCTCGACCGCGACGGGCCTCGGGTCGAAGGCCAACAGGCCCCAGCGGTGGCTGCAGCCCCCGACCGCAGCAGTGGCGCGGCCGGCGCAGCCGCCACAGGCGCAGCGGGTATGCCGCCAAGCGCCCCCGCAGGGCCGCGGACGCCGTCAGACGGGCCGCACACCCCACCCCCGGCGGCCCCGCCGCGTCGCCCCTCGCACGGTCCGGACGAGTCCGGTGCTCCGCAGCCGCCGGCTCTCGGACCGGCCCCGAACGGCGCCGAACCGTCCGCGCTGCGTCGAGACGAGTCCACGGGCCAGCACGAGGGCGGCAGCGAGCCGCCGCGGGTAGTCCGGCCCAGCGAGTACTGGTCTAGCTCAGGCTCCGACGGTGACACCACCTCGGCCGACAACAACCGCCGTAGCGAGTCGCCACGTCGCGCGACCTCATACGACGACCGAGGTCGTCGGGGCTACCGCGTGTATCGGCCCTCCAGCGGTCGTGTCGAGGTCGGCGACGACTCCACACCGCCCGCATCACGACCGGAACAGGAGCAGTAAATGCCAATCCGTACGAACCGGGGACGTGCTGCTGCACTGCGCCGGCTGTGGGGATGGCCGATGCGGTCGACGCGGCACCTATCGGCGACGCTGGCCGTGGTGACCGTGGTGCTGGCCACCGGTGGTATCGCCGCCGGGGCCGGCTGGCTCGGCACCGGCGGCGACCAGCAATCCACACCGCATGCGAGTGCCCCCTCCACGAGTCAAGTGTCATCGTCGGACGCGGAAACTCCCTCCTCCGCGTCCGACGCACCGGACTCTTCGAGCACGCACACTCCGTCCACCATGGACGCTCCGGCACCCCTGCCGGGGCGCGCCGCGCACGATCCGCGGCCGCCCAAGGTGGCGCTGTCTTTCGCCCGAGCGTTTGCCCACCATCCGCCGGAGATGCCCCGGCAGGAGTGGGTGCAGCGGATCGCGCCGCATGTCATGCCCGAGTCGCGGGGCCTGCTGTCCACGATCAATCCGTCCACGGTGGATGTGACTCGGGTGGTCGGCCCGCCGACGATGCAGCAAGCCGGTGATGCGGTCGCCCGGGTCACGGTGCCAATGGACACGCATCCGCTGACGGTGCGCGTCGTTCAGGCCGGCGGGCAGTGGCAGGTGCGTTCCTGGGGTGGTGAGTGACCATGCGCCGAGTGCTGGGGCTGGCCGCCGGGGCGGTGGTGCTGGTGCTGGCCGCGGTCTACGCTCTGGCCAGCACCGTGGTTCCGGCGCTGCTGCAGCAGGCCAACGCGGAGCCGCAAACGTGTTTGGCCACCGCCATTCCGGTCGGAAACGGTGACGGCTCGGGGCAGGCGGCCGCGTTGGGTCCGGAACAGCGCCAGATCGCCGGAGCCATCATTGCCCACGGGCAGCAGCGGCAGCTGCCCGCCCGGGCGTGGCAGGTCGCCATTCAGGCCGGAAAAACCGAGTCCAACTTGCGCAATCTGTCCTACGGCGACCGTGACTCCGTCGGCATTTTCCAGATGCGCACGTCCATGGGCTGGGGCACGCCGCAGCAGCTGCAGAACGTCGATTACCAGGTCAACAAGTTCTACGACGTCCTGTTGCAGGTGCCCGGCTGGGAGCAGATGCGCCCGGGCATGGCCGCCCAGCGGGTGGAGCGCTCGGCCTATCCGCAGCGCTACCACCAGTGGGAAGGCCTCGCCTTGAGCCTCATCACGGATCAGGCAGGGCTGGAAAACCCATCCGGGTGCGCCCCAGCCGGGGACTCTGCCGGCAGCGACGCACCCAATCCGGCCGCCAAGCAGGCGATTGAGGCGGCGCTGAATAAGCAGGGCGCGCCGTATGTGTGGGGAGCCAAAGGGCCGGAGCGGTTCGACTGCTCCGGACTGGTGCAGTGGGCTTACAAACAGGCGGGCGTGACCGTGCCTGCCGGCTCGTGGATGCAGTACGACGCCGGTCAACAGGTGCCGCTGACCGAGGCGCAACCTGGTGACCTCGTGTTCTGGGCGTCGAGCCCCGACGAGCCCGGCTCCATTCACCACGTGGCGATGTATCTCGGTGATGGGCAGATCGTGCAGGCCCCGTACAGCGAAGAGCCGGTGCAGACCTCGTCGTTGCGCGACAACGGCATCACCTCGGACGAGGAGCTCATGACTACCGCCGTGCGTCCAGGGGTGGGGGCATAATGTCGTGTGATGGACGATCCGCGCGAAACGTCGGGACGCTTGAGGCTACTCAGCGGACAGGATTGGTTCTATCGCCAGCCGCCGACCCTTGTGCCGACCCCGGCGGCCGACGTCCGTCCACTTACGGGGCAGCGCCTGGTGCTGCATGAGCCCAAGAAGGGCCTGTCTCGTTACGACGTGCGCGCGGTGAGCGAGCCGCACCGCTACGACGGGCAGTGGTGCGTCGGGGTGCTCGCCGAGGCCGACTGGTATCGGCGGGAATACGAGCCGGATAGGGACGCGCACCTGGTGCCGCGGCCGATGCCGCTGGACCGGCTCTGGTACGAGCAGCCGATCGATCTGGACGACGCCCCCAACGAACCGGATCAGGGCGATGTGTCTCTGGCCATGGGGCATGCTGCCCATCTGGTGGCCGAGACCAGCCGGCCTCCCATACGGTACCTGCGTCCCGCGCTCAACGAAACGGCGGTGCAACCGGGCATGCGGGTCTGTCTCATGGACTACGGAGGACCGAGGTGGGGACTGCGCGTGGCCGGTGCTCCCCGACACGGAGCGTTCCCGGAAACACTGGATCTATCCGGGGACGACCCGAGCTCACTGGACAACGTGCCGCTCGGACCAGCCGTGCCGCTGTGCTGGGAAGAGTATTGGTACTCGTGGGACCTCGACAGTGTTGTATCAGCCGCAGAGGAGTGCTGGATGGTGCCGCTCTGGCTCGAATGACCTGATCGCCACGGTGTGGCGATACCGAGGAACAACGTCTACACTTAAAACCAGCAAAACAATAAAACATAAATAAGGCGTGATGGGAACGGAGGAACGTGGCATGAATACCCCCTGGGAACAGGGAACGGAGGAAGAAAACCGCTCCACGTCCGGTGCGTCGCAGGCAGAGCTGACCAACACCTGCCAGCGCATCCAGATCGACGGAGAGCACACGACCCTGGACACGACCGCGGACCCCAAGGGGGAGCGCGACATCCACGAGTGGTTCGGACTGTCCTACTCCAACTACCTCGTCGTGGAACGCACTCTGCTGCAGTCCATGCCCCTCTCCTGGCAGCAGCGGTTGACCGCCCTGCTAAGCGAACTCGAGGAGCGCTTTCGGGGATGCCCACGCGCGGACGTCTTCAGCGTGCGCGCTGCAGAAGAGCGGGAAGTGGCTGAACTGGCCCCACGGGAGCGGGAAGCCGCCGGTGTCGACCGCGAATGGGAGCCCACCGAGGATCCCGAGGGCGGACGTTGGCTCTACTTCGTCGACGGCACAGAACGCGAGCAATTCGACCGAGTGCTCGTGCCCGTAACTGATCCTGTTCCGCACTACGACCGCGGCCGCACCTACATCGCCTCGACTGAGGAGAACGTATGACCCCGCTGACTCTCCCGCTCGCATCGTTGATGGGCTCAGAGAAGACTGTCCCCCTCGGGCACGACGTGGACAGCGGCACCGACGTGCACTGGGATCTCGCCACGAGTCCGCATCTGATGACCATCGCCCCATCCGGAGCGGGATCAAGCATGCTGTTGCGGATGATCGCGTTCGGCGTGACCCAACGCGGATGGGACATCGTCGGTATCGCTGCCAGCGGGCTCCCCGGCCTGCAACTGCTGGAAAACTGGCCTGGAGTGCACGCGGTCACCACGACCGGCGACGGGCACGCAGAACTCGTACACCGCCTCGGGCACGAATTGCGCCACCGATATGCCGACATGCAGCAGGACCCCGGACTGCCCAAGCTGACCCCGCTGGTCGTCCTCGTCGACGGGATCCACATGCTGACCCGGACGATGTTCCAAGACCAGACGAAGAGCCGAGAGCGAGCCGAGTTCTGGAACAGCCTCTGGCAACTCGTCCACCTCGGGCGCTCCGTCGGCATCCATGTCGCGCTCTCCAGTTGTGATCACGAACTCGTGCCCTCGGACATACGGGCGCAGATGACCACGCGGATCGCCCTCGGTAGCTGCGATCGCACTACGGCCACCGGCCTGTTCGACGACTCGCGGTACGGCGGGCCGGCGGATCGAGGAACGGGGTGGATCAGCATTCCCACGCTGTCATCGGTACGTACGTTTCAGGGTTTCGTTATGCCTGGGGATGGCACCGAGGGTGAGGCTGAGTTCGGGCAGGATTTGCGTCCCGCATCGGTGCAGCCCGGGCTGTACACCAACCTCGACCTGCGAGAAACCCCATATGCGGGATCAGCACGATGAGCGGGGACCCACTGGTGATCCTCGTCGCCGGGGCCGTCCTGGTCGTGGTCTGCGCCCTGATGCGCAAGCTCCTCGTCGCAGCCGTGATCGCCGTTGCAGTGGGATGGTTCCTCTGGCATACCGACATGCTGGCTCAGCTACCGACCCAACTCCCCACGCTGTTATGAAAGGACTCCTTCAGGAGTGTGCTGGGTGTAGCAGCCCCGGCTACGGTTGCCGTGGGCCGATGTAGTCGTGCGACTCGATGATGAGCCCCTGCTGGACACGTAGCACAAAGATCGCCGGAAGCCGAAACTGCTGCGCTTGCTCGGTAGTCGCGGCCACCAACGCGAATTCGGCAGTCACTACCTCAGGATCCGCCGCCGGGGTCAGCACCGTGTCCACCACGGTGACGGAGTCCAGGTGGTTGCCCAGGCCGTGGAAGAACTCACGCACTGCCTCTCGCCCCGTGCGTACTGTAGGGCCCTGCGGGTCGAACCGGTTGGTGACTGCGACGTTCTCGGCATATAGCTTGGCGGCCGTCTCCCAGTCCGAGTTCGACAGGGCAGCGGCCAATGCCCGGAACACCTGCTGGGGTGTGTGCGTCTGGCTCATGCGGTGATGGTGTCAGGCGGTACGCGATGGGGGCTATCGGCCTTGGTAGCTACCCAGTTGTATACCGACCATATGAGGCGCGTGATCCGTACGGACCGATAGTGTGCAGACACTGTAGGAGTCGACAGCGCGTCGGGGGTGCGATGCGAGTGATCCGGCGCTGGTCCGGCCGCCGGTCGCTGCCGCCACCATTGCCGCCGTGGCCGAGCTACCGGCAGGTACGCCGGTATTGCCGTGCAGTCGTGCGGATCACGGAGGTCACGCCGCCGCTGCAGCCCCAGCAGCTGTGCGAGGCTGTGGGTCGCTACCGGGAGCGGCCGATTCATGTTGAGGTGCGGGAAATGCCGCCCAAGCTGTTCGGCTTCAGTGTCGGGCAGGCTGCGGGCCTGGACCACGATTGGATTCTCGCCGCAGCGAATACGACAGAATTGCACCGCGACCACATCATCTTGCACGAGCTGGGCCATGTGCTGAGCGGACACCTCGATACGTACTGGTCCACCGCTGCGCACGACAGCACCGAAGCCCGTCAGCGGGAATGGGTCGCGGAGAGCATCGCCACCGCGCTCTCTGAGCGAGCACTGTTGCACAGCAGGCGATTCGGTGGCGGGCCAGCTGATCCGCTTGACGAAGCTCTCCGATCCGGGCGTAGATGGATATGACACTGCTGTATGCGGCGCTGGCCGTCGTTGCCGGGGCTGGCGTGTTGTGGCTATTGACCCAGTTGACTCGCATTCGTGCTGCCCCGCGATTGGCAGCACTGCTCGGCCTCGTTGCCTTCTGGGGCATTTCCTACCCCTTTGGGTTGATAGCAAACACCGGTGGTGGGGTCGGCTTGGACGCACTCGAGGCACGGACCCTGGAACGTGCGTTCCGGCTCGTAGCCACCGCGTGTTTCGTCGCTTTCATCATGGCCACACCCGTGAGCCTCCCCTCTAACTCCAGCTCAGACGGCCATCGGCGGTGGTCGTTCTGGGGATGGCAAGCAGGTGTACTCGCGGCCACGATCATTGCCCTGATACTGGATGCCGCACATGTTCCGGCGCACTTGCGCGCACCGCTGGCTGAGCTGGCCGCCGGATCCGGCGGCGCGGGCGCACCCACCGGATCACCCACAGTCGCACTATTTTTCCTTATTGAGAATCTCTACTATGGCGCAGCATTCGTGATCGCCACTGTGTGGGCGAGCCAGCACCTGCGTCGCCGAGGTTTGCCCGTTGCCCTCCGTCTGGGCCTGGCCATGCTGTGGTCCGGCTGCATCATTCTGGTGACCGCCACCCTGCTGTTGTCCTCATCGGTCGTCGTGCGCTGGGTTGGACCAGTGCCGCCCCCGATGCTGACCACTACCGGCGTGGCGCTGATGAGCCTTGGCTTGCTGCTACTCGTGATGGGGTTGGCTGCCCCGTCTGCCACCAGTAGCGTCGCCACTCTTCACATCCTCAAAGAAAATCGAGCAACCGCGCGCCAACTCGAGCCGCTGTGGGAACAACTACACGCGGCGTTCCCTCGCGACGACGACGCTCCAGGACCGCCCACCGGCGCGCGGTACTTGGCCGCTGCCCAGCACGCACCAGTGCCACGTCTGGTCAGCTGGCTCTCCCGCCGCTACTACCGCACCCTCATCGACTGTCTCGACGGGCTGTACCAACTCGATCCGTACCTGCATGCAGTCGCTAGCGGCGACGAGGCACACTCGGGGGATCTCCCCACCGGGTACGAGCTGCAGGCAGCGCTACAGCTACGCGCATCCGGCGATTACACACCTCCCGCTGTTGCTCACACCTCCCGCATCCATGCCGCACGAGCCGCACTATCCCCCGAGACCCATGACGCCCACGTCTTGGTCCTCCTCTCGCAGCGACTCGAAGAAGCGCAGCGTGGCGCCTCCGGCAGCACAACCGCGTCTCGGTAATCAGGTAGCCCGTGAAGCTGCGGTGACTGCTCAGTGGGTGCGGTACAGCCGCGGGCTGCCCTCGCCGAAGGCGGTCTGGCCCCGCTCAATCGTCAGGATCCCGCCGCTCTGGAGCCGGTCCACGAGCGTGCGCACGCCGTCGATCTTCTCCCGCGTGGTGATCAGATCGTTTTGGCGCAGCGGCTGGCCTTGGTCGCGATCGTCGAGCCAGCGGGCCATTCCATATGCGGCCCAGCCGAGTGTGTAGGGGTCCCGGTCGGTCATGCCCAGCAGTGTACAGAGCACCGACAGTAGGGGAAATGCCGAGTCGTGGATATTGACCAAGGTTAGGTTATGGACCTAGTGTAGGTGGATGTGGAAGATCCTCGCCGTCGGCACGCACTCTCGGCTACGTCACCGAGGCGACCGCGCGTGGGAGCAGCCTGGGCACGACGGGCGTCGTACCGTGACGCCGACAACCACCACCGCCGGTGAGACCGACGAGTGTGGTCATGATGTCGATAGACACCCCCGTTGCTTCCCAGTACCGACCTAACCCCGACTGCACCGACATCCGGAGATACCCGCTATGCCTGTCGTGTCCGCCAACACGCAACCGTCGACTGCTCAGCAGTCGACACCTCGGAGCACCGCCGAGTCCTATAACGACGGTGAGTGGACGTATCCCTGCCTGGTCGTCGACCCGGATGCCGTGTACCTGCCGGACGGCACGGTGCTGACCATCGACGAGGAGCACGTCGCAACGTTCGCCGACATTGCCGACCTGGCGGATTCGCTGGGCATCGGGCACCACGCAGCACCGGGGCAGCTGTGGTTGACCCAGCGGACGACCGACCACATGGGGTTGGTCATCCGCGATGACGACCAGTTGCCTGACCCGAATGAGCAGAAGAAGTTCGCCAAGGCGGTTAATACACTGCTCACTGAGCGCGGAGCTCACGTGCTTGTCGACAACGGATCCGGCTGGCGTCTTGGCGATGACCAGGCCGAAAGTGTGGAGCTGCGGCCGCGTGTGCGGATGGTCCGCCGTGACGGGCGGGTGTTCACCCTCGTGCTCGCCCACTACGCCACGCTGTGGGATCCGCGCCGGACTGGTCCGGACCACCACCGGCACCCGCTGCCGGAACCGACCGAGGATGCCCGCGGCTACGGCGTCGAGCTTGCACGGCGCGCCGCCCGGCTGACCGAGGTGCTTGGCCAACCGTGGGCCTCCAGTGCCGGTCAGATGGGGGCCACGATCGCCGATCGGGTGCGCGGCCGCAGCCGCGACCGTGTCACTGAGGCCGGTCTCATTCCGGACCTCGGCGAGAACAGCCAGAATCAGCTGGAGCCGACCTGGTCGTGGTGGCGCACGTTTAGTTCCTCCTCCGTCGAGGCGCTGCTGACAACGCCGTATGTGCACCGCTTCGACGCGCGCGCCTCGTGGCTGCTGTGCGCGGGCACGCTCAACCTCGGCTACGGACAACCCAGCCACTATGCCGCTGATGAGGCCGCGCAGGCCGCCTCGCGCGACAAGCTCCCCTTCGGCCTGTGGCGGGTGACGCTGCCGACGTGGGAGCACGCCACGCTCATGCCCCCGCACCCGGCGATTCCCCACTCCAATGGGGCAGCGGTGACCTGCTGGGTGACTACCCCGTCGCTGCGGCTGCTGGCCACCGCCGACCACCTCGACCTCGAAGTACCGATCCATGAGGCCTGGATCTGGCCCAAAGAAGGCCGCAAGCTCTCCCGGTGGTACGAAACCGTGCGGGATGCGCTGCAGGATGCCCGTGGCCGCGCCCACGACAGCGCCACCACCGCAGACGCGGCCACCTGGGAGGCCGTGGCCGAATCCATCAAAAACGTATACTCCGGCTACATCGGCCGCATGATCAGCCCCGCCACGCGGCACAGCCAGCGACCCTGGCACCACCAGCCAGTCTGGCAAGCCGCCATCGTCGCCGAAGCACGCCGCCGCGACTACGTCAAACTGCTGCGGCAGTTCGAGGCAAGCGGGGTGGCCCCGGTCGCCGCTGTGGGGACCGACGAATACTGGGTCCTCAGCGACCGTGCTGAGCCCGACTCCGTCGCCCCCGATGAGGACAATGGCAAGCTCGGTAAGCTGCGACCGAAGGGCGAACCGCTGGTGATTACCGACGAGCTCGCACACACGATCTGCGGCGTGTCGCCGGATGCCCTGCCGCGGCAGGCCACCCCGATTCACCGCGTCCTGGGTGGTGAGCGGTAATGGCCATGGGATTCCAGCGAAACAGCAACCGCCCTCGCGGGCGGGAGGTGGCCGCCCATCAACTCGAGGAGTTCATGCTCTCCGGCGCAGACGCGTCCCGCGACTGGACCCAGCCGCCCAGCCGCCACACCGGCCGCGAGCGCGACATCCACGAGCTCATCGCGGAATACGGCGGGACACACGCGGTGGCGCAGGCCACCGGCCGCAGCCAACGTCAGATCCAGCGGTGGGCACGCAGCGGAACCGACCGGATGTCGCCGGAGAGTCGGCGAGCGTTGACTCGCGCCAGTGACCGACTCAACGCGGCCGACCGTCGTGCCCACGGACGCGCCGAATGGGGAGCGCTCGCCCAAAGATTCGGCGGCGCAAAGGGACTCGCGCAGGCACTCGGTGTCCACCACCGGACCGCACAGAAATGGCTCTCCGGGGCTGCCGTGCCCTCCGAGGCCAACCTCGCTCGGCTCAAACAGGCCGACCGCGGCTACCGCCTATCCCAGACTTATGGACATCTTGGCTCGCAGGCGGCCGATCCCGCCCCGGCAGGGCGCGTGCACATGAAGGCCTCGGGCGATGTACGCGCCCGCGGAGTGCACGGCAGCCCGGTCTACGACTATCAGCGACAACTCGGCATCGCGTCAGTCGACGACCGCGGCCACGAACTCCCTCCCGAGGTCTCTCAAGATCTGTTCCAGGCGATGCAGACCGACCCGCACCAGGCCCTGGATGTGCTGCAAGAACACCTCTCCGGCGCGCGTGACGGCGATCCCTGGGGATATGCCAACTGCGGCGCCTACGACCCCGACCAAGAGTGGGGATTCTTCCTGGACAACTTCAGCGACTTCCACCTGGCCTGAGCGCACTGCGATATGTCAGAGGTGGTGACTGCCCGCCCCGCAGAATGGTCGGACCCGGCGTCGGGCGCGACTCACTCTCGGTCGTCGTCGCTGCGGGCAGGCATGGTGTTGATCACCTGCCACAACCAATGCTGAGTGGCGGAATCGAGACTGGCAGCTCTGGTAGCGATGCCCTCCACGGCAGCGCTCCGCCCCGCCAATGTTTGCAGCTGCTGGTGCATGCGCTCGGTTTTCTCGTCCTCAGTCAGCAGATAACCAGGGTCGATGTCGAAGAACCGCGCGATGGCGCGCAACTGTTGCGCACCGGGGTTGGTGCGTTCGGCACGGCGCAGATAGCGCAGGTAGTTTGCGCTGATCGTCGGTCCCTGCTCCCTCGTTTTGAGCAGATGGTCTTCCACCTCGTTGTTCGAGTACGGCCCTCGATCCGGTGGATGCACTGCATCGAACAACTGGTTGATTTTCTCAGCGAGTCGTTCCGCGGCCTGCTGCTCGTAGTCGTAGTCTTCGGTCATCCCTCTCGCCCTGCCACTGGTGTGCGTATGGCTAGTGTGGCTTGCGCATGCCCGTGTTGACAGTGGCCAAACGGGCGAGCACCATACACTGGTGTGCGCCAACCATAAGGGAAAGACGCACAGCAGTGCACCCCTACATGCGGAAGGGCCAGACCCGACGAGGGGACTG
>BCQL01000037.1_pt1 | contig 16432 bp, 14 predicted proteins | sample 1008151 | NCBI WGS metagenome assembly BCQL01 (sample SAMD00035459, study PRJDB4067) | museum specimen metagenome | biome: marine biome; feature: sea shore; material: organic material | host: Otohimella japonica | place: Japan:Kanagawa | collected 1927
GATTATATTGAATCAGCTGGCTTTACTTTGTCAGGGAAACATCACGAGATCTATTTATCCGATATTCGCCGTGCAGCGCCCGAGAATTGGAAAACAGTGATTAGACAGCCTTATCAAACTGTCGGTTGACGCTCGAGTAAATCGCATCACAGTAGTGTCATAAAAGGGCTTTATCCTCTATTCAGTTTGCCAAACTGAACCTGATACTTTTGAAAACTTAAACGCTATCAATATGAACGTTATGCTGTGCTATGCAAAGTCACTTATCGAGATGACTTTTCGCCTGAAAAGCTAGGTTTTTCTCATGAGCATTATCGTGAAATTGCCAATCGCTGGGGTAACGTTTGCGCACGTATTTTGTGGCGTGAAGATAAAAAAGAAGTGCTGGTGGTATTTCGCGGTTCTCAAACCATGAATGAGTGGCTGATAAACTGCCAGTGCTGGCCTAAAGCCAAACAGTTTGCTGATACTAAGTATAATGTCCATGCTGGATATGATTATTTATTAGAGCAGAAAACCAATCCGATCCCGCCTCATTACGATCCCAATATCAGTTTGTTTTCTCAACTGCAGATGGTGTTATACCCATTGATTGTAGCGGGTAAAAGAATATCTCTGACAGGGCACTCTTCAGGCGGCTCAATGGCAATTTTAGCCGCTGACAGATTAGAGCGCTTATACCCGAACTCAATTAAACGTGTGGTGACCTTTGGCCAGCCTTCTCCTGGTTTTAAGAGTTTCCAAAAAGCGTATTTATTACAACGGCGTACTTATCGTATTTGCTGTGATATCGACGTAGTGACTTTTTTGCCGCCTCTTCCGGGTATTTTCTTTCATGTGGGTAAAATGCTCTGGCTGCATAACGAACGTATCTATGAAAATACGCCGCCGATAAAACGCTTTTTGATGAGCTTTGTAAGCTGGATTGTGTCGCCGTTTGCTTTTCATTACATGCATAAGTACATTCGTAATAAAGATTTTTTTGATGATATTTAAGGGTGACTCTGCTGGTGTGGTAGCTTAAGCTATTGCTGATCGTAGACGCCAACTTTAGCGATATTGCTGGCGAGATAATAACAATAATAAAAGGACTTCCTCTGTGTCAGACACCCAGTTTAGCCTAAACCTTACCCCAAGGTTTTGTGAAACCGATGCCTTAGGGCATATCAATAATACCGTCATTCCAGTGTGGTTTGAGGCCGCACGAGATCCTGTGTTTGATATTGTTAATCCAGGGCAAGATCTAACTAAATGGAACATGATTATTGCGGGATTTAATATTGTCTTTAATGCGCCGACTTTTTATGGCACTGACGTGACAGTCAAGACTCACATTAGCCGAGTAGGTAACAGTAGTTTTGAAATTGCACAAAGCTGTTGGCAAAATGGCCGCCAAACTGCAGAAGCGAAAACCACTATGGTGCATTACAACTATCAGACGGAAAAGAGTCAACCAATGTCGGATGAGGTTAAGGTGCAGCTTGCTGCCTTAACGGGTGAGTGATAACGCAATTGTAGATTTGATTTCTCGTTATCAGGTGTCACTGGTCAATATCGTGGCAACACAAAGCTTGGGCAGTTACAGTGTTGGGTTGTTATAGCTAAAGCAAGTTGAATCAAATTTAAAGAGCCGCATTAACAGTGATGTTATGCGGCTTTTCTTCGCAATTTATTCGGTGACGATTGAAGCTTTACTCGATGATTACTCGATAAATACCCAATAACTATCCAATAACTACCCAATAGCTACCCAATAGTTACTCACTCGGTTCAGCGTGCTGCTTGAGGGCATCTAATAGCTCAGGCGTTAAAGTGGCTTTTTGACCTGTTTTAAAGTTAAACATCACTACGTTAGCCGTTCCTGTTGTTGTCACTGCTTGTTGCGCTTTACTGAAAATACGGTAATGCATGACAAAACGATCTTGTTGAATATCACTGATGCTGACACTGACTAGCAAGGTGTCTGGAAAGGTGACTGGGCGTTTATAGCGAGCATGAGTCTCGCTGAGTACTGGGCCTATGGATGTCTTAGCAAGATCGTCCATCATATTAATTTGGCTGAAAAAATCGATTCTTGCGGTTTCAAAGTAACGAAAATACACCACGTTATTGACATGGTTTAATGCGTCCATTTCGCCCCATGCCACTGGAATTTCAGTGATAATTGAATGCTGCTGAATAAACTGTTCCATTGTATTGGCTGTCCCTTTTAAAGTTAAACGCTTGTTTGATTTTTATTCAGAGTAACAGGCAATGAAGGCTTCAACAAGCTGGGAATATTTTGCTATCAAAAGAGCAATATGTTTTGATGATGTTAAACAATGTTTTGCTATGGAATGCATCGATTGAAATCAATAAATTATCCTCGCCTTATGCAGCTTTTGTATAAACCGGGAATCACATTAGCAAGTTTGCCAAGCGCAATATTGGGCTATCTTAAATCCGTCATCAATAAGTTAACAGTGGCGCAAAAGCTGTACTTCATCGCCTTCCTTTTGATGTTTACCACTGATGGAGTGACTATGGTGGGGATCATTGCCATGATTGCAATGATGATTGAGTTTTGGCCCTTGTTTTCTAAGACTTGGCATAGCTTGGCGGGTAAAGCCTTTTTGCTATTGTTTTACGCCATTATTGCCAATTTTTCGTTGGTGTGGGCAGCCTCTGTCGTTAATGAAGTTTCAGGCGTTGATGCGGATCATTTAACCTATACCCACAACTTAGTGATTTTGTTGTATATGCCTGTATGGTTCGTATTGGTGAGCGGCGTTGCCTTAATGATGCTGCAAGCTGTCATCCCAATTTATTTTGTATTGATGCCAGTACTTAGCTTGCTTGGCGTTAAATCTATACGTTTTACTAATAGTGAGCATTATCGAAAACGCACGATATTGCTACGAATGATATTGGCGTATGTGGTGTTAGCTAACCTGTATTTATTAAGTGATATTGAAAACACCTTTGAAAGTAGTGATCCCAGAGCAAAAATGATCAAATTGTTAGAAGAGGAAACAGGTGAAAAACCTGAAGATATTGATGCTGGTTTGAAAAAACTGTCAGCCGTTGGTGCGAAAATTGTCGAAGGTACGGCTGAGGGAGAGGCTAAGGGAGAGGCTGAAACAACTTTAGCTGCTGAGAATAATGACATAGAAAACCTTAGCTCTACTGAGCCAGCACCTGTGCCTGATTCTGTGACTGCAACTTCTAACGAAGATACTCCTCCTGATATCGCCTCGAGCACTCAAAAGGTGATTGAGGATGCGGTACAACAATCAATTAAACAAGTGCAGCAAAACGAAGTGAAGCGTTTGAGTGTTGGGGCAGATGAAGCGGCTGAACGACGTTACGATATTATTCGAGAGAGTTATCGCTTGATGGTAAGAATGACGATTGCCAATTTTATTTATTATTTTGAGGGTAATCAATTTTCTCGCTGTGAGTCTCAATTGAATAGTAAAGTGATTGAGTTAAATGACTATGAGATTTTAGAAATTACCCCCACTGACGCAAAAGCGAGTCGTTATGGTTACGAGTTTTTGGTTAAAGCTTGTGTTTCACCCGCATTTCCAGCAAAGAGTTAGCCATGAAAACGTTCTGCATCGGTAATTCTCCTATGGTTATTCGCTGGGGCTTTAGTTGCATTCTTGCACTCATAAGTCATTTAGCTTTTGCCAATACGGATATCACAGTGGATCAAAGTTTAAGTGACATCACTAAAGGCAACATTGCAACTGCGATTGTGTTGTCGGATGCGGGCTTAGTGACCTTAGGGGTTGTCAATTTTGATCCCAGTAACATTGTGGATCTGGATAATATCGATACTGGGTCTAAAGAATCCATTCAACGCCGCAAGGAATTAAGCGTTTACTCGATCCCTTGGGAAAGCAATTGGCTTGAGCTATCACCTGATTGGCAAACGGCTAGCTTTGTGAAGTTTTCATTTATTAATTCGAAACAATCTTTACAACTCTCTGATCAAGCGAACATGACTGAAAAGCTCGATGAAAAGAGTTATCTATTATCTGCTGAGCAGCGCTGGCGGTATGAGTTATCTTCGAATTGGTGGTTGCAGCTTGGCTTAGGTGGTCATTATATTTGGTATCGAAATCATTTTGACTATAGCCCAGCACTTGAGGGACTGCGTCAAGACTTTGATGGTGAGGTATTTAATACTTCTTACGATGCCTGGATGGTAGATCCTACGCTTGAATTACATTATCAAGGTACGCTTTGGGAAAATAAGTGGCAGTTTATAAGCCGTGTTAATTATGCTTTTGGCAATATCGTCAATGCAGACTCACCTGAACAAACAGGTACTCCCCATGTTGGCCGTTTTAGTAATACATTTATTTATCATTACCCATTGCCTGAGCTGATGAGTTATCGCAATGAAATGCGCTTTTTATTTAAGCGAATAGACTTAACCGGTGATGCAGTCGATAGCATGGGAACCAATCATTATTATGAAACGGGTTTAGGTTGGCTCGTTGAAACGCCGTCTTTATCATCATGGTTAACCAACATTGGTATTGGTGTGACGGTGAATATTGATAGCGTGTTAAGTGGCGGCAGTGTGGTGTTGCTTTTTAATGAAGAGATTTAACCCACTAGCGTTATGTGCCAGATAATAAAAAACGACCTTTGGGTCGTTTTTTATTAGGGCGTTAAGCGCGTATGGGTTACAACGCTAAATTTGCAGGCTTAGCAATCAATAGGTAAAGCCGAGAAATCGCTAATTTGTGCAAACTTAGCGGTTTTTTGATTGTCAAAACGCACCATTTGGCAAGTATGTAACCCTGCTGCGTCAGCGGCTTTTAACTCTTCAATCACATCAGAGATAAACAAGACTTGTTTAGGACTTAAGCTCACGGTATTGAGAATATTACAGTAAGCTTGTTTATCTAACTTGTTTCCCGTACGGGTATCAAAATGACCGCTGAATTTAGGTGTTAAATCACCTGCATCGCTGTGACTGAATAACATTTTTTGCGCTTCAGCTGAGCCAGAAGAGAAACTGTAAATACGGATGTTTGCCGCTTCAATTCGTGGAATGGCATCGATAAAATCAGGGTAGATATGACCAGTAAATTCACCACTAGCGTATCCCTGTTTCCAAATTAGCCCTTGAAGGGTCTTAAGTGGTGTCGCTTTACGGTCTTCATCAATCCACTGTGACAGGATTTCTGTAACACGTTCGATAGAGGCGTCTTGTTCTAAAGCAAGATCACGTACGTCACTAATACAGTATTCAACCAATGGGTTATGTTGATTCTTACTCAGAAAATCGCCCATGGCTTTTTTTGAATAAGGGAATAGTACATCGTGAATAAAATCTAGATCAGTCGTGGTGCCAGCTGTATCTACGATAATCGCTCTAATACCCATAGTGTCTACGTACTCCAATCCTTAAATGTGCTTGCTCAAGATCCTAAGCTTTATTAGGTCTGATGGCTAGTCAATTTGTAATAACAAAGTAGAGGAATACTCAAATCAATGATATTCCACTGTAATTTGCTGCCAATGTTGCTAACTTTAGGTATTATGAATAGATAAAAGCCAAGTTCACACTCAGCAAGCAAAAGGGGAGCCGCTATGATTTCAAAATGGGCAAAACGATTTTTTCAGATGGCTGAGCTTGTAGGATCATGGAGTAAAGATCCGTCAACTCAAGTGGGTGCGGTGATCACTAAGCATAATCGTATTGTTTCTGTCGGCTTTAATGGTTATCCCCATGGGATTTCTGACAGCGCTGAAACTGATGATCGTGATATGAAGTTACTCAAGACCTTGCACGCAGAAGAGAATGCGATTTTATTTGCTAAGCGTGATCTTGATGGCTGCGATATTTGGGTGACCCATTTCCCGTGTCCTAATTGTGCTGCAAAGATCATTCAAACAGGGATTACTGGGGTATATTGCCCAGAGCAAAGCCAAGATTTCTTATCTCGCTGGGGCGATAAAATTAAAATTAGCCAAGATATGTTTTTGCAAGCAGGTGTTAAAGTGAATTGGTTACCTGTTGATGCATTAAAAGACGAGTAATCAATTTGGCTTGTAGCGTTTTTAGATGATTAATGCCGACAAATGTCGGCATTTTATTAGGCTTTAAAGCAAGCTCAAGTGTTAATATCTATACTGATTAACAGCCGATATCGGCGCTAATCCCTCCCAATTTTGATTCAACAGCGTAAGCTTTACTGTTCGACATCCCAGGCAATATATTGAGTCCAGTTCGTGATTCAACTTGGTCTATCGTGACTTCTTTATTGCAGTAATAATCATTACGCCCACTATTTTGCTCCATGATAAATCCGCTTGCTTTGACGTATCCTGAATGACTAATCGTTGCGACAACTTTAAAGTACCCCGAAGGGATTCGATGGTTTTCGTCGGCTTGAGGCAGCGTACCAAAGTAATATTCATATAATGGACCAGTGACGACATAAACTTGCTTTCCACTTCGGGCTAAGTTGCGAACCGCTGTTTCCAGTTTGACCCATGGGCCTTGGTTTAAATTAGAACTTTGCGGAGTGATATTTGATAAATAATTTGTTTGGCTCCACGAACTGGTATTACTAAAGCTTGCTAGAGGCACTTGATGGCCTCTGTCAGTCTGTAATATTGCATGCGCATCTTTGTAATCACTGGCTTCTAGCGTATAAGCGCTAGCTATATTGGGGTCTGATTTCCAACTGCGTGAGCGACTTGGTCCATCAATACTGTTTGGGGTGACTTTATAAGCTACCCAGTCGGCAAATTTAGTCGTGCGGTTATTACTCATTGTATATATAGCACGATTAATCAGATCGTTATTTGATGCTGCACCACTGGGACAACCGTAGCGACTGCAATTATCAGCCGCGAATGCTGTATGACTAATCAGTAATGCACCAAGTAAGAAAAATATCCTCATTTTTAGTCCTTTTAAAATAGTAGATAAGTTGACGCTAATATTCTGTGCAGATAGGTATGACAAAGGTGTGACGTTTTTAAGAAGGTGAGTGCTAGGGGTTAAGCTGTGAATTTATGAATCGTAAAGTAACCCGTTATTTTACGTGTCTATTTATGGTTAAGCAAAAAATGTATTAGCATCGACTTTTTCATTAGAAAAAAAATCAGAAAATTATGACGATTTTATTATTTAGGTCGCATTAATTTTGATTATTTTTAAAACTGTGAACTACCTCCTTAGATATATCTTTTCAAAAAGTATTTACAAATGTATATATATGAATAGTTATATATATGGTTCATCATATGTGTTGTGTTCAAAGGGGATTGAGATGAGCAATAAAGTAGATACAGGTAGAAGAGCGTTATTAAAAACCTCGGTGGCAGGTGCTGCACTGTCTGGGATCGGATGTAGTAGTTCGAGTTCAATTGAACCTGTGATGAAGGGAATTGAACATGAGTTACCGGCTGCTGATACAGTTACAGGTACAGGTCAGTGGGTCGGCACAACCTGCCAAGGCTGTACTTCTTGGTGTGCTAAACAAGTGTACGTAATGGATGGCAGAGCAGTAAAAATACGAGGCAATGTTAATTCAAAAGTACATGGTGAAGCGAGTTGCCCTAGACAGCATTTAAGTCTTCAACAAGTGTATGACCCAGATCGGGTAAAAACACCACTTATGCGAACCAACCCTAAAAAGGGTAAAGAGCATGATCCAATGTTTAAGCCTATTTCGTGGGATAAGGCATTAGATTTACTTGCAGATAAAATCCTTGCGCTTCGTGCTGCTGACGAGTCTCATAAATACGCCTTACTTCGTGGACGCTATTCTCATATCAATGAACTGATGTATAAGCATCTTACTCAGATGATTGGTTCACCGAATAATATCTCTCACAGTTCAATTTGTGCAGAAGCCCATAAAATGGGGCCTTACTATCAAGATGGTAACTGGGGCTACAACCAGTACGATGTTGAAAATACCAAATTTATTCTTTCATTTGGTGCTGACCCCATTGCGAGTAATCGTCAAGTTTCATACTACTCAAAGACATGGGGCGCGGCATTAGATAGCGCTAAAGTTGTGGTTGTCGATCCTCGTTTATCAGTATCAGCCAGTAAGGCACATAAGTGGATCCCAATTGAACCTGCCCAAGACAGCGTTTTAGCCTTAGCCATTGCCCATGTTGCCTTGGTTGAAGGTCTGTGGCATAAGCCGTTTGTGGGGGATTTTGCTAATAAGCAAAACCAGTTCATTGCGGGTCAAGACGTTGATGCTGCAGCATTTAATGAGCTACATACTCATGGCGTGGTTGATTGGTGGAACATCAGCTTAAAAGATTACACTCCTGAGTGGGCAGAGTCTGTCACTAATATTCCTGCTGATACCATTATCAATATTGCGCGCGATATGGGTAAAGCGGCCCCCGCAGTGCAAGTGTGGACATCTCGTGGTGCTGTTATGCACACCCGTGGTACTTACACTTCACTTGCTTGTCATGCATTAAATGGTTTATTTGGTGGTATTGATAATAAAGGCGGTTTATTCCCTGCTAATAAAATCAAGCTGAATAAGAGCTTCCCTGATTCGAAACCTTACCTTGATGCGGTGGCAAAAAAAGGGGTTAAGCACCCTAAAATTGACCAGCGTGGCACCTTAGCGTTTCCTGCGCTTAAAAAAGGTAAGCCAGGCGGTGGTGTTGTCACCAGCAATACGCCTAACGGCATGCTAAGTGCTGATCCGTATGACATTAAAGTCATGTTGGCATACTTCAACAACTTTAATTTCTCATCACCTGAAGGCCAGCGTTGGAATGAAGCATTAAGCCAACTCGACTTTATGGCTCATGTGACCACCAATATTTCAGAATTCAGTTGGTTTGCAGACATCATATTACCTGCTAACCATCATATGTTTGAAAAGTGGGGCGTATTGGATTCTATTGGTAATGGTGTCCATCAAGTATCGGTACAGCAACCGTCGATAGATCGTTTATGGAATACCAAAGACGATGAATCAGAAATCCCTTATTTACTAGCAAAAAAACTGGCTGATAAAGGGTTTGATATGCCTTGGCGTTATATCAACGAGCAGTTACTGGATCCAGAAACGAAGCAGCCTGCAAAAACTGAAAAAGACTTTGGTGAGCTATTGGTGAAATACGTGACGTCACCATTGTGGACTGACGGTGCTGCCAAATATGGTGACAACATGACGTCTTGGAAAGAATTTACCGATAAAGGCGTGTGGAACAGTCATCCTTATGAACTGAAAAGCCGCTGGGGTAAGTTTAAAACCGAAACCCACAAGTTTGAGTTTTACAGTAAAACCCTCGAAAAAGCTCTGAACAAGCATGCAAAAAATCATCACGTGAGTGTTGATGAAGTAATGAAAGCGTGTGACTACCATGCAAGAGGAAAAGAGGTATTTGTACCGCATTACGAAGATCCTTATCGCTTTGGTGACGAGAAACAATATCCATTACTGCTAGTGGATCAAAAATCTCGTTTAAGCAAAGAAGGCCGCTCAGCTAATACACCATGGTTCCATGAATTTAAAGATGTCGATCCTGGGGATATTGCCAACGAAGACACGGCAAAGATTAACCCGATAGATGGTGAAAAGCTCGGCCTTAAAACCGGTGATGCGATTGTGGTTACCAGCCCTGTAGGTGAATTGACATGTACCGTCGCGCTTTGGGAAGGAGTGAGACCTGGCACTGTGGCTAAATGTTTTGGTCAAGGGCATTGGGCTTATGGCCGCCGTGCGAGCAAAACATTTGGTAAAGAAGCGAGAGGTGGTTCAAACAACGACATCATCGCAGATAGATATGACAGATTAAGTGGGGCATCTGCTTTCTATGGCCATATTCGCATTAACGTAAAAAAAGCCTGAGGTAAGAGATTATGAGACTCGGAATGGTAATTGACCTACAAAAATGCGTAGGTTGCGGTGGCTGTGATTTAGCCTGTAAAACCGAAAATAACACTGCTGATGGCGTCAAATGGTCGGATCATATTACTAAAACAGAAGGGCGCTTCCCTGATGTGAAGTACAGCTATATTCCAACTATGTGTAATCACTGTACTAATGCTGCCTGTGTTGAAGTGTGTCCAACAGGTGCAATGTATAAAGACAAGCGTGGATTAACGCTGCAAGATAATGATAAATGTATTGGTTGCAGGAAGTGTGAACGTGCTTGTCCATATGGCGTGATTAGCTATAACAAACAAGTACCGCACCGTGATTGGCAAGATGATGAAGCCTTGATCGCTGGAGCTACGGCATCACCACATGGGTTATTGAAGAAGGTGGATATTAACACCTTCCCGTATATGAATCCTGAGCGTGGTGATACCTATCCTGAAGTTCGCCCAAGAAGAACCACTGAAAAGTGTACCTTGTGTGATCATCGATTAGATAAGGGATTGAGCCCAGCTTGTGTGACGGCATGCCCATCAGGTGCGAGAGTATTTGGAGACTTTGACGATCCAGCCAGTGAGGCGGCACGTTTGATAAAAATGAACCCTTCACAACAATTGAATGTTGATGCTGGTACTAAACCGAATGTGTATTACATTCGCAGCTTTAATGTCAAAACCCTGTATTAACGTTACTGTAGAAAAAGAGATGCTAGGTTCGCCAGCCTCTCTTTTTCGTATTTTCTGTTATTTATTTTGTCGAACCACAACATAATATTTGAGGTCTATCTTCATTTTTACCGACTAAATTGAGTTTTGCTAGCGGGCCTGCAACCAGTGCTTTATTGCCATTATAGGTTTCTGATAATACTGTTTTTGCCCAAGATGGCAGTTGCGTATTGATAGAATAATAAATCCATTGCCCCTGTCGACGGTTTACCACAAGACCCGCTGTTTTTAGTAGAGCAAGATTACGGGATATTTTAGGCTGTATTTCATCAAGTGCTTCGGTAAATTCACACACACATAGCTCTTTTTCTGCAATTAAGAGCATCACAATTGATAGACGTATTGGGTCTGATAAAGATTTAAAAAGGCCAATGGGTGTTAGCTGAGAAGTCATGGTCTAAACAGGTTGAAAAATTTTGGTCACCTTATGAGTTTTAGGCCATTTAGTCAATTCAAAAATATTGAGCTGATGCGAGTTGTAGTGAGCCTATAGAGCGACTATAGACCAACTATAGCCCAATAAGAGGGAGTACTAATTCCCTCTTCAGATGTTGATATTAATGCAGGATTATTGATGAACTAGCACACCATTTTTGACGACATCTTTACACGGATTCACTCCATAGGCGTAGGCCAATTGAGCTGGTGTGGCAATATCCCAAAGACAGAAATCGGCCTGCATACCTTGTGCAAGCATGCCAACATTTTGTTCTATTCCTAACGCTTTGGCTGCGTTTACCGTTATTCCTTTTAATGCTTCTTCTGGGGTGAGTTTGAATAAAGTGCAAGCCATGTTCAACATCAATAAGGTGGAACAAATAGGCGATGAGCCAGGGTTAAAGTCGCTAGCAACCACAATCGGCACGTTATATTGACGTAATAGTTCAATCGGTGGCATTTTCGTTTCACGCAGAAAATAAAACGCTCCAGGTAGCAAGGTGGCGCAGGTGCCACTTTCTGCAAGTGCTTTAACGCCAGCTTCATCGAGGTATTCAATATGATCGACTGATTTTGCGCCCAACTTAGCGGCCATCGTCGAACCGCCCATATTAGACAGTTGCTCGGCATGAAGTTTTATTTCGAGGCCTGCCGTTTTTGCGGCAGTTAATACTCGCTCTGTTTGGTCAAGGTTGAAGGCAATGTTTTCACAAAAAACATCAGCTGCATCAGCAAGGTTTTGTTCAATAACGGCAGGCAACATCTCGTTAATGACGAGATCCACATAGGCCTCTGTATCATGTTTATATTCTGGTGGAATAGCATGAGCGCCAAGAAAAGTTGTTTTTACATCGACATGATGATTGCGCCCTAGTTCACGTGCAACCTTGAGTAATTTCACTTCCGTCTCGGTATTTAATCCGTAGCCTGATTTAATCTCAACTGTCGTCACCCCTTCTTTGGCTAGAGCATTGAGGCGTTGACGGCCGAGATCGAATAATTCAGCTTCTTCCGCTTCACGGCAAGCATTAACTGTCGAAATGATACCTCCTCCAGCACGAGCAATATCTTCATAGCTTGCGCCTTCAAGTCGCATTTCAAACTCGTTGGCACGGTTGCCTGCGAACACTAAATGAGTATGGGCATCAATAAGGCCAGGGGTTATCCATCCGCCACGACCACGATATACGGGCATATCAAATACATCAAAGTCAGGTAATTCTTTGCGCGGTCCAAGCCAAGCAATTTTGCCGTCTTTAACTGCAATAGCGGCATCAGTGATAGCGCCATAAGCTGCTGAATTATCTGGATCCATAGTAGCAATATTAACGTCAATCCAAACGTGGTCCCACGACATGGCAACTCCTGAGCGTAAAATTAATTATTCGATTAAGGCAAAACAATACTTGTTTTAACTTGTATATACAAGGTAAGGTTAACGCCGAGTTTTTAATCGTAACGTGGGTTAATTCACCAAAATAAGCAAGTTTTAGGCAGTTCTATTCATGAAAACCCTATCGCTTGCCACTAATAACCCTCTAGCGCGTGCAACTACAACACATTTTACTCAAATGGATAAGACGATGGCACTAGCAAAATTTGCACAAATTAAGCAGTACATTTTAGCGCGCATTGAAGCGGGTGAATGGCAAGAGAATGATCGCGTGCCTTCTGAAAACCAGTTAACTGAGTTGTTTGATTGTAGTCGAATGACCGCACGTCGTGCATTAACAGAATTGGTGGAATCCGGGGTGTTAGAGCGCAGTCAAGGATTAGGTACTTTTGTTGCGGGGCTTAAATCGCAGTCTTCGTTATTAGCCATTCGCAATATTGCTGATGAGATTAAAGACAGGGGGCATGGCTACAGTGTTAAGCAACTTGAATTGACACAAGTAAGTGCACCCAGTGCAGTGGCTATCTCGTTAGGGCTTGAAGAAGGCAGCCCAGTATTTTATTCAGTTTTGGTGCATTGCGAACAAGATAAACCTTTGCAAGTGGAAGAGCGTTATGTGAATCCGCAAATGATCCCCGACTATTTAAAACAAGATTTCAATCTGCTTACGCCTCATGAGTATTTATCTAAAGTCGCTCCCTTAACCGAAGCTCGCCATACCATTGAAGCCGTTATTGCCAATGAGCAAACCCAACAGCGTTTAGCCATTGAGCCTACAGAACCTTGCTTACAAATTTTACGTCGCACTTGGTCTCGAAAAGGGGTGGTGAGTTTTGCTCGATTAACTCACCCCGGCAGTCAATTCAGACTAGGTGGTCATTTAACGTTTAACCGATAAATTGTCATTTCTAAAAACAAAAAAGTCAGGCTTTAGCACCTTTGAGTGTTAACAGTTGAAGATAATTGAAGGAAATATAATGAGTAATAGACACGACCCTAGCCGTAATATTATCGCACCTCACGGCACGACACTCGCCTGTAAAAGCTGGTTAACTGAAGCTGCAATGCGGATGTTAATGAATAACTTACACCCAGATGTTGCTGAGCGACCAGAAGACTTAGTGGTTTATGGTGGTATTGGCCGCGCAGCTCGTGATTGGCAATGCTATGACAAAATTATTGAAGTGCTTCAACGTCTTGAAGACGATGAAACCTTACTTGTTCAGTCTGGTAAACCTGTTGGCGTATTTAAAACCCATGACAATGCTCCGAGAGTGATTATTGCCAACTCAAACTTGGTTCCGCACTGGGCTAATTGGGAGCACTTCAACGAGCTGGATAAAAAAGGCTTGGCCATGTACGGCCAAATGACCGCAGGCTCGTGGATTTATATTGGTACTCAAGGGATTGTTCAAGGCACTTACGAGACCTTTGTCGCGATGGCAAAACAGCACTTTGATGGCAATGCAGCAGGTAAGTGGATTTTAACGGGCGGCCTGGGTGGTATGGGCGGCGCACAACCCCTTGCTGGCACCATGGCGGGTTATTCAGTATTGGCATGTGAAGTCGATGAAACGCGTATTGATTTCCGTCTGCGCACTCGTTATGTGGATAAGAAAGCGACCTCATTAGATGAGGCTTTGGCCATGATTGATGAAGCTAATGCCATTGGCAAACCTGTTTCTGTCGGATTACTCGCTAATGCTGCTGACATTTTTGCGGAATTAGTTGAGCGCGGTGTGACGCCAGATGTGGTCACTGACCAAACATCTGCGCACGATCCATTAAATGGTTATTTGCCTCAAGGCTGGACGTTAGAGCACGCTGCAGAAATGCGTAAAACTGACGAATCTGCTGTAGTTAAAGCGGCTAAACAATCGATGGCTGTTCAAGTTAACGCGATGCTAGCGCTGCAAGCTGCAGGCGCGGCTACCACCGATTACGGTAATAATATTCGTCAGATGGCATTTGAAGAAGGCGTTGAAAATGCCTTTGATTTCCCAGGTTTTGTTCCTGCATATGTGCGTCCATTATTTTGTGAAGGGATTGGCCCTTTCCGTTGGGTCGCTTTATCTGGTGATCCTGAAGATATTTATAAAACCGATGCCAAGGTAAAAGAGTTAATTCCTGATAACCCGCATTTGCATAATTGGTTAGATATGGCCCGTGAGCGTATTGAGTTTCAAGGGTTACCGGCGCGAATTTGCTGGGTAGGGCTAAAAGACCGTGCACGTTTAGCCTTAGCATTTAACGAAATGGTGAAAAATGGTGAATTATCTGCGCCGATTGTGATTGGACGTGATCATCTTGACTCTGGCTCTGTTGCTAGTCCAAACCGTGAAACGGAATCGATGCTTGATGGCTCTGATGCTGTATCAGACTGGCCACTAATGAATGCTTTATTAAATACTGCTAGCGGCGCAACTTGGGTGTCGCTGCACCATGGAGGTGGCGTTGGTATGGGCTTTAGTCAACATTCTGGTGTGGTGATTGTGGCAGATGGCAGTGATGACGCTGCTGCGCGTTTAGGACGCGTGTTGTGGAATGACCCAGCAACAGGTGTTATGCGACATGCTGATGCTGGTTACGATATCGCCATTGATTGCGCGAAAGAGCAAGGTCTAGATTTACCAATGCAAGGAGTGAAGTAATGACGGTACAACATAGATTATTACTGAACCCAGGTACGCTATCACTGGCTCAGTTACGTAAAATTAGCCGAGCTTCAGTGAACATCACCTTAGCAGATGAAGCGATTGCAGACATCAATACCAGTGCTGGGTTAGTGCAACAAGTCTTAGATGAAGGCCGCACGGTTTATGGTATTAATACGGGCTTTGGCTTATTAGCCAACACTAAAATCGCGCCAGAAGATTTGCAATTACTGCAGCGCTCTATCGTGCTTTCTCATGCTGCTGGTACTGGGCAATATATGCAAGATGCCACTGTGCGATTGATGATGGTATTGAAGATTAACTCTCTGAGCCGTGGTTTTTCAGGTATCCGATTAGAAGTGATTAACTTTCTTATTCAGTTGGTCAATGCGGGTGTTTATCCATGTATTCCTGAAAAAGGCTCAGTTGGTGCATCAGGTGACTTAGCCCCCTTGTCACATATGTGTCTGCCGTTACTTGGTGAAGGTGAAATGAGCTACCAAGGTCAAATCATCACAGCGACAGAAGGGCTTGAAATTGCTGGGCTTGAGCCAATTGAGCTCGCTGCTAAAGAAGGTTTAGCTTTATTAAATGGCACCCAAGCATCAACAGCATTGGCGCTTGAAGGGTTATTCCACGCTGAAGACCTCTTTGCTGCCAGTTCCGTGATTGGTGCAATGAGTGTCGAGGCTGCCATGGGCAGTCGCAGTCCATTTGATGCACGTATTCATGCTGCACGAGGCCAAAAAGGTCAAATTGACTCAGCAGCTATTTTCCGTCATTTGCTAGGTGATGAGTCTGAGATTAGCCAAAGCCATGTTGATTGCGAAAAAGTACAAGATCCCTATTCACTGCGCTGCCAGCCACAGGTATTAGGGGCATGCTTAACCCAAATACGTCATGCGGCTGAGGTGTTAGCGGTTGAATCTAATGGTGTGACTGACAACCCATTAGTATTCCAAGATACAGGCGATATTATCTCTGGTGGTAACTTCCATGCGGAGCCTGTTGCTATGGCGGCCGATAACCTTGCTATTGCCATCGCCGAACTGGGATCGATAGCTGAGCGTCGTATTGCGCTACTGATTGACTCTAGCTTGTCAAAACTACCGCCATTTTTGGTGGAAAATGGTGGGGTTAACTCTGGCTTTATGATTGCTCAAGTGACAGCTGCGGCGCTGGCATCAGAGAACAAAACTTATGCTCACCCAGCATCAGTAGACAGTCTGCCGACGTCTGCCAACCAAGAAGATCATGTTTCGATGGCTACATTTGCTGCTCGACGTTTGCGTGATATGTCTGAAAATACACGAGGTGTATTGGCGGTTGAATTACTTGCTGCGG
>BCQL01000038.1_pt1 | contig 16416 bp, 11 predicted proteins | sample 1008151 | NCBI WGS metagenome assembly BCQL01 (sample SAMD00035459, study PRJDB4067) | museum specimen metagenome | biome: marine biome; feature: sea shore; material: organic material | host: Otohimella japonica | place: Japan:Kanagawa | collected 1927
ATAGGATAAGAACTTCTTCACCATCAATCTTTTCTTTCTTCACACCGTAACCTTCATTGAAAATCACTACGTCGCCGACTTTTACGTCAAGGGCTTTAACTTCACCGTTTTCTAAGATGCGACCATTGCCTACAGCTAGGATTTCACCACGTGTTGAAACTTCTGCAGCACTACCAGTTAATACGATGCCACCAGCTGAAGTTGACTCAACCTCTAAACGTTTTACGATTACGCGGTCATGTAATGGACGAATATTCATCTACGGACTCTCCTAATGATTGCTGCCCACAAACGAGGCGGTTTAAACAAATGATAAGGGTATTTACCCTTTGATGAATGATATATGGGGGTAGATGATCACAGTTCCAAGGGGCTTTTCTAAAAAACTGCGATTTTTTTGTAAAATTTGTAGCGAGTATTTATTAATACAGAATGAATGCTGGTAGTATTTGCCTCCCGTTTTCGTGTTTAAGTCGAGATTAATGATAGATAAACACGGGTTACTCAGCGCACCCATTGGCCGCGTGCTATTTAACATGAGTTTCCCTAACCTTATCGGTATCCTCACCATTTATGGTGGAAGCCTTATAGATACGTTTTTCATTAGCCAATTAGGGACTGATGCGCTTACTGCTGTCAGTTTTACTTTTCCAGTCGCTGTTGTTTTTGCAAGTATTGCAATAGGTATTGGTGCCGCTGTATCAACAAATTTAGCAAGGCTCATTGGCGCTGGTCATCATGATAAAGCGAAAAACTTCTTGTTTGATGCCCTATTACTGACGTTTTTATTAGTCAGTGTCCTGGTGTCATTAGGGATTATGGCCATTGACCCATTGTTTACCCTAATGGGGGCAAACGAAAAAACGTTACCACTGATCCACGATTACATGCTGATTTGGTTCATCAGTGCTCCGCTGTTAGTCTTATTAATGGTCGGTAACCAAGGAATAAGAGCAACTGGTGACACCCGCTCACCAGCAATTATTATGTCTGTTGCCGCCATCATTAATCTGGTTTTAGATCCCTTCCTTATTTTTGGTATCGGGCCATTTCCACGATTAGAAATCCAAGGGGCTGCCATTGCGACATTGGTCTCTTGGGTCGTTTCATTTACCGTATCTGTTTATATCTTAGTGTTTAAAAAACAAATCCTCGAAATGATGAGTTTATGTAAGCTAAGGATAAAAAAGAACTGGAAAACATTAGGTCACATTGCACGACCTGCCGCCTTAATGAATATGCTAAATCCTATTGCCAATGGGGTGATATTAGCCATGCTAGCCCGAGCAGACCAAGCCGCTGTGGCAGCTTATGGTGCAGGTATTCGCTTAGAAACCTTATTTATTGTAGTCACCATGGCGATGACCTCCAGTCTTATGCCATTTGTTGGGCAAAACCTCGGGGCTGGACAACACAAGCGAGCTAAAGAAGGCATGTTGCTCGCACTACGGTTTGCATTTGTGTTTCAAAGCTTAATGTATATTCCAATATTGTTAAGTGGCGAATCCATTGCTAAGTTGTTCAGTAGCGACCCTTTAGTCATCGATTGGCTGAGTTTTTATATTCAAGTATTGCCTGCTGCGTACGGTTGGCTTGCTATCGTTATCATGTTTGCCACCTGTTTAAATGCCTACCACCGACCACTAAAGTCATTAGTCATTAATGTCATCAGGTTGTTTGGATTGATGTTGCCACTGGCTGCTTTAGGGATGTATTTGGGCGGCGTAAAAGGCTTGCTTATTGCTATACCAGTGACTAACGTCATTATGGGAATAGCCTGTTACATTATGGCTTGCAGGATCACTGAGCATCCTTCGGTTAAGTACACCAATAATAATTCAAATGGTAATAGCGGTAGTGATAGTGGCGTTACAAACTCCGCTGACAGCGTTATCTAAGCCATCTGGAATCTAACATCTGGCGCTTAAGCAACTTATCAAGATGAGGATTTATTAATTTGTATTACTTGCCCAATGTGTCATAACGTAGCGTTATACAGGTTTATGTAAACGACTGTCATGACGCAAGCATTCAAGGAAGAATATGAGGAATCATTTATGAGTAAATCCATTAATGCCGCGCTACTCAATGCCTTTGTCTGCCCTGGCACAGGACATTTATATTTGGGCAAAAAGGCAATGGGTTGGGGTATTATCATCACCTGTTTTGCCAGTTTATGCGCCATGATGATTGTGGTTATCGAGCGAGCTCAAGCCATAGCCGATGATATTGTCGCAGGTAACATCGCCCTAGACTTTACAGCCATATATAGCGCAGTGCACACGAGTGTCACAGCCAACTTACCCACGTCGGCCACTTTGGCAATGTACGCCTTTTTACTCTGTTGGATTGGTGGCACCATTAGCGCTTTTATAATGGGTAAAAAAATGGATGATGCCGCTGCTCACTCCAGTGATTAAAATTTGCCAAGCAGTAACAAAAAACATAACTAAAAAGCCGGCTGAGTATTCTCAGCCGGCTTTCTTTTTTAGTCGCATTTATACGAAATGGGCAGTCTTTAGTTAACTGCATCAGCATTAAGGTATATAGCGCAGTGACTTACATCGCATCGCTATTTCGTTTTTTTATTTTCTGACTTTTCGTCGCTTTTCGGCGTAATATCTTTCACTTCAACTTGATGAGTTTCTGGGGTTAATTCACTTGGATCGAATTTACGCTCAAAGTCGCCATCGAACGTATTACCGTTATCTCCATGACGGCCTTGATCAAATGGATTTTGACCAAAACCTTGTTGACCAAACGGGTTTTGTCCAGCTTGTCCTTGAAAACCGCCACCAGCAACAACTCGCATTTGCATGCGTTTAAAAATATAACTCGCAATCGGCGAGCGAGTGATGGGAGTAAGCAGTAATAAACCAATAAAGTCAGTCACAAACCCTGGGAATAACAGTAATAAACCAGCAGCAGCAAGCATCATACCTTCAACAATTTCTTTGCCTGGCGCTTCGCCACGCTCAAGCTTAGATTGCACAGACATCAAGGTGCTCAAGCCTTGGCTACGAACCAATGACACACCCACAATCGCAGTTAAAAACACTAATGCAATGGTATTTAATGAGCCGAACACTTCACCTACTGAAATCAGTACTGATAATTCAATAGCAGGGACAAGAATAAACACTAAAAATATAACTAACAGCATGTTGGCCTCAATTTTTTCATTGGCTATGAACGATATATGGGGGTAGTCGGGTCTTAATTCAAGACGCGTCACGATAATCATTAATGACTAATGCAACCGATTACAAAAAATCGTACAGTATTGCTTTATTGTGAATAATGAAAATTAGTTGCAATAAAGGGTCGTGATAAATATACCAGCCTTGGCAATCACCTATTTTAGGTTATTAAGCTTAAGCTAACTTTAAGATAAACCAAAGATGATAGACTCCCTATGTCAGCAGCGTATTTATTAGTTATAACAACTTGTCCTGATATTGCCAGTGCCAAGAAACTGGCTAGTGCCTTAGTCGATGCAAAACTGGCAGCATGCGTACAACTGTATCCACAAATGGAGTCAGTCTATGTATGGGAGGATGAGGTTTGTCATAGTAGTGAAGTAGGAATGCACATAAAATGTTTGGCCAGTCATTATGATGCCATTGAACAATTAGTGATCCAACAACACCCTTATGAAGTACCAGAGTTAATCGCTGTGCCGATCGCTCAAGGCTTGCCAAACTATTTACAATGGATAAAAGAAACTTCTCAATCATGAAAAAAATATTTGCGCTTATATTTACCACTTTACTGCTGCTCTCCCCTTTAGCTCACAGTGAAGACATTTTTAGCAACAGTAATAAATTCAGTTTTTTGCAAGATGAGCCTGAATTAATGCCCGTTGAAGAAGCTTTTGTATTTGATTACCAGCAGAAAGGTAATCAAGTCGCCATAAGCTTTGTCATTGCTGACGGTTATTACATGTACCGAGATAAACTGCAGTTTAGTGCAGATGGTGCGGTCATTGGCGATATCGATTTACCAAAAGGTAAAATGCATGACGATGAATACTTTGGCGAGCAAGCCGTTTACTATTCATTTGTTACATTGCCATTAGCGATAAAAGAAGCCGCTGACGATGCCAAGGTACAAGTAACCTTTATGGGCTGTGCTGAAGGCAAGCTATGTTACCCACCAACCAAGCGTGATGTCATTTTAGATGCGGTTGAAGCAAACGACGGTAAAATTGCAACGAAAAAAGCCATCATCGGCGATGCTTATGCAGCAAAGAAAGCAGCTGATAACGCCTCAGAAAACACTGACACACAAGCGCCAATTACTCAGCAAGATAGTTTGAGCCAGATGTTAGCTAACGACAGTCTAATGTGGACCTTAATTATCTTCTTTGGTTTAGGTATTGGATTAGCGTTAACCCCATGTGTATTCCCAATGTACCCTATTTTGTCTGGCATTATTGTTGGCCAAGGCAAGCAGTTATCAACGGCTAAAGCATTCACCTTATCGATGGCCTATGTTCAAGGTATGGCCATCACCTATTCGCTATTAGGTTTAGTGGTAGCTTCTGCCGGAATGAAGTTTCAAGCGGCGCTGCAGCATCCCGCTATCTTAATCTTCTTAGCCGTCATGTTTGTGCTATTAAGTTTATCGATGTTTGGTCTGTACGAGCTGCGTCTACCTGGTAAATGGCAAGACAAAATGAACACCCTGTCGAATAACCAAAAAGGTGGCAACCTTGTTGGCGTATTCTTTATGGGCGTGATTTCAGGCTTAGTGGCCTCCCCTTGTACTACTGCGCCGCTGTCTGGTGCGCTTATTTATGTTGCACAAAGTGGAGATCTGCTTCAAGGCTTCTTAGCCTTGTATGTATTAAGCATGGGTATGGGTGTTCCCCTTCTAATTATTGGTACATCTGGTGGTAAGCTGTTACCTCGTGCAGGTGCATGGATGGATATCATCAAGACCATCTTCGGTTTCTTACTGATTTCGGTATCGATTGTGATGGTCGGCCGTATCTGGCCTGGCGTAGTGTCTGATGTACTGTGGTCAATTTGGGGCATTAGCTTAACAGGCTACTTAATGCACCAGAATAAACTATCAGAATTTAACTGGAAGCAAACCACTCGAGGCGTGCTACTGATGCTGACTTTGCTTGCCAGTTTCTCGTATGGTTTCCAAGCGGTAATGTCTGCATTGGGGATGCAAGCGCCTTCAATGAGCACTCAAATTAGTCAAACAGCTAAAGTTGAGCATGCTGAGTTTACAATTATTAAATCTGTAGAAGATTTAGAAGTTGAGCTCGATAAGGCCAGTATTAGTGGCAAAACCGTAATGTTAGATTTATACGCCGACTGGTGTGTGGCGTGTAAAGAGTTTGAAAATATTACCTTTGTTGACCCTGAAGTGATGTCACGTTTAGATCAAATGGTGTTACTACAAGCTGATGTCACTAAGAGTGATGCGATTGATGTGGAATTGCTAGAACATTTCAGCGTATTAGGCTTACCTACCTTGTTGATGTTTGATGAAAATGGCAACCAACGTGAAGATTTACGAGTAACAGGCTTTATGGGGCCTAAACCGTTTGCTGAACACCTAGATTTATTACTTAAAAAATAAATTCACTACATAGTAAACTACTGATAAATGGTCAATTTAGTAATTAAATTGGCCATTTTTTTATTTTATACGCAATTTTTAATATCAAGTTAATTAATTTCTTATACAATCTACTTACCTACAACCTCTTTTCAACAACTAGACTTAAGGCATTATGGAACCAGCAATTTTCATTATTACCCTTCTTTGCGGCATGCTAGTCAGCCGAGTGGGACTCCCTCCGCTCATTGGTTATTTAGCGGCCGGCTTCTTACTGTTTATCTTTGGCGTACAAGATGAAAGTGTTCCACTGCTACAAGAGTTAGCAGACTTAGGCGTCATGTTGTTACTGTTCGCCATTGGCTTAAAGCTGGATGTTAAAAGTTTACTTAAGTCGGAGATTTGGGCCAGTTCCAGTCTTCACTTAGTTGGCTCAATTCTATTCTTTTTACCTATCCTTAAATTGTTAGGCTTGGTTGGCTTAGATAGATTGGTTGATCTTGAAATGAACCAACTATTGCTGCTGAGCTTCGCATTAAGCTTCTCCAGTACGGTATTTGCCGTGAAAGTGCTAGATGAAAACGGCGATGGCCAAGCGTTATACGGCCGCATCGCTATTGGTATCTTGATTATGCAAGATATCTTCGCGGTGCTGTTTTTAACCATTTCCAAAGGTGAGTTTCCTTCAGTTTATGCCTTTGGTTTATTGTTATTGCCGCTGTTAAAACCGGTTATTTATAAAGTGTTTGATCGTGTTGGCCACGGTGAAATGCTAATTCTATTTGGTCTTGCTATGGCATTGGTCATGGGCGCTTGGGTATTTGAGGCGGTCGGATTAAAGCCAGATTTAGGCGCCTTGATCATGGGGGTTTTACTTGCTGGTCACGCTAAATCCTCTGAGCTGGCCAAATCAATTTATTACTTTAAAGAACTGTTCTTAGTGGCGTTCTTTTTAACCATTGGCTTAAATGGACTACCAACCATTGAAGATGTCGGTTTAGCAGGCCTATTGGTACTATTAGTGCCGTTTAAAATCATGCTGTTCTTTGTCATATTAACTCGCTTTAAACTGCGTGCTCGTACATCAATGTTTGCATCGTTTAACTTAGGTAATTACAGTGAGTTTGGCTTAATCGTAGCAGCTGTTGCTGCGCAAAAAGGCTGGTTACCTGCTGAGTGGCTGATTATTCTCGCCGTAGCGTTAAGTATTAGCTTTTTAATTGCAGCGCCGCTCAATGCCAGCGTCAACCGCATTTATCAGCGCTTTCAGACAACAGTAACTACCTTAGAAAAGCACCCATTGCATCCTGAAGACAGACAAATTCCTGTCGGCAATCCTCGCTTTTTGATTCTAGGTATGGGCCGCATTGGCTCGGGCGCCTACGATGAGCTTCGCAGTAAATATAAAGGCGAAATCCTAGGAATTGAACATAAACAAGATTTGGTAGATTTTCATCGTAATGAGGGCCGTAATGTTGTGCAAGGTGATGCCAGCGATACCGACTTTTGGGAAAAGCTTGAGCGTGCGCCAAGTCTAGAACTCGTGTTACTTGCCATGCCGCACCATGTGGGGAATATGTTTGCTGTAGAGCAACTGAAAAAACTGGAGTATAAAGGCAAAATTAGTGCGATAGTCCAGTACTCAGAAGATGCATTGTCACTCAAAGAGCAAGGTGTAGACAGCGTATATAACTTGTACGAAGCTGCTGGTGCAGGTTTTGTGGATAATGTAATCCATGAGTTGTTAGAGCCTGTCATTGAAGACGAACAAGACAATTCACAAGACAATTCACAAGACAATTCACAAGACAATTCACAAGACAATTCACAAGATAAGGCTGTCGCGTCTGATGAAATAAACCAAATTCTCAGTAAGCCATAGCTTCTCAGTAATAGCATAGCGTGACACGCTAACGTGAATCTATCTGCGCCTTATGGTTTCATAAGGCGCTTTTTTATGCTCATATTTTATCTACAATGCCTGTCAACGACGGGGAACTGTATTCATCAATTAAACGAGACACCAAATGGATATTAGCTGGTTAGCGCTTGGGTTATTTATGCTGGTATTAATCGCCCCCATTGCGATTAATCAGGTTTATCAGCTTCACTTGGGCAAAGATATGGCCATTGCGGTGACTCGTATGACGGTACAAATGGCGTTAATTGGTGTGTATCTGCAGTATCTTTTTCACCTTGATAACCTTTGGGTTAACCTCATTTGGCTTGTCGTGATGTTACTTGTGGGAGCTAGTGCCATAATCAGCAAGGCTAATTTACCCAAACACCCACTGATGGCGCCTGTTATATCAGGCTTAATACTAGGACTTGTGCCAATATTGCTCATCATGATGTTGTGGTTATTTCAGCCTACACCGATTTACAATGCGCAATATTTGATACCCACAGCAGGAATGTTGCTGGGAAATAGTTTAAGTAGCAATATTATTGCTCTGCAGCGATTATTTGCCGCATTTGACCAACAGCAAGCACAATATCAAGGCGCACTTGCCTTGGGTGCAACACCTAAACAAGCGGCAGCGCCTTTTGTGCAAACAGCGTTGCAACAATCTTTTGCTCCGATTCTGGCATCGATGGCGACAACGGGATTAGTCAGTTTACCTGGCATGATGACTGGACAAATTTTAGGGGGTGTAGACCCCATAATCGCAGTCAAATATCAGATCGTCATTTTGGTTGCCATTTTTGCGACCTTAACGATTTCTGTAACAAGTTCAATTAGCTTTGCTTTACATAAACTGCTCGCGCATACAGGCAAAATGCGTTTTAACTTACTCACCAATACTGATAACCAAAGATAAACCAGACATAAAAAAGTGAGCCATGAGGCTCACTTTTTAGTTATTAGCATGAAGGGGAGTCATGCTATTTTGTTACTACCGATTCAAAATTGATGACTATTTTTTTGAATAGGCTGCCGCTTGCTCACCTGCTAAGCGGCCAAAGGTAATGATGTCAGAGATTGCGTTACCACCTAAACGGTTGGCACCATGAACACCACCAGTCACTTCACCTGCACCGTATAAACCAGGAATCACTTTCTTATCTTCTGAGAGCACTTCCGCTTTATCGTCAATTGAGACACCGCCCATGGTGTGATGCACACCTGGTGTAACTTCAATGGCGTAGTAATTACCTTCATTTAATGCACGTGGTAAGTTCGCACGTTCAAAGTCAGTGTCTTTGCCTGCTGCAACTAACTTGTTGTACTGTGCAATCGTTGCCGTTAGTGCTTTACCGTCAATACCTTCAATTTTGCCTAACTTCTCTGGCGTTTCAGCTGATGGCACGACACCAAGTTGAATGTACTTATCGATTTTCTTCAATGATTTACGCACTGAATCATCAAAGATTAAGTAAGCCACTTTACCGGTTTGATTAAGAATCGCCGCTGCGGCTTTATCACGAGTAGTGATTTCATTAACGAAGCGCTTACCTTCTTTATTAACCAAAATGGCACCGTTACCACGCACCGCTTCAGTCACCATCACCCCGCCTTTCACTGACAAAGTAGGATGTGCTTGAATGTATTGGATATCTGTCATGCCTGCACCAGCGTTACCCGCAACATCTAAACCATCACCTGTCGCACCTGGCTGGTTAGTTGAAATAAAGCCTTTTAACTTAGGATCAAGTTTAGCAACACGTTCATTGTTACGACCAAATCCACCCGTTGCCATGACGACCGCTTCAGCTTTAATCCAGTAGTAACCTTTGTATTTACCTTTAACCAGTAAACCTTCCACTTTACCTGAATCATCTTTGATAACTTCAACACCACGGGTATTCATACGCATGTCAATATCACGCTTAAGTGCATTATCATAAAGCACTTGAATGACGTGAGCTCCTACACCTGCACCACCTGTAGGACGATGAGAACGGTTAGCTGATGCGCCGCCCATACGACCAACATCATTTAAATCAGCGCCCATGCCTGTCATCCAATCAACAGAGCCTTTAGAGTGAGAGGTTAATACATCCACTAACTTAGGATCGTTTAACTCGCGACCACCTTTCATGGTGTCTTTATACATAGACTCAACGCTATCTTTAATATCTTTAGCTTTTTGTTGATCAGTCCACGCGGCGTTCATACCACCCGCAGCCAATTTAGCGTTACCACCAATCACAGGCTCTTTTTCAATCAAAATAACTTTAGCGCCTGCATCCGTTGCTGCCACTGCTGCTGAGAAGCCTGCGCCACCAGAGCCCACAACCACCACATTCACAATGTCACTTGGCGCTGCTGATAATGCCGCTTTACGATCTGCTGCATCTTTTGCTAATTCTGCAATCGTAGGTTCGTAGCGCTCCCATTTGCTGCCAAATGGCATATCAAACTCAAAGCTATGGCAAGAGTCACAATACACGACTGATTTTTCATGGCCGCTATGACATGATGTACATGCGACATCACCTGGGAAGTGAGATTCATGGGCATTATAATTTTCACGAGTATTGCTTTCTGCCACTTCCGCTAACGTGCCATGACACGACACACACTGTTCATTTTCATAAGTTAAGCTGTCATTAGACAATTCACCACTTGGTAAATGACAGCTTTCACAATCTTGATTTTCTGAGTGAAAGTCAGCAAGGTTGTCAGCTGCAATTGCGCCTCCAGCTAACCCCGCTGAGCCAAGTAGTACAGCTAACAAGGCTGCGCATCGTGTTAATTTCATGGTAACTCCTTAAAAATAGCAATGACGCTAATTCGCCTTGGCATGCTTAATCACTAAGCCATACCTTTTGCTATTGAACCTGATGTAAGACTATTTTGACTCTGGGTTAATGCGGCCTCAATCAAACTCTGCAGACTCAATTTGAAACTTTACAGCGGATCACATCTGCCATTTATGGCTATGCAAAAGCGCATAACCTCAATGGTGACTATGCATTTTTGCATAGCCTGTAGTGATCCGTATCACAATCAATTGATGCTGAATTTCTTGGTTCTTTCAAACTAAGACGTGTCAAAGCTTAGAAATAAACTGACTAAAATCAAGCTTGAATCTCACTGTTCATCTTTGTGTCATATTTACGCTCAATGCCACAGTTCGAAAGATTATCATTTGCTAAAGTGCAGCTAATATCTCTTGTAAATCCATTATCCTTTGATGAAATATTTTGCGCTATTACTGCTAATACTATCCATACCTGCTAATGCTGAAGAGGCAATTGTGTTTGGTGTGCACTCCACAACTGCGCCGCTTGAGTGGCGAGATAATGGCGTGGATCAAGGGTTTAATGTGGAACTCATGGAAAGCATTGGTTTACTGTTGAACAAGCCTATTACTGTGAGGCGCAAGACATTTCAGCAATTAGTCAGTGACATGCACAGTAGCGACAGTGATGTGGATGTGATTGCAGTTGTTAGCCCTGTTAACTTTCGTCGAGAACTGGCGCAATCCGATCCTGTGTATGCCACGCATGCCAAAGCCTTTACTTTGCAAGGTGAAGACTACATCGATAATTGGTCTGACTTAGTTGGTAAACGGGTGGCCATTAAAAATGGCGCATTTGTGGATATCTTTTTAAAAAATCAGCCACAAGATTTCACCCAAGTGAAAGTCGATTTGTACGAAACAGGCTTTCAAATGTTGATGAGTAAAGAAGTGGATGTGGTCCTAGCGGAGAATTTTGTCGCTAGACGGTTACAACCCAAATACCCATCAGTGCGCAGCGCCAGTGATGCATTAATTTTTGGTGCATTTACCTTTGTTAGTCATCCTGCCAATGCCCCGTTATTGAAAGAAATCAATGATGCCCTAAGGCAACTGAAAATTTCGGGAGAATATGACAGATTAGTCAATAAATGGTTTGGCATGGGACGAGAAAAGTTTGATATCACCTCAACTCACCAAAAGATGCTCACTTTATCTATTGTTATTTCGATAATTTCGGCAATGGGCATGCTGTATACCTTTTCCGTAAGCCGTAGTTTGAAATATCGCTCTGAAGCATTAGCGCTTGAGCTACAACAACGTAAAATCGCCGAGCAAAAAATCCGTTCATTATCGCAGCAGTTCCAAGCTGTGCTGGATGGTATCCCTCATGGAATGACCATCTTTGATAAACAAATGCAGTGCCTGTGGAGTAATGACAATAATCAGTTATTGACTCATAGCCAGTTTCATTACATTGATGGGACACCTTTTGATTTAGCTGAAAGTGTTAAAAGCGTCATTGACTCCAAAAAGTCCTTTATTGCTGACATGGGATATCTTGCTCAGTATTGGCAAGTGCAAATTCATCCAATTGCTGACGAGCAAGCCGTTGTACTACTTGAAGAAAACACTGAGCAACAGCATTTGCGTCAAGCCAATGATGAAGCCAGTCGCTTAGCCTCTTTAGGCGAGTTATCCGCTGGTGTCGCCCATGAAATTAATAACCCAACCGGCATTATTATTCACTCTATTGCTCTGTTTGCCGAGGCAATGAAAGATCTGCAACCTGCAGCCGAGTATTACCAACAACAAAACCCGTTTTGGTTAATTGCAGGATTAGATCCTCAAGCGGCTTTCGCCGAGATTAACCACAGTAATGAGGTCGTAGAAGAGAGTGCTAAACGCATCTCCAGAATCGTTAATGATCTTAAATGTTACGCATTACCAAATTTGTCAGCGAACCATCAAGCAACCAGCTTAAATGAAGTGGTACACGTAGCCCAGCGTTTAACCGCCAACCAGCTTAAGCGGTTCCAAGTTACCGTTGAGCTTGCTGAGCCAAGTCCAATTATCAAAGGCGACGCCCAGCAGTTACACCAAGTGTTAATTAACCTTATTCAAAATGCATGTCATGCCATGGACACCACTAATGGCCATATCCATTTACGTACAGCAATGAAAGGCAAAGCTGCCTATGTCAGTGTTGAAGATAATGGTTCAGGCATGGACAAAGCGACGCTGAAGCGGATCACTGAGCCATTTTTCACGACACGTCGCTCATACGGTGGAAGCGGCCTAGGGCTCTCGGTGTGCAGCCGCATTTTAAAAGAGCATCACGGTGAGATGAAAGTCACTTCAACACTCAATCAAGGTAGTCAGTTTACTTTGGTGTTTAGTGCGATCGAACCTGAACAATCTGCGCCTTTTTCGCCAATAAGCTCATCAACAACAAATAGCAGGAAGCCAATACAGTGAAACTCGCACGTAATATCTTACTCGTCGACGATGAAGCCTCATGGCTACGTACACTATCAGTGACCTTAAATCGTTTAGTACCAGAAGCTGTTATCGACACCTGTGTTGATAGCCGCCAAGTGATGAGTCGGTTAGAAGGCACTGACTACGCCCTTGTGTTACTTGATTTAACGATGCCATTTCATTCGGGCGAGGATTTACTCGAGCAAATCCGCCTTGAGTATCCCAACACTCGAGTGATTATTGTTACTGGTGTCAATGAAGTAGAAACAGCGGTGCGCTGTATTAAACATGGCGCTTATAACTACTTTATTAAAACTGATGATGTCGCTGAATTAGCATTAACGGTGCGCCGTGCTTTAGAAGTCGTCGGGCTAGAGCGTAATTACCATAGAATAAAAGAAAGCTTTTTAAGCAAAACGTTAACCCAGCCCAGTGCGTTTAATAATATTCTGACCTGCGAGCCAGCCTTGCTAGATCAATTTCGCTATTTAGAAGCGGTGGCTTTTAGCCCTGAGCCAATACTTATTTACGGTGAAAGTGGCACAGGCAAAGATGAATTTGCAAAGAGTTGCCATCAGTTATGCAGCCCTGATGCCCCTTTTATTAATATCAATTTAGCAGGAATAAGTGAAAGCGCTTTTGAACTTCAGGTCTTTGGGCGCTTAAGCCAAGAACCAGGCCAATCGCAAGCTGGCGCATTACACCAAGTAGGCAAAGGGTTGCTCTACCTTAATGAGATTGCAGATTTGCCTTTATCATGCCAAGCGAAGCTTGTTGATATTTTGCAGCAAAAACAATATTACCCAATGGGCAGTGACAGACCCTATCCAGTCAATTGCCGCATCATAGCTTCCACTCAACAAGATTTACTCGCCTTAAGCCAAGAAGGTAAATTTAGGCGTGATTTGCTCTATCGCTTACGTGCCCATAAAATCCATTTACCCCCTTTAAGGCAGCGCAAACTTGATATATCGATGTTGATTAATCATTTTATCGCACAAGCTGCAGAAGAAATGAACTCAACGCCGCCGCATCAACCAAGCGATCTAGCGACACAGCTTCAAGATTATGACTTCCCTGGTAACTTACATGAGCTCAAAGGCATGGTGTTCGATGCAGTAAGTCGCAGTGATGGAGTGCAGTTAACCATCTCCCCATTTATGGAAGCGATTAATGCACTTAAATCATCAAACTCTCCTAAAGGAAATCGGATTATTTTTCCGCAGACTTTACCTACGTTAGCCGATATGAGCCAAGCCTTGATTGATGAAGCAATGAGCCGTACGGCAAATAATCAAACCGCAGCCGCGCAAATGTTAGGTATCAGTCAGTCGGCATTAAGTCGACGAATAACAAAAAAAGAGTAACTCGATTCATGATGAAGGCTGTCTAAAATGAGCGCTTGATACTGGTTAATCTAGACGGCTGTTGTTCTTTAAACGAAATAATAGCCGCATTAGAATAGTCCTTTAAGATAAGCGGTCGCACCAAACGACATGAATTTACTTAATAAATATCCATTTTCGGTCAGAAATGGAATCAAAATAGTGAATCCTAGTTACACCTCCGACCAATCGTGATATAAATCACATATCTATCGGACAATTAACTCAATTTAGTCTAAGTTTAAAGTTAAGTAGTCAATTCGATACTCGTAAAAATATCTAAGTAATTCGGCATTCTTTGGAACTGTAACTGTATGTCTAATCCTGCTCAAAAAGCCATGAAGTTGTTTGTACAAACATTTGGAACTACGGCTGACGACCTTTATCAAGCACCAGGTCGCGTCAATATTATTGGCGAACACACGGATTATAACGAAGGATTTGTTTTACCCGCTGCAATTAACTTTCACACTGTCATCGCTGTTAAAGAGCGTAGTGACAATACATTTCGTGCTGTAACTGATGCGTTTCCGGGTCAGATAATACAGTGGAAATTTGGTGAAGAAAGTACCAGCCAAGACAGTAATAGCTGGGGTAATTATTTAAAAGGATTTACCGCGTCGATGTTTCAATCGGGCCTAAAAGCAAAAGGGCTTGATTTAGCGATTGTTGGCAATGTGCCTTTAGGTGCCGGCATGTCATCTTCTGCTGCCTTAGAGGTCGCTTTTGGCACCGCTATCAGCTATGCCAGTCAACTGCACTTATCACCACTTGCTATTGCCCAAATAGCGCAACGTGGCGAACACCGCTTTATAAAAACTGAGTCAGGTATTATGGATCAAACCATTAGCGCCTTGGCTGAAGCTGATCATGCCCTGCTCATTGATTGTTTAGAGCTTGATAGTGAGCCAGTCTCGATCCCTGAAAATCTCAGTTTATTAATTGTCGATCCACATATCGATCGCCAAAGTTTAATAGAACGATTTGAAGCACGCAAAAAAGAGTGTGCCGAAATTAACGACCTATTAGCCATTGAGTCATTAAGAGAAGTCAGTTTGGTGCAGCTAAATCGTGAAAAGCATGCACTAGGTGACACGCTATTTTGTCGAGCAAGGCATGTGTTAACTGAGAATCAACGTACTGTAAATGCTGCTAGAGCACTTGAGCAAAATGATATAACACGTTTCAGTCAGTTGATGGCACAATCTCATGACTCAATGAAAACCGATTTCGACATTTCCACGCAAGAAATCGATACCCTTGTCGGTATTGTTAAAGACGTCATTGGCAACCGTGGCGGTGTTCGTATGAGTGATGGCTGCGTTGTAGCCTTAATTGATCATGAACTTACCGATGCTGTTGTCAACGCTATTGAAGCCAAATACCCAGAACAAACGGGGCTTGAGGCCATTATTTATTTATGCTCAGCCAGTGATGGTGCAGGCAGAATCGACTAAACCACTAAAGCATCAGTTGGCAGTGTCTAATAGTGAATGTAGCGGCTGCCACACGGCTTAATTATCTCATCAGGAAGAGACTACAATGATTGAAATCACGGCATTGGAGCCATGGCAAGACCCTCGTGGTGGCAGCATCGAGCGTGTCCGAATCGATAACGGCAACATCGCAATCGAAATTCTAAGCCTAGGTGGGATCATTCGTGAATTATGGACTGCAGATAAACTTGGACAGCGTCAGAACATTGTACTGGGTTGTGACAGTGTCGCTGACTACTTAGCGCAGCAAGCCTATTTAGGGGCCATTGCAGGTCGCTATTCTAACCGTATCGCTAATGGTCAATTGCATTATCAAGGGCAAGACTATCAACTAGACATTAACCAAGCGACAAACTGCTTACATGGCGGTCGTGACGGGTTTCATTTAAAGCAATGGCATATGGAAACCTTAGCTGATGGAGTGCGGTTAACGGTCGACAGCCCTGATGGAGAAATGGGCTTTCCTGGGCTATGTAAAGTTCAGCTAGACTACCGTTTAGAAGGCAATAATTTACTTATCGACATGCAAGCTCAGGTCGATAAAGCCTGTCCTATTAGTTTAACTCAGCACAGTTACTTTAATTTAGAAGGCGCTGATAGTGAGACGAATGTGGATCATCACATTCAAGTCGATGCCCAGCAATATTTAACCATGAACGAAGTCGGCGTGCCTACCTCAATGGATGAAACGCTCGGCAGCGACTTAGATTTATCAAAACCGACGCCTTTTTCTGAGCAGACACAGCGTGCAGCATTAAGCGCTACCAATGGTTTTGACCATTGTTATGT
>BCQL01000039.1_pt1 | contig 16400 bp, 16 predicted proteins | sample 1008151 | NCBI WGS metagenome assembly BCQL01 (sample SAMD00035459, study PRJDB4067) | museum specimen metagenome | biome: marine biome; feature: sea shore; material: organic material | host: Otohimella japonica | place: Japan:Kanagawa | collected 1927
GGCCATGGTCGCCCACTGGGCGTCGGTCAGGACATGACGGCTCAAGGCTGCTCTCCTCTGGTGGCAACCTTGAAGCAGAACTCAAGAGAAATGGGAATCCTGAACCTCAACAGACCCTACTTTCGATAGGTCGATGTCAGACCTGACCTGCGGTGATCGGTGCGCGCAGCCTTTAACGGCCGGCAAACCAACTGATCGAGACGTGCTGCCTGGCAAAAAATTCCCCCATCAAGCCGATCATGATCAGCACAAGCGACAGGTAGATGGGGTAGCTGATTGAGGTCACATGCGGATTGTAATGCAGGAACACTGCCCCACGCATTTGGTCGATAATGTGAAAAAGGGGATTCCAGTCAAAGAGCGCAATCATCGAGGCTGGCAGTGTGTTCACCACAAAAAGCTTCCCGGACGCGATCATGTTGACGCGGATGTAGATGTTCTTGAGCAGCGGCGTGAAAGTCGGAAACCAGGGCTTTAACACCAGAAAGATCATGCCGACAGCGCAGCCTGAAAACCAAGCCATGATAAACAGCCCCATCGCCGTGATTGGATTAAGGATGAAGACGGGTGTGAAGGCGATATGGTAGATCGTCAAAATCATCAAAAGCGCGATGATCTGCATATAAAGCGCCGACACAGCACCAGCCACAATCGCGATAATCGTGTTCATCGGGGTGTGAAGCATCATGGATGAAATTGGGCTGGCGGCGCCCGCCACGGCGTTCACCCCCTTGATGTGGGTCAGATACACAAAAATGCCTGACATGATGTAAAGCATCATGTCACCGCGAATGGGTGAACTGCGGATGCCAAGGATCTGGAAAAAGATGACAAAGGCCGCGATCAGTGTCACACCCTGTAACATGTTCATCAGCATCGCGATCACCGCATTGCGGTGTCCGCTGCGCGCCCGGCGGACAATGGTGTGATAGGTCACCTCCAGCATGGCGAGCATGCTGCGCGTGGCAGTCCTGTTCACACGGGTTTGAAACATGGGCATCCTTTTCGCAATGACCGGGTGATGGAACGGTCGTGGGTCTGTTTTGCACGATAACCTTGCTGATCGCTTGACGACAGACCATAAACAGCCCGATCCGCTTGATCAATCTTGGGGCGCATGGGTGCGATGGACTTTGACAAACTCACAACAGTGATGCGCGCGTTGGCCTTGGATGCTGGTGATCAGATCATGGAAATCTATGCGCGCCCTGATTTCGACGTGCGCTCAAAAAGTGACGATAGTCCGGTGACCGAAGCAGACGAGACTGCAGATGCCGTCATTAGCGCAGGCCTGCACGCTGCTTTTCCTGACGTTCCCTTGATAACGGAAGAGCAAGCAACCTCCCACGCGCAGATTGTCAGCACTTTCCTGATTGTCGACCCATTGGATGGCACGAAGGAGTTTATCAAGCGGCGTGGCGATTTCACCGTCAATATTGCATATGTCGCGAATGGCTTGGCCGTCCGTGGCATTGTCTATGCGCCGGCAAAGGGGCGCCTTTTCTACACGGATCCGCAGGGTGCAGCAATTGAGGAAACCGGCAGTTTTGCCAAAGCCATGCCTGGCCCAACGCAGCCGATCCATGTCTCCACGCCTGACAACGCGGGATTGCGTGTCGTTGCGTCAAAATCGCACCGCGACCAAGCGACCGATGATTATATCGGCAAGTACACAACCGCCGATATGAAGAGCGCCGGTTCATCGCTTAAATTCTGCCTGATAGCGACCGGAGAGGCAGACCTCTATCCGCGTTTGGGCCGCACGATGGAGTGGGATACGGCTGCAGGTCACGCCGTGCTTGCCGGTGCTGGTGGCCATGTCGTGGGCTTTGATGATCACGGCCCGCTGACATACGGTAAGCCCGGTTTCGAAAATCCCTTCTTCATCGCCCACGCCCCCGGCGTTCACTTGGAAAGGCCGTGATGTCTGTTCTCATCGCAATTCCTGCGCGCTATGCCTCGACCCGATACCCGGGCAAACCCTTGGTGGAATTGCGCGGCGCTTCTGGTATTGCCAAAAGCCTGATCCGGCGATCCTGGGACGCCGCCATGGATGTCGCAGGTGTCGATCACGTGGTGGTGGCGACAGATGATGACCGGATTGCTGCGCATGCCCGCGACTTTGGTGCCGATGTCGTTATGACATCAACCACCTGCCACAACGGGACAGAACGCTGTGCTGAAACGCTGAACAAACTAGATGCCGATTACGATATCGTCGTTAATCTGCAAGGCGACGCCCCGCTGACGCCTGCATGGTTTATTGCTGATCTGGTCGCAGGTCTACGCGACAACCCGGCAGCGCAGGTAGCCACACCGGTTTTGCGCACGGAAGGGCGCGCCTTGAATGGCCTGTTGCAGGACCGGCGCGAAGGCCGGGTTGGTGGTACGACTGCGGTCTTTGGGGCCGATCACAACGCGCTCTATTTTTCAAAGGAAGTGATCCCCTTCACCGGCAAAACCTACGCCGATGATGATGAAACACCAGTGTTTCATCATGTGGGGGTCTATGCCTATCGCCCTGCGGCGCTGCGCGCTTATCCGCAGTGGCTTACGGGCCCATTGGAACAATTGGAGGGGTTGGAACAACTGCGGTTCCTGGAAAGGGGTATCCCGATGTTGTGCGTGGAAGTGGACGCCAAGGGACGCCAGTTTTGGGAATTGAACAACCCCCAGGATGTTGCAAAGATCGAAACAATGCTGGCAGAGATGGACCAGAACTAGCGCAGAATTGATTGACTCATGGCCGAAACTCGGGAACAGTGAGGAATTCTGGCATTCTTTTGTCTTAATAAAACCGTGTTAACCAACTAGCTGGGTTATAAAATCATCAGACATTATCAGGGGCATAATACATGAACAGAAAAGTCTCGAAAGCGATTTTTCCCGTTGCTGGTTTGGGGACGCGGTTCCTGCCGGCCACGAAATCGGTGCCAAAGGAAATCATGACACTGGTTGACCGGCCCTTGATTCAATATGCCATTGATGAGGCGCGAGCGGCCGGGATCGAGGATTTCATCTTTGTGACCTCACGGGGCAAATCGGCGCTTGAGGATTATTTCGACCTTGCACCAGATCTGGAAATGGCTTTGGTGCAGGCGGGCAAGACCGAACTGCTGGAGATTTTGCGCGATACCAATATGGATAGCGGGACAATCGCCTATCTGCGCCAGCACAAAGCGCTGGGCCTAGGGCATGCGGTCTCATGCGCGCGCAAACTGATCGGGGATGAAGCCTTTGCCGTTATCCTACCCGATGACGTGATTGCAGCCGAAAAACCCTGTTTGCAACAAATGGTGGAGGCCTATCAGGACACAGGCGGTGCCATGGTGGCCGCGATGGAAGTCGCACCGGAAAAAGCGTCGTCATACGGTATTCTGGATGTGGCGGATCAGGATGGATCGATTGTTTCTGTCAAGGGCATGATTGAAAAGCCCATAGATGGGACAGCGCCATCAAACCTTGCCGTGATTGGGCGGTATATTCTGACGCCGCAAATACTGGCCAACTTTGACCATATCGGTCGCGGCGCGGGGGGCGAGATTCAGTTGACTGATGCAATTGCACACGAAATGACCGAGGGGCGTGACGTCTTTGGGTATCGCTTTGACGGACAGCGCTATGACTGTGGCTCCAAGGCCGGGTTCTTGCAGGCCACCGTTGCGTTTGCCCTGGCACGGGACGAACTGCGCGATGAATTGAACGATTTCCTGTCACAGATGTATTCCACGCAACGCGCCGCCCAATAAAGGCCCTGCAATTTGTCCGGAAATACCGCAGCAGGGTTGGGCAGATATTGGCAGGCCTACCGGCTGCGATGGAAACGGCGCCGGTTTCTCTTTCGGATTTGGCGCAAACGTCTACAGATATCGTCCGTCAAGGACCGGACCGATCTGATTACACCGGATGCAATTCTTCTGTTTTCTTGCGTGCACAACGAAATGCTGCGTTTGCCCTACTTTCTTCAACACTACCGCCGCTTGGGCGTGAAACATTTCCTGTTTGTCGACAACAACAGCGATGATGGCACCGGAGACTACCTGACCGCGCAACCGGATGTCTCACTCTGGACGACGCAACACAGTTATCGGTTGGCGCGTTTTGGGATGGATTGGTTGGGCTGGCTGCACTGGCAGTATGGTCATGGGCATTGGTGCCTGACTGTGGACGCGGACGAATTGCTGATCTACCCCGATTGTGAAACGCGCACTCTGGCTGTGCTGACGGCGTGGTTACAGGATCATGAAATACGATCATTCGGCGCGTTGATGCTTGATCTCTATCCCAAGGGACCGGTTGCAGATTCACATTATGCGTCGGGCGATGATCCGCTGAAGGTGCTGAACTGGTTCGATGCGGATAACTACCGCAGCCAACTGCACAAGTACTACGGCAATGATTGGATTCAGGGTGGCGCGCGTGAGCGGCTGTTTTTTGCACGCGCGCCAAAGCGCGCACCAACCTTGAATAAAACACCCTTGGTCTGGTGGCATTGGCGAAACTGCTATGTCAGTTCCACACATCAGATACTACCGCCACATCTACATGAGGTTTTTGATTGGGGCGGGAATGGCAAGGTAACTGGGGTTCTGCTCCACACCAAGTTTTTGCCCGATATTGGTACACGCTCTACCGAAGAAATCCACCGCAGACAGCACTTCGAAAACACCGATCTTTATGACGACTACCACCAAGCATTGATCCAAAACCCCAATCTTTGGCACGAAAACGCAACAAAATTCGAAGGGACTAAGCAATTGGTTGACCTTGGACTGATGTCAAAGGGTCCTTGGGTTTGATATGAACTTGTCAATCAAGGATCACGGGTCGGGCAAGCATTGGGCATCTTGACATCATATCAACTGCGGTTGCGGCGCAAATACTGGCGGATGCGGGCGCGCCGAAAAGGGCGCGAACTGACCTCGGTTGCGGACCGGACCAATCAGATCCTACCGGATGACATCCTGTTGTTTTGCACCTTTCGCAATGAAGACATCCGGCTGCCCTACTTTTTTGACTATTATCGCAAGCTGGGCATCAATCACTTTCTCTTGGTGGACAATGACAGCGACGATGGCGGTCATACCTATGCGGCAGCGCAAACTGACGTCTCGATATGGACGACCAAAGAGGCCTATGGCAATGCGCGCTATGGCATCGACTGGCTGACATATCTGCAAGGCAAATATGCGCATGGACATTGGTGTCTGACCGTCGATGTGGATGAATTTTTGGTCTACCCTTTCTGTGACACCCGCCCCATCCGGGCGCTTGCAGATTGGCTGGACGCCTCGCAAGTGCGATCATTCGGAGCGATGCTGCTGGATATGTATCCCAAGGGGCCAGTGGGGCAGACCCACTACCAGCGTGGCAGCGACCCCTTCAAAACAGCAAACTGGTTTGATCCCGGAAACTATATCATAACCCGGAACAAGCTCTTGAAAAACCTGTGGATTCAAGGCGGTCCGCGGGCACGCACTTACTTTGGCACAAAGCCCAAGCAGGCGCCTGCTTTGAACAAGGTTCCCTTTGTAAAGTGGCAAAGACCCTACACCTATGTCAGTTCGACCCACATGATGCTGCCGCGTGGGCTGAACCTCGTCTATGATCAGCAAGGTGGTGAAAAGACCTCTGGCATTTTATTGCATGCCAAGTTTCTGAATACATTTGGCGCGCGGGCCGCGGAAGAGGCCGCGCGCGGCGAGCATTACCAGGCAGGGCGTGAATACCAATCCTACGCAGACAATGCAGGTGAAGACCCTGACTTCTGGTGCAAGTGGAGCGAGCAATATATAAACTGGCGCCAGCTTGAGATTTTGGGCCTCATGTCCAAGGGGAATTGGGCATGACCCTTGGGATCGTCATGCTGGTCCATACCGGATTTGATCGCGCCGAACAGATGGTGCGGCATTGGACAGGCGGCGGTTGTCCGGTCGTTGTGCATGTGGACAGCAACGTCGATGCGGGAACCTATGACAGGTTTGTGCAGGCACTTTCTGATCTCAAGGATGTACGATTTTCGAAACGTCATCGCTGTGAATGGGGCACCTGGGGCCTGGTTGCGGCCTCGCAGGATGCCGCGACCCTTTTGCTCGACACATTCCCGGATGTGAGCCACGTCTTTTTGGCCTCAGGCGCGTGCCTGCCGCTAAGGCCCATAGCGGAACTTCGGGCCTATCTGCAGGCACGCCCCAAGACTGATTTCATCGAAAGTGCGACAACGGCCGATGTCCCTTGGACCATTGGCGGTCTCGACCGCGAACGGTTCACATTGCGCTTTCCCTTTGCCTGGAAAAAGCACCGCCGCCTCTTTGACCGCTTCGTGAAGGTGCAGCAGTTCATCGGTGTCCGGCGACGTATCCCGCATGGGATAACACCGCATATGGGATCGCAATGGTGGTGCCTGACGCGCAAAACGTTGCAGGCTATTCTGCAAGATCCTGATCGCCGTGCCTATGATCGTTATTTTCGCGCCGTCTGGATCCCTGATGAGAGCTATTATCAAACCCTCGCACGCTTGCATGCCACTAAAATCGAAAGCAGGTCACTGACGCTTGCAAAATTCGATTACCAGGGCAAGCCGTACATTTTTTTTGATGATCATCTGGAACTCCTGCAGCGATCTGGCTGTTTTGTTGCCCGCAAAATCTGGCGCCACGCGGATTTGCTTTATGCAACCTTCCCTTTGCCGACAGTCTCGGATCAGGTGACAGCTGAGCCGAACTCCAGCACGGTTGACCGCGTTTTTGCGCAAGCCGTGGATCGCCGGACGCGGGGCCGTGCAGGGCTTTTCATGCAAAGTCGGTTTCCAACGCTTGATCAGGCCAAGAATTTCGGAGTTGTGCCCTATACCGTGATGCAAGGGTTCGACAACCTCTTTCCCGCGTTTCAGGGTTGGCTTTCCAAGCAGGCCAGTGCGGTTGTGCACGGGCATCTGTTTGCGCGGGACAAAGCGCATTTTGCAGATGACAGCGCGATTTATCTGGGTGGGCTGTCTGATCAAGCACGATTGCGGGACTATAACGGCAGGATGTTTCTGTCCAATCTGATCTGGAACGGACGTGATCACCATCAGTGTTTTCAGTTTGGCCCTGCTGATAGCCAAGGTATCTGCCCGACGCTGACCAAAGATGCCCATGCCAGCATTTGGGTCGTGTCGGGTGCATGGTCTATTCCACTGTTCCAATCGGGACGTACCGCAAGCGAGGTCCGGGCCGAAGCTGCGCGTCTGCAACAGATCGAGCATAAGTTTCTCAAGGCTTTGCAATCGCCTTATACGCGCGCGCGCGTCAAGATCCAGACATTGGCCGCATTTCTGGATGCGCCGATGGACGTATTGCAGACCATGATCGATGACATTGCAGGCCACCGTGCGCAGGTCCTGACAGAGGTGCCGAAAATGGCTGAACTGTCGGGGTTAGCAGGCTTTTTGCAAGACCTGAAAAACCAGGGTATGCATCCGTTCCTGACGGGTGACATCACGAATGGCGAACCAGTCGCACCTGACATCAAAGGGCAGCGCAAGCCTTATGTCGTTGGCCGAAAATGAGTAAATTCGACTATTTTATCGTGCTGGCAGAAATGCGGACCGGGTCCAATTTCCTTGAGGCGAACCTGAACATGCTTGATGGTATCAGTTGCCATGGAGAAGCGTTCAATCCCTCCTTTGTTGGTTATCCGAAGATCGACGAAGTCCTTGGCGTCACACGCGATGAACGCGAAAAAGATCCGCATGATCTGCTCGAACAGATCAAGGTAAGCGACGCGCTGGGCGGGTTCCGGTTCTTCAATGACCATGACCCACGTGTTTTGAATGTCTGTCTGGACGATCCGCGTTGTGCTAAAATTATCCTGACGCGCAACCCGGTGGACAGCTTTGTCAGCTGGAAAATTGCGCAGTCGACAGGTCAGTGGAAACTGACAAATGCGACACACTCCAAATCATTGGCAGTTGCGTTTGATCCTACGGCATTTGAGGCACACCTTGAGGCGATCCAAGCCTTTCAAGTACGTATTCAGCGTACATTGCAAACCAGCGGCCAGACGGCATTCTACATTGGGTACGATGATTTGCGCGATGTGGAGGTGATCAACGGGTTGGCACAGTTTCTGGGTGTTGGCGCACGGCTTTCGAACATCAACAAAAAGCTGAAAAAGCAAAACCCGGAACCGTTAGAGGCGAAGGTCAGCAATTTTGAAGAGATGAAAGATGCGTTGCGCAAACTAGACAGGTTTGATCTGGGGCGCACGCCCCATTTTGAACCTAAACGCGGACCGGCCATCCCAACATACATCGCGGCACCTACCTCGGGTTTGCTTTACATCCCACTGCGGTCTGGCCCAGACGACGCGATTGGCAAATGGCTTGCCGATATTGATGGGGAACCGCCTGATGCGCTACGCCGACAGTTTTCGCACCGCAGCTTACGGGCATGGCACGCGGACCATGTGCCGCACCGCAGCTTTGCAGTGTTGCGGCACCCAGTTGCCCGGGCACATGTGGCTTTCTGCGATCGCATATTGACAGACGGACAGGACAGTTTTCCCGAAATACGTGCAAATCTGCGCAAGGTGCACAAGTTACCCATCCCGGCGCAGGAGCCGGACCTTACCAACACCAACGATTATGACGATGCCACACACAAGATTGCTTTTCTGGCTTTTCTCAGATTCCTCAGGAACAATCTGTCCGGTCAAACCAGCATTCGGGTTGATCCGTCTTGGGCCAGTCAGCACACTTTGCTGCAGGGGGTCACGCAGTTTGCGATACCTGATGTGCTATTGCGCGAAGAACGGTTGCAGGAAGACCTATCCGTTCTGGCAGACCAGATTGGCGCAAAGAACACCCCTGCGGTTGGCAACACGGCCCACATCCATGAAGGCCGACTCGCCGCAATCTATGATGCGACAATCGAGCGGGCAGCGCGCGCTGCCTACGCACGCGACTATGCCATATTCGGATTCGGGGACTGGACTTAAGCTTAAGCGGCTTGCGTGGCCTGCACTTCGGTCAGGATCGTGTGCAAGGTTCCAACGTCACTGTTTGCCCGCAGTTTTGCACATATCGCCTGATCGCGCAGTGTACGCGAGACAAGCGCCAGCGCCTTGAGGTGATCAACACCTGCATTCTGGGGTGCGATCAACGCAAAGACCAGATCGACGGGCTGGCGGTCAACCGCGTCAAAGTTCAGCGGCTTTTCCAAGCGCAAAAACAATCCGATGACACGGGTTGAATCAGCAAGGCGTGCATGTGGCAGCGCGATCCCTTGACCAACACCGGTCGGGCCAAGGCCCTCGCGTTCGATCAACGCTTCGATCACACTGGTTGGGTTCAAACCATAGCTCGCCTCGGCCAATTCGCCCAAATCATGAAAAAGGCGTTTCTTGCTGGTGCAGGAAGAAATCGACTTCACTGCATCATGATTGAGGATCGTGCCAAGTTGCATTGAACGTGTCTTTCATCAAATACTTGGATTATCCCGATGTGCGGGGTCGATCCAGCCAATGTTACCGTCGTCCCGCCTGTAGACGACGTTTATCCCGTTGTGTTTCTCATTCCGGAAAACCAACACCGGTGCACTCGCAATTTCCATCTGCATCACTGCTTCGCCAACCGACAAAGACGGGATTTTCGTCTCCATCTCAGCGACGATCATTGCATTCACTGTGTCTTGATCAGTCTCTTCCGACTCGTCCTTGGGTTCGAGGATATAGGACCCCGCATCAGAAAGTTCAACAGGTTGTGACCGCTCCTTATGGTGATCCTTAAGGCGACGTTTATAGCGGCGCAGTTGCTTGTCCATTTTTTCGGAACTTGCATCGAAAGCTGCATAAATTTCGGTCGCTTTGCCGGTCGCTTGGGCGTTGAGGCCAGTGGAAAGATGCACAACAGATTCGCAAACATATTCATGTGCGGACTTGGAAAATACCACATAGGCCTCGGTTGGCCGACCGGCATATTTGACAAGGATATCGTCCAGTTCAGACTTGACGTGGGTTTGAAGGGCTGTGCCGATGTCGATTTGCTTTCCGCTGATCTGGTAACGCATCGTCTCTCCTTTTTGTTGATTATGATATGACGGAACGCGCCCCGCGGGTACGGATCACGGTACGGCATATCAGATTAAGTGGTTTGCGATAACATCCTGATATTGCTGAACCTATCCCCGATTTCCGGCAGAATTCCGGCAGAAAGACGGGGAAAGTTTGTAGATTAGTCATCCCATACATTTGGCGATGAAACCGACATCCTTGTCAATGCTGCAGTTGTTAACGTCTTGAAGCCGATCAACTTACGCGAAAGTCATTGCCCAGATAGACCCGTCTGACGTTTTCGTCCTGGATGACCTCCTGAGTGGTCCCGCTCATCAGGACTTTGCCGTCATGCAGGATGTAGGCACGGTCTACGATCTGCAACGTTTCCTGCACGTTGTGGTCGGTGATCAGGACGCCAATGCCACGGTTTTTCAAGTCTGAGACAAGGTGCCGAATTTCACCGACGGCGATTGGATCAACCCCTGCAAAAGGTTCATCAAGAAGCACATACTTCGGCCCTGCGGCAAGACAGCGCGCTATCTCGACCCGGCGTCGCTCACCACCTGAAAGTGCAAGTGCCGAGGCGCGGCGTAAATGTGCGATCGAGAACTCCGAAAGCAACTCTTCCAATCTTTCACGCCGTTTGTGTCGGTCGGGCACCGCGATTTCGAGGATCGCCAGGATGTTGTCTTCAACGCTCATCCCGCGGAAGATCGACATTTCCTGCGGCAGATAGCCAATACCCAACTGTGCCCGGCGATACATCGGTAGCGCTGTCACATCCCGCCCGTCAATCACGACCTGCCCGCCCTCAGCTGTGACCAGCCCGGCAATTGCATAAAAACATGTCGTCTTGCCCGAACCGTTGGGCCCCAGCAGCGCGACAACCTCACCCCGCCCCAGATTGATGCTGACATTGCGGATGACTAGTTTTTTGCGATAACTTTTGCGCAGATTGACAATGCGCAGGCCTGCTGTGCCATCCGTGACGGACAGGTTAGGCACCCTGTCCATCAGTTGTCACCTTGCTGCAAGACGGTTCGCACCCGGCCTTCCATGGTGGCCGTTCCATCGGCCACGTTGATGATCATCGCTTCCGCTGAAATGGCGCTGGGTCCTTGTGTCAGCAGCACATCCCCAGTCAGTGTCAGCAACCCGGTGATGATGTCATATTCTGCTAATGCGGCCTCTGCAGCGTCATCCAATGTCACAAAAGTCACTCCGCCAGAAGCGACGAGCCGGGTGATTTCAGAAGTCTCAGCGCCATAGACAACCTCGACTTTGCCGGCGATGAGCCGCAAATCACCTTGAACAACAATCACATTGCCGTCGAAAATTGCGAGCCCGGTATCCTGATCAACCGAGAGGCTATCCGCAGTCACCTCTACGGCTGAGGACGTATCAACTGTGAGCCCGCCAAGACCAATATTGGTCTGCGCTTGCGACACGGGCGCGGATGCGATTATCAGGGTAGCACAAATTGCAATGTATCTCAGCATCTCAGCCGGTCCTTTATGGGTTCGCAGGCATGTATAGCAGCCGAACACTGTCGGTGAACAGCATCTGCTGACCTGTTGCATCTGCTGACGTCTGGAAGGTTACCCTGCCCGCCGTTAGAACGCCAAAGGGCGCGCGAATTTCGAGCAAACCGTTGGATGTGACCACCCCTGTATCCAGATCTGCAGTCAAGCCATTGGTTTCCATCTCATATCCCGTTGATGTTTCGACCCGTGCGAGACCCAGAAACCGCGCCTCGCGGTTTCGTCCGTCCACTTCGCCGACAGTTGCGTCGACCTCGATATGGGTGCCGTCGTTGTTGTCCATACGCAGTCGAACCTCGTCGATAGCCACCGTATCAGGACGCGTCGGATCGGGTCGCGCGGTCTTGGCCGAGATGACGAGGATTGCGCCATCATCAGTGACCCCGGAAAACTCTGGCGCAGAAACATGTTGTTCGCGGTCGATTGCCTCGACCTGCGCCAAGGCTATATCGTTTGGTTTTCTTGCCTCGCGAGCGAACAAGAACAGCGTGGACAGTAACGCCAAAGCACATAATGGCAGGATGATTTTGGCCCAGCCGACGAGTTGAGAATGCAGGTTGTCCGCGTCGGTCATGGCTAAATGATGCCCGCGCGCAGGCAATCGTGGATGTGCAGGATACCGGCGACCTGGCCTTTTGTCGCGGGATTCACCGCGAAGAGACAGGTGATCTTTTTGGTGTTCATAACTGCGACAGCTTCTTCGGCCAGCGCGACGGGCGCGACAGTCGCGGGATCTGCTGTCATCACCTCTTGTGCTGTGTGATCCAACAGATCCGCCATGTGCCGGCGCAGATCGCCATCTGTGATGATCCCGATCAAACCATTTGCTGAATCAGTGACGCCGACAACACCAAAGCCCTTTTGGCTGATTGTCAAAAGAGTGTCGCCCATGGGTGTCGCCGCCGAGACAAGAGGCACAGCCGCGCCTTCATGCATCAAATCGGCGACTTTGGACAAGCGCGCGCCAAGCTTGCCACCCGGATGAAATTCCCGGAAGTTTTCCGGTGTAAAATCGCGGTGTTCCATCAGCGCAATGGCCAGTGCGTCGCCCAAGGCAAGGGTCATCGTCGTTGATGTTGTTGGTACCACGCCGGTGCCGCAGGCCTCACCCAGATTTGGTAGCACGATGCTGACATCTGCGCGCTGCAACAATGTGCTGCCCGGTTTGCTGGCAACCCCGATCATTGGAATGGCGAAACGCCGCGTATAGGCCACAAGATCCGCCAATTCTGGGGTTTCACCGGAATTGGACAGAACCAAAACAACGTCGCCCTTTGTCATCATCCCCAGGTCGCCATGGCTTGCCTCGGCGGGGTGCACAAAATGTGCTGGCGTCCCAGTGCTTGCGAGGGTTGCGGCGATCTTGCGGGCGATATGACCAGATTTGCCCATTCCGCTGACGATCACGCGGCCCTTTGCATTTAGCAGCAGGTCAACGGCCTCCGCAAAACTGTCACCCAGGTTGCTTGCCAATTGGGTTAGTGCGTCGGCTTCTTGTGTGATGACCCGGCGCGCTGCCTTCAGGAATGTGGCTTGAGTGTCCATCAGTGCGCAAAAATGTCGATATCTGGCCAGCCTGCAAGATCAAGTCTTGCGCGGGTGGGTAGAAAATCAAAGCAGGATTGCGCCATCTCTGTGCGCCCCTCACGCGCCAGCAATTCATCAAACGCTGACTTGAGCTGATGCAGATACAAAACATCAGATGCTGCATAATCCAACTGCGCATCCGTCAACACGCGGGCACCCCAGTCACTCTGTTGCTGATGCTTTGAGATGTCGACCCCCAGCATATCTTGCAAAAGTGTCTTTAGCCCGTGGCGGTCTGTGAACGTGCGCACCAGTTTCGACGCTATTTTTGTGCAATAAACCGGTGCAGTCATGATGCCGAACGCGTTCAGCAATGCCGCGATATCAAAGCGGCCAAAGTGGAACAGTTTCAGCACATCTGAGTTTTGCAGCATCGCGCAAAGATTGGGTGCTTCAGTCTGACCCGGCATGACCTGTACCAGATGGCATTCGCCATCACCACGGGACATCTGGACGAGGCAAAGCCTGTCGCGGTGTGGGTTCAGCCCCATGGTTTCGCAGTCAATCGCGACAATTGGCCCAAGGTCGAGTCCATCTGGCAGATCATGAATGTAGAGATGATTAGCCATAGATCGCCCTTTGTTTAATGTGCCTATGTGGTGTCAGATACGGTGTGTTGCCACGATCCTCAAGCCCGCGTTGCCAATGCTGCGTCGTCTGGTCCAACCCGCAAAGCGGAATTGGCATGGGTGGCAAGCCAAGCCGTGAATTCCTGCGGTGGCATTGGCCGCCCGAATCCATAACCTTGCCCGATGCCACAGCCACAATGTGTCAGATGATCAGCCTGCTCGGATTCCTCGACCCCTTCGGCAACGACATGCAAACCAAGTTCAGTAGCAAGGGCCAGGATCGCGCGCACCACACTGTCGGCGGTTTGATCCGGAAGTGGCGCAACAAGCGACCGATCCAGTTTGATCCCTGTGAGCGGCAGCTGCGTCAACTTAGAAAGTGACGCATAGCCAGTGCCAAAATCATCAAGTTCCAGCGCGATACCGCATTCTGCCAGACTGTCGATATTGATGGCTGCCATATCATCGTGACCGTCAATTAGCGTGGTTTCGAGCACTTCGACAATTACCTGGTCGGTTTCAAGGCCTGACCGTTGCAAGTTTAGCAGAAACCGTTCGATCAGATGTGGATCAGCAATCGTATCAGGTGAGGCGTTCAGTGATATCGACGGTCGCCAGAGGCTTTCTGTTTGCCACCCTTGGGCGAGCTGCATGGCCGTTTCCCACAATGCATGATCCAGATCGACCATCAGCCTCGCACGTTCGGCGGCAGGCAAGAAGACATTTGGGGTCAAAAGGCCACGTGTCGGATGCCGCCACCTCGCCAACACCTCTGCCCCGTGCAAGCGCCCATCTGCCAGCCGGACCTGAGGTTGAAACCACGGTTCAATCTCGCCGTTTTTGATGGCGTCGCTCAGATCGAGCTGCAGCCTTTGCATCAAATCAAGATCACTGCGCAAATCGTCGGTAAAAGCCTGGGCGCGTGCGCCACCTTCATTCTTGGCAAACTGCAGGGCAATTTCAGCATCCGCCACAATATCAAGGGGTTGTGCGTGAACATTCGTGATTTTCAGGTGCCCGATACTAGCATTGATCGGAACGCGTCGCCCTTTTACTTCAAATGGCTCCACCAATGATGCAAATACTCGTTTGACTAACATTGAGGATGGTTCATCGGTGACCATGATAAACTCATCACCACCAACACGGGCCACCATACTTTCCTGGTCGACGCAGTTTTGCAGTGCGTCGCTGACTTCCACAAGTAATGCATCGCCATAGTCATGGCCCATGGTGTCATTGACTGACTTGAATGCATCAAGCCCGATGAACAGCAAATTGAACTCACTCGCCTGCTTGTCAGCGATTGCTGCAGATAGATATTGTGTCAGTGATGTGCGGTTCGGCAATCCGGTGAGCTGATCGTGGTGAATCATATGGGCCAGTTTGCTGTTCATATCTTCCAGCTGCGCTTGGTACTCGCGTAATTCTTTGGTTTGCGTCCGCATTGCCTGAATAGTTGATGTGACGGTGAACTGGGCAGGCATGAAAATCAGCACTGCTTCGGCCAGCAAAATCAACACGGATGCCCCCATCACAAAATACTGAATTCTGATCAGGTCTTCTGTCTCGGTTTTGACCTGCTCGGTAAAGATAACATATCCCGCCGACAAGCCCTTTTCCAAGCCGCCCGCGTTATAATGCTCGGCCACGCGTAACATTGCTTTTTCGCGCATCGCTTCTGGCACTAGTGCAAACTCTGTCGCCAGGGCGATGTAGGTGCGGATCAACACATGAAGCAACGTATCCTCGCTAAAGTAATGGTCAAACAGTTCCGGTGACCGAATATCTTTTGCTATCAAAGACCGGTAATTTTCCTCAAATTGGACAATGGCTTTGTTGAATACTGTAAAGTCTGCAGTGGGCTCGGTCGCCAGATGCTTGGACTGGAACAGGATGTTTTGCGCGATCAACTGCTGCGCACTGACGCGCTTGACCCCTTCTGACATGATAGTTCCCCTATCGATGACCACGCGGTTGAGCGTGTGTGTGGCGATCAGCATGCACAGGATAAACAAAAGCGCGATGCAATAATGCACCCACAAACGTTCGGGATTGCCCATGGCAAGGCGTCCCAGTCGGCGTGCGACGATCTTGAAAATTCCTCGCATTCACAAAATTCCACGACTCTTTGGCGAGATTATTGAGGACTATTGATTAAAGCTATGTTGAATAGTGAGCTTGAAAGGGCAGATTTGTTTTGGATTTCTAGACCTCTAGCGCATATGCCCGGCTTCGTTGCACGTATCGGGATTTGACTGCAATTTCCCTTTCCCCGGACGGACTTATCCTAGGTGCTCTGTGACGGATTTGCCGAGTGCGGTGTCGCGGTTGAGGACGGCGATGCGGATCTGGCTTTCCGCGGCCTGCCGATCAAAGCCACTCACCATGAGAATTTGTGAGCCCAGATACCATGAAGTATTGACCGCCTCGTTCCAGGCGATCGTTCCGGCGCTTGTCGGCTTCCAGGGCTTCGCGTTCTTTCGCGGAGGTATGACAACATGAACGTCGCGCGCGGGAATGGCGTCGTATCATAAGCCCCGACGCTTCGGATGGTTTGATCCGGCGGGATTTGGTCCCGCCGGATCAAACCTTCGATGGGGTAGCGACAGCCCTGAGTTTGCTTGTTGGAACGGGGAGGTGATCCGCATAGCCTTCCTCATCAATG
>BCQL01000040.1_pt1 | contig 16155 bp, 12 predicted proteins | sample 1008151 | NCBI WGS metagenome assembly BCQL01 (sample SAMD00035459, study PRJDB4067) | museum specimen metagenome | biome: marine biome; feature: sea shore; material: organic material | host: Otohimella japonica | place: Japan:Kanagawa | collected 1927
AGGTCAGTGCGGAAGTAGCCAGGGGCGATGGCATTGACGCGTACGCCGCGGTCGGCCCATTCGACGGCAAGGACCTTGGTGAGGGCTTCGATGCCGCCCTTGCTGGCGGCGTAGGCGGCGATCCGCTCGAATCCGGAGCTGGCGTGGATCGAGGAGATGTTGATGATGCTTCCGGTCCCCGCGGAGAGCATGTGCCGGCCTGCGGCTCGCGCACAGGCAAAGGCGCCGTCCAGATTGATCTGCAACACCTGGGACCATTCCTGGTCGGTGAGTTTCTCGCTGCGGCGGAAGACAGGGCTGATCCCAGCGCAGTTGATCAGAGCGTCGAGGCGGCCGTGCTGAGCGACGATCTGCTCGACGCACTGGTCGACGAAGGCCGTGTCGTCGACGGATCCGGGGGCGACATAGGCGGTACCTCCCGTGTTCTCGATGTCCTTGACCAGCGAGTTTAGGTCGGCCTCGGTTCGGGCGGTGGCCACGACAAGAGCGCCGGCGGCGGCCAGCGCGATGGCCATCTGCCGGCCGAGACCCTTGCCAGCTCCTGTCACCCACGCGACCTTGCCGTTGAGGTCGAATGCCGAGTCCATCACTGGCCCTCCGGGGTGTGGGTGCGCAGCTCACGCTTGAGGATTTTGCCGGAGGCTGTGCGGGGAAGTTCGCGCAAAAACACCATTTCGGCGGGCACCTTGAACTTCGCTAGGCGCTCTCGGCAGAAGGACTTCAGCACATCAGAGTCGGCGGTGGATTCACCGTGGAGCACGACATAGGCGTTCGGCACTTCACCCCATCGGGGGTGGGTCATTCCGACGACGGCTGCTTCGATGACGTCTGGGTGTTCGTAGAGAACCCGCTCAACCTCGGGGCTGGCAATGTTTTCGCCACCGGAGACGATGATGTCCTTCTTGCGGTCCTCGACGTAGAGGTAGCCCTCCTCGTCGAGGCGGCCGATGTCGCCAGTGTAGAACCAGCCATCCTTGATCACCTGAGCGGTGGCCTCCTCGTCGCGCCAGTAGCCGGAGAATACTTTGGGGCCGCGTAGCGCGATCTCGCCGAGCTCGCCAACCGCAGCTGATTGGCCGTCGTCACGCATGATGTTGACTTGTAGGTGGGGCACGGGTCGCCCAACCGAGCCGGCCTTATTGATCATGTGGTGGGCATCGTTGAAGGTGTCGCCGGAGGCGGTTTCGGTCAGCCCGTAGGCATCGGAGAACCAGGTGTTGGGGAAGGCCTCGGCGATTCGGCTGATGATCGGTTCGGGCATCTTCTCGCCGCCACCGATGATGAATCGCAGCGAGGAAACGTCGGTATTGGATAGTTCTGGTTGCTGCAGTAGGGCGTTCATCATCGCGGGGGCCAGCCACACGTTGGTTGGCCGTTCTTGGGTAATCGTGGTCAGCACCGCGGCGGCGTCGAATCGACGCATCAGCACGAGGCTGCCGCCGACATGCAGCGTCCCGAGGCCGGGGAGATCGAGTCCCCCGACGTGGTACATGGGCCCACAAATGAGGGTGCGGTCGTGCTCGGTGATACCGAACTCGATGATGTGACCGACGTTTTTCCAGATGAGGTTGCTGTGGCTGAGCTTGACACCCTTGGGTCGTGAGGTGGTGCCGGAGGTGTACATGAGCCGGTGCAGCTCGTCGCCGGTGACGTCGACAGCGGGCACGATGGCTCCGCGGTGACCGGTCACGAGGTCCTCGAGTGCCGTCCAGGGACCAGGAGCCGTGTCGGCGAGCAGGAGGCGGTGCTTGAGGGCAGGCAGGTCGGGCATGCTCTCGACCTGGGGTCGGAACTCCGGCTCGGTTAACAGCACGGCTGCCTGGGAGTGATCGAGGACGTAGTGCCACTCCGCGGCCGAGAGCCGATAGTTCAGCGGCAGGACGGCTGCACCGACCCGGTTGGCGGCCAGTATCATCTCGAGAAATTCAGGGCGGTTGTAGAGCAGCAGCGCGACTACGTCCCCGCGGCCGATGCCGAGGTACTGCAGTCCGGCCGCGAGCGCGTTGACCCGCTCGTGGAGCTCGCGATTGGTGATGTGGCGGGACTCCGTGGTCACGACGATTTTGCCTGGCTGCCGTGCGGCGTTGTGGTCGAGCACGGAGGCGAAATTGAACATGTGAACCTTCTTGCGGCTCGAGTAGGACTCGGGGCTCAGCCCATGAAGTGGCCACCATTGACGTCGACAACGGTCCCGGTGAGATAGCTAGCCGCCGGGGTCGCGAGGAATGCGGCCATGCGGGCGATCTCCTCAGGGCGGGCGAACCGGCCCAGCGGGCAGTAGTCGGGCTGGTATCCCTGGCCGGTGATCATCTCGGTGTCGACTACGCCCGGAGCGACCCCGTTGGCGAGGATTCCGTGGGGGGCCTCGGTCTTGGCCAGCCACTTCACCATCGCGTGCACCGCACCTTTACTCGCCACGTAGTGCGGTCCGGCGAGGACCCCGCCGATCTTTCCGGCGACTGAGCCGATACAGACGACGCGGCCGCCGTTCACACGGAGCATGGGCAGCGCTGCGCGGACGCACCACAGTGTGCCTTTGATGTTGACGTTCAGAACGTCGTCGACTTCGGATTCAGTGAGCTCGTCAATCGGTGTGGGAGCACCGTAGAGCGCGGCCGAGGTGACCAACATGTCGAGCTGCTCGGCGCCAGTCTCGGCGAAGGCGTCTTGGACGGCGTCGCGGTCGGTGACATCCAAAGCGACCGCGTCGGCAGTACCACCTTCAGCGCGGATCGTCTCGGCGGTCGCAGAAGAGTCGCGTAGGTCGACGGCGGTGACGCGGGCGCCAGCCCTAGCCAGTTCCAGAGCGATCTGTTGGCCGATGCCCCGGGCGGCCCCGGTGACCACGGCGTGTTGGCCGCGCAGTGAACCGGGACCGGCCGGGTGCATGATCCCGAGAGACTCGGTCATCCTGTGATCCCGTTCGTGGAGTTCTTTTGGTGTTCCTCGAACTCCTCCATCAACACCGGGACCCCCAGCGTGCAGGTGTGGATACCGAGCACGCTGGTGCACTCGAGTACCTCCATGATCTCTTCCTTGGTGGCACCGTAGCCCAGGGCGTTGCGGATGTGCTGACGCAGTCCGGGCTCGTAGAGATGGGTAGTGGAGGCGTCGATCGCGGTGTAGATCAGCTCCTTAACCTTGGGTTCGAGGTAGCCGTTCCGCCACGGCACCGCCGAGAAATTCAGGTAGGCCTCGAAAAAATCCGGATCGGCCTCGAGCAAATTTGACCAAAACGGTGCCCAGTAGCCGCGCTCGTTGATGAAGTCCTCACGCAGCTTCTGTTGGCGCTCGGCGAGCTCTTCGTCTGACATCGTGGTCTCTCCTTCAGCGCTGAGTTATCGCGCAGCAGTGTTGAGCTCGGCGCGACGCTTGGCGGTCGCGTCCTGGTCGACCTGCAGGCCTTCGGGGTCCGTGACAGGATCGCCGATCACGACCACCCCGTAGTCGCGATAGGCGCCTTCGACGGTCACGTATTCGTCGCGGACGTCGCGCTTGACCCGCTCGGGATCGCGTTGGAGGGGCGCGCCCCAGCCGCCGCCAGCGTTGGTGATGTAACGGAACATAGCGTTGGGCTTGGTGTGCCAGGTGGGGGTCTCGGCAAAGTAGAAGTACTCTCCCCCCGGGTCACGGGTCTTACTGGTGGGGTCGAGTACCCCGGCGACCGGAGTTGAGTGCTGGTAGATGCTGTCCGTCACCGGCAGGAGGTCCTTCTTCGTGGTGACGTCGAAGCTTTCCGGGGCAAAGACCCACACTGCTCCGGCTTGACCATCCGAACCGCCGTTGACCCCGATCCCGCTGCTGCGTTTGGTGTGCACCGGGCTCGACCAGTGTTCGGTATCGGTCAACCACAGCGAGTCCTTGATGACTGACGCGCCCCCTCGATTAGTTCCTGCCCCGCAGGTGTCGGGAACATAGCCTTTGCGCAGGAGCACAACAGGGATGTCAGATTCGATGGCCTCGGTGGCGGGGTCGAGATTGTTCGCAGAGTAAATGGCGGTGTAGCTGTCCGCGTCACCGTCCTGGGTCGCACCCCAGGGCCCGTGCTCGCCGCCGCACTGGGCGGTAGTGACCCACGGAGTTCCGTCGGAGGAGACACCGTTGGCGTTGTGGATGCTCAGCGAGCCGTAGTCGCCGCCGACGGCGCGGTCTCCGAGGGCTGATTGCAACGCCCGAAAGATTGCCAGCACGACGGGGTCGGAGCTTTCCCAATAGATAAACACCGCGCCGTCTGGTGGGGTAGCACTGATGAACGTCCCGGCCGGAAGCACGATGTCGAGGTCGCGGTAGGTTCCGGAGTTGAACGGGGTGTCGGGATCGAGGAGGAACTTCACCGCTACCCCGACAGCCGTTTTCGTGTCGAGCACCGAGGCGTTGATGCTGGTTCGGGCCTGCTCGGAACTGCCACTGAAATCGAACTCAGCCTTGCCGCCCACCTTGGTGATCTTCAGCTTGAGATGGTATTCGATCGAGTCGTCGATGCCGTCGCAGTCGATGCCTTCCTCAGCCTCATAGACCCCATCGGGCAAGCTTCGCAGTCCCTCGCGCATGGCATCGGCGGAGACGTCACAGCTGTAGCGGATGGCTCCGAGATAGGCGTCAACACCGTAACGGTCGATGCTGCTCAGCAGCAGGCTCTCGCCGAGTTTGAGGTTCTGATAGATACTCTTGATGTCGGGCAGCAACAGTTCGCAGAACCGGGCGTTGTCGAAGATGAGGTTGAACGTCGACTCGATCGGCTTGTCGTCACGATAGAGCAGTATCGGGCCGATAACGAGCCCGTTCTCGTAGACGTTGCGCTTGGTTCCGCTGAAACCCGCGGGGACCACTCCGCCCATGTCCAGCTGGTGAGCGCGCAAGGTCACGAACGAGATGAGGCGGTCTTCAGCGAAGATAGGACGAATAAAGAGGATGTCGTTGACGTGGTTTCCTGCGCGGTAAGGGTCGTTGCAGATCAGCACATCGCCCGGACGGAGGTTTTCCGGACCATACTCCTCGACAGTGTTGCGCAGCCCGTCGTCCATGGTCCCCAGGAACAGAGTGAGGCTGTTGCTGACCGAACTCATTGGGTAGTTGAACTCGGGCGGTCCGGAGATGGTGGCGGCAAAGTCGTACCAGTCGCGCATGATCTGTGAGAACGCCTGCGCCAGCAGCCCGGAGCACATATGTTGTACGGCATAGCGCATCCGACTACCCAGCACCGAGGCGGTGAACCGGTCGGTGTTGTAGTGCTCCTGGAACTGCTGGTCGGTGAGGTCCTTCAGCGGGCTAGTGTTCCAGGATTCGTACGCAGTGGTCATTTGGCATGCCTCCTCAAGATTTCCGGATTCGGATCTCGCCGTAGTCGCCGACCTCAGCGGTTTGACCGGGGACCATGAACGTCGTAGACAGTGATTCCCGGATTACTGCTGGGCCGGTCACGATATCGCCGCTGCACAGGTCGGTGCGGGCGTACTCCTTCGCCTCGACTGGTTCGTCAGTGAGATACCGAATGTCGAGAGTGCGCCGCGGTTCCAGGGCCGTGTCACCACGCATGGGAAGCTTCGGGTAATCGACCTTGGTGGACGGCGCCACCGCCCGCACGCGGTAGGTGACACCTTGCACCGGAAGTTGTTCGAAGCGGTTTCCAGAACGTTCTTCGTAGGCGTCATGAAAGTTCGCCGCCATTTCGGCGACAGAGTCAGCGGTGATGTCTCCGGAAGGTGCCTTAACGAAGGGAACCTCCCAGGATTGACCGACAAGGCGAGCATCGAAACTTCGATAGATTTCGACTGAGTCCTGATCGGATTCCCGGATGCGCTCTCGCAGCGTCTCCTCCATGGAGCGATACATCTTGTCCACTGCTTCAGCAGATTCCGGAGTGAGCATTGTGTAGGCGCTGCGACTGTCGGCGTACTCGATGTCGGCACTAACCAGGCCGAGTGCAGAAAACAGCCCGGGGTGTGGCGGCACGATCACTTCGCTCGCGTGGATCGTGTCGAGAACGGCAGGCAGCAACATCGGGCCTGCCGCACCGTAAGCGACCACGCTGTAGTCGCGGGGGTCGACGCCGTGTGAGATCGCGACGTTCATTACGCCCTCGGCGATGTTGTTGACGCCGAGATTGAATGCATAGCTGACACGCTGGTCGAATTTCAGTGGACTGTCCAGCTGTTCGAACGCCGTCCGCGCCGTTTCTGCGTTCAGGCGCATCCGGCCGTCGGCGAATCCGCTGGGATCCAGTACTCCCATTAGGAGGCATGCGTCGGTCATGGTGGGCTGCGTACCGCCCTTGTCGTAGCACGCCGGTCCTGGGTCGGATCCCGCGCTTCCGGGCCCCACCTGCAATTCGCCGGACTGGCCGCTGATGACAAGGCTGCCGCCCCCGGCGCCGATACTGGATACCTCATTGGACAGAGCGTTGACGACGAGGTCATGTTCCAATTCGAACGTCGTGTTCACGAACGGGGCGCCGTCTGTGACTAGGCTGATGTCACAAGACGTCCCTCCGACATCGCAGCACAGCAGACTCTGCCTGTCGATCATCTCACCGAAGTGTGCACTGGCCATCGTGCCGGCGGCCGGGCCTGAGAAGACGACTTGGAAGGGGTGCTGCATCGCCACATCGGAGCGCACCAGATGCGATGCGCAGTCGGCGAAGTTGAGATCACCGGAGAAGCCGAGTTCCTGGAGTCCCGTGTTCAGTCGCTTGGTGTAATCGTTATAGACCAGCTTCATGAACACGTCGATGGTGGTGGTGGACGCCCTGGCAAATTCCTTGGCCAGCGGCGAGACGTCGCTAGAGATCGAGCAGGCGACGTCGCCGAGCTCCTCGTGCACCAACTCGCGGACACGTTCTTCGTGTGCGTGGTTGATGTAGGAATTAATCAAGCAAATCGCAACACCCTCGACCTCGCACCGGCGAAGCACCTGAAGTTGTTCGCGGACATCGTCCTCGTCGAGCTCGATGAGGACTCCGCCATCGGCGGTCAGGCGCTCGCGCACGCCTCGACGGAGGTACCGGGGAACCAGCGGACGTCCGGCGTCGCCAAAACTGCGCCGCCACGACGGGTTCATCTGTCCTTCCAGCGGCCGCCATGTGCGGCCCATGTCGAGCATGTCGCGGTGACCAAGCGTTGTAAGAAACGCTATTTTGGGCAGGCGACGGGTGATGATCGCGTTGAGCCCGTGCGTACTAGCGTGGTTGAACAGCGTCGAGTCCTCGACACCGGCTTCCTCAGCCCCGGCGAGCACAGCTCGCTCAGTGTTGTGCACGTCAGTAGCTACTTTGATCGTTTGGATCTGATTCTCGTTTACCGCAACAACATCGGTAAACGTCCCGCCTACATCAACTCCGATCACGAGTTTCTCCCTTCTCATGCAGTGCACGGATGCCGCATGCGTCGACGCTTGTGACTACTCGGAAGTGATCAATTCAGGGTCAAACCTTCTGAGGTCAGGCTCACAGGGCCGAGCAGGTGCCAAGGCTCTCGGCTCAGTGACGTCAGGCAGCGTTGACACTTCACGACCCGGTACCACCCCCCCTCGGAGAGCACCGGATAGCCGGACAGATCGGCGACGCCACACGACGGACAGGAACCGTCGACGCGTACACGCTCGACGGAAATCCCCGGCGCCACTACAGGTTCGTCACTGGCCATGTCCTATCTCCTTCTGCTGTCCCGGGTGCGCCGCGCCCCGTAGGCCAGCGAGTCGGCGTGGGGCCCTTGCGACACATCCAGAGTTTCGTATACCACCTGGTCTATGAAACAGTGACGTAGAGCACTGTAAGTGCATGAGGTTCCTGTGGCAAGACCACATCCGGAGAGCTGAAGCGTTGGAGGTCCCAGAGATGAGCGAGCGAGTACGTCTGGAGCACGACGACGAGGGCGTGGCCGTGGTGGAACTGGCCAACCCGCCGCTGAACACCTTCGACACCGAGATGCGCCGCACGCTCGCTGCGACAGCCATTGAGCTCGCAGACGACGAACGTGTACGGGCCGTCGTACTCACTGGTGGGAAGCGCGTGTTCGCCGCCGGTGCCGATATCCAGGCACTGGCGGCGATGGGCTACGAGGAAATCGTGGGATGGAACCGGGCGATGCAGCGCACCATCACCTTGTTCGCCGAGCTTGCCGTGCCGGTGGTCGCCGCGGTCAATGGTTACGCCTTGGGCGGCGGAATGGAGCTCGCGCTGGCTGCGGACTACCGGATCGCCTCCAGCGCGGCCTCGCTGGGGCAACCCGAGGTGCTGCTGGGGATCATCCCCGGCTCAGGAGGCACCCAGCGCCTGCGCCGACTGGTCGGCCCCTCACGCACCAAGGAGCTGCTGATGACCGGGCGGCGCTTGGAAGCACAGGAAGCGCTTACTCTCGGGCTGGTTGACGAGTTGGGGGAGGAAGACGCTTATCCTGCCGCGCTTGAGTACGCCCGCCGACTGGCACGGGGCCCGCAGTTCGCGATCCAAGCGATCAAGCAGGCCGTCGACCACGGTGGGGAAGTCCCGATCGAGGCCGGTCTGGCGCTCGAGCGCAGCTTGATGGCGGGTCTGTTCGCCACCCGCGACCGGGAGATCGGGATGTCCTCGTTTCAGGCCGACGGACCCGGCAAGGCCCGCTTCACCTGATGGCCCCAGCGCCCGGCCACGCCGTCGAGTTGAGGCGCCCTAGAGTGGGATCATCATCCCGCTGTCAGAAGCCACGCGGCCCCGTCTGTGAGGTGTCATGCCACGACCGCCAGGGCACGGACCCGAATATGAGGTCAAGCGTCAGCAGATTATCGATCTCGCTGCTGAGCTCTTTGCCCGCAAGGGCTACGTCGGCACCAGCATCACCGATATCGGCTCCGCGGCGGGTCTCGCCAAGGGTGCCCTGTACTATTACATCGGATCCAAGGAGAACCTGCTGGTCGAGATTCAAAACCGCGTACTGGGTCCGCTACTCGCTACGGCACGACGGATCCAGGCCTTCGACGACGAGGACCCGGTGCTTCGGCTGCGACTGCTTTCGGAGACCCTGCTTGACTTCATCCTGCGCCGGCTGGACCACATCTGGGTCTACGAGCACGACTACCGTCATCTCGGTGAGAGGAACCGCTCACGAGTCTTACGTCAGCGGCAAAAGTTCGAGCAGGTGGTCAAATCGCTGCTGGTCGAAGCGATGGACACGGGCGCGTTCCGACGCATGGATCCCCGGCTGGCCATGCTGCAGTTTCTCAACCTGCACAACCACACCTACCAATGGGCCAAGCCCACTGGGAGATGGGATGCGGCTTACCTGGCCAAGGAGTACTGCGGCACGCTATTCGCTGGCTTCAGCGCCGACTACGACCTCGCTGGACTAGAGGGTCGGGTCCGCCGCTTCCGTAAGCGAAACGGCGACGAATCGCTCATCACCAACGGCCTCCCTGGGCAGTCGTTGAGCCTCTGGGCAGAATCTTCCAGCGACAACGACGCCCACACAGTCTAGGGAAAGCGGCATTGCGAGAGCGGACCACTCGGGTGGTGGCGAACACGGCCGGGCTGACCGTGGGTACGTCTATCACGAGTCGAACCTCCCGTCACGGCTCACCAACCAAGGTCGGCCTCGAACGTGCCGGCTTCGAGTCGGTCCTTGATCGAACCAAGGAAGCGGGCGGCGTCCGCCCCGTCGACGATGCGGTGGTCATAGGACAGGCACAGATAGGCCATGGAACGAATCGCGAGCGACTCGTCGCCCTCGTTGTCGGTTACCACCGAAGGCTTTTTCACCACAGCGCCCGTACCGAGGATGCCGACCTCCGGCTGGTTGATGATCGGAGTATCGATCAACGCGCCGCGCGAGCCGGTGTTGGTGATCGTGAACGTGCCACCCGAAAGCTCGTCCGGTGCGAGCGTGTTTGCCCGCGCGCGCTCTGCTACATCGGCGATCTTGCGGGCCAGGCCGCCGAGGTTGAGGTTCCCAGCGTCGTGGATGACCGGCACAATTAGTCCGGTCGGCGTGTCTATCGCGATGCCAAGGTGCTCGGCACCGTGGTAGGTGATCTCGCTTTTCTCGGTGTCGGCTGAGGCGTTGATACCCGGGTGGGCCTTGAGCGCCTCGACGGTGGCCAGCGCCATGAACGGTAGGAACGACAGCTGCACGCCCTCGCGGCGCTGAAAGTCGGCCTTCGCGCGATCACGCAGGTGCGCGATGCGGCTGAGGTCGGCCTCGAGGACCGTCGTGAGTTGTGCGGAGACCTGCAGCGACTCGACCATACGTTTGGCGATGGTTGCTCGCCGCCGCGACATTGTCTGCGTAGTGCCACGCAGTCTGGACTCGTTGGCCTGCAGGGTAGCCTCCTCGCCATCTACCGGACCCTGCGCCTCACCGCCATGCACCGCCCCCGAAGAGTCCCCGGCCGGCTGCTCGGCCGAGGAGGTGGTGACCCCGTCGGGAACGGGAGAGGAGGAGATGGTGGCTTTCTGCTGCGTGTCCTGCTCACCAGCTGCCTTGAGTACATCCTGTTTATGGATGCGCCCACCGGCACCACTGCCGGTGACGGCAAGTAGGTCAACCCCGCGTTCGGTGGCGAGCTTGCGCACCAGTGGCGTCGCGTAGGGCAAGCCACCCTGCGCGGGGCTGTTACCGTCCGACGAGGGGGGCTCGGCACCGGCATTCGCGGGCCCACTCGGGTCGGCCGGCACCGCGGTCTCGTGGCTTACTTTGTCGTTGGCGCCGTTCGCCGCGGCGGCTCGTGTTGAGGAGGATGAGGCCGCCTGCGGCTCCGGGGCGGGGACAGACGTGGGGGCCTGGGGCTGTGCCGCAGCATCCTCTTCGCCTTCGGACTCGCCGCCGATGACGGCGAGGTCGCCGCCAACTTCGACGGTGTCACCTTCCTCAGCGAGGACCTGTTGCAACACGCCTGCCTGAGTCGAGGGAATCTCAGTGTCGACCTTATCGGTCGAGACTTCCAGCAGCGGCTCGTCAATCTCGACGTGATCGCCCACGTGCTTGAGCCACCGGGTAATGGTGCCTTCGGTGACGCTTTCCCCCAGAGCGGGCATCTGAACGGTGTGGGGCATCGTGCTCGGAACTCCTTTTCAGAGCCGTGGTGGCGGACAGACGTCGCCTGAGAGCTTGCAACTGCGACCTGGTGCGGTGGATCAGCTGTGCCATGTCGGAGCAGGCCAGCCCCGGCATGTGGCTCGCCGAGAAGCCTCCTTCAAAGGGCCAGACACACTGCCTCTCTAGGCCTGCACCGTCTCGCGTACCGCGGCCGCAATGGCATCGGCGTCGGGGAGCCAGCCTCCCTCCAGGGAGGGGGAGTACGGCGCTGGGGTCCGCGCCGCGGCAACCCGGCGGACCGGGGCATCGAGGGTCCAAATGCCTTCTGCGGCAGCGGTCGCCGCCAGCTCAGCGCCGACCCCGAACTCTCCGACTGCTTGGTGAGCGATGACCAGTCGGTTGGTCTTGGCCACGGAGCGCAGCACGGTCTCTTTGTCCAACGGCGCGATCGTGCGCAGATCGATCAGCTCGACGCTGATGCCCTCCTCGGCGAGGGTAGCGGCCACGGCTTCGCAGTCCTGCATCATCTTGGAGTACGACACCAAGGTGACATCGATGCCCTCGCGGACAACCTTGGCACGTCCCAGCGGCACCAGATGGTCCTCCGGCGGTCGGGATCCCTTGCGTCCGTACAGCAAACGGTTCTCGACAAATACCACTGGGTTGGGATCACGGATGGCAGCACGCAGCAAGCCGTAGGTATCCGCAACCGTGGATGGCATTACCACGCTGAGCCCGGGCACGTGGGCGAGGATCGCCTCCAAGCTTTGGGAGTGCTGGCTGCCCGAAGAGCGCCCTGCGCCGAATTGGGTGCGGATCACCATGGGCAGGCTCGCCCCGCCGCCAGTCATGAACCGCAACTTCGCCGCCTGGTTCAGCAGCTGATCGAAACACACCCCGATGAAGTCGAAGTACATCAACTCGACCACGGGCCGCATCCCTGCCATCGCGGCACCGATGCCGGTACCGATGACCGCACTCTCCGAGATCGGAGTATCGCGGACCCGCCCCGGGTATTGTTCGGCCAGCCCGCGGGTCAAGCCGAACACGTTGCCGCCCTCACCGACGTCCACCCCGGCGAGAAAGACCGATGCATCCGTGCGTAGCTCGTGCTCGAGCGCGTTGTGAATGGCGTGCATCATCTTCAGCGGCTCGCCGTCGGGCTCCGCAGGATCGGGAACCGGCTCTCGCGGCATTGTCACGTAGTGGTGCAACGTGTCCGGCGTCGGCTCCGGCTGTGCTCTGGCGGCCTCGACCGCATCCTTGATGAGCTCGTCTACCTCGGCGTCGATCGCCTCCACGCGGCCGTGGCTGCTCTCGGCGTCGATGTGCCGCGCCAGGGTGACGAGCGGGTCGCGCTCTTTCCAGGAGGCCACCTCCTCGGGCTGGCGGTAGCGCTCGGGGTCGCCCTCATAGTGCCCATGCCAACGGTAGGTGTCGGCTTCGACGATAACGGGCCCGTCTCCAACACGGAGATTGTTCACCGTCTCGTCCACACAGCGGGCTACCGCGAGCACGTCATTGCCGTCCACATGGCGATAGCCGACACCGTAGCCGCGGGCACGGTCCTCAAGCGTCGCCCGATGCTGCGCAGCACTGCTGGCGAACTCCGCATACTGGTTGTTCTCGCAACAAAACACCATGGGCAAGTCCCAGACTGCGGCCAGGTTGACCGATTCGTGGAAGGTCCCCTGGGCGGCGGCGCCATCGCCAAAGAACGCCACCACGACTCCACCTCGGGCACGCAGTTGCGCGGCGGTGCCGGCCCCGACTGCGATCGGTAGACCGCCCCCGACAATGCCGTTGGCTCCGAACACCCCCCGGCGAGGATCGGCGATGTGCATCGACCCGCCCCGGCCCTGACACGTCCCACTCTGGCGGCCCATCAGCTCGGCGACCATGCCATGGACGTCGAGGCCCTTGGCGATGCAGTGCCCGTGACCGCGGTGGGTCGAGGTCACCACGTCGCGCTCGTCCAACGGCCAGCACGACCCCACAGCGGAAGCCTCCTGCCCGATCGACAGGTGCAGAAACCCCGGGATCTCGTTACCCCGGTAGAGCCGCGACGCCTGCTCTTCGAAGACGCGGATCGTGCGCATCCGCCGGTACATCTCGCACAGCTCCTCGAGATCGAACCCGGTCGCCGCAGACCCCGTGGCAGCCGAGCCCGTCTCTGTCATGGAAACCATCGCGTCCCTCCTCGCATCCGCTCAGCAAGCGAACTCGCCTGCGGTGCTGCCGGTACGCGGCGCCTCTTGAACTCTGACACCGCATGCCTGATTGTTGTACCGTCTGGTCGAAATAACAACAAGACTCTGTGGAGAGGTGGGGACGATGAAGTCGCTGCGCTGGCACGGCCAGGGGGACCTCCGTCTCGAGGAGACCCCGGAGCCACCGAACCCGAGCCCCGGCCAAGCCGTGGTGCAGGTGTCCTACTGCGGGGTCTGCGGGACCGATCTGCACGAATACGCCCACGGACCTAACTTGATCCGTACCGGACCGCACCCGCTGAGCGGCCAGTCGCCGCCGTTGGCGCTCGGCCACGAGATCAGCGGCACGGTGACCGCGCTCGGCAGTGAGACCCCCGGAATCGACGTCGGTACGCGGGTGGCGGTCGATCCCTGCCTACGCTGCGGGGTCTGCCGCTGGTGCACCCGCGGCGAGTACCACATCTGTGCCAAGGGCGGGTCGATCGGACTCGCCGCGGAGGGCGGATTCGCCTCGCAGGTCACCGTGCCCGCTGAGGGTCTGACTCCGGTCCCGGACGGAGTCTCCGACGAGTACGCCGCCCTCGCCGAACCGCTCGCCGTCGGGCTACACGCAGTACGCCGGGCTGGGGTGCAACCCGGTGACAGTGTTTTGGTACTGGGCGCCGGGCCGATCGGGATCGCGATTCTGCTCTTTGCCAAGCTCGCCGGTGCCGCGGAACTCTTCGTCAGCGAGCCCATGCCCGCCCGCGCGGAGCGAGCCGGTGCTCTTGGTGCTACCGAAGTCTACGATCCCACCACGTCTGATGTCCGCCGCGAGGTCTTCCTGCGCACCGGGCGGGTCGGTCCCGACGTAGTGCTCGAGGCTACCGGACGCGGCGATGCAGCACGGATGGGTATTTCCACCGTGCGCCGCGGTGGGGTGGTTGTGCTCGCCGGTGTCAGCGACGCAGATCTGCAGGTTCCGCTCGGCCAGATCGTTTACTTCGAACGGAAAGTGCTCGGCTCCTTGGGCTACAACTTCGACATCCCGCGGGTGCTCGCCTTGATTGCCGAGCAGCGGCTGGACGTCTCACCGCTCTTGACCGGCACAGCCCCCCTCGACGAGGGCCTCGATGTGTTCCGTTCGCTTGAGTCCGACCGTGGCCAGCACCTCAAGGTGCTGCTCACCCCGAAGGGAAACTAAGCATGGATTTCGAGCTCAACGAAGAGACTCAGGCACTGCGCGAGATGTGCCGCGACTTCGCCAAGCGTGAGATCGCTCCGTATGCCGCCGAGTGGTCCGAGAACTCCCACTTCCCCGCCGAGGTTTACCGTAAGATGGGCAATCTCGGACTGATGGGCATGCTCATCGACGAAACCTACGGCGGAGCCGACGCTGGCATGGTGGCCTATGTCGCGGCGATGGAGGAAATCGGCTCTGCCGACCAGTCAGTGGCCTCCGGCTGGAACGCGCACAGCACCATCGCCTCGCTCCCCCTGGCCGTGTACGGCACCGACGAACAGAAGAAGAAGTGGCTCGAACCGCTGGCCACCGGAAGAAACCTCGGTGCATTCGGGCTCACCGAACCCACTGCCGGCTCCGACGCTGCCGGGATTCGCACTCGCGCCCGTCGCGCCGACGGTGGGTGGCTACTCAACGGCAACAAGATGTTCATCAGCAACGCCGGCACCGAAATGAGCCTGGGCGTGACAGTGCTTTCCCGTACCGGCTCTCCCGAGGATGGAAACCGCTACGGGGCTTTCTTCATTCCGGACGGCACCCCCGGCTATACCAAGGGCCAACCGCTGCAGAAACTCGGCTGGCACGCCCTGGATACACGCGAGCTCATCTTCAACGACTGCTGGGTTCCCGACGACCACCTCATCGGTGACGAGGGCGATGGCCTGCGCCAGTTCCTCCAGGTTCTTGATCCCGGCCGCATCAGTGTCGCCGCACTGTCCCTCTCCCTCGCCACCGCGGCCCTCAACCTGGCCATTCAACACTCGAGTGAGCGGGAACAGTTCGGTCGCCGTCTGCGCGACTTCCAAGCGGTTGGACACAAGCTCGCCGACATGGCCACCCGAGTGGAAGCTGCACGGTGGCTGGTCTACCGTGCAGCCTGGCTCGCCGACAACGGCCACCCGTACAGTACTGCCGCCGCAATGGCCAAACTTTACGCTTCAGAGACCGCAAACCAGGTCGCCAGCGACAGCGTCCAGATCCACGGAGGCTACGGCTACATCAGGGAATCGGAGATCTCCCGTTTCTACGCCGACGCGAAGATCCTCGAGATCGGGGAGGGCACCAACGAAATCCAGCGCAACGTAATCGCGAAAATGCTCTGATCAACACATGGAACGGCACCAACAACCGCCCACCTATGCCCTCGAGTCGAACGAACTTCACCAGATTCTTTCATTCAGGGCGCCGCGCAAGAATCATTCGGTTCTAGAGCGCAGAGAAAGGAAGTCGAAGATGAGCGCCGACATGTCAGGCTGCATTGTCGTTGTCACCGGCGGTGCTAGCGGTATCGGCGAGACCGTCTGCCGAGTGTTCGCCGCCCGGGGAGCGACGGTCGTCGTCGCCGACCATGACGACACCAGAGCAGCTGCTCTGGCCAAAGAGCTGCTCGGCCACTCGGTTTCGATGGATGTCACCTCGGAGGAGGCCGTGAAGGACGCCGCGGACCATATCGAGACCGCAATCGGACCCGTCGATGTCTTGATCACTTCTGCCGGGGTCACCCAACCACCGCTTCCCCCCGAAGAGCTCGAGCAATCGACATGGGACAACATCCTCGCCGTCGACTTGCGCGGCACCTGGCTCAGTGCCACCGCCTTCGGCCACTACATGGCCGTGCGTGGACACGGCAGCATCGTCACAATCGCCTCGATCGCCGGCATGCGCTCGATGCCACTGCATGCCTACACACCCGCCAAGTCGGCGGTCATCGCGATGACCG
>BCQL01000041.1_pt1 | contig 16099 bp, 12 predicted proteins | sample 1008151 | NCBI WGS metagenome assembly BCQL01 (sample SAMD00035459, study PRJDB4067) | museum specimen metagenome | biome: marine biome; feature: sea shore; material: organic material | host: Otohimella japonica | place: Japan:Kanagawa | collected 1927
TTATACCTCTTTATAAATAGACCGATCTGCTTCACAGTATCAGTCTAGATTTAAAGATTTTTATCTTGTTGTGGATTAACCTTGTAAGTGATGAATTTAAAACCCAAAAAGCTGAATTGACTCAAAAGACTATGTATCTAGGCACTAAATAAGCCAAGTCAAATTTAAGCAATGTCTTAATACGCAGGGACAAATGATGAACAAAAAAAATTCAAAAATAGCACTAATGCTTGTAGCAAGTGCAGTCAGCGTAGCCTTAACAGGCTGTGGCAGTGACGGTGATGATGGTAAAGATGGCAACCCTGGTCTTCCTGGTGGAACACCAGCAGAAGCAATTGAACAGCTTAATTTAGAAGTGCTGTCAGTAACTTATGCCGACAATATCCCTACAGTTAAAGTTTATGCGACTAATGAAGATGATGAAGCAGTAGTCGGATTAAAAGACTTTTCAATTGAAAATGCAGCTCAGCTTATCCCTGCAGGCGCTAGCGGCGCAGGAAACAGCGCGAACTGGCAGAAGCTTGGCTCAACCTCTACTTTTGTTGATAACAAAAATGGTAGCTACGACTTCACTTTCGAAAGCTTCGATACAGATACATTCAATTCAGAATTAACTCAACGTTTTAATGTTGTTGCTGAAGCTTCAACGTTATTAGACGGTGTTACAGAAGTACCGGTCAGTGAAATTGTTGCTGATTTCGACGGTGAAGGTTACGAAGCGCTATACACTAAAAATATCGTATCTCACGAAGCGTGTGCAGCATGTCACGCTGAAGGTGAAAAGATTTACCACAAAGCCACTACGGTTGAAACGTGTATTACTTGTCATACCCAAGAATGGGCAGATGGCCGCGGTAAACCTGAAGTGGCATTCGCTCACTTAGTTCATAACGTTCATAACTCAAATAAAGTGTGGGGCCGTAATGATTATACTGCCGAAACTGCACACGCTATCGTTCAAGACAACTGTCAAAGCTGTCACATTGAATCAGAAGAGTTAACTGAATGGGGTAACTGGACACGTATTCCAACAATGGAAACTTGTACAAGTTGTCACACGAACATTGACTTCAAAGCGGGTGAAGGTCATTCACAACAGTCTGATAACTCAAACTGTATCGCATGTCATAACGCTAGCTGGACAGAAGAGATTCACACTGGCGATTTCGTACAGAAAAAAGCCTTCATTGATATGTACGGCATGACATCTTCATTAATCGTTAATTCAGACAAAACAGCCACACTGTCTGTCACGATTACTGATGCTGCGGGTACTGCAATTGATGCATCAACTCTCGTAAGCAAAATCCAACGTATTGAGACTATCACTAACGTGGGTCCAAACTTCCCAATCATGGGTTACAACGCAAGCCCAGGAAACGGACAAGCAAAAGTCGCTTACGACTTGGTTAGAAATGGTGAATTAGGTGAAAATGTTTCTGTTGAAGCAGGTGCATTGCAATACACCCTACCAGCCCTTCCGTTTGATGAGTACTCACCTGCTGGCATCCAAGATACTGACACTGCATTTACTTTCGTTGGTTTAGAAATGTGTAACGACGGTACTGAGGCGGTTGATTGTGGTGAAGATATTGCTACAACAAGTATGAAAGCAGACTTAGTATTTGGCACTTTCTCAGGCGAAGCTCCAAGCATGCGTCATACTGATTCAGTCGCCTTTAATACCTGTGAAAACTGTCACGGTGAAACATTTGAAATTCACAAAGGCTACCATGCAGGTTTTGTCATGACTGAACAATTAGGTCGCGAAAATGACGAAGGTGAAGTAGTTGTTGGTGTTGATGCTTGTGTGACTTGTCATACTCCTGATGGCACTTACGCTTCAGGTGGTAATCAAGGTGCACTTGAAATGAAACTTCATAGTGTTCATGGCGAGGAAGGTATCATCAGTGATTGTGCGCAATGTCATAATGACTTCAATCTTGATGCATTCAAACAGAAAGGCGCATTAGCAACTTCAGCTGGCGAATACACAACGCCAATCACAGCCACTTGTGCTTCTTGTCATGGCTTCGATGAAATTAAAGCTCACGCAGAAGGCCAAGGCGCTGTTGTAAATGGTTCTTACGATGATGCCAATGCTTCAGCTCAACTTGAGTTCTGTATGGGATGTCATAAGCCAACTATCTTCGATCACACTGCGGTGAACATGTAATTGTAATATCAGGGAGAAGCTCGCTTCTCCCTTTTACAACTATAAATACATCTACATCATGGATAGATTGGGAAGCCTTACTATGAAAATTAAAATGAAATTAAACTCTTTAATCCCAACCTTTATGGCAATTGCACTGCTATCTCTTGGGATGTCTCATTCGGCCTATGCGTCGAAATGGGATGCCAAAATGACACCTGAAGAAGTCGAAGCTGTATTAGACAAAAAGTTCGAAGAAGGGAGTTACTCACCAAAAGGGGCTGACTCTTGCTTAATGTGTCATAGACGCTCTGAAAAAGTGATGGACCTATTTAAAGGCGTTCACGGTGCAATTGACTCTTCAAAAAGCCCAATGGCAGGTCTTCAATGTGAAGCATGTCACGGCCCAATGGGTAAACATAACCGTGGCGGTAATGAACCTGTCATTGCATTTGGCCCAGATTCAACGTTATCTCCTGAAAAACAAAACAGTGTTTGTATGGGTTGTCATTTAGATGACGAACGTATGTCTTGGAATACCAGCCATCACGACAATGCTGATGTTGCTTGTGCATCTTGTCACAGTGTTCACACTGCTAACGACCCTATTCTGGATAAAAAGACAGAAATGGAAGTGTGTACAAGTTGTCATACCAAGCAAAAAACTGACATGAACAAACGCTCTAGTCATCCAATGAAATGGAATCAAATGACATGTAGTGATTGTCATAATCCACATGGCAGCATGGCTGATTCAGACTTGGTTAAACCAAGTGTGAACGAGACCTGTTACTCATGTCACGCTGAAAAACGCGGCCCTAAACTATGGGAACATGCTCCAGTGACAGAAAATTGTGTCACTTGTCATAATCCACATGGCAGCGTAAACGAAGGAATGCTAAAAACTCGTGCTCCACAACTATGTCAGCAATGTCATGCCAGCGATGGCCATGCTAGCAATGCATATTTAGGGAACACAGGTATGGGTTCTAATGTTGGTGATAATGCCTTTACTGGTGGCCGCAGTTGCTTAAATTGTCATAGCCAAGTACATGGTTCAAACCACCCTTCTGGCAAATTACTTCAGCGTTAAGGATGTACGACTATGAAATTTAAACTGAATATTATCACCTTAGCGTTAGTTGCCAATGCTGGATTTGCAATGGCAGCAGATGGTTACGGTGTCGGCAATGCCAATACAGATAAAGTTAAATTTGATAAATGGGTCTGTAAAGGTTGTGCTGTAGAAACGGGTGTTACTGGAAGTGTTGGCGTTGGCGTTGGTTATAACAGTGAAGATGATATTCACTCAGCTAATGCTTTTGGTAGTGACAATGAAATCGCGCCTAAATTAGATGCTGATGTTAATTACATCGGAGAATCGGGTTATAGAGCGAAAGTTGAAGCTACAGATCTTGGCTTAGATAATGGCCGTTTGGATGTAAATGTTGGTAAATTAGGCCAGTACAACTTCAACCTAAATTACCGCTCATTAGCGACTTACAGCTCAAACACTGTTATGTCTCCGTATCAAGGTATTGGCGGTTCAGACCTCACATTACCCGATAACTGGGTCACTGCAGGTTCAACTGACGGTATGTCAGAGCTATATAGTAGCCTTAACCCATTTGAGCTTTCACTGAAACGCGAACGTGCAGGCCTTGGTTTTGAATATCAAACTGAATCAATGTTGACCACTTACGTTAATTATCAACGTGAAGAAAAAACCGGCACTAAGACAGCTTCAGGTAGCTTCTTCAATCAGTCAATGATGATTGCAGAGCCTGTTGACTACACAACTGATACCATCAATGCTGGTATCAAATTTAGCGGTAAAAACTGGTTTACAAGCTTAAACTACGATGGCTCTATCTTTAAAAATGATAATGCTGAATTAAGCTACGATAATGCGTTTAATCCGACTTTTGGTGCTCAGACTCGTGGCTATATGGCACTTGATCCTGATAACGAATCACATATCGTGTCGCTGCTAGGTCAATACACTGAAAATGGCACTGCTGTTAGCGGTCGCTTGATGTTCGGTCAAATGAGCCAAGATCAAGACGTGGTAACGTCTGGTTATGGCTATAGTGTGCCAACTGAATCTGTTGATGCCAAAGTTGATTTAACCGGCATGACATTAAAAGCAGTCAGCCGTGTTAACCGCTCTGTTCGAGTATCGGGTAGTTACGACTACTCTGACCGTGAAAACAACACGAATATTGAAGAGTGGACTCAAATCAGCATTAATGATGTTAACGGCCAAGTCGCTTATAACACCCCTTATGATCAAACAACTCACCGTGCAAAAATTGGTGCTGACTATCGCATTAACCGTGGTATGAAGTTAGACGGTGGTGTTGATTATAAACGTGATGAGCGCAGTTACTCAGAGCGTGAAGTCACTGAAGAAAGCACTATTTGGGCTCGTTACCGCTTAAACAGTTTTGAAAACTGGGACATGTGGGTAAAAGGTAGTTTCGGAAGTCGAGATGGTTCTGATTACCAAGCTTCTGAGTGGACCTCTTCAGAAAATAACGACTTACTACGTAAATATTATTTAGCAGATCGTGATCGTAGCATGGTTGAAGCTCGTGTTAGCCATACACCAATCGATGCATTAACAATTGATTTAGGTGTTCGTTACGCATTAGATGACTACACTGATACCGAGATTGGGTTAACTGAGTCAAAAGACACCAGTTACGACGTTAATGTAAACTACATGTTTAACAAAGACGTTATGCTAAATGCATTCTATAACCATCAGGTTATTGAGTCACAACAATCTGGCAGTAGCACGTTCTCTGGCCCTACTTGGCAAGCTGACATCGAAGACACCGTTGACGTTGTTGGTGCTAACCTAAGCTACAACAACTTAATGGATAGCCGTCTACGTTTAGGTCTTGATTACACTTACTCAGAATCAGACAGTAATACTCAAGTACGCCAAGGTGTGACTGGAGACTACGGTGATTACTTTGCAAAAGTGCATAACGTTAATTTATATGGTCAATACCAAGCTACTGAGAAAATGGCTTTACGTCTTGATTATAAAATTGAAAAGTACCTAGATAATGATGCAGCAAATGATATCGCTCCTGATAACATTTGGAATGTCATGACCTTTGGAAGCAACAGTCACGATTACACTGCTCACATGATTATGTTAAGCGTCAACTACAAGTTGTAAGCGATAACACGATTAAAAAAAGCCTGCTATTTAGCAGGCTTTTTTGTTTTATCTATTTACTTTTGTGCTCACATTCTCATTTAACGATAAATAACTCACGATTGCTAAATTAACAAAAGCTATTCTACTCATTGTTGATTAAAATCTGAGGAATGAGAACATATAGACACATTACCATGCTTAAAAAGTCCCTAATCATTTCGAGTTTGCCATTATTGTTATTGTCTGCACCAGCGTTTGCATCCACAACAACCATGGCCAATAACAGCTTATTGGTATTTATCGCACTTATGGCTTTTGTGACCATTAATGCCGTTGTGCAAACCTGCTGCTACTTTTCTGGCCAATATGTCCAGTCCAGCTTTAGCCATAAACATGTAACCGTCTCGGTTATTATTCCTCTCATTGCATTGATAGGTTTTATTAATCAATATCAGAGTTTTGCGCAGTTTATTCTCTACTTTGGCGTTGTATTACTATCGATTGGTGCTGCTTTAATACCTTTACCATTAACCAACAAACGCCCTCCTTCACGCTTTTCTGCATTGATTCTGCTTAGCGGTGCCATCATCATTTTGCCTTTAAGTATTATTGTGGCGCCGATTAGTCTATTTTCAATCGCGCTTTGCCACATTGCTTTGAAACAATCGCAAACACCACCTATTGCCAAATTAGCGACATTATTGACATTAATTACCGGTTACGGTTTATTGATTTACTGGTTATTTCAATTCGTTAATCAAATCGCAGCTTAATCCAATTTGTGAGTAACTCATGTATGTAATTGACAGTGCTATCGCCAATAAAATTGTAAACAGAACCATGAAAATCATTGGCCATAATATCAATGTGATGAATGCTCAAGGGGTTATTCTAGGATCGGGAACAAATGAGCGAATTGGCGCTGTCCATGAAGGTGCGTTATTGGCTATAAGCCAGAATCGTAATGTAGAAATTAATCAAGAGATTGCCCCAAGTTTACATGGGGTTAAATCAGGGCTAAATCTTCCCCTACATTATCAAGGGCAAATTGTCGGCGTGATAGGTATTACCGGCAACCCATCAGAGTTAGCTCAGTATGGCGAACTACTGAAAATGACAGCAGAAATGATTGTCGAACAAGCCAATCTACAAGATCAACTACAGTGGCAAAATAGACAAAAAGAAGAATTCATTTTGCAACTCATTCGCGCCGAAGAAAAAGACGTTGATCAGTTAACTCACTGGGGACATCAGCTTAGTATTGACGTAAAAGAAGAGCGTGTTGTCGCCATTATCGAAATTGAATCTGTAAACCAGCAGCAGGTTCATAATAACCAAGCACTAAAGCAAATGGTGCATTTACTGCAGTATCCCGACAGAAATAACTTGATTGCAATGACTTCACTCAATCAATTAGTCATTTTGAAGCCTGCCTTTTTAGATGGGCGCCAATGGGATCCAGCGCTCGAAAGCCATCGTATCGATAAGTTATTGCAACGTATCCCCGCCAACATGGAGCTAAAGCTCAACATTGCTTTAGGGCATTTCTTCGGTGGTGTAGAAGGAATAGCAAAATCCTATCGAACCGCGAAAGAAACCCTTGCCATTGGCAAAAGTCTTAACCCAGAGAAAAATAAATACTTATATGAAGATTACGCACTGCAAGTCATCTTTACCGGGCTGAAACAACATTGGCGTGGTGACGCCTTAGCAGCACCTTATTTAAAACTCGTCCATGCAGACAAAAATGGCGTATTACAAAAAACCTTAGCGGTTTACATTCAACATATTGGCGATCATAAACGTTGTGCTGAAGTGCTGTTTATTCATCGCAACACATTGAGATATAGACTGGATAAAATTCAGCAAATAACTGGAACAAACTTACAAGAATTTCAGCATTTGCTTAATCTATATCTTGGGCAAATCATGTTTCAGGCCTAAACCATGATAGTTTTCTTCAGCTGAAACAATCAAAAGTCATCAAAATAACCGATCACAGCTCACAACCTGTGCACCTGCACAAACAAATACCCTGTATGCATAATAATTCTGTGAAATAGCACAAAGCAAATAGATATCATTTTTTCAATAATACGCCTACAAAAACAACATACCTTAATACCCTAAATAGAGTAGTTATCAATGAGCATGATCTTGATATTAATTGGCGTAATTGCATTTATTGTTATTGCGACATCTAAATTTAAATTACACCCTTTTTTAACACTAATTTTAGCTTCTTTTTTAGCAGCCTTTGCTTATGGTTTGCCAAGTGCAGACATTGCTAAAACTATCACCACAGGCTTTGGTGGCATATTAGGCTATATTGGCCTTGTTATCGTGCTAGGTACTATTATCGGTACTATTCTTGAAAAAAGCGGCGCTGCCATCACCATGGCTGACGTAGTCATTAAAGTGCTTGGAAAACGCTTTCCAACATTAACCATGTCCATTATTGGCTATATTGTCTCGATCCCAGTATTTTGTGATTCAGGTTTTGTCATTTTAAATTCATTAAAACAATCTATGGCAAACCGCATGAAGGTATCGAGTGTATCAATGAGCGTAGCTTTAGCTACAGGTTTATACGCAACCCATACTTTTGTGCCACCTACACCAGGTCCTATCGCTGCAGCCGGTAACCTCGGGCTAGAAAACCAACTAGGGCTTGTGATTGCTGTCGGGGTGTTTATTGCCGCCATTGCCGCACTTGCCGGAACATTATGGGCAAACCGCTTCGCAAACGAGCAACCCGATGGCGAAGGTGCAGAAGAGCTTAATGATAAATTAGAAGATTATGAAGCGCTAAAAAGCAGTTATGGCGAACTGCCAAGCCCAGCTAAAGCCTTTGCACCAATCTTTGTGCCGATACTGCTGATTTGCTTAGGTTCAATAGCCAACTTCCCGTCGGCACCATTAGGTAAAGATAACTTATTTGATATTTTAATGTTCTTGGGCCAACCCGTTAATGCACTTATGATTGGTTTGTTGTTAGCCATTCCGCTACTAAAAAGCACTGATAAAGTGAAAGAGTTCAGCGAACGTATTAGCCAAGGCTTAGTCGTAGCCGCTCCTATTTTGTTAATTACTGGTGCAGGCGGTGCTTTCGGCGCCGTTCTTAAAGCCACTGAAATTGGTACATACCTTGGCAGTAGCTTATCGGCACTTGGTGTCGGTATTTTCATGCCATTCATCGTCGCTGCAGCACTTAAATCAGCACAAGGCTCATCGACTGTTGCCTTGGTTGCTACTTCAGCGCTTGTCGCTCCGTTATTAGGCGATATTGGCTTAGCGAGTGATATGGGACGAGTACTCACAGTGATGGCGATTGGTGCAGGTGCAATGACAGTGTCACATGCTAACGACAGCTTTTTCTGGGTTGTTACGCAATTTAGCCGCATGAGTGTTAAACAAGCTTATCGAGCACAAACAATGGCAACTCTGGTACAAGGTCTTACCGCGATGACCCTAGTGTACCTACTCAGCCTCGTTCTTCTATAAATACCCTTTCGTCCCGCTCAGCTCTTTGCTGAGTGGGGCTTTCTAAAACCTAAGAGAATTGTTATGAAAATAGTCATTGCCCCTGACTCATTCAAAGAGAGCCTTAGTGCATTAGGTGTTGCTAATGCAATAGAGGAAGGATTTAAACGAATTTTCCCTGATGCAGAATATTGTAAAGTACCAATGGCCGATGGCGGCGAAGGCACTGTACAAGCAATGGTTGACGCAACTAACGGGCAATTAGTGACTCTTCAGGTTACAGGGCCAGATGGTCAACCGGTATCTGCGCATTACGGTATCTTAGGGGCTGAGAATTCAGTAGAGGGGAGCGATAATCTCGCTCCCCAAAAACTGACAGCAGTCATCGAAATGGCAGAAGCTTCAGGGTTGCATCATATTAAACGCGATCGCAGAAATCCGATGCTTACCACCAGCTACGGCACAGGTCAATTGATCCGAGACGCGCTTGATCGTGGCATACGCCACATAATATTGGGACTAGGTGGCAGTGCGACCAATGACGGTGGTGCAGGTATGGCGCAAGCGCTTGGTTTTACCTTACTCACCAGCCAAGGTAATGCTATAACTTACGGCGCAGCAGGTTTAACCCAATTGGCAAGTATTAATACTGATGAGGTTCACCCGCTTTTGAGCAACTGCCAAATCGATGTGGCGTGTGATGTTGACAACCCGTTATGTGGCCCTAACGGCGCCTCGGCAATATTTGGCCCGCAAAAAGGGGCGACGCCTCAAATGGTAACAGAACTCGACAATGCCCTTAGACATTTTGCATCCATCGTTAACAACACCAGCCAGTTATCCTTAGTTAACGATATAGACTTATTTCCTGGTGCTGGGGCAGCTGGCGGAATGGGATTTGGGGTAATGGCATTACTTGACGCTAAATTACAGCCTGGGGTTGATATTGTCGTACAAGCCGTCAAATTAGCTGAAAAAATGGATAAGGCAAATCTTGTTATCACAGGTGAAGGTAGAATGGATAGTCAAACCCTCAGTGGTAAAACACCTATGGGCGTGATGCAACAGGCGATAAAACAAGATATCCCCGTGATTGGTATTGCTGGGTGTTTAGGTCAAGGTGCTGAGGATATTCTGGCTCAGGGCATGACAGCGATATTTCCAATCATTCCTTCGTTATCCCCACTGGATGATATTTTAGCCAATGCCCATAATAACTTGGTAAACACTGCGCAAAATATCGCCGCAAGCTTGAAACTATCAATATAAAAACGACCGTTTGAAGCAAAAACTTGCTGCCAAATAATCCATGCAGTAAAGTTAGCCCTCATAATCGCCATGAAATCACCTTCAAAAAGAGTGATTCATGGCTGAAAAATAAAAATGATGGCACGATTAAATGACCACTAAGAACGACCGCAAAGCCCAAGCATCTGAAGATAGTCTATTACGTATTTTTACCGTACCAGAAGATGCAGAATCAACGTTAAGTATCATTGAACAAAAGCTCTCTGAAGATTTAGCGGGATTCTTGGGTAAAAGCATTGCAGCTTTAGAGAAACCTTTATCACTGATTGAACAAGACTTCAGGACATTTCAGATCCCTGATGCCCCACGCTTTGTTTCTGATTATACTGATGAAATCATGCAAAACTTGGTCGCTCACTCAGTACATACCTCTGCCCCGAGCTTTATCGGTCATATGACTTCGGCATTACCATATTTTGTACTGCCACTGTCTAAAATGATGGTTGGCCTGAATCAAAACTTGGTCAAAATTGAAACTTCAAAAGCTTTCACCCCGCTTGAACGCCAAGTCTTGGGCATGATGCACCACCTTATATTTGGCCAAAATGATTCGTTTTATGAACAGTGGATGCATAGTGCAAACTACTCTTTAGGCGCCTTTTGTTCTGGTGGAACCGTTGCCAATATCACTGCACTGTGGATTGCACGCAACAAATTATTAAAAGCAGATGGAAATTTTAAAGGCATAAACCGTGAAGGTTTACCCAAGGCCTTAAAACATTATGGTTTTGAGGACATCGCCATACTGGTATCTGAACGCGGCCATTACTCCATTGGAAAAACCGCTGATTTGTTAGGGATCGGTCGTGATAATATCATCAGTATTCCAACCACAGCTGACAATAAAGTTGATGTTACAAAAATGCGTCAAACAGCCAAACAGCTAGCCAGTGACAATATAAAAGTCATGGCAATTGTTGGCGTAGCGGGTACTACTGAAACAGGTAATATTGATCCCTTAGCTGAGCTTGCTGAGTTAGCACGAGAACTTGATTGTCACTTTCATGTGGACGCGGCATGGGGTGGCGCAAGTTTATTATCAAACAAATATCGCTATTTGCTTGATGGTATAGAACAAGCTGACTCTGTCACAATCGATGCCCATAAACAAATGTACGTTCCTATGGGCGCGGGTATGGTGTTATTTAAAGATCCGGAACTTGCCAATGCCATTGCTCATCACGCTGAATATATTTTACGTGTCGGCTCTAAGGACTTAGGGAGTCAAACCCTTGAAGGCTCAAGACCTGGTATGGCTATGTTAGTCCATGCCTGTTTGCAAATTATTGGCGGTGACGGCTATGAAATTTTAATCAATAACAGCCTTGAAAAAGCCCGCTATTTTGCTGACTGTATTGTCGAACACAGAGACTTTGAGCTTATTACTCACCCTGAATTGTGCATTTTAACCTATCGATTTGTACCGCACTCAGTACAACAAGCTATTGATGATGCCGTTGAACGGGGTGACGTTAAGTTTGTCACAACATGTAATGAACTTCTCGATGGCTTAACCCAATTCATTCAAAAGCATCAACGTGAACAAGGTAAATCATTCGTGTCACGTACACGGATAAAACCAGCCAAATATCTGCGTAAAGACACCACAGTATTTAGAGTTGTTTTAGCTAATCCGCTTACCACTGAAACCATATTAAAAGACGTGTTAGCGGAACAAAGCGATATTGCACAGCTTGATAAGCAGTATCTGCCACGCTTGCTAGAATTGTGCAAAGTCACCTAAATAAGATAGGTTACACTCCATTCGTCTTCATAAAAAACCAGCCAAAAGGCTGGTTTTTTAACGCTAAACATTAACGCCGCAATACCTTAAGTGTAGCCTTCTTCAACCTCTATCGGCTGCACAATATAATCACTCGCTTTTAAACCAAACCATTGTGGTAACGTTACTCCTAGTGCCACAGATGAACAGGTTCCACAAACGATCCCGACGAATAATGCAACAGAGAAGCCTTGCAAGCTGTCGCCAGCCAAAAGCCAAAGGCTTGATACAGTGACTAATGTTGTCCCCGATGTGACTAAAGTTCTTGAAAAAGTTGCTTTAACAGCGTCATCAATAATAGGAGCCGTCTTAGATTCTGGTCGCATTCTCATCAACTCCCTCACTCTATCAGCAATAATGATTGAGTCATTCAATGAGTAACCAAGCACCGCCAATAAGGCCGCCAATACCGTTAAGTTAAACTCCAATTGAAATAGAGAGAACACGCCCAATACGATAACAATATCCGTGATCAACGCAGTTAAAGCACCTGATGCCAATCGCCAATCAAACCGCATACTCAAATACACCATAATTAATAATAAGCATGCAATGACCGCTAAGCCGCCCTGTTCAACCATTTCTTGTCCAACTTGTGGGCCAACAACACTGTTGCTGTATACTTGCACGGAATCACTGACTGGTAACAGCTGTTGCGTAATACTGAGATCGGGTAATTCATCATGGTTATAACGGATTGTCCACTGACCTGCTTGCGCGCCTTGAGTCACTTGCACATCTTGTTTAAGCACTTTATCTAAATGCGCTTTTAACTCACTACTTGCCACGGTTTGGTCAATCGCGACTTCAGCCACTACTCCACCAGTAAAATCGAGCCCCCAGTTAAACCCTTTAACGCCCATAATCGTCATTGAAACGACTAATAATATTAAAGATACCCCTGTCATAAAGCATCGTAATTGGGTCAATATTGATGTTGGTGCCGTTAAAGACAATCTCTCAATTAATTTTTTCATTATATTTTAACCATACGACGCTGATCGCGTCCCCAAATAAGATTAATGATGACTCTAGATAAAAAGATCCCAGTGAACATACTGGTTAGAAGACCTAATCCCAATGTAAGTGCAAAACCTTGAATAGGACCATTACCAATCGAATAGAGTGCGATAGCAACAATCATAGTGGTTAAATTAGCATCCCAAATGGAAGAGAAAGCGCTATCAAAGCCTGTGTTTATAGATTGAGCAAAACTGTAACCTTGTTTCATTTTGTCTCTTACACGCTCAAAAATAAGCACATTGGTATCAACGGCCATACCAACAGTAAGTACTAACCCTGCGATACCTGGCATAGTGAGTACTGCGCCAGGAATTAAAGCAATTAACCCCACTAACATGACTAAGTTAATGCACAATGCTGAATTAGCAACCCAACCTAAGCGGCGATACCATAATGCAATAAACGTCAGTGTTAATCCCAAACCTAATGCTAAAGCAGCAAAGCCGTTCTTAACATTTTCAGCTCCAAGAGTAGGTCCTATGGTACGCTCTTCAACAATGGTGACAGGTGCAGTTAGCGAGCCTGCACTTAACAACAAGGCAAGTTGCTGCGCCTCAGCAAGATTTCCACTACCAGTGATCTGAAAACGACTACCTAACTGAGCTTGAATCGTTGCAACACTAATGACCTCACTGTTTTTAATGCTAGTACCATCTCGACCTTGTGTGTACTCGTTATAAACCGTTGCCATAGGCTGGCCAATGTTTGCCCGAGAATGATGGGACATTTTTCTCCCTCCTGCAGAATCGAGCACTAAATTCACTTCTGCCAGTCCCATTTCACCAATGCTAGCCCTCGCATCAATAATATGCTCACCACCGAAGATAGCGTTTCTATTGAGGTAAACAGGCTTACCATTTTCATCATTAATAACTAATGCACCGGGTGAGCGTTCACTGACTAAGCTATGAAATGATAATGATGCCGTTGCGCCAATAACGTCCTTAGCTGCAGCTGGGTCTTGTACGCCAGGTAATTCAATCCTTATTCTTGATTGACCTTGTCTTTGTACCGATGCTTCAGTAATCCCTAAATGTTCAATTCGACTGCGCATAATTTGTAAATTTTGTAGCACTGTAGATGCACGTAACGCGTCTCTTTCTTCTTCGGTTTGACTCAATATTAATTGATTATTACTGACTGCTCTTTGCCATTGCGGAAACTCTTCACGAGCAACTGAAATCGCCTCTTGTAAGCTTTCTGGCGACCTAAAACTTAAATAAACGCTATCATCGACATGGCGACCTGTTGAGCCTCTGACTTTAGTGCGGAACTCATCCATAACCACCTGCCGGTGGGCGTGATAAACAGGCTCCATATCCACATCAAGTAAGAATTGCACTCCACCACGTAAATCCAAACCTAACTTGATTGGCGCAAAGCCTAAGTTGGTTAGCCAATCAGGCGCTGAAGGTTCCATCGCTAGCGCAATAACTTCACCCTCAATGAGGTGCTGCTCCATAACATCTTTTGCTTTAGCTTGTTGATTATCATCTTGTAATACAATAATCGTTTGTCCATTTGTTTGATGGATAGCTGTTGTTGCTATATCGGCCTGAGTGAGATATTTCGACACAGCAAGAACATCAATAGTTTGGTTGGGATGCTTAATATGTACTGAAGCCTGTTCGCCGTACCATGAAGGTAAAGCGCTTAAAAATAAAATCACGATGCTGACGCTCAGCACGATATATTTCCAAATCGCATTACGATTTAGAGGTTGGTGTTGTTTTTTGTTCACAATAAAATTCTCTGACAATACAAAACACAAGGCACTGTTCGAGCTTATTGATAACGCATGGCATTCCTTAAAGGAGCTTCGCGGTTCAATAATCAAAAGCGCACGGTAAAGTTCCGATAAATATCGGATTTCAAGCCAAAGAAATTAAGCTAGACGTTGATGGTTATGGCTATACAGACTATTGCCATCTTTCCAACCGGAAACACGGGATATTGCGGAGCTCAGCTGGCTGGTCCAGTGATTAACAAACTTGGGAGTTGAGATTGGAGCTATATAGCGATTAAAAATCATCGGTTCAAAAAAAGCGATGAGAAGGGAGTAATTGGGTTTTTCGCCGATACCTGCGCGGTTATCATGACTCACAACTCGGCGAAAATCATTGAGAAAATCAAAGCGTTCAATGTCACTGATAAGTGGCAAATTTTTTACAGGCTCAATGTGAATTTGATTAAAGCTGGTTTCAAGCTCTGTGGGTAAAGCGACATCATTCACAATGGGGTTAATATCGCTAACTTGATAACTTATTGAAGGCCCAGAAACGTGTGGAGCTGAGTTTCCCTCGGCAGCAATCATCGTGGAGAATAAACTCAACGATAAAAATAACACTATAAATGCTAAGCCACGGGTTATCACGATGCTATTCCTTAATGATGTAGAGCGATTATAGGCAATCACTTACAAGTTAACACTCAATTTTTAAAGTAATAAGACTCCCCCGCAGGCCAAAGAAAAAATAAACTATAAAAATCAGACAACTACATAAAGTTAATAATAATTAATAACAAGCGACTCATTCTACAAATAGTTTTATAAAGTTAACCTTGTTCTATCTTATCCCCATGACTTGGTGGCGTAGAGGTCACCGTGAATACCAACTCACTATTATGTTGATTACTTAATTGGTGGGCTTTACCAGCACCGACATGAACCCCTTGCAACGGATTAACAGTCAATACTTCCCCCTCCACTTCTATCGTTGCTATACCCGATAAAACGAAAAAAAACTGCTCTGATTTCTGGTGAAAGTGCCGAGATTCAAAGCTACCTGGTGGCACACGCTCTTGGATAACACTTAATTGCTTTGATTTCACCAGATGCCAACCATCACAATTATTTCCCCATATATAATGCTCTGCTGATTGCTGACTTATAACTGACAAACTTGCTCCTAGATAAGTTAGATAGTTCCTTAACGGTTTGAATAGTTACCCTAATCAATCAAGATACAAAATCCAACACATATGTGGCCATTTATAAAAAACGCAAAGCCCGTTAATTCCAAATTTTGAAAGCAAAAAGCCCACTACAAAATAGCGGGCTTCTCTAAATATGGCTAAGAGATAGGGATTTGAACCCTATATTGATGCACTACAAACCCATTGCCAATATTTCAAAATACAGAAAGCAAAAAGCCCGTTACTTTGCAGTAAC
>BCQL01000042.1_pt1 | contig 16025 bp, 21 predicted proteins | sample 1008151 | NCBI WGS metagenome assembly BCQL01 (sample SAMD00035459, study PRJDB4067) | museum specimen metagenome | biome: marine biome; feature: sea shore; material: organic material | host: Otohimella japonica | place: Japan:Kanagawa | collected 1927
CCGCCAAAGAAGGCGAACGCCTTGTCATGGGCATCAAAAATCATCTCTTGCGTCTCGCACTGATAAGCCCGCACAAACGGCATCCGACTGTGACTGAGGCGCACATGCGCGACCTTCACCGTCGTCGTGACGCCATCGATTAGGACAACCTCATGGCTCCAGTCAAATTGATACGCTTCGCCTGGATCGATCCACAGGCAATACTCTGGGTCGCGGACATCGCTTATGTGCCTATCTGGGCGGGCTTTCTGTATCTTGCCGTGGTCTTGGATGCCTTCAGTCGCCGCATCATCGGCTGGGCCATGGGCAACGATCAGAAAGCCCAGCTCGTCATAGACGCGATGAACATGGCAGTGACACAGCGCAAACCAGGTAACATCATTCATCATAGCGACCAGGGCTCGCAATACACATCCGTGGCGCTTGGTCTTCGTTGCAAGGAAATGGGCGTGCGCCCGTCTATGGGAAAGGAACGGTTGAGAACACAACACAAACCCACACATCCGACGATGGCTGCCTGGAAAGCACAACATCAGGACCGTCTCAGATCATGAATTGAAAATGATCTGTGACCGCCTCAACGCGACGCCAGGAAAATGCCTCGGATGGAAGACATCCGCCGAGGGGGTCCACGAAAAAACGATGGCAGAGATGGGCCGATACCCCGACACTCAACGCCAAGAGAAACCCCGTTCAGCTATTGCTAACACTAACGCTGCCTGAAATCAGAGATTTCAACGCGTTACATGATACCTGATGTTTCAGTTATTTCGTTTGACGAAATAACTGAAACCACTTGCAAAAAAAAACGAAAGTCCGCGCACAATGCGTATCCTTCTGCGTTTGCAAATTCAGTTTACCGGTCAGGGCAGGATTGTCTGAATGCCTTGGGTCACGAATGCCGTGGCCGGATCCGGCTGCATGACCCACGCACCCGCCTGCTCCATGAGAGTACCGCCTTGAAGCCTAGCAACCCGTTCGGCGTAGCCTTCATCGCCAAGATAGGCCAAAAGGAATCCTTTGAAGATAAAGCCAAGAACCAGAACCACGATCAGACCCTTTAACGGGAAGCGTGGCCTGAAGACGCGCGGCCGAGCCACGATCAGACCGTCAGAGTTGACAGATTTGACAACTCCGTTTGACATCTTCTCGTGACGTCGCACAATTCTCTTTAGTCTTTTGTCAAATGGGACGTTGGCCTGCGCCATAGAACCCTCCAAAATAAAACTGTAAGCACACTAGCTGCGCACGATTAACAAGACAGCACACCGTTACAAGCCATTTCTCAATGGTACTGCGCTTATCTGGTCAAAAATGGTGTGTTTTTGCCCAGAGTCAGCGTCGTCCAATCAACAATAACCCGTTTTTTGACAAGATTGAAGCCGTATTGCTGATAAACACCAAGCACCTTGTCGGCTTGTTCATTCAATATGCCCGAGAGAATCACCCAACCACCTGCGGCCACATGCACAGCCATGTCGGGTGCAAGGCCGACCAGGGGACCCTTAAGAATGTTGGCAAATACCAGGTCGTAAGGTCCATGACATTTAATCTCGGGCGCCGCGAACCCCGCTGCCACGACACAGTGCACACAATCTTCCAATCCATTGCTAATGACATTGGCCTGTGCGACCTCGACCGCCACGGGATCGATGTCGCTGGCACGTACCAAGCCGGGAAGCACCCTTGCAGCGGCCATCGCCAGCACAGCCGTGCCACATCCCACATCAAGAATACGACCGCCAGAAAATCCCTCATCAAGTAACCGATCAAATGCCTCCAGACACCCCTTGGTTGTGCCGTGATGGCCGGTGCCAAAGGCCATTGCGGCATCAATCAGCAGTGGGATCTTGTCAGCCGGCACCCGGTCCGCATCATGGCTACCATAGACAAAAAACCGGCCCGCCTCTACCGGCGCCAATTCGCGTTGCACCTTTGAGACCCAGTCCTGATCGGGAATTTCGGACAGGGTAAACGGTTTGGCGTCATACAATGCAGACAAGACGGCCAGCGTGCCAGCATCAGGGCGTTGCGTGAAATATGCGCCCACCTCCCATAGGCCTGACCCATCTTCGACTTCGAAAACGCCAACACCGGTGGGTTCGGGCGTGATGCTTTCCAATGCGTCCACCAATTGGTACGCGGCATCATCACCGGTAAGTATCGTTAAAGCGGAGTAGGTGATCATCGTCAGGCCCTTTTGTTGAAGACCCCCGTTATGGCGTGCCTTTGCACCCGTCAAGTAACAGTGGATCTGCACGGATGATTTGGGCGATTTTCAAGGTCCAGGCAGCATAGACAGTGGAGCCCGGATGATAGCCATCAGCAGCCATGTTGGGGGCGTCTAGTCCAAGGTCGATTGTAACACCAACAAAGTCGCTACGCTGCGCCACCAACCCATGCAGGTGCCAGTCAAAACGTGCCGCCTGCCGCCCCAGCACAAGGGATGCGGCAATACCGGGAACTGGCCGATGGGTGGCAAGGCCGACACGATAATCCGGCAGGGGCTCAACATTTCTCCTATCCGGTCGAACAATTGGGACTGCAAACCCAGCCAACGGCGCAATGTCACGCCACGCGTGACGTCGTTCACACCCAGAACCGCGACGGCGACATCATAGCTGTCAACGGGCAGGTCATCCAGCCAATCGATGACTTCTGCTGTCTTTGCGCCCGATTTTGCCATCAACTTAAAGCTGATTTCGGCATCACACGCCAGGTGTCGTGGCACCTAGCCCAACAGCGCATCAGCCTGCGTTTCGACCCCCACACCGGCAGCGGAACTGTCACCCAAGATCAACAGTCTCAGCAGCGGACCTTCACCAAGAACACCGATCCGCGCGCCTTCAGGTTCCGGCAACTTGACCACGTTTTTGCGCAAATAGACAGCCTGGCCCAACAGAACAGGCAGCAGCACTGTCCGCACGACCATATCAAGCATCATGCCCTAGCGTTAGGCGCCGACACCAATCGGGCAGGTCACACCCGTGCCGCCAATCCCGCAATAGCCGTGCGGGTTCTTGGCCAGATATTGCTGATGGTAGTCCTCAGCGAAGTAGAAAATCGGTGCATCGATGATCTCGGTCGTGATCGCGCCATAACCCGCTTGCGTCAGCCGCGATGCAAAGGCCATTTTTGAAGCCTCGGCCGCCGCCCTTTGTGCAGCCGAGTAGGTGTAGATCCCCGACCGGTACTGTGTGCCGGCATCATTGCCTTGTCGCATGCCTTGGGTCGGATCGTGTCCTTCCCAGAAGACCTGCAACAGCTGTTCATAGGAAACGACCGTTGGATCATAGACTAGGCGCACCACCTCGTTATGACCAGTCTTGCCGGAACAAACCTCTTCGTAGGTCGCATTCGGCGTATAGCCACCTGCATATCCGACCATGGTTGATTGCACGCCATCGCGTTTCCAGAACATCCTCTCCACCCCCCAGAAACAACCCATGCCGAACATCGCCTCTTCCAAACCCGCAGGCACGTCAAACGACAGCGGTGTGCCGTAGACAAAGTGCATGTCAGCAGTGGGGATCGCCGTCGTGCGACCAACCAAAGCAGCTTCGGGGGAAATCATTTCAGATTTCGGACGGGTCATGGAAAACATTGGCGTGCTCCTTTTTTCTGCCACTATAGCGTTTCGGCTTTGCATTGAGACATCATGGATCACTTTTCGCGTGCGACCGAAGGGAGAGGTCGCGAAGAAGTGACAAAAGGTTAATTCGAAACGCTCTAAACTTTGGTTTAGGCGCATTTGTCATCGGTTGAGATGGCTGTATTTAAACCTCTGGCCAATTTCGCATCGGCGATACTTTCGATGTTCTGAGGGCAGGCGGCTCACATGGCGTGGGTCAACTTGTCTTGAAAGGAACAACCGATGAAAAAAATCTTGCTGTCGACAACAACTGCATTCGTACTCAGCGCCAGTATTGGCCATGCGCAGTCCGTGGCGGAGCAGGTTGCTGCGGCCCTGCAGGCACAGGGTTACGAGAGTATCGAAGTCACCAATGGCTGGTTCCGCGTGCGGGTCGAGGCCGTTCGCGACGGTCGCAAGCTTGAGGCCGTCTATGATGCGCGCACTGGCGAAATTCTTGATCAGGACGTCGAACAGTTGGACGATGATGAGGAAGACGTCCTGGATGATGAAGATGACGATCAAGATCAAGATGATAACGATCAGGACGATGAAGATGACGACGATGATGATGACAACGACGATGATGATGATGATGACAACGACGATGATGATGACTAGGATGGCGCATGATCCTGCCTTCGCGTAATGGATTAGGCATGCTGAAGAAATTTGCGTTTTGTCTGGTTTTGATTGGGGCGCCGCAAGCTGCGGCGGCCCAGTCCGTGCAGGACCAGATTGTCACACAGTTGCGTGCGCAAGGGTTCACTGAAATTGCGCTCAACCGGACATGGCTTGGCCGTGTACGTGTTATTGCTGTGCGTGATGATCTGCGTCGCGAGCTGGTCTTCAACCCCCAAACCGGGGAAATTTTGCGCGATTATTGGGTTGACGCGGATGATGCTGGGCCGCGCATTCTTAACCCTGGCGGAGGTTCTGATGATGACGCGGGCGGCAGGCGTGGCAACGGCGGGTACAGTGGTTCTTCTGGGAATGACGACGATGAAGATGACGACGAAGACGACGGCAATGACGATGATGAAGACGAAGATGATGATGAGTAGGCGAACGACGCGCTATAGCGTTTTTGGAAAAACCTGAATCACATAACACTGCCTGAAATCAAAATATTTCAACGCGTTAAGTGATGATCGATGTTTCGGGTATTCCAAGAAACGCTTTAAGGAGACCTGAACTTTGATGGGTCGTTGGACGGTTGTGACAATCATTGTGGTGCAGATGATCTGCGCTATTTTTTTCGTGTCACAGATCTTGTCTTCGGTTTTGGGCATTGCACCGGTCAGCTGGCAAATTCACGAGTTGATTGAACTGGGTGCCGCATTGGGACTGTTGCTGGGGGTGCTGCTGGGCTGGATCGTGCTGCGTCGCACCATGGCGCGTAATATTGCGGTCGAGGATCAATTGCGCCTGGCCTCTGGTGCGTTCATGGACGTGATCGAGGAACGTTTTGCCCTTTGGGCCCTGACCCCGGCAGAGCGTGACGTCGCACTCTTTGCGATCAAAGGGATGTCCACACAGGAAATCGCCAAGCTGCGACAGGTCAGCGACGGCACGATCAAGGCGCAAACGAATGCCATTTACCGCAAGGCCGGTGTTACCGGTCGTACCCAGCTGCTGAGCCTCTTTATCGATGATTTGATGGCAACGGACTGATTATTCAGCCCTGTCAGGTTCTGCGTGCGCGCGCAGGATATCAATCGAGACAATCTCAAGTGCACGCACGTGGGTTGCATGCAGGTTCACATCCGGTGCGCAGCCTTCTTCATGCGCTTGCAGGAATCGGTTGGCGCACAGGCACCATCCGTCGCCGGCTTTCAGGCCAGGAAAGCCGTATTCTGGCCGCGGTGTGCTCAGGTCATTGCCGACGTATTTGGAGAAGGCCAGGAACTCATCCGTCATGACCGCACAGACCGTGTGGCTACCTTGATCTGCCGCACAGGTGTCGCAGGTCCCATTGCGAAAGAACCCGGTCATCGGATCGGTTGAGCAGGGGGTAAGCGCGCTGCCAAGGACGTTGAAAGAAGGGTCTTTTTCCATGTTACTCCAGCCTTTAACCCAATAGTTGGCTCAGCCCGGTGCCCAGTCAACCCAGCGCCCGTGGAAATCAGCGCGACCAAGATGCAGTATCAAATCACCTGGCCAGAGCCGCAGGGTCAGCGCCGCACCCTGCGCGCCGCCGTCATTTTCCATGCCGAACCAAGCAAGTGGCGTGTCGTCGGTGGCTTGCGCGCCTGCGGCGGCGATCATTTCGGCACCTTCGGCCTGTTTTTGATCCGGGAAGTACTGCCAAGCCACAGTGCTATAGATCAGGTGGAGCTGGCCTGGGCGATGGGTCAGCTGACCCTTCAGCCAGTCGATGGCATCACCTCGTGTCACTTTGGTTTGCGCCGCTTTGATTGCAGCACGGGTCAGAGACAGCCGTTCGGGTTGATCGGGCCAAAGGTAGGCTTGCAGGCGCAACGCGTCCTTGCCGGGGTCAAGGGGGTTGAGGTCGACCCCGGCGCGGGCCACGACAGTTGGCAAAGCTATAGGTGGTAAAGGGCCTGTCCAGTCGGGGGTGAGCGTCAGCGCGGGGTCGTTGGGGCCAAATTGTGTGCCCTGCAGATCCATCCCATAGGCGTCCCAATGCAGGTTCAGCCCGCCGCTGGCCCCTAGTTCCGACGTGCGCATGGGCATGCCAAAGCGATGTGCCAAAAAATGCCCAACCGCGATCAGTGCTGCTGATCGGCGGACCTCATTTGTCTGCGGCGCGCTGTCAAGCCATCGGTTGATGTGGTCAGCATCGCTGATCAGTGTGGTTGAGACTGCGTTCCACACTGCATCATCGCTGACGTCTTTGGGCGGGTAGACGGTGCCCAGTTCTTCATGCCCCAGCAAATGCAGGGCGTGCAGCGCACCGGCCAGTCGCAGAGGGACCGACTGGCCTGCTGGGCTGATGTCGCCTTGCCAGGCAAAGATGCGGCCCGTAACAGACCCTGCGGGCCAGTCGCGCGTCGCGCAAAGTTCCATCAAGCGCCCCATGAAGGGCGAGCCGAGGCTGGCGCAGGCTTTGGATTGGATGCTGAAAGCGTGTTGGATGGCCGCCTTTGTCACCGGAAACGGTCCACAAGCTTTTGTATTGCCGAGCGGTCATCGGCAGGTGGTTCGGGCGCTGGCGGTGTTTTGGGTTTGGGTGTTGATGTGGACGACCGAGGCGGTGCGACCTGCAAAGCAATGGCATTGAGAAACTTGCCACCGTCACCGGTGATCAATTCTGCAATGCCATCGCTGATCCCGCGCAGTTCATCGTCAAGCCATGCGGCGTCCGTCTTGGGGAAGTCGCGCAGCACGTAGCCGGGCACCGCATCCTTGTGCCCCGGATGCCCGACGCCCATGCGCACACGGTCATAGTCCGGCCCGATATGCCCGTGGATCGATCGCAGCCCATTGTGACCCGCATGCCCGCCGCCGGTCTTCAGCCGCACCTTGCCGGGGGCCAGATCAATCTCGTCATGAAAAACGATCACGTCTTGCGGGGCAAGCTTGAGATAGCGCATCGCTTCGCCCACCGATTGACCAGAGAGGTTCATGAAGGTTTCAGGTTTCAGCAGCGTCACACGTTCCGGGCCAAAGCGGCCATCACAGGTGAGCCCCTGAAACTTTGACCGCCAGCCGCTGAACCCGTGATCGGCGGCAATACGATCCATCGCCATAAAGCCGATGTTATGACGGTTCTGCGCGTATTTCGCGCCGGGATTGCCAAGACCAACAAGTAGTTTCATGGGGGCACTCTAGCGGATGCCGCAGTGCGGCGCCAGACATGGTCGTCAGGCATCAGGGGCGGGTCCCAATGTGGCGCGTAGAACGACTTTGGTTTCAAGTACACTGCTTGGCTGTGCGTCACCTGTGCGGAGCATCTCAACAAGCATTTGCGCGGCGCGGCGGCCCATTTCGCGGTGGGGGACATGGACGGTCGTCAGCGGCGGAAATGCGATTTGCGCCAGTTCGATATTGTCAAAGCCGACGATTGAGACATCTCTGGGCACCATAATCCGCATATCGTGGGCCTGTCGCAAAGCACCAACCGCAAGTACGTCGTTGCTACAGAGTACGGCCGTCGGACGTGTCGGAAGGGCCATGAGGTCTGCGAAACCAGCCGCACCCTTTTCGATGGCGTTTGATGTTTCAACGATCTGCAGGTCGCCAGGGTCCAGACCGGCAGTAGCCATTGCCGATCTGAGCCCCTGCAAACGTGCTGTCGCCCTGTCATTGTATGCGGTCCGGGCCGTGATCAGAGCGAGACGACGGTGTCCCTGGGCCAACACAGTTTTTGCCATCGCCTGCATTGCCGCCTTGTTGTCGAACCCTACGGATGGGGCTGCCGCGGTCTCGTCATAGGCCCATGTGACCAGGAAAGGGATGCCTTGCGCCTGAAGAAATTGAGAGATCTCAGCGGACCGCGCATGCCCTATCAACAGCAGCGCATCCGCACCGCGCGCGATCAGGGCGCGGATCTGCTCCTCTTCAATCTTCGGGTCGTAGGAGGTGCTCGCGACAAGCATTGTATAGCCGTGTGTGCGCAATTCTTCCTGAAATGCCTGCAGTCCGCGCGCAAACATGGCATTCTCCATCGTGGGGATGATCGCGCCGACGGTGTTGGTGCGCCGCGCGGCCATGACCTTGGCCCCGAAGTTGGGCGAGTAGCCAAGTTCTGCAATCGTGCGTTGCACGACCTCGCGCGTGTCGGGGGCCACCTTGTCTGGAAAATTCAGGCAGCGCGACACCGTGGCCGTTGACACGCCCGCCCGTGCGGCGACGTCAAGCAGTGTAGGTGTTGGTCGTTGCATGGTCATGCCGTACCTTCGCCAATTGTGGCTGATCGCCTGTGTAAACTGACTGGTTTTTAGGTGACAGTAAGAATTCCGTTACGTCATTCTAAGCACTTGCAGGCAAGTAATGTAAAGGCTTACATTATCTGTGAATCAAAGATGCGACGGGAGGAGCGCATCGGGCCGGTTTGGGCTGTACGCAAGCTGTCAAGGAACGGACGGTGTGCAGACCACCCCCGATCTGACAACTCTGACCTGTTTCTCGTTTTCTCAACGCAAGGCAAATCCATATGGCACGCGAATACCTCAAAAAAGCGACCCTGACAGCGCAATCCAGCGCGTCCGATGTGCATGATATCGTCAAGGGCATCCTGACCGATATCGAAGAGGGCGGTGACGCCAAGGCGATGGAATATGCAGCCAAGTTCGACAAGTATGATGGCAATGTGATCTTAAGCCCGGAAGAGATTGAAGCAGCCAGCGCAGTGGTGCCGCAGAAGCTCAAGGATGATATCCAGTTTGCCCAGGACAACGTACGCCGGTTTGCCGAGGCGCAAAAAGGGACTGTGCATGACTTTGAATATGAAGTCATGCCGGGGCTGATCGCCGGGCAAAAGGCGATCCCCGTTGATGTGGCGGGCTGCTATATCCCCGGCGGGCGCTATAGTCACATCGCCTCGGCCATCATGACGGTGACCACGGCCAAAGTGGCCGGGTGCAACCATATTACGGCCACATCGCCACCGCGTCCCGGCGTGGGTGTCGCGCCTGCGATCATCTATGCGGCCCATATCAGTGGGGCTGACACGATCATGGCCATGGGCGGCGTGCAGGGCATGGCCGCGATGACCTTTGGTCTCTTTGGTCTGCCCAAGGCCAACATCCTCGTTGGCCCCGGCAACCAGTTTGTGGCCGAAGCCAAGCGCATTCTTTTTGGTCGCGTCGGGATCGACATGATCGCGGGACCCACTGACAGCCTGATCCTGGCTGATAAGGATGCCGATGCCGAAATCGTGGCGACGGACTTGGTCAGCCAGGCCGAGCATGGCTACAACTCACCCGTCTGGCTGGTGACCGAAAGTCGTGCGTTGGCCGAAACGGTGATGGAACGCGTGCCTGTGCTGATCGCTGACTTGCCGGAAATAAACCGCGACAACGCGGCCGCCGCCTGGCGCGACTATGCCGAGGTGATCCTTTGTGCGGACCGCGAAGAGATGGCGGCCTGTTCGGATGACTATGCCCCTGAGCATTTGACGGTGCAGGCAGACGATCTGTCCTGGTGGCTGGATCGCCTGAGCTGCTACGGATCGCTGTTTCTGGGTGAAGAAACCACTGTGTCCTATGGTGACAAGGCGTCAGGCACCAACCATGTGCTGCCGACCTCGCGCGCGGCGTCCTATACCGGGGGGCTCTCGGTTCATAAATATATGAAGATCGTGACCTGGCAGCAAGCCACTCGCGATGGGTCCAAAAGGGTGGCAGAAGCCACCGCACGGATTTCCCGGCTGGAAGGCATGGAGGGCCATGCCCGCGCGGCGGACGTGCGTCTGGCAAAATATTTCCCTGGCGAGAATTTTGATCTGACACCACATGGCTGATCCACGTGATCTCTTTGATCTGGCAGGCCGGGTGGCTTGCGTTACCGGTGCCAGTGCCGGATTGGGCCAACGGTCCGCCACGGCGTTGGTGACGGCTGGGGCCAGGGTTGTCGGTGTTGCACGGCGGGCAGAGGCGCTGAATGACTGGGCCGCCGCGACAGGCGACAAAGCCGCGGTTGTCGCCGCTGACCTGTCGCACCGTGATGATATCGCGGGGATTGCAGCACAGATCGCAGCCCCCTTTGGCGCGCCGGACATCGTTGTGCATGCCGCCGGGATCAACACGCGCGAGCCTGCCGATGAGGTCACGGCTGCGGGTTGGGATGTGACCATGAACCTAAACCTCGCGGTACCTTTTTTCCTCAGCCGTGCCTTTGTTCCCGCGATGAAGGCCAAGGGCTGGGGGCGCATCGTGAATTTCGCCTCGCTTCAGACCACACGTGCTTTCCCTGGCGGGGTCAGTTATGGGGCCTCAAAGGCCGGGATAGGCCAACTGACCCGTGCGATGGCAGAGGCCTGGTCCAGGGATGGTATCACGGCCAACGCGATAGGTCCGGGTTTCTTTCCCACAGAACTGACAGGTCCCGTTTTTGCTGATCCCGAAAGGGCCGCCCGGAACGCCGCCAACACCTGCATTGGTCGCAATGGTGATCTGTCCGACATTGATGGCCCACTGCTTTTCCTTTGCTCGGATGCGTCGGCCTATGTCACTGGGCAGGTCCTGATGGTCGACGGGGGGTTCACCGCAAAATGAAGGCGCTGGTCTACCACGATGTGGAAAAGCTCGTTTATCGCTATATGCCCGACCCTGTACCTGCCTTGGGTCAAAGCCTGATCCGTATAGAAGCATCCGGCATCTGTGGATCAGACATGCATGCCTACCTGGGCCATGATGAACGCAGGCCAGCGCCGCTGATCCTGGGGCATGAGGCGGCGGGGGTTGTTATCGGCGGCGCCATGGATGGCAAGAGCGTGACGATCAATCCTTTGACCACCTGTGGTTCGTGTGCGGCCTGCAAAGCGGGGCGCGACAACCTGTGCAAGGACCGCATGATAATCTCTATGCCGCCGCGCGAAGGTGCTTTTGGTGAGCTGGTGATCATGGCTGACCGCAACCTTGTCGAGGTGCCCGATGGCGTGCCACTGGCCCAGGCTGCGCTGGCGGAACCGCTGGCGTGCGGTTGGCACGCTGTGCGTCTTGGGGCGGATACGTTGGATATGCCTTTGGCGGATGCGCGCTGTATCGTGATTGGCGGCGGCGCGATTGGCTTGGGTGCTGCACTTTGTTTGCGTGCGTTTGGCGCCACGGATATCCAGGTGATCGAACCCAATGCCCTGCGCCGAGAGACGTTGGATCGCATCGGTGGGTTTGCAGCCGTTGAATCCGGCACGGTGACCGAAGCCGACCTCGTGATTGACGGCGTCGGTTATGCCGCGACCCGCGCTGATGCCTCCGCAATCACCCGCCCGGGCGGCGTGATCATGCATATTGGCCTCGGCGAAGGCACCGGTGGCCTTGATATCCGCCGCATGACCCTGCAAGAGATCACGTTCATCGGCACTTACACCTACACTGCGCAGGACTTTCAGGACACCGCCGCCGCGATTTTCGATGGCCGCCTGGGTATGCTGGACTGGACCGAGGAAAGACCGCTGTCGGAAGGGCAACAGGCCTTTGCCGACATTCGCGCCGGCGTTGTCGCCGCGCCTAAGATCATTTTACGCCCCTAACGGGGCACCCCTTTCATCGCCTTGCAAAAGGTAAAATCAGGAGATCAAAAACCTTGAGTATCAGTCAAAAGATCGTGGACGATTTTGTCGCCAACGATGTGTCATTCATCACCACGGTGCCGTGCAAACAGCTGGCAGGCGTGATCGATGAGGTTGAAGCCCGGCCGGAAATTTTTCACATTCCCTCCAATAAGGAAGACGAAGGTATGGGCCTGTGTGCCGGTGCCTTCATGGGTGGAAAGCGCCCGGCCATCATCATGCAGAACACGGCCATTGGTGTGACAATCAATACGCTGGCCACCTTGACGCAATATTACCGCATGCCCTTGCCCATGCTGATCAGCTATCGGGGCGAGCTGCGCGAGCCTGTGGCCTGTCAGGTCGAAATGGCGGTGCATACCAAAGCACTGCTGAACCAGCTGAATATCCCCACATATCATTTCCACAAGGAAGCGGATGCGGATGAGCTGGATGCGATCCTGAAATATACCTTCATGTGCAACAAACCTGTGGCGATCCTGACGGATGCGTCTTTCTGGGGAGGCTACGGCGACCAATGATCCGTTCTGAAATCCTGCGCGAGATCGCACCAATCATTCGTGACCAACTTGTCGTCTGCAACATCGGGCTGCCCAGCCAGGAACTGCATATGATCGATGATCAGCCAACCAATTTCTACATGCTGGGCACCATGGGGCTGTCGTCGTCCATCGGTCTTGGGCTGGCCTTGGCACAAGACAAGACCGTCATTTCCATTGATGGTGACGGGTCTGTCCTGACCAATATGGGCACGCTGCCGACCATCGCGAACAATGTTGCGGACAACTACATCCTGCTGATCATTGATAACGGCTCTTACGGGTCCACGGGTGATCAGCCGACCTATGCGGGGCAAAAGACATCACTGGCGGCTGTGGCGTCCGCCTGTGGCTGTGAAAATGTGATCGAGGTGAAGGACAAGGACCTTGGCCCTGTACTGCAAAAGGCCATTGATGATTGCAAGATGACTGTGATCGTTTGCAAGTGCGACAGTGGCAACATCAAACTACCGGTCATCACCAAAGACCCCGTCGTGATCCGCGACCGTTTCATGACAGCTGTCGCCAGCTAAATGGCCACCAAGGCCCCATTTGGCATCAGTCCAATGGGCATGCGCAACCTTTCTGGTCCAGGTGCTGATATGATGCTGGTGCGGTTGGCAGTGCGCGCGAAGGTGCCATTGGGCGTCTCCACAGTCGCATCGACAGCGATGGAACCGCTGATCGAGGTGGCGGAAGGGAACGTCTGGTTCCAGCTCTAATTTAGCGGCGATGGCGCCGGCACCTTCAAGCTGATCAACCGGGCCAAAGCGGTTGGCTATGAAACGATTGTGCCGACTGTCGACGTGGCCGAGGTTGGAAGACGACCGCGCGAATTGCGGCATGGTTTCACGATGCCATTCAAGATTGGCCCAAAGCAGTTTATCGACTTCGCGCTTCACCCGCGCTGGTCGCTGATCTCGCTTATCGCGGGCAAACCTCAAATCGCGAACTTTGCTATGCCCGGCTATGGTTTTGACTGCACCGAAAAGCCGTGCGCGCGCCGATTGGGGCACGCTGGCGCGACATGTGGCCGAGAAAGCTGGTTGTCAAAGGGGTACTCGATGCTGACGATGCTCTGGCGCAGGGGGAGATGCGATTCAAGTCTCAAGCCATGGATCACGCCAGTTGGATAGCGCACCTCCGCCCATTCCGGCGTTGGCCGTGATCAGAGAAGCGCTTGGCACAGATTATCCGCTGTTCTACGATACTGGCCTGCGTGGAGGTGAGAATGTGGTCAAGGCTTACGCTCAGGGCGCCAACTTCACCTTCTTTGGAAGGGTTTTGCAATTTGCGATTGCGGCTGAAGGCGAAGCTGGATTGCAGCAGATGTGGGACGTGTTGTGTGATGAAACCAGCATCACACTCGCACAAATCGGCTGGCGGTCTTTGACAGAGGCGAGTACAGAAGAAACCCGCACCCCGGTTGCCAAAGCGTTTCGACATAACCTTGGATCACTTATTCGCAGCCTCTCCTTTCGGTCGAACGCGAAAAGTGATGCTTCATGCCTTGCATTAAAGCCGAAACGCTATGAGCCTTCGCTCAATTTGTCAGACGCAGTTCGGTGATTTGTTCGGCGATGTCCTGAAAGACCGCAACCAAGCCTGCACCACTTGTTTCAAAATGCGTTTGGGCCTCGTCCGACGTGCACTCGGTCATCGCGTCTGCTTGCCTCCCGGTTGTTTCGAACGCAACCGTATAGATAGTGATGTTGCGTCCTGGTGCCTTTGCGAGTTCGCAGGTGGCGTTGAAACGATTGAAGGCTGTACTACCGAAATCGCGCCTGACGCGCTCTGATCTAGGTTCCTTCGCAAGCAAATTGTTCTCATCGTTGTTATCGCCGGGCCGCCACTGCGACGTGATACCCCCGTCAGTCATCAGGACGATCACCTTTTCCGTTGCATCGTCGTCCCATGCTGCAGGGCGGCTTGCGAAATCATCGGGCACCAGATCATTGTTAATGTTGTTAAGATGGGCAAAGGCAGGTTGCGTTGTCGGGTCCAGCAGCGCAAGGCCCCATTTCATGGCCATGTCTGTCCCGGTGCCATCATAAAGGATGATGTCGTCGATGTAGTCTTCAACGTCCTCATAATCCTGAATTGCGTATTTGATGGCGGACTCGTCATGGGGGCACCAGCCCCAGCCGCGAACATCCTGTTCCAGCTCCCAATCGTCATAGTTATAGATCATGAAAGTGGGCAAAAGATCCTGTCCACGTGATGGCAGTCCAGCATGTGCCCAATCACTGTCAGCAATTTCCACGCAGTGAGAGGATGCAACATAATATACTTCGTTATCCTCCAGGTCATCGTCGTTGATTCGATGATTGCTGACGGCGGTCCGATGATCGGTGACGGCCGCTCCAGCACTGATCATCTCTCCAACGGTCCGAGTCTCACCATCGATTGTGAAATTTTCGTCCAGCGTAAAGGCCACATCTTCGTAATGTGCCGCTGTCGTGCTGCCCAAGTAGGCGGCCATTTCAGGCCCTGGGTTGACGTGACCACCGTAAGGAACGATATTGAGCGACACGCGGCCGCCATACTTTTCGTCCAAAACCGTTTCGGCAAATGCCTTGGCTGCGGCCTGAAGATCGCCGATGCGTCCATACCTGGTGCCAGCCTCATCTACTTTTCCCGTTGAACCGCCGGACCGCATTGATGCCGAGACGTCGATGACCAACGAAATCTCAACCTTTCCAACACCTTCCTTGGCACTTGCGGTTGCAGGAGCTGACAATTGATCAATGCCTGCAAACCGCAGATAGATCGTATCCAAGTTAACTTCAGCGGTTACGCCGACCTGCCGGGTATTGATCGTTCTCGTAATGTCAGGGCTGCCGACGATCGCCTCACCATAGCCTGCCTTTTCAAAGAAGTCGGTGACAATCAATGATGGATCTAAGTCTTCTTCAAGTTCTGCTGCGGCTAGAACCGCACGATCCGCTATGCTTTGCAACTTTACACGTTCAGTTTCGAACCGCATGAAGTCTACCGCCATTCCGCCCATCAAGAGCATCGTAATCAGCAAAAGCAACGACATTATGATAAGGCTGCCGTCCTGGTCTTTTCGGAACCGGCGCATAAACTCCCAGCTCCGGCTATACCGCAGCGGCATTACTGTGAGAGATACATCTTGGAAAATATTCAAACTCATTAGACACAGCCTCATTAGGTTCGCTAAGAGGTAGTTGCCAATTTTGGTCTTTTGATGAGTGTTTGTGGCCCTGATATGGCCATTGCTTGTCAAGGTGAGTGTCATTCACGTGACGTTCATTTTTCGTGACAACAAACGGGCGGCCAAAGGCGGCATTGTCCCCAGTCTGGGTGTTATCGACAAGAACCGTGACCCAAGTAGACACCTTTTTCGGTGATTCGCGTTTACCATAAATATGGCTTTTTTGCATAAACCGGGGTTGTTTGAGCGGAGTGCCCCTTTGCCCAAACGGACTTATCCTGGAGCCTCCGTGACGGGTATGCCAAGAGCGGTGTCGCAGTTGCGGACCGCGATGCGGATCTGGATTTCCGCGACCTGTCGGTCAAAGTGGCGCGCCAAGCGCCGCTGGCCCAGCAGTTTGACACAATGCATCCTTGTCTCGACGCGGCTTCGACGGTGGTATCCGCTCCACCGTCACCAGATTGCGCAACCGAGGTATCG
>BCQL01000044.1_pt1 | contig 15980 bp, 19 predicted proteins | sample 1008151 | NCBI WGS metagenome assembly BCQL01 (sample SAMD00035459, study PRJDB4067) | museum specimen metagenome | biome: marine biome; feature: sea shore; material: organic material | host: Otohimella japonica | place: Japan:Kanagawa | collected 1927
AATGGCAAAGTTAAACTCTCATACTGAGACGCCAGAACCATAAACACCAGTAGCACGACCAATGGGAAGATATAGACCATGGTATTACCCGCAATGATCTGTTGGTATGTCACCTCCGTCCATTCATAAGCCATACCTTCAGATAGGGTTTGCGCCAGTACCTCTTCAATAGCACTTTGAGCCTGGTCAGAGCTGTAACCAAATGCTGGGCTACCGTTAAGCTCTGCACTTGGGTATCCGTTGTAGTGCATCACTCGGTCTGGACCAATTGATGGAACGACTTCCAGCACAGCTCCTAAAGGCACCATGTCACCGCGAGCGTTTCTCACTTCATATTTCAAAATCTGTTTCGGATCGACCCTAAAATTCGCGTCCGCTTGTGCGTTCACTTGATAAGTGCGACCAAACAAATTGAAATCATTGACATATAAAGAGCCAAGGTAAACCTGTAATGCATCAAACACTTGCTCAAGCGGAATGCCTTGTAACATAGCCTGCTCGCGGTCAATGTTGATCTCCATTTGCGGAACTTGAACCCTAAAGGTCGAATACAAACCTATGAGCTCAGGGCGAGCGCGCGCTTCCACAATCACTTGGTTTAACTGATTGAATAGCTCTTCGAATCCTTTATTCGAACGGTCTTCAATCTGCAATTTAAATCCACCTGTAGAGCCCAGGCCTTGAATTGGAGGGGGTGGGAAAATCCCAACAAACGCTTCATCAATAGCAGAAAAACGCTTATTGAGCTCAGCAACAATAGCATTAGCATAGAGATCCGGCGTCGTACGCTTATCAAAAGACTCCAAACTAACAAAAACAATGCCGCTATTTGGGCTGTTAGTGAAACCATTCACTGAAAGCCCAGGGAAAGAGATTGTCTGCGCCACCCCCGGAATTTCGAGCGCCATTTGCTCCATTTCACGGATTACTGCATCGGTTCTGTCTAAGCTCGCTGCATCAGGTAATTGAGCTATTGCAACCAAGTATTGTTTATCTTGCTGCGGGATGAAGCCTCCTGGCACTGCGTTAAACAAGGTCGCTGTGCTACCGAGTAAACCAAAGTAGATCACGACAACAATCGCACTCATTCGAATGAGCTTTTTAACCAAGCTTTGGTATTGATTTGAGCTTGCATCAAACAGTCTATTGAACGGTGCAAATAAAAAACGCCCAAAGATGGTATCTAATACACGTGTCAACCAATCTGGCTTGGCGTCCTTCTCTTTAAGCAGAAGAGCAGAAAGCGCAGGCGACAGCGTCAAAGAGTTGAACGCAGAGATGATGGTCGAGATCGTAATCGTCAATGCGAACTGTTTGTAGAACTGGCCAGATAAACCAGTAATAAAGGTCGTTGGTACAAATACCGCACACAAGACCAAAGCGATCGCGATGATTGGCCCTGTAACTTCCGACATTGCCTGTTTTGTCGCATCCAATGGAGAGAGACCGTTATGAATATTCCGCTCAACATTCTCAACCACCACAATCGCATCATCGACAACAATGCCTATTGCGAGCACTAAACCAAACAGAGACAAGGTATTAATAGACACGCCTAACCACTGCATGACTGCAAATGTCCCGACCAAAGACACTGGGACTGCAATAATCGGTATGATTGATGCTCGCCATGTTTGCAGAAACAATATCACCACAATCACAACGAGAATGATCGCTTCCAACAACGTGTGAATGACTGCATCAATAGACTCTCGTACGAAGACGGTAGGGTCATACGCGATCTCATAAGAGACACCTTGTGGAAACTTCTCAGATAAATTCGCCATAACAGAACGTACATCATCAGACAACTGAATTGCATTAGAACCCGGTCGCTGGAAAATCGGCATCGCCACTGCAGGTTTGCCATTCAGCATTGCTCTCAACGCATAGGTATTCTGACCTAACTCGACCTCAGCGACATCGCGAAGACGTGTTATTCCACCGTTTTTGCCAACTTTGACTACGATATCTCGAAATTCATCAAGGTCTGCCAAACGGCCTTTTACATTTAACAGAATCTGAAATTGGTTATCGATACTCGCAGGTTGCGCACCCAACGAGCCTGCTGCAACTTGCTGGTTTTGGGCACGTACAGCATTAACCACATCCATCGCGGTTAGGTTACGAGAAGCGAGTTCATCTGGGTTAAGCCAGAGGCGCATCGAGTATTCACCGCCGCCGAATAGCCGCACGTCACCCACACCACCTAATCTTGCGACTTCATCCTTGATGTAGAGATTTGTGTAGTTAGACAGGTAACTGATTTCTCGACTCTCATCTGGCGAGTAGATATGAACCACCATCGTTAAGTCGGGTGACGCTTTCTCTGCGATAACACCTAGGCGTTGAACCGCTTGCGGTAGACGCGGAAGCGCACTATTCACACGGTTTTGTACCTGTACTTGAGCCTTATCCAGATCAGTCCCTAGAGCAAAAGTAACCGTTAGTGTCATACGACCGTCACTCGTCGCTTGAGAAAACATGTACAGCATATTCTCGGTGCCGGTGATCTCCTGCTCTAATGGTGTAGCAACCGTTTCAGCAATCACTTTCGGGTTGGCACCTGGATAATTGGCTGTCACCACTACGGTTGGAGGAACTACTTCAGGATACTCACTGACCGGCAATTGAAACAGAGAAATACCACCGGCAATAAGAATGAGTAGTGAAAGCATAGATGCGAAAATGGGTCTCTGAATAAAGAAGTGCGCAAATTTCATAATTCTCTACTCCTATTGACCTTGCATCGAAGAGACACTTTGCTCTTGCGTTTCTAGCTTCGCCAATGTCAATCGCGTACTTGAAAGATCAAGATCCACAGGACGTGGAATAATCTCAGTATTTGGCCCAACCTTTGCTGGACCATTTACCGCAATGTAATCACTGCTCTCTAGGCCACTAATAACAGCTCGATACTTACCGTAGCGCTCGCCCAGCTCTATAGGTCGGTATTCTAAGACATTTGCTTCATTCATCGTTAAAACAAAACGGTTTTCTAGGTCTGTACCTATTGCTCGCTCTGGAACCAATAAAACATCTTGCTCATCACTGGTTGTGATTTGCACACGGCCAAACGAACCTACCAACAAAGGATGTTTGTTTGAATCGAAAACGGCGCGCACAGTCAACGTACCCGTATTAATGTCAATGGCGTTATCAACGAAGTCAACTCTCCCCGTGACCGATGTATCAGATAGCCCAGACAGAGTAAGACGAGCTGGTAATTCAGACTCTACAGTCGTTCTAGAAAAGTATCGGTTCCAAGTACGTTCATCCACATTAAAGTACGCATATACCTTTCCATTAGAGACGATGTCTGTAAGCACACTCTGGTTGGGATTAACGTTGTTACCTTCAGTGATAAAAGCATGAGAAATTGTGCCACTGATGGGCGCATAGATACGTGTAAAATCCAAGTCTAGTTGAGCTAATTTCAATTGAGCCACAATCGCTGACAGCTCCGCCGCACGTTGCTTCACCGCTGTAGAACGCGTTTCAGCCTGCTCTGCAGATATAGCTTTGCGTTTAATCAACTCGTCCGCACGCTTAAGTTCACTCTTGGCTTGAGAAAGTGCGGCTAGTGCACTCGACTTCTGAGCCTTAAGCTGTTCAACACGAGCAGCAAATGGACGAGCATCTAGTGTCACTAACAGATCGCCTTTTTCCACTCGTTGTCCATCCTGAAACTCAATCGTCTCGATCATTCCCGACACTCGGGGCATTAAAGACACTTCTTTAGGCGCTTCTATGCGTGTGGTGTAAGTAAACCACTGTTGTACTGGCTCTTGCGCCACTTGTGCAATATCGAGTTCAGGAAGAACCTTCGATGGCGCTAAGGCCTTTACCTCTTCGCCACTGCACCCATTAAGCACTGCTAACAACACGCTAGCAGCAATCATTTTTTTATACATAAATAACCTCACCTATTTGCGGCGGCTATTCTAAGAAGGTGCGGTGATGCAGAAAAGCCCCCAATTCAAACATTTAGTAATGCCTAATTTGCACGATTGAAAACCCGACTTGATCGTTGAACCCGTGTTATCACGGGTTCAACGCACTTTTCAGCCTCTTTACCAGCAAGCTATTACCGTTATTGTATTTTCATCTACAAAATAACCATTACGTCTAACTAGAGGACATTTGCATACTCTTTGTACACTTTCATGGCCTAACGGAAGAGTTATCGAAGTATCTCGATATTGGTGCACAAAACACACTAGTAAAGTGCAAATAAAACCATAATTTTTGCGAATAGGTTTTGTAGAATGCGCACTTCATCACATCTAATTGCAAAAATATTACTAGGAGTTTGAGTATGGACTTAGCTACTCAACTGGAACTACTGCTCGACGTATCTGAATACGGCACCTTTGCAAAGGCGGCCGATAGGAACCACATTGACCGTTCCGCACTGTCTAAACAGATAAAAAAATTAGAAGACAGCCTAGGGCTAAGACTGCTCAACCGCTCGACCCGATCGCTATCACTCACCAATGCTGGCGAAGAGATGGTCCAACAGGCGAAGAAAATACGTGAGCTGCTGACTGAGACCAAAAAGCTTGCAGACACTTTTCACGCTGAGCCGCGGGGTCATTTAAAGATCTCGAGTTCGTCGTTCTTTGGTCGTACATACCTTAAAAAAGCCGTCAAAAGCTTCATGCACAAGTACCCCTACATTACGGTAGAAGTTTTACTCTCTGATCATAAAGTTGACGTGATCAGTGAAGGTTACGACGTTGTATTTCGCATCGGCCCAATTCGCGAGTCGAACATGATTGTGCGCAAACTTGCGACCAATAAATTAGCCATCATTGCTTCAGAAGGTTTCTTAGCAAGACACGGTAATCCGCAAACACTGGAAAAGTTGATAGAGCTACCAGCGGTGGTTTACTCAAGTGAATCTTTCATATCGGACAAGATTAGAATTGTCGATGACGAACAAGCTGGTGAAATCAAAACCTTCAATATGAATGCCAAGTACAAGGTAAACGAAACTGATCTCATCATGGACGCAGTGAAAGACGGCCTTGGCTATGCTGTTATTGGGCAATTCATGCTACAGGAAGAACTAGAAAAACAAGGACTTGTACAACTTCTACCTGAATACCAACTATCAACTCACAGCGATATATTTGCTATGTACTCACACCGTAATCAACAACCTCTCGCCAAGCTGTTTATCGACTCAATACAGAATGAAATTGGTACAACGCCGATTTGGGAAACCTACTTGTAACAAGGCTCCCGTTTTACTCTATCGTTTTACCACTTTCTGGATTCATATAATGCAATATATCAGCCCAATTTATGACGAACGACGCGGCAACCGCATTTTTGATACGTTCATTATTTTACATAGCTTCGTACTCACATTAGTCGTTGCTTACATTAGTATTCACTTTGACTCTCATACCAAAGAGAGCTCTGTACTTGAGATCAGCCAGGTTGTTATCCTTCTAGGCACTGCACTAATCAGTTACTTCAAAGCGCGAGAGAGTCATGCCTTTTCATCGATATTAAAAATTCATTCTCTGATCATGTTACTGCTCGTTTCGAGAGAACTTGACCAAGTGTTTGAGTTGTTCTTTTTTCATGGCTTTTGGAAGGTCCCCGCTAGTGTCATATCAGCAATAATCTTCTATAAACTGCTTTCCAATCAAAAAAGCATCATTGCTGGAGCAAACCGATTTTTCACTACAGATAGTTTTCTTATCTGGGTCATCGGTTTCTTTATGTTCTTTATATTTTCTCGCATTGCCGGCTACAAAGGCTTCTGGATGGATTTTTTAGGTGATGGCTACAATAGAGATATAAAAACACTAGTTGAAGAAGGACTAGAATTCTTCGGTTACTCTTTCCTTCTCTCTGGAATTATATTAATAAGAGAAAAAAGATAACCAAGTTCCTATCATTTTTGATAAAAGATCGAAAAACAATAAGATAGAATATTTTATACCAAATACTTGTGCTTATTATTTACCATAGTTAATTGATAATTACTCACTTTTAAATAATCCATGTGTATAGATAATTACTTCGACTTAAAACACAATGTAGTGGTAATTAAAATATGGACAAGAAAATCATTTCGCTGGCAATTGGTGCCGCAATCTTTGGCTCTGCAGTTAATGCAGCACAAGTTTACTCTGATTCAGAAACTGAACTGAATATTCACGGTAGAGCTCAAGGTGCTTACTATTTTTCTAGTGATAAAAATATCGACGGAGACCAAAGCTACATCCGTGTTGGCCTAGACGGAAAATCTCAAATTAATGATGATTTATATGCATTCGGTTTGTACGAGCTGCAATTTAAATCTAATAGCGGCAACGAAAACGAAGACGAATTTGACGTACGTAAAGGTTACGTAGGTGTGGGTTCTGAGCTTTGGACGGTTAGCTACGGTCGCCAATTTGGTGCAGTAACACTAGTGTCTGATTACACAGATATCTTCCCAGAGTTTGGTAACGAAGCTGCAGGTGTAAGTGCTGATCTATTTGGTACTGGCCGTTCAGATTCTGTATTCAAAGCAACGGGTTCTTACGATGCTCTTAATGTACACGTAAGCTACCAAGGCGAGAATGACCAAGTTTCAACAGATGCCTCTTCATACGGCATTGCAGCAGACTATGCACTGCCGTTTGGCATGAAAGTAGCACTAGGTTACAACGAAGGTGAAGGTGCAGCTGCTGGCGCAGATTCTGAACTTCTAACGGCAGCAGTTTCATACACCTACGAAGATCTGTACGCTGCAGTAGTGTTCAGCGATGGCGAGAACTGGGAAAAAGATGGTACGGATAACGATATTGACTACGAAGGTATTGAAGCAGTCGTTACTTACCAGGTAACTAAAGAGCTTAACGCTCTAATCGGTTATAACAACCTAGAGAAAGACGGTGTAGATACAGTTGATTACTACTCACTAGGTGGTGAATACAACCTAACTCCTAACTTCAAAACACTTGCTGAATACAAGATCACCGACGTAGACGGTGAAGATGATATTTTAGCGTTAGCACTTCGCTACTCGTTCTAATATTAATCAAGAATAAGCCCACTTATAGTGGGCTTTTTTATATCTAAAGATAGCTTGATGCAAGTATTACCACAATGTATGGTTATTTATTATCGAGACAAATCACTATATTTAAAATATTATTTACCTCGTTGACTTTCCCCACTGCCTTTGAAAGTTACTTATTAACTACGAAATATTCTAGCAGCAATTTATTGCTGCTTTTTTTACCTATCAAACACCCGCCACTTTCACTTTCACTTTCACTTTCACTAAAAACATAAACCTCTCAAAGAAAAAATCGAAAATATAAAATTATTACGTAGCTATACCTTTAGCTGCATTGTCACTAGATGATCTCTTCATTTAATAGTTTCTATAAGCTTCACAAACTGTATAAAAACACCTCCAACGTTAAAAATGTCACCACACCTGGGTCAAAAATGGAAAACCAAGCCTTTATTCGTGCATTTTTAACATCAGTGAAAAGAAGAATGTGATATTTATCACACTTCAATTCTGCATAATAATAGCGTTGTACCGAGGCAAAGCGCCTCAAGAAAATAAAATTATTTGAGGATTACATTATGAAACGCATTATTACTCTTGCAGCAACTATTGCATTTACTTCAGCTTCTTTCGCTTCATCTTCTTGGGTTCAAATTGATCGTGAAGCCGATCTAAATGTGGGTGTTTTTGCCACTCAGAAACAGGCACAAAACGCTGCTGAAGAGTTTGCTTCTTCACTAAATACAATGAGCAATCAAGAGCTAAAAGCAACGTTACCAACGAATCAACATCACTTTGTACGTAACGTACACCTAGGTGAATCAAATGTATCAGTTGAACAAATAGAAAGTGGTAAATATCAAGCAAACCTACAGCAAGACTACGCATTCACTGCGTTTGACCGTGACTAATCTAGAAACCCAAACGCATAGATGAAGCAACAGACGCCGTGGATAACGCCGTAAGCAAAGCGAAGTCATTATATAAAGCGGGCCTAGTCGATTATTTGCCTTTGTTCGACGCACAAAGCAACAAAAGTGATACGAGAGCGCCAAGTGGCCGAAAAGCTTCAAATAATCAACACCACGATTGCGGTATATAAAGCGTTAGGTGGAGATTGGCAAGTTGCTAGTGAAATACAAAGTGTCGAATTAGTTTCTGCAAACTAGAGAAGCTATACGCGACTCTTCAAACCAATGCTCTCAATAAAAAATACCGCTGACTCGATCAGCGGTATTTTTGTCATTATATAAAACTCAACTGTCTGGATGTCGCTTAGCCCATTCTTTCAAGGCATCACCCATTGTCAACCCAGTCGCACTTTTCATCCAAAGCATAAAATCACGGTTGAATTTAAACTGCTCACCAAATTGGGATTTGAAATATCGGCGAACATTCTGAGTCGTTTTGTAGCTATCTGTAATAACGGTACTGTCGTCAATTTTATTCTTATGCCAATCAACCTTTTCCATGGCTTTAACCTCTTCTATTCGCTCAATACATGAATCACGCGTTTCGAGGACCAAACATGATAATCGCCATACCAAGTAGAGCGATTGAGCCACCTACCATATCCCACGTTGTCGGTTTTTCGCCATCAACAAGCCACAGCCATATCAATGCAACCGAGATATACACACCGCCATATGCCGCATAAACCCGACCTGTCGCTGTCGGATGTAGAGTGAGTAACCAAGCAAACGCAGCAAGACTAATTGCAGCCGGAATTAAAATCAGAATACTCTTATCTTGCCTAAGCCAAAGGTAAGGTAAATAACAGCCGACGATTTCCGCTATCGCAGTTAATACAAAAAGACCTACTGTTTTAAATTCAATCACAAAATACCTTATCGGCTAACCAATCAAGCTAGCAGAAATATAGAGCCACCTTAGGATCGAGACTCAAAATAAAAACTAGATATTGAAAGCTAGAGAACAGTTACGCCTTCAACTTCAATCACTGAGTTAACATTAGCGCGTTCGATTACCTTGAGTAAGGTTGTTTGAATGAGCTCATTATCTCTAATTTCAGTTTCACAAGAAAAACGCTCTTCTTGAACACTGTCTCCCTCGCCCATTACAAATTGGACGGCTACTTGAGTTGCAACCTCTTTTGTTGGGCCAAAGTACGCTAACGTAATTTTAGGGTAGCCGTTGTCGCCTTTCTTAACCTGTTTAGCAATCCGTTTCTTCGCTTTATCTAAATTCATACCACTTCCTTTTTAAGCTGAAACTCAAGATGACACTAACGTCTTGTTATGTCGATGCTTCACTATAAAGTATTACCACAATCGCCACATGATTTTATGGCCGAGAATCCGCTTTTTCTTGTGTTAGTTTTTCCACATGAACTACAAAATTTTACAGAGTGGACATTGTAAATGGAAACTAAAGTGACCAATGGAACCCAGACCAACAATTTTGCTCCTCCACCGCCCGATAAATAAATATATCCAATTAAGAAAATACCAAAAGTAACATTCTGGAAAGTCCACAACGCTTGTTTGAACTTAGCGTTTTTGATGACAAAAAATGTAAAAAATCCAATAACGCTACTGATAAGCCCATAAGCAATAAACCCTATAAAGATTTCTTGTTGACTCATAAACTGTCCTTGTTCATATACCACTTTACGGTCCGAGCAACGCCACTAACCTAAACCATAAGACGTTAAACACTAACCTAGCATTAAACGAGAAGTGCCAAGCCTTGTAAATCAGTTGCAAGCGTACTTTTCAAATTCGAATCACATTCAGTTAAGCACATGACAGCGCGTGAGAATTACGCGCCAAGAAGCGGTAGATGTTTACGTTGCTGATAAGTTAAGGCGAGCTCTAAGCACTGCTTAATAGGCGCCTTTGGAAGTGGTTCAGTTAGGTTCAAGATGATTGACCGATTACCTTGAAATGCCAACGTACCATCGTGTAACTCTCTGAATGTGTCGACTAGCTTTGTTTGACAGTTAAAAAACAAGAAATAGTTGTTTGGCGATTTCAATTTCCAGTCGATTCGAATTGGGCTGCCTGTCTTAACGCTGTAACTCGGCTCACCCCATTTCAGAGACTCTTCGACGTCACCTAAACCCAAATCAGAGGAAAGCTCAAAGATTAATGAACGTAACTCTTCAAGCCGGCCCCGAACATCATCAGGATACTCGTCGAAATGTGTTTTGATTGCTTTGTCCATTGAACCTCCGATTCACTTGTTGCGATATAAAGGCGTTGCTAACTCAAACGATGCTTGGCTATATAGCTTGCTAAGTTTCCTGTTGAACCCAAACCATATTTTCAAGAAGCAGCGCTCCTATATATTCGAAGAAATACTCTAGATCAGACCGACTTGCTTCCACTATTCTCACGCAGTCTCCTTTTTGCGCATGATTATTTCTTTTAGAACGGTACCAATACTGCTAACTACAAACGTAAAAGCAGACACCACAATTGGCCCATAAAAATCAAACGCACCGTCTGTCATAAAAAAGTACTGATAGATCGCAAAACCAGATCCAATACTTACAGCTAACTGCATATTTCTGAATATTCGTTGTTTCATGTTGATTCCCTTGGTTTCTTTGTCGTGACCATCGTTCAACTGTTGTACTTAGACCTGGTGCGTCAATGACTCTATGCTTATTCAAGAGACAGTTCTACTTAAGTATTTGTTACGCTTGCAGCTCCATCAAGTACTCATCATCCGCTTTTTTCACAATCACAAAACCCATCTGCAAATACAACTGTTGAGCTGGATTGGTTTTAATGACACTTAAACCTATTTTAGAGCTCGTTATTGCAGCTTTCTCGATCAATCCATTAATCAACGTCCTACCAATCTTTAAACCTTGGTATTCGGGATCAATTTGAATTTGCACCAAATGCCAGTAGTTAAGATCTTTATTGTAGGTAGCCTTGAATAATCCAATGGGTTCATTGTCCAACTCAACGATTTTCGCATGCGCAAATTCATAGCGTATTCGCTTTTCATGCTCTTCGTTAGTTGTTGATATACCAACATCTTCCAAATATTGGTTCATCGTTTTATCGCGCAGTGAAAGTAAAAAAGGAATATCTTTTTCACTTGCCTGTCTGAGGGAAATATCCATTCCTACTCCGTAAGCCTAATACCTGCATAACACGTTCTCTGCTATGCGATTAAGTCCAAACTTACCACTCAACGCGGTAAACCAAAAGTAGCCTAGAGTGGCGAAGGTCGCAAATTGGGTGGGTGTGCTATCTCGAGAATGTTAAGTGACTATTTTCTTTGACATATTGTAGCCAGAAATAGCAAAGCCAATTTCTTGATACAGCTTTAACGCTCTCTGATTTTGGTAAGCGACTCTCAGCTTTATCTGTTCAATACCAACCGATTTCAATTGCGATTCAAGAACAGAGATTGCCAATTTTCCGTAACCATTATTACGGAAGTTTGGAAAAATAAAGAAGTCATAAATAAACGTGGATTTGTCAGCTGCATTAATTGAATGCCACAAATAACCAACCAATTCTGAACCCGATTCAACGCACAACAACGCATGATCGTTAGTTTCTAAACCATTTGGAAAACTACGAAGAAGATCCTGATTAGCCAATTCAATCGCCCTATCCAATGAATGACCATAGTTTTCAACAATTTCACGACTGTAATCATCAATAAAATAATCACAATAAGCTGGATATTCACTTGAGGTCATTGGTCTGAGCTTAATCATGTCTAATCCTTTAAAACGATGAACTTAGAAAACGATATAACGCCTTGTTTTGAAATTCAATGTGAGTTCTGAACAAATTTGGAATTTAAAATACCACGTGTTGGCTGTCTGCTTGGATTGATCAAATGGCTTGTTAGCATCGCGTTTTAGCATAAATCATCGTGCTATCGATCTCACCTGACGGCAGTCGCCTAGAGTTAATTAGTGTTGCTTCAGCCTCATAACCACAACGCTTTGCAACAGCCTGACTCTTAAGGTTTGACGCTGCCATTCTAATTTCTAATCGTAGTGCTAATAAGTCATGAAAAGCGTATTGTTCAACCAAACCAACAGCTTCAGTTATGTAGCCAAAACCAGTTTTTGAAGTTTGTAACCAATAGCCAATTTCAAAATATGGTACGGATTTATCTCTGGCAATAAAACCTACAACGCCGATAAACAACCCTGTTTTCTTTTCAATGATATTAAACCAAAATTCACCAGTACAGCTGGCAAAATTCACCATTGCTTCTTTAGTGTTATCTTCTAAAGTTTGTTTAGATAATAAGCCTGAAACCCAAGGCAAAAACTGGGAGAGATCTTGCTTACATTCCTCAATGACTTCATACATAGCATCGATATAATTTAAGGAAGGAGGTTCCAATTTTAATCTTTCACTTTCCATCTAAACTCCGATGTTAACAAGTGCTTATAAACCGTTTGTCAGTACTAAAATTCATCACATGTATCACGCTCTTCATATTCAGGGAAATCAATTTCAATGGAACCGTTATCATTGAGGACAAACAGTACCCTTCCATGCTCGATACCAGCGTCATTCATGTCAGAGCAACCACGATAGACTTCCCAATCGTATGAATAGTCGAGTTGATATTGATTGGAACTCACGTAAGAAATCTTTACAACTTCAATACCATTAACATTGTGAGCCATATGATCTATGTGAGACAGATCTGGAACTAGTTTCTGTTCAAAGTTACTTTTGTTTTTGGATAAAAACCTAGCCAACTCTTCACACAAATGAGTGCCATTAACTAAGGGTTGATATGAACTAGAAAAAAACATTTTCAATACTCCTAAACCTACCATTGTAAACACAAAACCCAACGTATCGTAAAATACCAAGCATTGACGTTCTGCTTTACTACTTGTTATGTGAATTCTCGGTTGAAACGCCGAACTTTAGTACGTATGTTTTTCATAGGTGATGACGTATTAAACTGAATCATGCGCCCCAAAGTCCATTGTTCATACCACGCAACACCATACAAATCATGGTCACTTAAGCTTGAAATGAGTAAAAGTATCTCGTTAACCGTCGACTCAAGTTCAATGAGTAAATCATCGTATTTCCAATCACGATACTCCTCGTGGAAGCTTTCGGCGAGTGGGCCTAATTGGTTCCATTTGTAACCAGTTTCCGGGAAATCTACCTGTTGATGCTGAGATCTTTGGTGATGCCATTTAAGAACGAGCTTACCCCAACCAATCAAGTAAGCCACCGTATCACTAACGCTAATGGTTGTACCTTTGACGTTCCCCTCTACTCCAAATGTACGAACTTTCCTTTCTGGAGTTGAACGATAATCAGCCATGAGTTTCGGAAATATCGAGTTTATAGCTAGCTCCAATTCATCCTTATTTCTTGGTACAGAAGACATTTTAACCTCCATTAACATAACGAATGACATGGATTCGCCCTACAGGGGGGGATCTGCCACACTTATGTGGTGCTTAATTGTGCCGTAATCCCTAAAGCTGATTTAAACCTTAAATGCCAAGCGTTGAGAATCTACTTAAATGATTTGTTATAAATTTGAGTATGGATTCATCCATGCCTTAGGAAATTTAGAGAACAACGTATAACTAATTGCTTCACGTAAACTAAACTTGCCTAAAAGGCACATTACTAAAGAAAAAACACTCGCGACACATACAACACCGGCATACACCGACAATACTAGCACTAAGATCTGTGAACCTAGAAATTGATAAACACCATACTCTGAACCATCTAATTGGCTTAACGGTAAATTAAGATCAACGCCAAACCAACCTGTTAACAGTATGCTTGATTTAATACAGAAGAAGATGCCCAAAATTACACCAAAAAAGCCAACATAAGACGTGATTTTTTGATATTTCATCGGTAATCGATACTGTGCTTTAACCGCTTTAATAACCATTACACCGCCTCATTTATAGCGCTAAGCTAGGCGAAAAAATACGGTTGGCTAAAATGTGCGAGCACAAGCGAGAGCTAACAGTAATCTTTCCGTTTTTGAGTGACTTGTTAGATTTTTGAACAGTCAGCCGTTTTTACATTAGCTTCCGTGATGTATTTACTATCTTTATCGTAGTAATGGTAAGAAATATCGATAGCATTATCTACAAAATATTCCATCCCTGGCGAAGTACAAACAAAACCGGTTACTTGCTTAGTAATTATTTCTTGGACTTTTTCAGTATCGAAATCATCCACGCTGTAATTTATCAAGGTGTATTTATACACCAACTTATTTTCAACTGCATACGAACTATCAATTCGGGTCTCACTATCAACCATTTGTGGTGCAATTTTGTTAATTGCGTTAACTGAAGCTTTTAATACATCAGCTATTGTCGTTTCTTCATTCTGAACCGGTGTAGACTGGCAACCAGCGACCATTATTAAAGCAATAGTTGATAACAATAATTTTTTCATATAATTCTCGATAAAAAATATAACGAATGATATAGACTCCTTCTACCTGACACTCTGTGTGGCATACTTATTTAGTACACGCTTAAGAACTAGAAGTTACTATACCCACCATTCAAACTATTGACGTGACCTCGACAAGAATGCGTTTAGTATTCACATCGTTGATGCATATGGCAAGTGCATCCTACGCAAAACTGTTAAAAAAACAAAATCTTAGACACATTCGCTAAGTTACCGCTCTGCCTCATTTGCATCGAGACTTGCTCTGGTGCACACCTTTGAGCGAGAGAACTGCTTCAAGATCTATCGAACAAGATTTAATACCTTAACCTAGAAATACTGCACTATGATCGCAGAGTCTCTGGTTTAGTCCCTGAGATGGCTTCAGCCAAAGCCCTGATGGATATGGATATTCCAGGAGTCGATGAACACAGTGCCAGTGTCGAGACCGTAAATGACGCCAAACAATTTGGCTCTAGCCGCCAATTTGCCGCTTGGATAGAGTTGGTTCCAAGACAATACTCAACAGGTGGTCATGTCCATCTTGGTCGCATTAGCAAAAGAGGCGAAAAACACATTCGCACTCTACTTATTCATGGCGTAAGAACTGTTATTGCACGATGTAAAGAGAAAACCGATCGCAACAGTATTTGGTTAAATCAACTCGTTGAACGACGAGGCTATAAACGAGCAGCTGTCGCCCTAGCAGCAAAGAATGCTCGTATAATATGGGCATGATTAACAACAGGAAAAGAGTACAAGAATAACTATGTAAACGGTTAACACTCACCGAGTCAAAGCAATATCAAATGATGACAATACGACCAGACGGGGTCGCCTAGACCGAGAAACCTAAACCTGTTTAATTGGGAAATAATAAATACTGTTTGACGAATGAGGCAGGCATCAACGAATATCATCAAAGTGACCGAACGGTTCCGATTAAACACCGAATGTAGAGCTGCTGTCCGATCCACGGTTGTCAGCGGGCGCTATTGTTGACAAAAGAGGGAGTCCATCGAGCCCAATTAAGTAGCTGACAACGCTACCAATACACTCAAACTTACCACCTGAATCACTGAAGCTAAACCGAGTTAAAAATGCCAAGCGTTGACAGTCTGCTTAAATGCTTATTAGGTTTATTGGCAAAGGAGTCGTATGTTTCCTGTTTTTTTGTCATATTCGTGGTTAGGAATAAGCAATGGCAGTTTTGACAACTCCAAACCTTTTGATTTAGCTCCCCATTTAACGGGTCTACCTGTCGTGTCGTAGTACACTTGATTTTCGTAATCGATAAGGCCAGATTGCCACTTATCGCCTAGATAACTCAGGTCTTCTGATTCATCGTACCATTCTGGATTAATCAGAGTTATTATCGCACCGTTAATAGGGCTGCGGTCCCAAAAGACAAAATACTCTGGAACAACTGAACGCTCTGCTACGGAAAAATAGTTAAGTGGGTAATGGCTGCTTCAGAATGGCGTCTACAATATCGAAGAGAATTAAGATGTAAAAAAGCCCTAGCATTTCTGCTAGGGCTTTCT
>BCQL01000045.1_pt1 | contig 15901 bp, 15 predicted proteins | sample 1008151 | NCBI WGS metagenome assembly BCQL01 (sample SAMD00035459, study PRJDB4067) | museum specimen metagenome | biome: marine biome; feature: sea shore; material: organic material | host: Otohimella japonica | place: Japan:Kanagawa | collected 1927
TTGCATTTGTAGACCAGCCGCGCCTGCAGATGGTCTTGCATGTTTTTGCCCACACCATGCAGGTCCTGCACGACGTCGATCCCATTGTCAGCCAGTTGCGCAGCCTCGCCGATCCCTGACAGCATCAGCAGTTGCGGTGAATTGATTGCCCCGCCGGAGAGCACGATTTCCTTGCGGGCCGTCACCGTTTGGCGACGCCCGCTGCGGTCAGTGTAGGTGACACCAGTCGCGCATTTGCCCTTGATAATCACCTTTTCCACCTGCGCGTGGGTGATGATGTGCAGGTTCTTGCGTGATTTGACGGGGTTAAGATAGGCCACAGCCGCGCTGCAGCGCCGCCCGTTGCGCGCGGTCAATTGGAAAAACCCAACGCCTTCCTGTTCGACGCCGTTATAATCAGGGTTGAACTTGTACCCGGCAGCTTGCGCCGCCGCGACCCAGGCATCTGTGATCGGACGCTGGATGCGCATGTTTGATACAGACAGCGGGCCCTGGTCGCCGTGGTAGCCATCAGCGCCGCGTTCGTTCTTTTCAGCGCGTTTGAACAGTGGCAGCACATCATCCCAGCCCCAGCCCGTATTGCCCATCTGGCGCCAGCGGTCATAGTCCTGTGGCTGGCCACGAACATAAAGAAGCCCGTTGAGCGAGGACGATCCTCCCAACACTTTGCCGCGCGGCCATTCGATGGATCGCCCGTTCAGACCAGGGTCAGGTTCGGTTTTATAGCACCAATCCACGTTTGGGTTGTGAATTGTCCTGAAATATCCCACCGGAATATGGATCCATGGGTTCAAATCGCGACCACCGGCCTCTAGCAGAACCACCTTATGTGCAGGGTTAGCGCTGAGCCGATTGGCAAGGACACACCCGGCAGAACCGGCACCTACAACAATAAAATCTGCTTCCACTGCTTATTTCTCCATCAATAGTGAGAAAAGTCTATGCAGATCAAAAAGATTATACTAGGTTTTTTGAAACAAAAAGTCTCAATAATCGATAATGTGGGAGGAAAACATGAAGATTGGAGATAAACTCAGCGGCATTTCGCGGCGAGATCTGTTCAAGTTGGCAGGGCAATATGGGATGAGCTCGACGCTGCTGGCGGCGGGTACATTCGGGAGTGCGATGAGCATCGGCAGTTTAGCCTCGGCGGCAGAATCGACATACGAGCGCCGTTTTTCCAAAGAAGCAAAGCATACACTGAAGTTCGGTGCGGCTGGTTTCAACGCCCGCAATCTGCTGATTGAGCGTGCTGGCGCTTTGGAATTTGCACGTGACCTTGAGGCGCGGACAGACGGTGAGATTCGTATCGAATTCATCGGTGACAACCAGATCTGTGGTCAGACCTCCTGCGTTGAGAAGACTCAGCAGGGAATCGTTGATATCTACGCGGCTTCCACCCAGAATTCTGCCGGTGGCGCGCCTTATCTGAACGTTCTCGACTATGCCTATATGTTCCGGAACCGGGCAGACCAATACCACTTCCTCTATTCACCGGCCTCCATGGCGTTGCTGCGTGAACCCTACGAGAAGCGCCACGGCCTGAAGTTCCTGTTCAGCCATGCTGAATTGCGCGGCATCCAGTTGGGTCTGAACTTTGAAGACAAGCCAACCGTCACATCAATCGACGAACTGGCCGGCACCAAGAACCGTGTGACGGGGACCCAGCTGGGTCGCATCGCGATGAACGCGCTCAACCTGAACCCGGTTCCTGTGGCTTGGGAAGAAACGCTCGATGGGCTCAAGCAGGGCCTAATCGATGGTGCGGAAACATGGGCGTCGGCCGTGGCCTATGCCAACATGGCGCCTGTTGTGTCGCAGTCGGTTCACTTGAACTTCTTCTGCGGGACAGAGCACACAGCGATGTCTGCGTCGGTCTTTGATGGTCTTGATGGCTATCTGCAGGATGCCGTGATGGAATCATCCTACTGGGCGCAGACCCATGTTCAGGCCGCCAACGAGGTTGCACTGATCAACACGGTTGGCCAGTCCGATCCGCAACTGCCAAACACAATCTTTGCACAAAACAACGTTCGCAATGCGTTCTTGTCTGAAGCAGAGATCCGGAAAGCCGAAGAGATGTGCTCGCCCGAGTTCCAGCCTGCATTGTGGGAAGAATGGCGCGAGCGGCTGAACGGCTGGTCGGGTGGTTTGGACACCTATCAGGAGATCTACGACGAAGTGCGCACAATTCCTGGCGATACGCTGCCTGAGAATGTTGAGCCACGTCGCTGGTGGAACGGCTGATATCGTTCAGCAAATGATGTGATTGGGTCGGTCGAATGGGGGATTGGCCGACCCTTTTCACATACAAAAGACCGCTCCATAGTAGCGGCGTTATGACATATGAGGGGGGGGAGAGACCTAGATGTCGATACTCGCTGAAGTGGTGGCGATTATTCCTGCTATTTTCTCGGGCAGTACGTGGGACATGCGGCAAGCATTCGATGCCGATGGTATGTGGCTGTTCTGTTTTGTTCTGACGTTTGTGGGGGGCCTCCTGGCCCATCTGTTTTATAAATTCATACCATTCATGGAGCGTCATCTGGAACGCACCATTGCGGTGGTGATGTATCTGATCATTGCCGGAATCATCTGTTGGGGTGTGATTGACCGCTTTGTCTTTTCCCACCAATGGTCGGGGTCAACGACCGTGCCGCCGTTCCTCTTTATGGTGATGGCCTGGTTTGCCTGTTCGTATAACGTCAAGCTGCGGACGCACCTGAGCTTTAGCGAATTCCGCTCTAAGATGGCGCCAGCCGGACAGATGGCGACACTGACCATGGATGCGATGCTTTGGTTTGGCTTTTGCTGGATTGCGATCACGACATCATTGCGATTCACCGTTCTGTCGGCCGACAACTTTCAGCTGGTTGATGGGGTCGATGATGTCATGAAATGGTGGTTCTACATCACCGTGCCCATCGCCTTTACCTTGATGTCCGGGCGTGTCATCGGCAATTGGCTGGAAGACTGGAACAATTATCGGTCCGGCAGGCCGATCATCAAGCAAGCTGTTATCGGGGGGGACGTCTGATGACTGACGGGACGTGGATTACACTTATCTCACTGGGCGTGACGATCTTCTTCATGCTCGGGACGCCTGTTTTGCTGATCATTTTTTACTGGGTTATCGGTTGCAGCTTTGTCATCGACTTACCGCTGGCGAACACCGGGAACGAGTTGATCAACGTGTTCAGCAAAGGGTTCGCCCTGCTTGCGATGCCACTCTTTATCCTGACGGGTGACCTGATCAACCAATCGGGGATTGCGCGACGATTGTCAGACTTTGCCTATTCCTGTCTGGGGTGGCTGCGTGGCGGTTTGGCAATGGCCTCTATCGCGGCATGTGGTCTCTTTGCCGCGATCTCGGGGTCCAACTCGGCCACCACGGCGACCATTGGTTCGATGCTGCATCCCGAGATGGTGAAGGGCAATTATGATGAGCGGTTTTCGGCGGCAACAGCTGCGGCGGGTGGTACGGTAGGCATTATCATTCCCCCTTCGATCATCTTCATCGTTTATGGTTTCTTGCTGAACCTTCCGATCTCTGACCTGTTTGTGGCGGGTATCATTCCCGGTTCTCTGATGGTTCTGGGGATGATGGCGGCGGCCTTCATTGTCTGCACCGTCAACGGCTGGGGCGTTCTGATTGGTCTGTCGATTTCGCGGATGATCAAGACGGCGATTGGTGCCTGGTTGGGGTTCTTTGCCATCGGTCTGGTGCTCTGGGGCATTTATACGGGGCGGTTCTCTCCTACTGAGGCGGCAGGTGTGACCGTGGGATTTTGCGTGTTCATTGGTTTGCTGTGCTTTCCTCTCAACAAAATCATGGGAAGTGAGTCCGACGTCCCTGTCGAAGAAAGGGGCTACGCTTCAATGTTCGTGGTGAAGGGTTTTACGCTGCCGCAGGTGCCTGGAATCGTGTCACGTTCGGCCCAGATCACAGGCATTCTCGTACCGTTGATCGCGGTGTCAGTCGCCATGCAGCAGGTGATGTCATCACTCGGCGCAAAGGATACAATCGGTGACTTCGTGACTGGCATGGGCGGATACTATGCCGTTTTGTTCACATCGATGGCGATTGTGTTCGTCACCGGGATGATCCTTGAGTCCCTGCCGGTGACAATCATTCTTGCACCCATTCTTGCACCCATCGCGGCGTCGGTCGGTATTGATCCGATCCACTTCTCGGTTGTGTTTCTGGTGGGGGCGTCCATCGGCTTTATCACCCCACCTTATGGGCTGAACCTCTATGTGGCTTCCGGTGTGACGGGCGTTCCCTATTTCCGGTTATTGCGCTACATCCTGCCATACTTGGGCGCATTGATTGCAGTGTGGTTCTTTGTGGCACTTGTGCCAGAGACAGCGTTGGCGATCCTGCCGGGCAGATAAGGCAAAGATGAAAGACGACGAACAGGAGAGATCCGGCCAAATCCCAACCAACCTTCGGCTGCTGATGCTGCTGGAGGAGGTGGCCAAGGTCGGTGTTCCGGTCACCCCTTCGACAGTGAATGAGGCACTGGGCCTGCCCAAGCCCACCATTCACCGCTTGTTTGCCACAGCAGAGGCGGAAGGATTCTTGCAGCGTGACATTGACGGACGGTCTTATAGCCCAGGGCGACGGATGCGACTGTTGGCAACGAATACACTGTCTTCGGAGCGGGTCCGCACGGTACGACTGGCCGTGTTGAAATCGCTTGCGGTCAAGGTGGGTGAGACCTGCAATCTGGCGATTCCGGAACGCGACGGGATGTTCTATCTTGACCGGGTCGAAACGCACTGGCCGCTGCGCATCCAGCTGCCTGTCGGCACGCAAGTACCGTTTCATTGCACCGCCAGTGGCAAGATGTACCTGTCCACCTTGCGCCCCGATTATTTGGAGCGGTTCTTGAAGAACTATGCGCTGGAACGACAGACCGATCAGACGATCACTGATCCGCGTAAACTGCAAATCGAGTTGGAGAAAACGCGCGAGCGGGGTTATTCGACTGATAACGAGGAATTCATGGCAGGCATGACCGCTATCGCAGTCCCGATCCTTGATGATCGGGGGCGTTTGGTCTCTACTCTGTCAATTCACGCACCAGAACAGCGACGGCATTTGCCACAGCTGATCACTTATCTGGGCGAGCTGCAGGATGCCGCGGCTGAGCTGGCGAAGATCGTGGGGCGCTAGATCACGGTCGCATGCGATGCGGTCATGATGCCGATGCCCCCCACGGCAATCAGGCTGAGCGCCCAAACGACATCCAGATTGAACCAGGTACGCGACAGGAACTTCAGCCCCAGCCAGAAATACATGCCTGCCGCCAGCAACCCGCCTGCGAGCGTCATGGTGGCAGTGTGCACAGCGGCGACAAAGAACGCCATGCCAATATTGCTGGCCATCAGGTCTTCTGCGGCACGGTGCCCAGCGTCGAGGCCTTCCGGTGCACAGATGCCAAGGAAGATCGGCACCAGCATCAGCCCCGCACCATGGGCCATCGCTGCGAGGAATGACCAGAGCGCAAGCTTTGACGGAGGGACCCGTGCCAGAAAGCGAGGATGTTTGCGGTTGATCAAAAGGTAAACACCAAGCGCGATCACCAACAATCCCGCGCCCATCCGGATCTGGCCTTCCCAATAGACCAGTGTCACCATCAGTGAAAAAGGGAGCAGGATCGCGCACATCGCGAGGAAATGCCCCCCCGCCAGCGCAATAAGCGCGCCGGGCAGGGCGGATGTCTTGCGCTCCATCAGCGCCGCCGAGACGGCCAGTGGCCACCCCATTCCGGGGTTCAGCCCGTGATAGAGACCAGAGACGATGACGGCCCACCAAAGGGCTGCCTGCGTTGTCAGTTCGAACAAGGCCCTAGACTGACGGGTAGCAGAAACTATCCGTTGAACAGTCCCCGCCTTCCAGCCTGATCTGGTGGCTGCGATAGCCATCCGGGAAGTCGACCCAGAAGTCCTTGTTCAGTGTCAGCCCGCCATCGACACCGACATCGGCGCAAACCATCGCGGCCCCACGCTCGCCGGGGTAGAACTGATCATCCCAGGTGGAATAGAGTGAATTGGTCCAATAGACGCGTTTGCCATCGCGGCTGATTTCCACCATCTGCGGGCCATAGCCGAAATCCTTGCCATTGGGGTGCTTGGTCTTTTTGACGATGCCGCCAAGATCAACCTTGCCAGCGAGGACAGGATTCATTGGGTCGCTGACATCATACTGATGCATCTCGCCAAGTCCCCAACAGGCGACATACAGGAACCGGTCATCAAGGCTAAGGTCGATATCGGTAACCAGCGGCGGACAGGCACCAAAGCCTTTCAGCAATTCTGGTAGATCGTCGGCATCTGCTGGCACAGGATCAATCGTGATCGTCTTCTTGGCCTCGAACGTGCCGTCCTCCTTGCGCCACCAGGTGAAGATTGCGCCTTGCAGGTTGCTGGTATCCACCACGACACCGCAGAATCCATATTCCTTCGCCGGGTCATGGGCGGGGCGGATTTCCAGCGCCATTTGGTGATTGGCGCCCAGATCAACGCTCTGGATGTTCTTGCGAGCGCGCAGGTCCCAGAAATGGATCGTGTGGCCGTATTTGTTGGACAGCAGATCCTCTGGCACGATGCCATTTTCAAACTGCGGTGGCAGGCCCCATTCTGAACTGATCATGTAGTCGCGCGGCAAGTTCCACCAGAAGTCATAATGTTTGTCCTGAATGCCGCGGTCCATCTCGTAGCGGCCGAGGATATCGAAGGTTTCGCAATCCATGATGAAGATGCCCGGTGGGCCGTCGGTGCCGTCGGTGCCTCCGCCGCCAAGGGTCGAGACATAGATACCTTCGGGGCCACAATGGATCGTGTGCGGGCGGGAATAGCCGGTTTTTTCGAAAAGCTCTTCGGGCTCAATGATCTTGTGGATCTTCGCCTTGAGCGGCTCTTTTACATCGATGATGTAAATGCGGCTGGAGCGGATACCGGGAATGATCAGATAGCGGCGTTCCAGAAACGCGTGGCCGATCAGGGGCGACAGGGCCGAAGAACAGGCGTTCCAGCCGAAGTGATGAAACTCATCTCCAAGATTGGGCATGAAAAGGCTATGCACAATCTGGCCGTAAGTGTCGGATGTCGAATCAACATCAACGACGGCAAGGCCATCCGGTTTGCTGCCGTCCGGGCTGAGCATCAAGGTAAAAGCAACAGTTTCCGCAGGCGCCTCCATCGCGATTTTCGCCGTCGGATAGAACGTTGGATCAGGTCTCAGGTTCATTATCTTCCTCCCAGTTAGATAAATCTGCCTATTCCGGCTTATTGGGCCAAAAGGCCGGAGGCCCTAAAAAAACAAGGGCCATCAATTGTCTGACAATTTCCTTGAGTATGCGATCAGTGGTGCCGCGTGTGTCAAGAAAAAAGAAATGCAGGCCATCCTAGACAGTGGCCGACATCAAAACCGTCTGCGGTCGCGTTGATTAACTTGTGGCATGCTGTCATGATGCGACCACTCAACGGAGGCTTCAAATGAACCTTGCCGTTCCCAAGATACGATCCTGCGATGACTGTCCGATCCGTTACAACGCGGTCTGTTCCAGATGCGAACCTGACAGATAGCCGACGCTTTCCGGCCTCAAGAAACTCTTTCGACCAACTGTAATACAAGCTCTCCGCGATGCCTTCCCGACGGCACAGCGCTGAAATGCTTTCGTCACCACGCATGCCAGCTAAAACAATGCGGATCTTCTCTTCAGCCGAATACGTTTGACGGGTCTTGCGGCGGATGTTCTTTACTAATTTTTCTGCAGACGCTTTGCTGCTTCCGGATTTCTTATTCATCTTCACTCCATGAAGGTTACGATGAACCAGAAATCCTCCGTTACGAAAACCTCAAATCTGTCCAACAAGCGCTGACGTCAGACAGGCAAAATACCGATCTGTCTCAAAGGCCGTGACGGGTTACAATCATTCTGTACGTCGATAACAATCAAAGCGTTGGTCATTCTTTCTCCTTACTTGGCAGCACCGCATGTTCGGTGGAAAACAATGTTGACAAGCGTACTCTTCCATCAATATCATTTGTATGCGAACAATATTTGGGGGCAAATCTCTATTGGCCTATCACAATCCGAACAATCTTGATGCAGCTTTGGAGTTAGCAGCGCAGGAGGATGGCAAAATTGTTGCTGGTGGTACCGATGTATACCCATCTTCCAAACCGGGTGTCGGACCCCCCTTTTATCTTGATGTGACACGGATACCGACGATGGTCGGTATTGATCAAACAGCGGGTTCTTATCGTATCGGAGCGGCCACAACCTGGACAGAGATTGCAAAGGCCCATCTGCCACTGGCGTTTGATGCCTTAAAGCAAGCGGCCCTTGAAGTTGGTAGCATCCAAATTCAGAACGCAGGGACAATTGCCGGGAACCTTTGCAACGCTTCGCCAGCAGCTGATGGGGTACCCCCGTTGTTGGCTTTGGACGCACAGGTCGAACTAAGCAGTGCCGCACGCGGCGCTCGTGTCCTGCCGCTTAGAGATTTCATTCTAGGGGTCCGAAAAACGGCCCTTGCTGATGATGAATTGATGACCGCCGTCATCATCCCCCCCCTCCCCAAAGGCGCGACTTCCGCGTTTGAGAAACTGGGAAGCCGTCGCTACCTTGTCATCTCCATTTCAATGGTAGCGACAGTGTTAGTATGTGACGATGAGGGTCGGATCACAGACGCGCGGATCGCTGTAGGCTCTTGTTCCCCTGTTGCATTGCGTCTCTCCAAGCTTGAACAAGATCTAATCGGCATGCGTCCCGACGATGTTACAGTCACAGAACAACACCTATCGTCCCTTTCGCCCTTAACTGACGTGCGCGGCAGCGGAGCATATAGATTGGATGTTGTTGCAACCCAATGTGCCCGGGCAATTCGGAGAGCGACAGCATGAACAAAATTTTCCCGGTCACAAGTTTCAATCTTGATGGCAATGATGTGTCAGTGAACGCCGCACCGGGCGCGCGTCTTTCACAGGCGTTACGTGAAAATCTAGGGGCACGTGACGTTAAGATTGGGTGCAATGCAGGCGACTGTGGTGCGTGTACGGTTCTTGTCGATGGTGCGCCTGTTTGCGCATGTCTGACTCCTGCACAGCAGGTCGAGGGACGCCGGGTCGAAACACTTGGAGGTCTTTATAAGACCGATGAAACAACCAAAGCTCTTGCCGAACGGTTTCAAGACATGGGGGCCGCCCAATGCGGAATTTGCACGCCCGGCATGATGGTAGCGGCGGTTGCGCTGTTGCGTGACACCCCCAACCCATCAGAGATGGAGGTTCAAAACGCTCTAGGCGGTGTTCTGTGCCGCTGCACCGGATATCGCAAGATTGTTGATGCTGTTGTCGGTGCAGATCCCTCCGCACGAGAAGCTCCCGGTATTATTGGCGACCCGATCCGCCACCTGGATGCATTAAGCAAAGTGTCAGGCAGTCACGCTTTTGGTGATGATGTCGCGCCAGTTGGGACGTTGGAAATCTTACTCATCCGTTCCCCTTTTGCCCGCGCTGAATTTCAGCTGGGTGATCTGGACGCATTTATTGCGAACTCAGATGGGTTCGAGACTGTTCTAACTGCTTCCGATGTTCCTGGCCGAAATTTGTTTGGTGTTATCCCACAGTTTGTTGATCAACCCATCTTTGCCGAGACCGAGACCCGGTTTCGAGGTGAAGCGGTGGCTGCGATTGTGGGAACGCCCGACGCAATCCAGACTTTCGACCCGGACGATTTCCCGATCAATTGGACCGAACTGGCCCCGGCAAGCGATGTAAAATCGGCCCAATCAGACAAGGCTGCTCGTCTTCATGCGGGGCGTGCAAACAACGTGATGTGTGGTGGGTTTGTGGCCTGCGGCAACGCTGAGGCCGCGCTGAAGAACGCCGATGTCACCGTCGAAGGGCGTTTCCAAAGCGGTTTTGTCGAACACGCCTACATCGAACCCGAAGCCGGGTTTGCTCAAATGGACGGTGACAAAGTTGAGGTTCATGCTTGCACTCAAGCGCCTGTCATGGACTTGGAAGCGCTGAAAGACATTCTTGCAATGGATCGAAGCAAAATCCGCATTATCCCTACAGCTGTTGGCGGCGGATTTGGGTCGAAGCTTGATATATCTGTACAACCCTTTTTGGCCCTTGCCGCGATCAAGACCGGTAAGCCGGTGCGTTTGAACTATTCGCGCACGGAATCAATGCAGAGTTCAACTAAGCGACATCCCTCTGACATCCAGCTGAAGATTGGCGCAACTAAAGACGGCAAGATTAGTGGGTTCAATTTTTACGGCGAATTTGACACCGGCGCCTATGCAAGTTGGGGGCCTACGGTGGCCAATCGCGTGCCCGTTCATGCCTCAGGTCCCTACAGCATCCCTGACTACCGTGCGGAATCGAAAGGTATTCACACCAATAATCCCCCTGCAGGTGCGTTTCGCGGTTTTGGCGTGCCGCAATCGGCCATAGCCCAAGAACGCCTGTTTGATGAGCTGGCAGAAAAGCTGTCTTTAGATCCTCTGGATTTTAGGATCGCGAATGCGCTTCACAACAATGTGCCGACAGTCTGCGGACAGATCTTTTCGCAAGGAGTGGGGATCACCGCCTGTCTTGAGGCCTTGCGATCCGCTTGGGATAGCGAAAGGCAGGCGGCATCTCAGTTCAATGCTGCAAACGACACGATTAAACGCGGTGTTGGCTTGGCTGCGGGCTGGTACGGCTGTGGTAATACTTCCCTGCCCAATCCGTCCACGATCAAATCCGGCGTCTTGGCCGACGGCACCGTAGTATTGCATCAAGGAGCAATGGACATCGGCCAAGGTGCCAACACGGTGATCACGCAAATCTTTGCAACCGCGTTGGGTGTTCCCGCCCGGTCCATTCAGATCGTGGGTGCAGATACCGATGTCACTCCTGACGCCGGCAAAACTTCGGCCTCTCGTCAGACCTATGTTTCTGGCAATGCTGCTCGCCTTTCAGGCGAAGCTTTGCGCGCAAGAATCCTGGAGCGGATGAATGTCGCCCAGGACGCCAAGCTTGTCTTCCGCGATGGTATGATCAGAGCTACAGATGTAAGTGGCACGCAAGAGCTTGTCTTGAACACTCTGGAAGTGGACGGCGACGCGTTTACCTTCCGCGCCGAAGAAACCTATGATCCGCCGACTAAGCCTCTGGACGAAAACGGTCAAGGGATTCCCTATGCTCAGTTTGGTTATGCGGCTCATCTGGTTGTCGTAGACGTTGACGTCGAACTTGGCACAGTACGTCCCGTGAAGTTTGTCGCGGCCCACGACGTTGGCAAGGCAATTAACACGATGTTGGTCGAGGGTCAGGTCCATGGCGGGATCGCTCAGGGTCTTGGTATGGCGTTGATGGAAGAGTATATTCCGGGCCGTACCGAGAACCTCCACGATTACCTCATTCCGACAATCGGGGATATTCCCTCGATTGAAACGATCATCATCGAAGAACCCGATGCACACGGGCCGTATGGCGCGAAAGGTCTCGGGGAACATGTGTTGATCCCTACAACCCCTTCGATACTGAATGCTATCAACGATGCAGTCGGTGTCCGCATTTCCAAGGTTCCAGCCACCCCTGCGCTGGTACGCGCCGCCATAAAGGCAAAAACGTCATGACCGATATGTCAGAACCAGAAAAAATTCGCTGCGACGCCTGTCCCGTGATGTGCTTTATCGCCGATGGCAAATCAGGCGCGTGTGATCGCTATGCAAACCACGGTGGCAATCTCGTGCGACTAGATCCGCTCACTGTCATTGGAGGCACTGATCAAAAGCTGGTGGCCTTTTTTATGGAGGATAGCGACCCTACCGACTGGGACGGCAATATTGTTAAGGGGGATCGCCCCTTTGTCACCGCCGTTGGCGCGGGCACAACCTACCCTGACTACAAACCGGCTCCATTTATCGTCAGCCAAGAGATCGAAGGCGTGGACATGGTCACTGTAGTGACCGAGGGGATTTTCTCGTATTGCGGTGTGAAGGTAAAGATCGACACTGACCGTCATATCGGACATGAACGCGATATGGTCTACGCCGAAGGCGAACCAATTGGACATGTCATGACATCGGAATACGGCTCAAAAATGCTGTCTTTGGGCGGGGTCGAACACCTGACGGGCGGGTCAAAGAAAGAAGGGCGTGTCACTTGCGACGCTCTACTGCGACTGTGTAACCGAGAGGCCGTTACCGTCATCGTTGGTGAAGGCGACCACGCAACGGAAGTTGTTATTCAGGCAGGTAAGGCCCCCATCATCAACGGTACCGAAGAAAAGCTGATGCGTGTTGGCTGTGGCTCAGCCACCATTGGAATGTTTGCCAAACAATGGCTCGATCGGGTTGATGACGTGGTTGTTGTCGATGATCACATCACAGGCGTATTGTCCGAACATCAAGCTGGTAAAGAACTTGATATTCCCCCGACCGGCCTCAAAATTATTGGGCGTCGCTCAACGCCAGGTCGCTATTTCCAAGTCGCGGAACCGGGGACCGGTTGGGGTGGTACGGATATTGATGATCCCTTGAAGATCCTTGGACCCTTCAATCCTAAAGTCGCAAAAGAGGGCATGCGTTTGCTAATGGTGTCCACAACAGGCGAACAATCTGCTTATTTTGAATTGGATGAAAACCTCGAACCTCAGCCAATGGATATGCCCGATATCCTACGCGCGTCTGCTGACTTGATCGCCGAAAACTGCGAGCCATCCGTCTGCTCCGTCCTGTTTATGGGCGGAGCCGGCGGCAGCTTGCGCGCGGGCGTGACGGAAAACCCCGTCAGACTAACACGCTCGGTCAAAGACTCTCTGACCCATGTGTCCTGCGGCGGCGCAGATGCTTATGTTTGGCCTGGCGGCGGGATCACCGTCATGGTTGACGTGCTGGATATGCCAACTGGTTCATTCGGATATGTACCAACCCCTGCCCTTGTGGCCCCGATTGAGTTCACCTTGCGGGTCAGTGACTACGACACACTTGGTGGCCACATGAACGAAATCCAAACCGTCGATGCCATTAGAACCGAAGAAACTCGGCGAGTAAAACCTAACACAAGTGGCCATGATCCAATGTCACCCGGGCACTACAGCTGGTCCAAGGGACGCTGATGAGCTTAAGTGCAGTTATATTGCCTTGTGGCCAACGATTACATCTACAGCACGGCCCAATCGACCTGATCATAGGCGTCGATGGAGACAGGCAAGCCGCGTTTTCCGCTGCCAAGACTCGCTTTACAACTGTTTTGCAAGAACTGTCCGACGAATTGTCCGAGCTGCGCCTGCCACTAACCTCGGACGTGCCTCGGCCTTTGGGCCATATCGCGCAACGCATGGACACCGCTGCGCGCCCGTTTTGTACGGACGGCTTCGTGACACGGATGGCTGCTGTGGCGGGCAGTGTCGCGGACACAATCTTAGACGCTATGAAGGACACATCGGTTACTCGTGCATACGTCAACAACGGTGGGGATATCGCCATTCATTTGAAGCCTGGTCAGTCATTTACCCTTGCCATGGCCGATCATGACGGCATCGATTTAGGACAGATCCAGATTCAATATGATGACCCGATAAGGGGTATTGCAAGCAGTGGCAGACACGGCCGTAGCCATAGCCTTGGTATTGCCGACAGCGTGTCGGTTCTTGCAAGGGACGCCGCATCTGCTGACGTCGCCGCTACTTTAGTTGCAAATGCTGTCGATCTACCGGATCACCCTGCCATCACCCGCACAGTGGCATGCGATCTTGACGATGATAGCGATCTTGGCGAACTCCTCGTTGTTACAGACATAGGCGAATTGAGCGAGGATGAAACATCGCAAGCCTTGCAGAATGGAGCCGCGAGGGCTGTTACTTATCTCCATCGAAACTTGATCTCTGGCGTTGCTCTATTCTTGAATGGTCAGTCTGAAAGCATCTGCCCCGCGGAAATTTCTCTTACACAAAGGACATTGCAACATGCCTGACGTAGTCTTGCGAAAAACTATCTACTCTCTCGAGGAAACGTTTCACGAAGGCGGACCGCAGCCCGAAAAATCGGTACGCCGCGCCGCCGCGCTGGCGATCATCGAAAACCCGTTCGCAGGACGTTATGTATCCGAGATCCAAGGGTTCATGGAAGACTTGAAACCGCTTGGCCTCAGCATGGCCAAAAGGTTGATCGAAATTCTTGGCGGTGCTGATCAAATCGAAGGCTACGGCAAAGGGGCTTTGGTTGGTGAAGGCGGAGAACTGGAGCATGGTGCCTTGTAGCATGCGCCGGGTGGGTATGCGATGCGACAGCTCTTGGCGGATTCAAATGCAATTGTACCATCGTCCAAAAAGGTTGCCGGTGTCGGTGGGCGTCTGGACATTCCGATTACGCATATCAACGCCTCCTATGTTCGTAGCCATTTTGACTCCATGGAAGTCGGTGCCAACGATACGCCGCGCGCCAATGAAATGGTTCTTGCCTTGGTGATGAGTACCGGGGCGCGCATTCACAACCGCGCTGGCGGACTTGATGCAGCGGATATTGTTGGAAAGGATGGTCTGAGATGAGTGCCAAGATCAGAAAAATTGCTGTAAATGTAGAAGAAACATACCGTGAGATTGGACGGGAAATCTCACCCGCTACACGCAAAGCGGTGGCAGTCGCCGTGATCGAGAACCCATTTGCCGGGCTCTACCAAGAAGATCTGGCAGAACTAATGGATATTGGCGCGGAACTTGGTGCCCTGTTGGGGAGCAAATGCGTCGCTGCCCTTGGCATTGCACCTGAACAAGCTGAAAGTTACGGTAAATCTGCCATGGTCGGTGAAAATGGCGAGCTGGAGCATGCGGCCGCTATTTTACATCCGAAATTGGGCGCTCCTCTACGCGCAGCTGTGGAAAAAGGGGCCGCCCTCGTTGCGTCATCCAAAAAGATGGGCAGCCCCGGACAGGTTCTGGATGTGCCATTGGGCCACAAGGATGCCGCCTATGTGCGCAGCCATTTTGATGGCATTGAAGTACGATTGAACGACGCGCCCCGTGCAAATGAAATTTTGGTTGCGGTTGCAGTAACCGACAGCGGACGTCCCCTGCCCCGTGTCGGTGGGCTCACACACGAAGACTGCAAAGGCGAAGATGGGCTTCGTTAGCTATAACAATCTGAAAGGGCAGCCAAGGTTGTGCTGAATCATTTAGCTATATAGGAACATAGCATGGCTTCTGATTGCACTGACGTTGAAACTCTCGAATATAACCTTGATGAACAAGTCGGGTTTATGCTGCGCATCGCTAGCCAAAGACACGCAATGATTTTTCAAACGCATATAGACGGTAATTTGACACCAACCCAGTTCAGTACCCTCATTCGATTGTCCGAAGTAGGGACGGTATCACAAAACCAATTGGGTCGCCTGGCCGCAATGGATATCGCTACGATCAAGGGCGTCGTAGATCGCTTGAAAGCCAAAGGACTAATCCAATCCGAAGCGGATCAGGTGGATAAGCGACGTTCTGTTATTTCGCTCTTACCAAAGGGGGCTGCGTTGGTTGAAGATCTTAAACTGGCAGGCCACAAGATTTCCGAAAAAACATTAGCACCTCTAAATGCGAACGAGCGCAAAACACTGCTGAGCTTACTCAACAAAATTTCCTGACGGCACTGGTCTAGGGTCAGGACTCATAACCAATAGATGACGGTTGCGGCGAGTACGATGGCGGACAGGAAGACCTTTGGACACCTGTCATAGCGAGTTGCGACACGTCGCCAGTCTTTGATCCTACCGAACATGATAGAGGTGTTCCTAGATTTTAGACCATTTTGCAGCCTGTATAAGATGGATCAATATTTTATTTAGGCTGCTAATCTCATCGGTTCTGTGTTGCTTTCATAGGCCTCATTTGGGGTCAAC
>BCQL01000046.1_pt1 | contig 15853 bp, 20 predicted proteins | sample 1008151 | NCBI WGS metagenome assembly BCQL01 (sample SAMD00035459, study PRJDB4067) | museum specimen metagenome | biome: marine biome; feature: sea shore; material: organic material | host: Otohimella japonica | place: Japan:Kanagawa | collected 1927
ATGGGGAGGAGGAAAAATCTATTATTAATAATAAATTACAAAAGTTATTATAATAAGAATTAAGTATATGACAATCCTATATAATAATCTCATTAGAATATAATTTACAATTAACAAAATATTACAGGAGTAATCAAATTGAATAAATTTTTTTCCAGCTTAACTTTGGGATTAACCTTAGTGACCATCAGCATATCCAATTCAGCAATTGCCGCTGATATAGAAGCTGGTGAACAAATATTTAATGCTAATTGCTCTGCATGTCATGCAGGTGGTAACAATGCAATTGTAGCAGACAAGACTCTTCAAAAGAGTGTGCTAGAAGAGTATGGGATGAACAGCATTAATGCTATAACAACTCAAGTAACCAATGGTAAAGGAGCAATGCCTGCATTTGGTGGACGACTAGATTCTGATGATATTGAAAATGTTGCTAATTATGTACTAAGCCAATCAGAAAAAGGTTGGTAGCTATTAGCTCTTTACTTCTGCTAACTACAATAGATAGCTTTTGATTTAGCTATCTATTGTATTTTTACTATAAATTATCATAATATTATATAATATGAAAGTACATAGATCTATATTGGTTCTAGAAGATGGTTCGACTTATTATGGATGGTCTTTTATCCCTTCATTTACAACAACAGGAGAAGTTGTTTTTAATACTGGTATGACGGGTTATCAAGAAGTAATTACAGATCCTAGTTATAGTGATCAAATCATTAATTTCACTTATCCAGAACTAGGCAATACAGGTATTAATCATACAGATATAGAATCCCAAGTTCCATTACTAAAAGGGGTAATTGCAAAAAATATATGCAGTAAACCTAGTAACTGGCGGAAAAGTATGTCATTGGTAGACTATTTAACCAAACTTAACATCATGCATATCTATGGTATTGATACTCGATCTATTACTAGACATCTCCGTAAGTTAGGTACCATGAACGGAACTATCTCTAGTAATATTTTAGAACCATCATTACTTGTCGATAAAAATACAAGTATCATAGATATGAAAAAAACAGATTTAGTATTAAATGCTTCAACTTTAGAGCCTTATACTATTACATCTTACCCGAGGTATCAACCTTTCTATTCTAATTATAAAGATCAGGTATATTTCAGTAAAGCAAACTTACATATTGTAGTACTTGACTTTGGTATCAAAAGCAATATTTTACGTTATCTAGATAGATACATCACAAAAATTACAGTAGTACCTGCTGATACATCATATAATAATATTGTAAGCTATACACCTGATGGAATTTTATTATCTAATGGACCTGGCAATCCTCAATGTCTAGATTATGCAGTACAAACAGTGCAAAGTCTTATAAATAATAGCAACATTCCGATATTTGGTATCTGTATGGGGCATCAAATAATCAGTATAGCTTTAGGTCTTAATGCATTTAAGTTAGGTTTTGGCCACAGAGGGCTTAATCATCCCGTAGGCCATAATAAAAGGATTAATATTACTAGCCAGAATCATGGATTTGCTATAGAAAAAGATAATAAGAAACAAAAATTAGTAATGTATCGCGACTTTAATTATAATGATGATACTGTTGCTTCTATTATTCATCGTGAACGTCCCTATTTTGCAGTTCAATATCATCCAGAAGCTAGTCCTGGACCACATGATGCAGATAGTTTATTTTTACATTTTATTAGAGTAACAAAAAAAATCAAAGAATATGCAAAAATAATATAATTGATAGTTATATCAATAATCAAGACTAAGACTTTTTTTCATTCCAGACTGGATGGTTAAATAAAGCATCTAATACCTGGACTCCTCTTAATTGATTAAATAAAGGCAAATGTCCTTTAGGAGCTTGTAAACTCCATATAAATTCTTGAGGGTAACGCAGGGTAGATTGCTTAACAGTCCAACCTATTATCCCCCAAAACTTTTCCCAGTCTGAGTTATTAGCTAACCAAATATCCCTCTGTACTGATATGCCAAATAAACCTAGTGAATGTATTTGCCATAACTTATCAATTGTGTGTAGATCATTTGATGGTAAGGATGGAATATCGGTAAAATATAACCATGATCGAGAATGGCTATGGGTTATTTTAGACAGTTGACATAGTAAACATTGAGTAAGATGATCAGCTTCTTGGAATTGTCTATTACGCAATAATTGCTCCAAAGGCTTATAGTCCACTCCAAGATCTGATTGTAATAATGTAAAGCCATCTGGAAACTTATGTTCTAACAACATAAGTATTTTCGCTTCTTGAGATCTTAGTAATGATTCATAAATATATTCATAGACGACATTAATATTTTCTTGTTGTTGATGGAGTTTATGGGTAAGTAATAATAAAAGTCTTGATAAACCTGCGTATCCCAAATCAGCAATTTCGTTAACTAAACTAAATTTAGTGTATAACGAAGTAGCCTTATTAGTATCCATTAATTCAGACAAATTATCAATCTTTGCATTTACTTTATTCAGATCTATTGACATATATTTGACTTATTTTTTAAAATATCGAGTTATAAAAACAAAACTTTGTAGTATACTAGTTAGACTATAAGTAATCAGATTATGGAATATATTTAAGTTTAATGTGCCAAAATATAAAATTACACTTTTAAATTTGGGTATAATAAAATCTTGTAATTCTAATAATGTCACTAAAATAATTTGGGTAGTACATAAGGATTTCAGATCTTTTTCCCTATTGGCATAAATATATTGAGACTGTAAACCCTTATTACTGAATAACCATACTTCGTAGCGGTTATTATAAATCATTTTGGGGTGTCTTATATAAAAGTCAATATACTCAAACCAAAATAAATTGTTGCGAAAAGTAGCAATAGATCTAATTGAAAGATATTTATTATTACATACTTTTTCAGATATTAAAAAATTCAATAGATTGGATACCGATTGCTTAGATTGTATTACTTCTGAGAACATAATATGTGCTACCTGAATTACTATATTATCTAATAAAATCTCAATATGTTTTACAGGTATTTGAGGCATTATAAATCCACAACTATTAGATTCTTGTATATAGCTCCCAAATACCAAATAATTTAAAAGATATTGTAGCAACAATTCATGTTCACATAATACTTTATTTGTAGTGTGAGGTACAAAAAATTGTTGCTGAATAGCTATATGTTGAGAGTTAAGTCTTCCAATATAAAAATTTACAGTGGACTTATTAATTAAATCAATCAACATTTTTTTATTTAACCTCTGAAGATCATTAATGTTTAGATCTGCCTCTATGATGTCCAGTACCAAAATTTCTAATTCCAATAGTATAATCTTAAATATCTCCCTTTTAGTTTGGGCATTCAAAATATCAATTGATAAAATACTAGAGGTCTCATTATATAAATTGTAGTTAAACTTCAGATAAAGTTTTCGAAATAATTCAGAAACTTGCATATTGAGCTCAACCCCTTGTGTTTGGGGCCAATACTTTATCTTCATAATTCAGGATAAGATATAATTAACTAAATTAATAAAATATTAGTATCGACTCTATATAGAGTTGATTCAGTTAAAAAAATTATTACACTAATGACTTAGTCAATAATTTCTATGTATATTTATAAATTATACAACATCAATATCTCAACTCATTATGACAAAATACTATTTTGCTGTAGCTAGCCAGGATTTTTTATTGGACGAAGAACCTGTAGAAGAAATATTAAGAGAAAGAGTCAATCATTATCAACATATCAAAAAAATTGTTGACTTCTGGTTAGTAATAGATCCATCGTTTATCAATGCACCTGAAATGCTCAAGATAAAAAACCAATTAACAAAGCCTTCTGCAGCCATCATTTCCAAAAATTATAAATTTATCACATGGTTAAAACTAAGGCTCGGATTTGTACTAGTAGGTGAATTTACATCATCCTCCAATAGTATTATCAATCCTCTTACCAGCAATGAGTCTTAAAATTTAGACATTGTATTATCTTGACTCGGATTAACAAATAATGTCAATATTTCCTGGCTGAAGGTGTCTGCAGCTTTTGATTTATACCTGTTCGGATTTACTATAATAGATAGCATTCTTTTAATAGTAACATTCTCAATTTTAGCCCAATGTAAGATTCCCAACTCAAGTTCTTTAGCAATTGCAGAGACTGAGACAAACGCTGCACCTAAACCAGATTGTACAGCATTTTTTATTGCTTCAATAGAATTAAGCTCCATCTCAATCTTAAACCTACTACTGTCTATATCATATTGATGTAACACCTTATCAATTACCTTACGTATAGTTGATTGCGTATCTAATGCAATAAAACGCAGACGATACAAATCTTCTTTTTGAATATTATTAAATTGGGAAAAAGTATGCGAAGTCGGTAAGATCAAAGCTAATTCATCCTCCGCATAAGATGTAACTTGCAAAATATTTTGTAATTCAGAAGGTATCTCACCACCGATGACAGCAACATCCACTTGACCATTTGCAACACTCCAAGAAATTAAACGTGTTGAATGAACCTGTAGTTGGACAGTAACTTGTGGATAACGTTGACGGAATAGACCAATTAATCTAGGCATTAAATAAGTACCAGTTGTTTGACTAGCACCAATTACTAAAGTACCTCCTTGTAAATTTTGTAGATCTTCTATTGCACGACAAGTTTCTTCGCATAGTGCTAAAATCCTACCACCATAGCGTAAAAGTACGCTACCAGCTTCAGTTAATGTAGCTCGCTTATTACTTCTTTCAAAAATAGGTATATTTAATTGCTTTTCTAGATTTTGGACCTGTAAGCTAATAGCTGGCTGTGAAACATATAGACTATCAGCAGCTTTTTTGAAACTACCTTCTTTTATAATAGCTTTCAAAATTCTTAACTGATCTAAAGTAAAAGGTAAATCTCTCATATTAAATATATAAGGATAGAATAGTGTAAATATGATAGTAAATATACTATAGTATAATATGAAAGATACCAATATCTTCAGAATATTGTTATATATTTCACAACTTGTTATACAGAATCACTTATATCATAATATAATATGAACAAGTCTACCTTCTTAATATAGCAAGATAGATAATTTTAATTACAAGGTAATAAAAAGCAATATGGATATGAGACTTCTCATTGTACTGATTCCAGTTTTGGCAGCCGGTTCTTGGGCATTATATAATATTGGACGTGCGGCTTTACAACAATTACGTAGTATGAACTCATAATAAACTTTGTATTAGTAAATCAGGGATTTTTGTATCCCTGTACCAAATCAAATATACTCATTATAACTAGTAACTCACAATTCAACCTTTACATTCAATAATCTACTTTAATTATTATGGCTGTTCCTAAAAAACGTACCTCTAAAGCAAAATCTAAGTCACGCAAAGCAAATTGGAAAAGAAAAGCTTATTATAGTGCACAACGAGCTATCTCGCACGGTAAATCTATATTAAGTGGGCAGGAAACAAGCTTTGTCTATATTAATGCAATCAACAGTGATATACAAAATAATAAGTAATAGGAGAATTAACTATAATAGTAATTAATTTCATTAGAAGAATCTAGAGAACATAATACTGTATAACTATCTTAAGTATATTCAATTAAACTTAATGGTAAGATGATTCATCCATCAACAAGTTTGCTGATCAAATGCAATCACACTAATGAAACTTGGTTATTTAATTGCCCTGAAGGATTGCAACATGATCTCATAAAGCAAAAAATTCGTACTAATCAAATTAAGAATATTGTTTTAACAAATTTATCTATAGAAAATATAACTGGCTTAGTGGGCTTTCTATCTAGTTTAAGTTTAAATAGTCATTTTCATAAAATTAATCTATATGGACCAACAGGTCTATCTAAATACTTACAACTTGCTAGAAAATATTCACAGACAACTTTTAAATATAAAATTGAAGTTTATACAATAAAGTATGGATATCTTAACTCCAACTTAATATATTTAATTTACTCATATCCTTTGGATTCAAAAAGCCAGGAATTTGAATACATAGTACTCGAAAAAGAGCAATTAGGTCGATTTATTTCATCTAAAGCACAAGATTTCAATATTATAAGTGGGCCTTTATATGGGGATTTAAAATTACAACATCGATTTATTTCACCTGATGGATACATTATATCAGGCAAGTTTTTCACATATGGTCGATCAACAGGATTCAAAATTTTATATCTAATACAAAAATATGGATATAGATCATCATTTGAATCAGTTACATCTGCAACAGAAATTATTAAAACAGATAAAACTATCTAAATAATCAGTTTTAAATTCATAACTTGTATTAATAGTTTCAATATTATATACTCATATAAGTCAATCTAGAGTACTAAACAAAAATAAGTTAGATACAATAATGTTTTTTTTAAAAAACTTATTTCTATAGATATAATTTAATTATGATATACGCAATCATTGAAGCAAGTGGAAAACAAATATGGGTAGAACCTGGCAAATTTTATGATCTTAATAAAATTGCTGCTAGACCAGGTGAATATATAAAATTAGAAAAGATATTATTTTTAAAAAGTCTTAACGAAACTAGGATAGGCCATCCTTGTATCAAAGGTATATATGCAAAAGCTAAGATCTTAAGACATTTAAGGGGTAGGAAGATTACTGTTTTTAAAATGAAACCTAAAAAAAACCAACATTCTAAGAATGGTCATAGGCAAGAACTAAGTAGAGTGCTTATTGAATCTATTCATGCTCGTTAAGTTAATATAATACACATATAATTCTATGGCACATAAAAAAGGTAGTGGTAGTACTAAAAATGGTAGGGATTCTAATTCAAAACGTTTAGGAGTCAAAAAATATGGAGGTGAAGTTGTTAAAGCTGGCACTATTCTAATTCGTCAAAGAGGTACTAAAATAAAACCTGGTCAAAATGTCGGCAAAGGAAAAGATGACACTCTTTTCGCCTTGATAGATGGAACAGTATATTTTAAAAAAACATATAATAAACAAAAAACTATCAGCATTCAATAATTCACTCATTGTACTAAAAAGTTATTTAAATATTTTACTTGCTTTCAGATTTTTATTTTAAAAGCTACTTTGTGATATCAATGAGACAAAAAATTATCATTTCAAAATTTAACAATATAGCTGCATTTATAAAGAATAATAGAATCCAAGAACTTATCGTTATACAAGATACTTATCAAGTAAATGATATTTATATTGGAATCGTTCAAAAAATATTTACAAGTATTGATGCAGCTTTTATTCAACTGACTAATTACGACAGAAGTGGTTTTATTCATATCAATGATATAAAAAACTATAATCCTTTTGGACCACCTAAATATATATCATCTAATATAAAAATACGTCAAAAAATATTAGTACAAATTATTAAAGAACCGAGCCAAAGCAAAGGTCCAAAGTTAACGACAAATATTCATCTTACTGGCAAATACTTAATCTTAATGCCTTTCAACAATACTTTACATATTGCCAAAAAAATTTTTGACCACAGAGCACGCTCATTTTTACACGGACTTGGTGTATTAATTAAACCAGCCAATATAGGTTTATTATTTAAAGAATCTTCTCAAGATATTAAGCCACAAATTTTAATAGATGAATTAGTAAATTTAAAGAAACAATGGGAATTTATTCAGAAATCAATAATTCATGTTAGCTGTCCAGTACTTATCTATCAAGATAGTAACATTATTAATAAAGTTTTCAAAGAATACTCTCGCCACCCTATTGAACAGATAATTGTAGATTCTAAAGATAATGCAAAAAAGGTATATGAATTAATTAAAAACTACAAATATATTACAACTAATACATTAATAAATGTATACAAACATAAAGAATATTTTTTAGATAGATTTCAAATAAATGCTCTTATATCTAATACTCTAAATCAAAAAATTGAATTGGAATCTGGTATCTGTATTGTCATAGAAGTTTCAGAGGCCTTAACCAGTATAGACGTTAATTCTGGATCGTTTAACCCATCTAACAGCTTAGAACATACAGCTTTAAAAGCTAACTGTATTGCAGCTAATGAGATTGCTCATCAACTAATATTACGCAACATTAGCGGGATGATTATTGTAGATTTTATTGATATGATGTCACAAAGCAATAAACTAAAGCTAATAGAGCATTTTCATAGTCGACTTAAAAATGATATGGCATATCCAGAAATTATTCAATTATCTGAACTAGGTTTAGTAGAACTTACTCGCCGACGTCGAGGGAAAAGCTTATTAGAAATATTTCAAGTAGAAGTAAAAGAGTACACAATTAATAATCCTATTAATCAAAAAACAAAAGCAATACTTGAACTTGAAAAATCATATTTAAACGTTAACACCATCTTTTTTCAAAAGGAATTTACAAACAAACTAATAGTATTAAAAAACTACCTATGTAAACACACAACAAATGACACTAGTAAAATTATCTTCAGATCTTTAATACATAGTAATATTATACCTTTTGAATTATATAGTTCATTATTAAAACTAAGTATCGACTAGTAAACAAAAATAACCTTAAAGTAAAAGTACTTTAAGGTTATTTAGATCAACAGTTACAGAACATAAATATTATCCTAGAGTCTTAACCATTTACAGATGGTGCAACCAACGCAACTGGACAAGAATCACCAGATGCTAAATCTAGAGGGAAGTTGTGAGCATTACGTTCATGCATTACTTCCATTCCTAGGTTAGCTCGGTTAAGAATATCAGCCCAAGTATTAATTACACGTCCTTGGCTATCAACAACAGACTGGTTAAAGTTAAAACCATTTAGGTTAAATGCCATTGTACTTACTGACATAGCTGTTAGCCAGATGCCTACTACAGGCCACATTCCTAAGAAGAAATGTAAAGCACGTGAATTATTAAAACTAGCATATTGGAAGATTAGACGACCAAAGTAACCATGTGCAGCTACAATATTATAAGTCTCTTCTTCTTGACCAAACTTATAACCATAGTTAGCAGACTCATTTTCAGTAGTTTCACGAATTAAACTAGATGTAACTAGAGAACCGTGCATAGCACTAAATAAAGAACCACCAAATACGCCTGCAACACCTAGCTGGTGGAAAGGATGCATTAGGATATTATGCTCAGCTTGGAAAACAAGCATAAAATTGAATGTACCAGAGATACCTAAAGGCATACCATCAGAGAAGCTTCCTTGACCAATTGGGTAAACAAGAAATACTGCTGCCGCTGCTGCTACAGGTGCTGTAAAAGCAACTGAAATCCATGGTCGCATACCTAAACGATAGCTTAGCTCCCACTCACGACCGATGTAACAACATACACCAAGTAAGAAATGAAGAACAACTAATTGGTAAGGACCACCATTATAAAGCCACTCATCTAAAGAAGCAGCTTCCCAAATCGGGTAAAAGTGAATACCAATAGCTGCAGAACTAGGGATAACAGCACCAGAAATGATATTGTTACCATATAGAAGTGAACCAGCAACTGGCTCACGGATACCATCAATATCTACTGGAGGTGCAGCAACAAATGCAATGATGAATACAGATGTAGCTGTTAATAGTGTAGGAATCATTACAACACCGAACCAACCGATATAAAGGCGGTTCTCAGTGCTAGTGATCCAAGTACAGAAACGTTCCCACAGGCTTGCGCTTTCGCGTCTTTCTAAAGTAGCAGTCATAATTTTAAATTTTTCTTAGGATTAATTTAGATACTTCCCAAGTATTATATACTTGTTAACCTATTATTACATAATAAATACAAATAATGTATCTAAAATCTAATCAGATACCTCAGTAAGTAAATATACAAGATAAATATATTATAGTTCTAGACTTGATAAATACTTGACCTTTTTTAATATTTGAATAAGACTATATATTACCACATTACAGGTTACACATATGGATATAGACATTTTTCTGTATATATCAGACATACAAACTTAATATATTCATGAGGAGATAAATGTCACATTTAAGTAAAATAAGAACTACCATTAAAGATAGAGATATACTGATAAAAAGTTTAGAAGATCTTAAGATACTATGGCATAATCAAACTAATACAAAAGATTTTCATATTTATGGCAAAGATACTGTTTTGAGCTATAATGCAATATTGAAATGGCAAGATAAAAATTACGAACTTGTGGCCGACTCGCATACTTGGCAAGAAAAGAATATGTTATATTCTTTGCTAGATAAGATACAACAAAGATATGCCTATAATATAATCCTTAATACTGGCAAAAATGAAGGATTTGATAAAGTTGAGCAAAAAGTGTTAAAACATGGAGTAATACGTATTGTTCTAGAAAAATGGTCATGATATTTTTTTGTAATGCGGACGGAGAGACTTGAACTCTCACGAGATAATCTCACTAGATCCTAAATCTAGCGTGTCTACCAATTCCACCACGTCCGCAATATATAGCTTAATTATATCATAAATTAGAGTTCAAAAGCAATTATATAATTATACTCAACATAGTTATTTGCTTTTTTTTATTTCGTATTTTATAATCCTATCATGTAATAATTCCTCAGTAGCTCAGCGGTAGAGCAATCGGCTGTTAACCGATTGGTCGTAGGTTCAAATCCTTCCTGGGGAGCTTAAAACTGTACAACTAATTAACTATGAATATACAACAATGTGAATTATATTTTTATACATTACAACAAAATACCAACAACTTTCTATTTGAACAATTAAATCATATTACATTACTAAGCTTCCTTACAATCTTTTTTGGTGGAATACTAACTAGCTTTAATCCTTGTATGATATCATCTATACCATTAGCAATTGTTGCTATTAATAAAAAGTCTCAGCTGAATCTATTGTCCATATTCTTTATATTAGGTCTACTAACTAGTTTACTAATAATTAGTTGCTTAGCTATGATTGCCAGAACTACTTATAGTTTTCTTCAATATTCTTTTCCATTTTTTCAACCTCTATTAATAATAGCCATAGGTTTCAGTATATTAAACTTAATAAATATTAATCTACCTTTTTATCCACAAAATCGTAGGCTTAATCAGTCTATATTATCTTTAATTGAAATTTATATCATTGGCATCAGTATTGGTATAAATATTTCACCATGTGCTACACCTATTTTAATGACAGTTTTTATCTGGATTACTACAACAAATAATATTGGAACCGGAATACTTTTCTTATTGATTTACACCTCAGGGTACTTAATACCTATTATAGTTAGTATCATTTCTATTCATCAATTCATAGAACTTAAATCTGTTAATTTATTTTTTTCTTTCATTATTCCATTTAGTGGTTGTATCATTATTAGTCTAGGTAGTTTTTCCTTATTTCATATACTATTAAAATCTTCTATAATATAATCTAAGTAAATAATCATATTACAATCCATGCAATATAAAATTAGAGGCTGGCATTTTATTAAATATTTAGGAAATTTAACTTTTTCCATCTTATTACTTTTAGCTATTTCTTTTGTAAGTATAATTGGAACAATTATTGAACAGGATCGTTCCTTACAGTATTACCAAAATAAATATCCCTTAAATTCACATAAAATACTTAATATAAATTGGAAATTAATTGAGTTTTGGAAATTAAACCATCTTTATACAAGCAAAATATTTCTCACTTTGCTTTTTATATTTGGGCTTAGTTTAATGATATGTACTTTTTCTACCCAGTTACCAAGTTTAAAAAACGCTAGACAGTGGAAGCTCAAAAGCAATATTGCAGTGCAAAAACAATTATATTCTCAAACATATAAATTTTTTGGTTCTTTTAGCTCAGTTCTCTATTATTTAAATGATAGAGAATATTATATATTTTATCAAAGGAATTACATTTACGGCCATAAAGGATTACAAGGTAAACTAGCACCTATTTTTGTACACTTAAGTATTTTGCTACTCATGATCGGCTCAATTACCAGTTTATTTACTGCTTTTTCTATCCAAGAAATGATTCCCTCAGGAGAAATGTTCAATATACAAAATGTTGTTAGCAGTGGTTCATTTAGTAATATTCCTAATCATATTAATGGCACAGTACAAAAGTTTGATATTGATTACTATTCTGATAAATCTATTAAGCAATTCTATTCATTAGTTACTATTAAAGACTATAAAAATCACAACATAAAAACTCAAAGAATTTCTGTAAATTATCCCATGTATTTTCAGGGACTAACAATTTATCAAACTGATTGGCGAATTAATGGTATGCGTATAGAAATTAATGACTATGAATATATTCAAATCCCTTTGAAAAAATTCACTAATAGTAGTCAATCTTATTGGTTTACGAATATTCATTCTACTCAAAATAATAGTTATATATTTCTTATTTCTGACATTAATGGCCTCATTAAGTGTTATAATAATCAGGGACAATTATTACATATATTAGAAGTGCAACAAAGAAACATCATTGATCATATTCCGGTTAAAGTCATGAATATTTTGATAAGTACTGGCTTGCAGGTTAAACAAGATATAGGAATTAGTATTGTGTATTTAAGTTTTCTGTTTTTAATGTTAACTATTGCTACTAGTTATTTATCATATTCTCAAATCTGGTTAACTATTGACAATTCAATTATTAATATAAGTGGAGCAACAAATAGAGCTGAAATTAATTTTGAAGAAGAGATATATCAATTTAAAAAATTTTTAGCCTGACAAGTATTTTTAAATTAGACAATCGCTCTCTAAGAAATTTAATAAAATATTTACTCCTTGTATAGTCCATAGACTTTCAGGATGAAATTGTATCCCTTGTAATAGAGGATACTCTTTATGTTGACATGCCATAATTATTCCTTGATCCGTCCAAGCTGTTGCCACTAAATTAACTGGGAGACTTAAAGGTTGTATTGCTAAACTATGATACCTTGTGGCTACAAAGGGATTAGCTATATTCCTAAATAGACCTTGACTATTATGATAAATTAAAGATGTTTTACCATGTATTGGTACTGGAGCTCGTGTAATTTGAGCTCCAGATATTTGAGCAATAATTTGATGACCAAGGCATACACCTAAAATAGGTATTGTATGTGCAAAAAGATTTATTACTTCTGTAGATATACCTGACTCATTAGGTGAACCAGGACCTGGTGATATTATAATACATTTTGGCGCAAGCTTTTGTATTTCCTTAATAGTAATAGTATTATTCCTAACAACTTGCACAGCCATTCCTAACTTGCCAATACTTTGAAGCAAATTATATGTAAAACTATCATAGTTATCAATAATTAAGATCATAAATTTAAGTATATAATTTATATAATATCTTCTCTATAAAGAAATACCAATAGAAGGTGAGCTAGGTATTGCTGTGTTAGTTTTTGACATACGACCTGAAAGATATGCTTGTCTCCCAGATTCAACTCCCAATTTTATTGCTTTAGCCATTAGTAAAGGATTTTGAGCTTGTGCAATTGCAGAATTTACTAAAACAGCTTCAGCACCTAACTCCATTGCTTTAACAGCATCACTAGAAGTACCAATACCAGCATCAATTATTATAGGGATTTTAGAGTTATTAATTATAATTTGTATATTCTCCATATTTTGTAAACCTTGTCCTGAACCAATAGGTGCACCTAAAGGCATAATTGTAGCACAACCTATTTCTTCTAGTTGTTTGGCTAAAATTGGATCTGCTTGAACATATGGCAATACCGTAAAACCATGCTGTATCAAATATTCTGCAGCTTTTAAAGTACCTAGTGCATCTGGCAACAAATTTACAGAATCAGGAATAACTTCTAATTTAACAAATTTATTATCAACTTGGCCTATTTTTTTTGCAATTTCACTACCTAATGATGCCATTCTGATAGCTTCTTCAGCATTTGTACAACCAGCAGTATTTGGTAATAGCCACAATGCATTCCAATTCAATCCGTCAAGTAAGTTATTACTGTGATTTTGTTGTATCCCTTGTAATCGTCGAATAGCAACTGTAATGATTGAAGCTCCACTTTGATGAATACTTTTCTGTGCTAAAGATAAACTATTATATTTACCTGTACCTAACATTAATCTAGATTTGAAAGATTTTTTATCTATTACTAAATTACTCATATATTATCTAATAGTCAAAGTTACATTGCTTCAAAAAGCATTTTTTATACAATAAAATTTGGAAATAATTATAAGAATATTGTAAAATTAAGAACAATAATCTGGCAACATGTGACCAGAATATTACACTAATAATAACTTGCTATCGTATCTAAAAAAGACTAATCTAAATTAAATGTGCATAAATTTACAAATCCTAACCTTCGCTATTATTATTACTTCTATAACAGTTTTTACTATGATTAAATTATATCAAATATATCTTATAAATAAATCTATAGAAAAGCCTATCTATAAAACAAATACTAATATTACTATTATTGATAGATTTGGATCAATTTTACCCTATTGGCTACCGTTATTGGAGGGTTTACAAAATTTTGGCCAACAAATATTACCAGACTATCCTTTTGGCTTAATGAGTCTTTATAAAAAGACTTTAATGCCTTTTGTTATATTTTATGTAACTCATCCTGCTCTAGCATTTATAACTTTTTTCGTATTATACTACCTATTTGTAAGGGCTAAAAGTCCCTTACCTAATAGACCATTTATTAGATTTAATGTTTTACAATCCATTTTGCTATTTTTAATTAATTCTTTACTTGGTGCAACTTTTAGAGCACTTCCTATTGAATTTAGAATGAGCCTTTATGGTCTTATGCTATGTAATACTCTATTCTGGTTTGTATTATCCACCATTATATATTCAGTAATCAAATCAGTTAACGGGAAATATGCTAAAATACCTGTAATATCACAGGCTGTACGTATTCAAATAAATAATCAAAATTAATAAAGGAACGAATAATCTAATGTTTTTAAATAATTATGAGACTATATACATCCTAAAACCTGATGTAACTGAAGATAAAAACTTAACTTTAGTACATGAATACAAAGCCTTAATCAAAAAACATGGCGGATTAAACATATTTGTACAACATAGAGGAAGGCGACATCTCAGCTATAATATTACACACTATTATGATGGAATATATGTGCAGATGAACTTTGAAGGTAATGGTAAATTAGTTTACCTACTTGAAAAATCCATGAAATTTAATGATCATATTGTACGTTATTTAACTACTAAACAGATTACATTGCATCAACTACATATAAAAGTGTAGTATAACTCAATACTAAACAGTTATGATTATGTAAATAAGCATGACTGTTTTTTATTTTTAAAAGACAACCTTGATACTGAGCTACTTTTCCAAAAGGCTTCCCTTTAAGTATCATCGCCGCTGCAGCATTTAACAACCGAGTTCGGTATGGATCGGTGTGGGACCACTGCGCTATAAGTATCAAGGTTTAAAGCTATTTGCAGAATATATAAATCAAGTCTTCAGTCTATTAGTACATCTCAGCTACATATATTACTATACTTACACTTAATGCCTATTTAACGGTTAGTCTTACCGTGACCTTATCCATTTAAAATGGTGAGAGTACTTATCTTAAGGTTGGCTTCCCACTTAGATGCTTTCAGCGGTTATCCTTTCCGTACTTAGCTACCCAGCGTTTACTATTGGCATAATAACTGGTACACCAGCGGTACGTCTCTCCCGGTCCTCTCGTACTAAGGAGAGCTCCTTTCAATACTCTAACGCCTGCACCGGATATGGACCGAACTGTCTCACGACGTTCTGAACCCAGCTCGCGTACCGCTTTCATGGGCGAACAGCCCAACCCTTGGGACGTACTACCGCCCCAGGATGCGATGAGC
>BCQL01000047.1_pt1 | contig 15830 bp, 14 predicted proteins | sample 1008151 | NCBI WGS metagenome assembly BCQL01 (sample SAMD00035459, study PRJDB4067) | museum specimen metagenome | biome: marine biome; feature: sea shore; material: organic material | host: Otohimella japonica | place: Japan:Kanagawa | collected 1927
ATGGCTTTGATTGCTGATACTTTGCCTTTAGGTAAAGGGCGGTTGTAGGTACGCGCCATTAAGCCATCAATACGGCGATCGATAAGGTGGTTATAGGCCGCTGCAGCCCCTGCCATCATAGCGATACCAATCATGCCAAAAATAAGCGGTTGAAGTGGAACAGCGCCGGGGAGCGCAAGACACATACCGACCAGCACTGTTAGCAGCATCAGTGCGACCACCTTGGGTTTGGTCATTTCAAAATAAGCACGCCACTGTAGCGTGCTAGTGTTGGTTTTCGTTGCGCTTGCGGACAGTGAAAGTGATTTAGCCATAATAGAATCCTTGCTTAAGCTTTACGCCACAGCGCATAGTTAATGAAAATAACGGTTAGCAGTAATAATGCTGCGCCGCCATTATGTGAAACCGCAATACCAAGCGGCAGGTGCATAACAATATTGCTAATGCCTAATCCCACTTGGATTACGACGAGTGCGAACAACAACCAAGCACTATTACGCATCACTGATGACTGTGCTTTTAGTAATTTAAAGGCCAGCCCACATAAACAAGCGGCAGTGATAATGCCCCAAATTCGATGGGTTACATGAATAGTCATGCGGGCGGGGTATTCTAATACGCCAAATTCAAAGCTAGGGTGATCGCCTTGAAATGGCGAAAATGCTTTGGCAAACGCTAAGTTATCCATCCAATTGCCTTCACATATCGGTAAGGTTGTGCAGGCTAATGCGGCGTAGTTTGATGAGGTCCAGCCACCCAGTATGATTTGTAATATCAGTACTAGCATGCTGACCATAGCAAGCGGTGCAAGCTTTCTGGCGTAGGCATCACCACCTGGGATCCGCAAAGGTTTGGTTCTAAGGTAGAGTAATAGCAGTAACGAAAATAAACTGAATCCACCAATTAAATGACCCATTACGATAATGGGCATTAGCTTCATGGTAACAGTCCACATCCCGAGTGCGGCTTGAAATAGTATTAAGGCTGAAATAAATATCGGCAGTTTTTTAGGTGCATCTGCACGCTTCAAGCACACAATTAAAATGGTTAATACTAAAAGTCCTAGGGCTCCTGCAATATAGCGGTGAATCATTTCGAGCCATGCTTTTTTAGGCTCGACAGTTTGGTTAGGGAAATTTTCTTCGACTTTGGCTAATGCGGCGGAGTCACTTGGTACGCCAATATGGCCATAACAGCCGGGCCAGTCAGGGCAACCTAAGCCGGCATCAGATAAACGGGTATAAGCGCCCATTAAGATCACGGCAAAGGTAAACACCAAAGTGAATTTGAGTAAGGTTTTGATGTTCATTAACCGACCCTCGACAATTTGAGCATTTTGCGCAAGTCGCTGATCATGGATTTACCTTGCGCAATATTCTCTTCTTCGCCAGCAATACCTGGATATTGCATGACTAAGCTACCGAGGGGATCAACAATAATAAGCTGTTGCTTTTCCATCATTGAAGTTAGCTGTGGGCTGGCTTGAGCGGTTGCAAAAGGCACATTTAAACTGGCTAAAATTTGGGTGTCACTGCCCTCTTGTAACAAAACAATAGGGCTGACACGATCTTGATGTTTACCCAATGCCACATGACTTTGATGTAAAACGTATAAACGTTGTTGGCATTGCTCAAGGCATTGTTTTGGCAGTAGATAAAGTAGCTGCCACGACTGAGGCTGAGGGTTGTCCATTGATAAGCTCTGATAGCTTATTGAAGGCGAAATCAGTTGGCCTTTATTGGTCGCTGCACCATTATAAAGATCCATACTGAGCACGAGTTTGGCCATAGCTACGGGTAGAATAAATACCAACAGCAGTATATAAAGCGTCTTGTTGCTCTTTGGTTTTGCTGGGGAGTTCATACTTGCTCCTCTTGTTACGACTTATTTTGTTATAGGGTGTGTTGATTTCTTCAACGTTTTAAAACCAATCCATAGCATGAGCCCTAAAAAAACCGCTGCCATGGTGAACCATTGCAATGCATACCCTTGGTGTTTCTGTGCTGATAAGGGAATGGGTGTCCAAGGTTTTGCTAATGTCATTGTTGGAGTCACATCTGGTTGCAATACTGCCGGTGCCAGTTCGTGGCCTACTTTCTCTGCTAAGGCCACAAGGTTTAAATTTTGAAACCGAATCACTTCATGGTTATTCATTGAAAATGTTTCGGCATATAGCGCTTCGCTTAATGGGTTTGTTTGCTTTTGATAGACCCGCCCTGTTAACTCATATGGCTGATTAGGCATGGGAGTCAGTGCTGGCAGAATACGTCTGTCTTTATTGGCGCCAACAAACCCTAGTTCAACCATTAACCAAGGTTGTGACTCAGACACCTTGACCAATTGATATGCGAGATAACCCACTTGACCGTTATGAACTTGATTATCAAGTAATAAAATTTGTTCGCTGACTGCGATGGTATCGACAGTTAATCGGTAACCTGTCACAGGGTCATTGTTAGCTAAATTAAGTAAACTTTGGTAATCCAATGCGCTGGCGGCTTGTCGTTCAGCTAGCGTGGTTTGCCATGCTTGTTTGTACTCCGCTCTATCGAGTTGCCATAAACCTAACTTGACCAAAATAGAAAACACACTCACAGTAACAAGCAGCAATAACCCAGTAGATAGTCGCCAGACTCGCAAAGGAGAGCCCATGGCAGCGTTAGATACCTTAGTTATTTTCAAGCTTGTATTAGTACTACTGCTTGTATTCATATTATTTAATTTAGCTAGAGCCTTGTTTATTATGGTTAAAGCTGAAAACAAACAGCCAATGAGTCAATATTTGGGGCGACGCGTTATCTTTTCTGCTGTGGTGATGTTGTTATTGTTGCTGGCCCTAGGATTAGGCTGGGTAACACCTAACCCTAGGCCGTATTAGCTCGCCTCTGTAGAGGTGAGCCATACTCTTAAATGACGTAGACAAAAATAAATAAGCATAACCAGACTACGTCGACAAAATGCCAGTACCAACTACCAGACTGGAAGGCAAAATGACTCTCAGGGGTAAAGTGGCCTTTGAGCACCCTAAAGAACAGAATAATCAAGAACACAGTCCCCAATGTGACGTGCATACCGTGAAAACCCGTCAGTAAGAAGAAAGTGTTGCCGTAGATCCCTGATGATAGTGTCAGTCCCATTTCTTGATAGGCATGAATATATTCTTCAACTTGTAAAAATAAGAAGCCAATACCCAATAAGATGGTTAGTCCTAACCAGACTTTTAATGCCCCACGCTTAGACTTTTCAAGAGACACATGGGCAAAGTGTAAAGTGACTGACGATGCGAGTAATATCAGGGTGTTGTATAGGGGCAACCCTGTCCAAGGCATCGCTTCAGTCGTGGTGCCATCAGGTGTTTTAGTGAGTGGCCACATGGCCTCAAAAGTCGGCCAAAGCACTTCATGGGTCATGGCATTGTTTGAAGCACCACCTAACCACGGAATAGCGACCATTCGTGCGTAAAATAGTGCGCCAAAGAAGGCGCCGAAGAACATAATTTCAGAGAAAATAAACCAGCTCATTCCTTGTCTAAAAGAACGATCCATCTGCGCTGAATATAAGCCAGACATTGATTCATCAATGACGTTTTTAAACCAACCAAACAGCATAAAAATGATGACTGCGATACCAGCCACGAGGATATAGCCGCCCGATGTTTCTTCGGTGGCGAGTTGTTGTACGTACGAACCTGCGCCAAAAGCAATCAGGAATAACCCAATAGCGCCAATGATGGGCCAGGCACTTTGCGCTGGCACGTAATAAGTTTCATGTTTTGTTGTCATCTTGCTGCTCCTTGCTCTATGGCCGCAGTTTGTTTGTCTGTGATGTCATAGAGGGTATAAGAGAGAGTCAAAGTTTTAATGGAATCGGGTAAGTCAGGATCCACATAAAAGATTAATGGCAGTTCAGCATCAGCCTTTGCAGCTAGGGGCTGTTGATTAAAACAGAAGCATTCCGTTTTATTGAAATATGCAGCGCCTTGGCCAGGCGATACCGAGGGTATCGCTTGGCCTACAAGAGGTTTAGCAGAAAGGTTTTTTGCTAAAAATGCAGTGCGAGTTAGCTCACCTGGATGAACCTGTATTCGGTTCACTTTGGGGCCAAACTCCCATGGCATACTGCCTTGCACTTGGGCGATAAATTCAATAGTAATGGTGCGTTCTTTATCAACGACCACCGCTTCATAACGACTTGCTGTACCTTGAGGCTTTCCGTTAATGCCTAAGGTCTCGCAAAGCACGTCATAAAGCGGTACCAGCGCAAAACCAAAGCCGAACATACCTATTGATCCTAATACCAGACCTATAAGTAAGTTACGGTTTGATTTTGTTGGCTGGCTCATATCACTTCACCTCTGGTGGTGTGGTGAATGAGTGGTAAGGTGCTGGGCTGGCAATGGTCCACTCCAGTCCTTCAGCGCCTTCCCAAGGTTTATCAGCCGCTTTCTCGCCACCTTTGACACATTTAATCACTACGGCTAAGAAAATTAGCTGTGATAAGCCAAATGCGAACCCGCCGATTGAGACAATTTGATTAATATCAGCAAATTGAATGGCGTAATCTGGAATTCGGCGAGGCATGCCTGCTAATCCTAAAAAGTGCATCGGGAAAAACAGCACATTGACTGAAATCACGCTACACCAGAAATGCCAGCGCCCAAGGGTTTCGCTATACATATGGCCAGTCCATTTTGGTAACCAATAATAGGCAGCAGCCATAATAGAGAACACCGCTCCAGTCACCAGTACATAGTGGAAATGCGCCACCACGAAGTAAGTATCATGGTATTGGAAATCAGCAGGTGTTATCGCCAGCATCAATCCTGAAAAACCACCAATGGTAAAGAGAATAATAAAGGCAATCGCAAATAACATAGGGGTTTCGAACGTGATTGAACCACGCCACATCGTTGCTACCCAGTTAAATACTTTTACCCCTGTCGGCACCGCAATTAACATGGTGCAGTACATGAAAAACAGTTCAGCAAATACTGGCATCCCTGTGGTAAACATGTGATGCGCCCAAACCAAGAAGGATAAAATCGCAATACTGGACGTGGCGTAAACCATCGAAGCGTAGCCAAACAACTTTTTACGACTAAAGGTGGGAATAATGGCCGAGATAATCCCGAACGATGGCAAAATCATGATGTAGACTTCAGGGTGACCGAAGAACCAGAAAATATGCTGGAACATGACGGGATCACCGCCACCTGCGGCATCAAAGAAACTGGTACCAAAGTATTTATCGGTTAATACCATGGTAACCGCACCTGCAAGTACGGGCATCACTGCAATCAGCAAGAATGCAGTAATGAGCCATGTCCATACAAATAATGGCAACTTCATCCAAGTCATGCCTGGTGCACGCATATTAACAATGGTCACGACCACGTTAATTGCGCCCATAATCGAACTGATCCCCATGATATGCACCGAGAAAACAAATAGTGCAGTGCTATCAGGGCTATAGGTTGTTGATAGCGGTGCATAGAAAGTCCAGCCAAAGTTAGGGCCGCCGCCTTCCATAAACAACGAACTCAACAGAATCGCGAAGGCAAATGGTAAGATCCAAAAGCTCCAGTTATTCATTCGAGGCAGTGCCATATCAGGTGCACCAATCATCATTGGGATCAGCCAGTTGGCTAACCCTGTGAAGGCGGGCATGACGGCACCAAATACCATAATAAGACCGTGTACTGTGGTCATTTGGTTAAAGAAGTTAGGGTCAACTAACTGTAAGCCTGGCTGAAATAGCTCTGCGCGAATGACCATTGCCATCGCACCACCAGTGAGGAACATAATAAAACTGAACCATAAATACATAGAACCAATGTCTTTATGGTTAGTGGTTAATATCCAGCGCATGATGCCTTTTGGCGCGCCATGATGGTGATCATCATGGCCGTCATGAGAATGTTCATCATGAGCTGGGGTAGTATCTTGTGTAATTGTGCTCATCTGTATCCCTTACTTTCCATGACCAACAACATCGGTGGCTTGAACAGCATCACCAGTATTATTTCCCCAAGCATTTCGCTCATACGTCACAACAGCTGCGAGTTGCTGAGGTGAGAGTATGGAGCTAAATCCTTGCATTGCTGTACCAGGTTGGCCATTGATAACCACTTCAAGGTGTCCTTCAACAGGGCCCATGACTAACGGACTGCCCACTAACGCAGGGAATGCGCCAGGTAAACCTGTACCAGCGGCTTGGTGACATGCAGCACAGCTGCTGAGGTAAACTTGCTCACCCATTGCCATCAGCTCATCCATAGATAAGTCATCCATAACAACGTCAGGCGTTGCTTCTTCAACGACGTCAGCAACCACTTGTTCTACCTCAGGTTGTGTCGCTGGTAACTCAGCAGGCAAAGTAACAGGCGTTGGCTTATCACTTGCATCGCTAGGTGCCCCACCAGAGTTCACATCTGCAGCTTGAACCACATCACCAGAATCATTACCCCAAGCGTTTCGCTCGTAGGTCACAACAGCTGCAATTTCTGTTGCAGTAAGCTGTTTCGCGAAGGCTTGCATGGCAGTACCAGGCTGGCCGTTGACGACAATATCAATGTGGCCAGCAACTGACCCTTTAATGATTGGACTGCCGATAAGAGACGGGAATACACCAGGTAGTCCTGCACCATTTGGTTGGTGACAAGCGGCGCATCGGCCCATGTAAACTTGTTCACCTTGAGCCATCAACTCATCAAAGGTCAGGGTTTGCGACAGTGACGCTTCGGCCGCGGCTTTTGCATCAGCAGTTAGTTGTTTTTGATCTTTTAGCCATTGCTCAAAGTCTGCTTCAGAAACGGCTTCAACTACCACCGGCATGAATCCGTGGTCTTTACCACACAACTCAGCACATTGACCTCGGTAGGTACCAACCTTATCAATCTTGGTCCAAGCTTCATTAATAAAACCTGGGTTAGCATCTTTTTTCACCGCAAATGCAGGAACCCACCAAGAGTGAATCACATCATCTGAAGTCATTAAAAAGCGTACTTTACGATTGATTGGCAGAACGAGGGGCTTATCGACTTCTAGTAGGTAAGTTTCAGTTTTCGTTTCTGTCCCAGTAATTTGATCGGCAGGGGTGGAAAGTAAACTGTAAAACTCGACGTCTTCATTAAAATAGCTGTAATGCCATTTCCATTGAGAGCCGGTTACTTTGATAGTTAACTCCGCATCACTTGGGTCTTCCATAGCAATGAGGGTTTTTGTGGCAGGAATTGCCATACCAATGAGGATAAGAAACGGCACGACAGTCCATGCTATTTCCACTTTGGTACTATCATGGAAATCAGCAGGTACTGCACCCTTTGATTTTCTATGATAAATCATGGAGTAAATCATGATTCCAAATACCACAACACCAATAGCACAACAGATATAAAGAATGATCATATGGAGGTCGTAAACCTTACCACTGATCTCTGTTACCCCTTGGGTCATGTTAAGCGGCATATCAGCCGCTGCAAGTGGCACTGCAAAAAACAGCACCATTAATCCATACAACAATCGCTTCACAAGACTACTCCTCTGCCAATTGCGATTTGCAATAACAACAAGGAAAAGTCACACAGTAATACTCTGCTCTATGCAAACTTTTCTATTCCCGAAAAAGTTTGATCACTTCAAAGTACACGGTGGCAGTGAGTATTAATACTCGATTATTCTATTGGGTTTTGGTGGCCACACTTGTACCTAATACTGAACTTTTCAATTCTTAAATTGACGCTTTTTATTCAAGGCTTTCTATACCGCATGGTACCAGCACAATCTTTACAGCGTTTTATCACTTATGTTCATTTTTACCACTAAGAGAGGTCAATAAATGTTACTCCCTTGTTAACTACATTACTTGGAGATTAAATATTGATCAAGATCACTTTATCATCTAATTTGCTGAAAAAAGGCGCAAAAAAAAGCCCGTCACCGAAATGAAGGGCTTTTTTAGCAAATAGACTTTAGTGAAATGCAGATAAATTCAATTGGGTTGCAGCCACAGGATTACTGGCGTTTAATTGGTCATCACGTAAGTGAGTATTTACATCTTCAATAATGACACCTTGCGCTAAGGCGCTTTTAGCGACTAATTGAATGCGACGATTATCACGAGCATCTAATGGGGTTGTCCATGTAATCACTGCGCTGGATGTACCACTTGTGAGTGCTTTTTCCATTGCCCACAGTGTTTCGACTTCATCTTTAGTGTGAACCAGTAATACACGGTCCATTCTGACATTGGCGTTCGCTAGAATTTGTTTGTAACCAATGTGAGGCGGATTAATCAGTACAATCCATCGCCCTTGTTGACTTAATACGGCTAACTGGCCGCATAGCTGAGTTAATTCAGTTAACCCTTGGTTAGCTGTTTGTTTGGTTTCGATACCTTGCTTTACTGGCGCAGCTGCTGATGCCATGTCCATCCATAAACCTGGGTGACGTGGTGCATTACCTATTAATGTGTTCATAACCAACCTCCATTACGGATAACGCCAACAGCGAGCCCTTCAATCGTAAGGCTTTGGCATGTTAAATCGACTTTTATCGGCGAGTACTGCTCGTTTTCTGCATGCAGATAAACAACGTTGCCTTTCTTTTCAAAACGCTTCACGGTGACATCATCATCAACACGGGCAACAACGACTTGACCATTTTTAGCTTGCTGCATTTTGTGAACCGCTAATAAGTCACCTTCAATAATGCCAATATCCTTCATACTGTCGCCACGAACACGTAGTAAGAAATTAGCATTGGGTTTAAACATTTCAGGATCAACTTGAAAGTATTGTTCAACATGTTCTAACGCCAAAATTGGTTCACCAGCCGCAACCTGACCAATCAGTGGTAAGCCTTCTTCGACTTCCTCTTCTTCTTGGACCATACGGATACCGCGAGAGGTACCTGGAATAATTTCAATGCAACCTTTTTTAGCGAGTGCTTTTAAATGTTCTTCTGCAGCATTAGCACTTTTAAAGCCTAATCTAGTGGCAATTTCTGCACGAGTTGGTGGCATACCTGTCTCGGCAATATTGCATTTAATTAATTCTAGAATTTCAGCTTGTCGTGGCGTTAAAGGTCTCATGTTGATTCCTGTTTTTTTATACAGTGACTGTCATTATATACAGTATCTTTGGTCGCGCAAGTATTAACCAACATTTTTTGCTGATAAAGCAATAGATATGAATTTTTATCGAAGTTTTTAGTTATTTAAAGCTAATTAAATCAGTTATTTATTGTTTTTGTGGGGCGTCGGTAAATTAGTGTGTTTTATTATTGATGACTCAAGTGAATAAGCCAAAAAGTACTGGATACCGTCTATTTATACAGTACTGTACCTAAATGTTTTGCTACTTACTAAGTGATTGATACTTGATGTTAGAACCAACAAAACTTGCTACTTAAATGTTAACTAGATTTACCGAGGTTAGTGTAACTGAATGATATTCTGGTATCCTATGCGCAATAAATCGTTGTTGATAATGCGAAGACCCATGCTAAAACCAGATTCTATCATTGCTAAATCATTACGTTGGATTCAGAAATTAATGGTACACAGTGTTGTTGTGCCTGAAGATCCGTTCGCTGACCTTAACTTAGATCCTGACAAGCCAGTGGTCTATGTGATGAAAACGGAGTCGCTGAGTGATATTGCTGCCTTACATGAAATGACAGCTAAATATAACTTGCCAAGTCCGTATGAACGGTTAGATGTTGATGGTTTCAATACCCCTAGAATTGTGTGTGTGGAAGGGCGTAAACCCTTGTTTGGTAAGCGCCATAGTAGCGATAAATTTGTAGCAAACTTTACTAAGTTGCTCGAATTACACCAAAAGAACAAAGAGCTCGACATCCAGCTTGTTCCTGTAAGTCTATATTGGGGTCGTATCCCTGGTAAAGAAGACGACACCATGACCGCTGCGGTTTTTGAGCGTGAAAACCCAACATGGTTACGTAAATGGTTAATGATTCTATTTTTAGGTCGCCATAACTTCATTCAATTTTCTAATGCCATGTCGCTGCGTTATATGGCTGATGAACACGGTACAGATGTCAGTATTGCGCATAAGCTTATCCGTGTGGCTCGTGTGCATTTTCGCCGTCAACGTAAAGTGATGACGGGGCCTCAGCTTCCTAATCGTCAAGCGATGTTCAATTCGCTGTTAAAGTCAGAATCCATCAAGCGTGCCATTCAAGAAGAAGCCGTTAACAAAAAAATTCCCGAAGAAAAGGCACGTGAAAAAGCCATTGAGTACCTTGATGAAATCGCAGCAGACTATTCGGATAACCTGATTCGTATTGCTGAGCGTTTCTTAACTTGGCTTTGGAACAAGTTATACAGTGGTATTAGCATCAAGAGTGCGGAGCAAGTTCGTAAACTGCATCATGATGGTCATGAAATCGTTTATGTGCCGTGTCATCGAAGCCATATGGATTACTTGTTACTGTCATATATTCTTTATTATCAAGGCATGGTTCCACCGCATATTGCGGCAGGGATTAATCTTAACTTTTGGCCGGCAGGTCCAATGTTCCGCCGTGGTGGTGCCTTCTTTATCCGTCGTAGTTTTAACGGTAATAAGCTTTATACCGCAGTATTCAGAGAGTATTTAGATCAACTATTTGCTAAAGGCTATTCAGTTGAGTATTTCACTGAGGGTGGTCGTTCACGTACTGGTCGTCTACTTGCTCCTAAAACAGGCATGCTAGCGATGACGGTAAACAGCGTATTGCGTGGTATCGAGCGTCCTGTGACCTTAGTGCCAGTGTATCTTGGCTACGATCATGTCATGGAAGTGTCGACTTATCATAAAGAATTAAGCGGTAAGAAAAAGCAAAAAGAATCTGTATGGCAAGTGTTTGGTGCATTGCGTAAGTTGGGTAACTTTGGACAAGGTTACGTTAACTTTGGTGAGCCAATTAACGTGCAGCAGTTCTTAAATCAGCAGTCGCCAGATTGGCGTGAAGAAGTGGCTAAAGATCCTGAGCAAAAACCAACATGGTTAACGCCTGCGGTTAATCAATTAGCCAATAAAGTGATGACAAACATTAACAGTGCAGCAGCTGCGAGCTCTGTTACGTTAACCAGTATGGTGTTATTAGCCGCTGAACAAAATGCATTAGAGCGCACAGAGCTGGAACGTCAGCTAGATTTATATCTTAAATTGATGAAAGAAGTACCTTACACTGATTACACCTCAGTAGCTCAAGGCAGTGCTAGTGAATTAGTTGATCAATGTCTATCACTGAAAAAGTTTACTTCGCACACTGATCAAATTGGTGAAATTATTGCGATTGAAGAGTCTTCAGCAATTGCGATGAGCTACTACCGTAATAACATCATCCATTTAATGGCAGTTCCTTCGTTAATAGCGAGTTGCTTGGTGCAATACGAAGAGTTTAATCGTCAAAAAATTCATGAAATCGTTAATGACTTCTACCCGCTACTCAAAGCTGAGTTGTTTATGGGGATTGAAGACTTACCCGCTTACATTGATAGCGTATTAAACTTATTTGTTGAGCAACAGCTTATTTCGGGTACAGACGAGTTTGAACTCAATCAAAGTAATATTACCCAGTTAATGTTATTGTCTGAAACTGTCAGTGAGACATTACAACGTTACGCGATTATCTTTAATTTATTGGCTTATAAACCGGATATTGAACGTTCAGATCTAGAAAGCGCGAGCCACTTATTAGCTCAGCGTTTAGGTGCTTTACACGGAATTACTGCGCCAGAGTTTTATGATAAAAAACTCTACAATAATTTGAGTGTAAAATTAAAAGAATTAGGGCACTTGTCGGGTAATGACAATCAGTTTGCTGTCATCCGAATTCGCGACCATGCCAATGGTATGTTGCGTTTATCTGTTCGTAAAACCATAGTAGATAGCGTCACTATGGAACATGGGTAACCACTAACTTTATGAGTTCAACACAATCACAACCGCACAATAAATCATTATTAGGCGGTGCTATGATTATTGCCGGTACCACAGTCGGTGCCGGTATGTTTTCCCTTCCTGTTGTCAGTGCTGGTATGTGGTTTGGCTATTCCATTGCCATGCTAATCGGTATTTGGTTTTGTATGTTGGTGTCAGGCTTAATGCTACTTGAAACCAACTTGCACTTTAAACCTGGCGACAGTTTCGACACGTTAACCAAAGTGACATTAGGCCAATTCTGGCGGATAGTTAATGGGCTTTCCATTACCTTCGTATTATATATTCTGACTTACGCTTATATCAGTGGTGGTGGCTCTATTGTGAACCACACCTTGTCAGGTATGGGCATTCATTTACCACAAAGTATTGCAGGCTTAGTTTTTGCCCTTGTGCTTGCTGCGATTGTGATGATTAGCACTAAAGTGGTCGACCGTATTACGACAGTAATGCTTGGCGGGATGATCATTACTTTCTTTTTAGCCGTCGGTAATTTGCTGATTGATGTGGAAACCGTGAACTTGTTAGTCCCTGACGGACAGGCGAGTTTTGCTCCATATATTTTAGCTGCCATTCCTTTTGGTCTGACAAGCTTTGGTTATCACGGCAATGTGCCAAGCTTAGTTAAGTATTATGGCAAGCAGCCTAATGTGATTATCAAGGCGATTTGTATCGGTACCTTTATCGCGTTAGTGATTTATACGTGCTGGTTAATTGCCACCATGGGCAATATTCCTCGTAGTCATTTTAGCGATATTATCGCTCAAGGTGGGAATATGGGCGTATTGGTTGCGGCATTGTCAGATGTGATGTCCAGTGCTTGGCTAAATACCATGTTAACTCTGTTTGCTAATTTGGCCGTTGCGTCATCTTTCTTAGGGGTGACCTTAGGCTTGTTTGATTATTTAGCAGACTTATTTGATTTTGATGAATCGGCTAATGGCCGAATTAAGACTGCTGCAGTGACCTTTATACCGCCAACCATCTTAGGCTTATTATTCCCAGATGGTTTTTTAATCGCTATTGGTTTTGCCGCTCTTGCCGCGACAATTTGGGCTGCTATTGTGCCAGCGATGATGGCGTATAAGTCACGTAAAATGTTCCCTGATGAGAATAGCTTTAGAGTTCCTGGTGGTACGCCGCTAGTGGTTGTAGTGATTCTTTTTGGTGTGTTAACAGCAGCTTGTCACTTATTGGCAATGGCTGATTTATTGCCTGTTTATCGATAAGCTATACGCAATATTGATAATCTAAAAAAGCCCTCTATTGAGGGCTTTTTTGATGCAATTTTTCAACGTACTGAGTCGGTGATTGATGATGTAGTCGCCTAAAACTTTTACTGAAGCTGCGAACACTGGCATAGCCAAGTAGCTGTGAAATCTCTTTAACCTCTTTGCCTTCAAGCATATATTTCACTGCTAAATTTCCTAAGATATAGCGCATTAACTCTGTAAAACTAAAGCCATTACGCTGCAATCGTCGCTGTAATTGTTGTTTCGAAAAACCACATAATTCCGAAAGGGAATCTAATGTGGGTAAACCATAAAAACGTATGTAATTCACCAGCTCATAAAGCACTTTAGGCGTGTCATGGGGTTGAGGCATATTTAAATATGAGTCGAGTTGATTGAGGCTAATACTACTTTTGTTATTGCACTGAATATGTTGGGAGGTGGATAGCGAAGCCAAAAAGTGTTGTTCAGAGCTAATCAAGGAGTCGACATCAAGCCATATCTCGGTTTGCGGCGCATTCCAGGTCACTTTGGTTCCAAATACCGCTTCGCTCTCCTGTTGGTTAATGGCGGGGCCACTGAGCATCACTTTAATCGGGGTGAAGTCTTTGCCTAAAAAGTGCTTGCAGGTATTTAGCAGTGTTAAGGCTATGCGGAGCGAGTCATGGGATTTGGCTTTGCCGCTGACATAGTTATTGCGATAGCACCATTTAATAATCTTATTCGACTGAGCACCGTAGTAACTTGCACCTGAATGAAAACAAGCCATGGCATAGTTAATGCGCCGAAAGGTAATTGCCAAGTCTGGAGTCGCCAAGAACCAGTTGTTAGGCATATTAAATTGGTTGACGGTTAAGTAGTGTTGGAGCGTCAACATATAATCTTGAACATTCGATAATTGCTCAATCTTACTCAGCCACATTGATACTTCCGAGAAAGGGATTAATGTCATGGGCTCATTCAACAAGCTTTGAGGGATCGATAGATCCTTTGCTGTGATGCCATAGTGGGCTTCAACCCCTTTTAGCACGGGTAAAATACAGCAAACTCGAATAAATGAAACTTCAAATGCCATGTCAATTTCTCGTTAAGTGCTTGGGATCGGTAGATGATATTTAAGTAACTATATATATCAAAAAACATTGATAATTGATACGTATGGTTACTTTGTGTTGTGGTTTTGTCGTTTGGGTGCACACTACGCAGCATCTAAGTTAACAAGAGGTGCAATCACTATGAGTTTATTCAGTATGCCATTCGTCGATTCTGGAGTTGATGTTGCACTTCATGGTGTGGCTTTAGTTGTATTGGTCGGGGCTGTCGCTGCCGCAGGATTCGGTTTTTGGAAAGTTCACGAGTTGCCGATTCATAAAGCTCACAAAGAAAAACATCAACAAATAGGACTGATTACTGCGCTCACATGGATAGGATTTATCTGGCATTGGGTTTGGGTGTTAGCAGTCATGGTCGCGTTTATTGATAGTGGTAAAGCATTAAGAAGGATCAGAGATATTTGGCGAGAGAATGAACGGGAAGAGCCTGTTACCGCCACTCCAGCAAAAGAGGAGATTAGCTCATGATTGAAGGTTTAGCAGTTTGGGCGTTGTTTATCTATATTTTACGCTTGGTAGGCATGCCTTGGAACAAAGGCACAAAAGCTTTTTCATACTTAGGCGGTGCTGGCTGGTTACTGTTTGTATGGGTAGGACTATTAAACTATGCGCCTATGGATATTACAGGTGGCTCTGTTGTGCAATCTCCGCATATTCAATTGCGTCCAGCTTCGACACAAATTAAAGGTAATGTAAAAGGTATCTATGTCGAACCTAACCAAAGAGTAACAGCAGGACAATTAATCTACGAGATAGATGATGAGCCTTATCAAATAGCGCTGAATAAGGCTAAAGTGCAGCAACAAACAGCTAAGGTTGCATTGTCACTTGCTAAAGAAGATATAGGTATCGCTGAAAAAGTGTTACACGCTGCGCAGTCTGATGTTGCGATTAATCAAAACCAACTGCATGCGAGTAAAAAAGACTTGGTGTGGAAGCAAACCACCATGAATCGTTATGTTGAACAAAACAGTAAAGTGGCTGACACCATTACTGAAAGTCAGCTAGATGAGCAACAAACGGCTGTCGATTTAGCGCAAGCGAAAGTGGATTCGTATGTGACACAAATTGCCAAATCGAATACCCAAGTACAAAAAGCAAAGTTAGATATTCAAAAAGCACACTTAACAGTTGAAAGCCGTCAGTCTGATTTAGACAGTGAACTTGAAAATGTGGCTCAGGCGCAATGGAACTTGGACAATACCAAGGTTTTTGCACCTGCAGATGGTTATTTAACGAACTTCATCATGCGTGAAGGGCAGTATGTGGGGGTTGCACCTCGTATCCAAATGTATACCGATGAAAAGTACGTGCTTATGCGGGTGAATCATCAAGCGATTCGTAATGTGAAAGTTGGCCAAATGGCAGAGTTTGCTTCAGCAGTATATCCTAGCAAAATTTTCAATGCAGAAGTTGAAGGGATTATTGAAGCAACAGGTGAAGCTCAAGGTAGTTTGTTGGCTCGTGATGACAATGTTAGACAAACAACGGGGCAGAACATTAATAACAAGCATCACTTTGTGCGCTTAAAAATTCATG
>BCQL01000048.1_pt1 | contig 15770 bp, 26 predicted proteins | sample 1008151 | NCBI WGS metagenome assembly BCQL01 (sample SAMD00035459, study PRJDB4067) | museum specimen metagenome | biome: marine biome; feature: sea shore; material: organic material | host: Otohimella japonica | place: Japan:Kanagawa | collected 1927
TTTCTTTTGCCGAATGAAGGATATGCGGAGGCTCACCACACGCTACGAAAAGCTAAAGCGCAACTTCCTGTCCATGCTCCACATCTTCGCCATCAGATGCTGGCTGAATTGAACCCACATCCTAGTGTCCAGCGTTCCTGTTGTAAGCCAAGAATTGGAGATGCGTGCAGAAATTGATCGCCAAATTGAAGACATGCTTTAGCGCGATGATTTTGCAGGTTTGGAAGAGATGGCCGAGAGGTTCCGAACGACAGATGAAAGAACGTTGAGTGGCCTACAGAAACTAAACTTATTTTACATTGGCTTGAGTAAGACCGTCGAAGTTCAGCGATACTATCGAATCAACGACTGGGAAACCATTGCTGCCCGGGCTGATGCGTGGGTAGACCTCTATCCAACATCAGCAATTGCGGCGATTGGAAAGTCAGTTATCCTCAGCACCCATGCGTGGCACATTCGGGGGCGTGGTTACGCATCAAGGTTGATCCCGAAGCATGGGGCCCATTCTATGACTGGATTGACAAAGCGGATGCAGTTTTAACGCAGGCCAAAGACTATGCCGCAGATGATCCATTTTGGTATATCCACCGTGCCAATCTGTATAACCACATGGGTGTCAAAGAGGATGTGTTTTCAGCTTTCATGCAAGAAGCTCTTGATCGCCATCCGAACTTCTATCAACTCTACTTTGCGGGAGTAGAATACTACGCGCCCAAGTGGCATGGCGACGCCGAGCTTATAGATGCCTTTGCGAATGATGCAATTGCGCGCACAGGAGCGGCCGAAGGGAATGGACTTTACGCGCGCATCTACTGGTATGCCTCTCAAACCCAGTATGGCTTTCATATTATTACGGAGTTATACGTTGTGTGGAGCAAAATGCGTGACGGGATCGAGGATGTATTGGCACAATATCCTGATCAATGGAACATACAGAATTTTGCCGTCTTTGCCTGTTTGGCCAATGATGTTGACATGATCCGGAATTTGTTTTCGCAAATGGATGGTCCGCCTATCATGAGTGCCTGGCGTAACACTGACATGTTGGACTACTGTCGTACATTGGCGGATTTGTCGAAGGGAAAGCCCGTTTCTTGTTTGCATGAACCTTACAAAAGAGAAATAAAAAATGCCGCCCCAATCTGGGGCGGCATTCGTTCGTAGGGTGAGTAAACCACACGCCGTCTTAGAAGCCAAGACCTGCGTATTTGTTCTTGAACTTGGACACACGGCCACCAGCGTCCATCAGGCGTGTCGACCCACCATTCCAGGCTGGGTGCACGGAAGGATCAATATCCAGCGCCATGACATCGCCTTCCTTGCCCCATGTGGATTTCATCTTCACCACGGTGCCATCGGTCATTTTGACGTCGATGATGTGGTAGTCGGGATGCGTATCTTTTTTCATGTCTGCAATCCTTACGCTTCGGCGCCTTTGGGCGCTTTGTAGTTAGTAACCTCTGCGATACGTGCGGATTTTCCGCGACGTGACCGGAGATAGTACAGTTTGGCGCGACGCACACGACCACGGCGTACCACGGTGATACTGTCAATGTTGGTAGAATGCAGAGGGAACACACGTTCCACACCTTCACCAAAGGAAATCTTGCGCACTGTGAAAGACCCGGCGATGCCTTTGCCATTCTTGCGGGCGATGCATACGCCTTCGTAGTTCTGCACACGGCTGCGTGTGCCTTCGGTCACCTTGTAACCGACGCGGATGGTGTCACCCGCCTTGAAGTCGGGAATGTCATTCCCTAGCGCAGCAAGCTGCTCCGCTTCGAGTTCTGCGATCAGATCCATCTGACACGCTCCTTATGATGCTTGCGGTTATCCACAATGTTGCTTGTCGTGGCCCAGAGCTCTGCGTCGTTATCGGGTCCAGTTACCTGCCCGCCAGAGATGCGTCATCGTTTCTGTTCTCGGTCATCCGGCCTGCTGCCTAGCAAGGGGTGCACCAACGCAAGTGCTCTAATGCTCCAGATGGTTCCAGTAACCAACCCCCGGAATCAGCAGGGCCGACCGGGACTGCTGTCATATAGGCGGACGGGCCTTGCGGATCAAGGGGTTTGGGCGCGCCTTGCAGGACGGTTGTTGGGGGGTAATATGCGCCAATGCGCCAATGCGCCATCGCCGTAGGATTTGACCACCTCCGAGATGACAACGTGGAACCCGCCAATACCATTTCTCGTACTGCCGTTTGGCCTGCATGTGCAGCGGATGACCGGAAAAGACCTTCAAGGCCGCGTGATCTTCCCAATAATAGACAGAGTTCTTCTTGGTGCCATGCGTTGTCACCCAGTTCTCTTTTCCAAGAAGCCCCGGCGTGGCCTCTGCCGCTTGCGCGATCAGCCCATCAAGGCGGAAGAATTCATCATCCAGACGGGTCTCGGTGAAGATAAAACTTGCGCTCAGCATAACACGCCCTTCTTACATCTTTCTTTGTCCAATCAAACTTCTGGGTGAGGCGGAGCCGAGGGGCAGCGCCCCTACTTCTGGCGCCATTTTTCCCACAAATCAGGCCGCCGATCTTGGGTGATTTGTTCCGACATGGCTTTCCGCCATTCCGCGATCTTGGCATGATTGCCCGACAGCAGCACATCGGGGATGGTATGCCCATGCCACTCCGCTGGTTTAGTGAATTGTGGATGCTCCAGCAGGCCAGAGGAGAAACTTTCTTCCACAGCGCTCTCTGCATTCCCAAGCACCCCGGGCAGCAGACGCACCGTGGCATCGATCATCGCCTGCGCTGCAATCTCGCCCCCGGTCATCACAAAGTCACCAAGGCTGACTTCGCGAATGCCAAAATGCTGCAACACACGTTCATCAACACCCTCAAACCGGCCGCAGAGCATGGTCACCCCATCCATGTGCGCCCAGTCCTGCGCCATCGCCTGATCAAACCGCCGTCCGCGTGGTGACAGATAAACCAACGGTGCGACGCCTTTGGTTCCCCGCCGCATGTCCTCGATCGCTTTCTCCAGCACATCCGCGCGCAGTACCATCCCGGCACCGCCCCCCGCAGGCGTATCATCGACATTGCGGTGTTTGCCGATGCCATAGTCCCGCAAATCATATGTCTGCAACTGCCAAAGCCCGTCTTGCAGAGCCTTTCCGGTCAGGCTTTCGCCCAACACACCGGGAAAGGCCTGCGGGAACAGCGTGATGATCTGCGCGGTCCAGGACCCGGCAATGTCAGGGCTGTCCGTCATCAATTCGCGCGGTTTCAGCGTCGGGCGTACGGTGACCCGACCATGGGATTTGGTGACAGGGCTCATCGCGTTGTCTTTCTATGCGCGGCGATCAAGGCACGCTTTGCAGCATGCAGTGCGTCCTGATCAAGGTTTTCGCGGTTGAGCGCCAGCAAATCAGTCAAAATGTGATCGGGCAAGGACATATTCGCGGGGCGCCCGATTTGCAGTTGCGCGCGCAGCGTGTCCGGAGCAGCGATTAGGTCGAGCAGTGGTGTGACTGGACCCTGTGCTTCTTGTGCGCTGATCTCCAATGAAGAGGCTGTGACAGTTGCCGGGGTGCAGGCGAAACGCAGTTGTGCGACCACAAGGCCAAGATCAGCATCGCGCGACTGATCAGTGATGTAGGTTTCAAGATCCATCGCAAGCGTGCTGTGCCGCACGTGGTGTGCGTGACAACTCTTCAACCATGGTTTTGATGCGCGGGTGGACAGGTAGATTTGCGGCGTGCCGAATGCGCCAAGGTGCCTGATGAATGACCGCAACAGCATAGCGGCCTGCGGATAGCCCGCCCGCCCGCCTCGGCCAGGGATCAGGCCACAAAGGTCCTCTGCGCTGATGATGATATGGCGTGGGTCGGCTCTATCCCATGCGTCGGTTATGGCATGCACAGCGTCACCGAACGCGGCGAGCCGGGGTTGCGATGGCCGCCGCGCATAATCTATTGCCGTGTGGCAGACATCCGGTATGTCCTGCTTGAGGACAATGCGCGTCAGTGGTGCAAGTGCATCCCGGTTTTCTTCCAAAGCCCGCTGTATCGTTGTGGTGCCGGTTTTGTGAAATCCGGGATGAACAATGATCCGGCGGGTGTCAGCCAGGGGCATCGGGAAACAGACCGTCAGGTGGGTTGGCGACGATGCGTTTGGCTGACAGATCAACGGTGGGCACGGCGGCTTGGGTGAAGGGGAGCAGGATGGTTTCGGCCTGTGTCGACACGATAAGTTCCAACAGATCGCCAGCGCCATGGTCCATCACGTTCTTGACGGTCCCAAGTGTGGTGCCACCGGTGTCCACAACGGTCAAACCAATCAGATCGGCGTAGTAATACTCATCATCCGGGAGTGACGGCATCATCGTGCGATCTGCGTAAAGGTCAACGTTGCGCAGCGCATCTGCATCTTCTTTGCTCATGACACTGTCGATACGCGCCGTGAACCCGTTCTTGAGCTGCCCGGTCAGAACCACTTGCGCAAAGGCACGACCGTCCTTGCTGTAAAGCGGCGTATAGTCGGCGATCGCCTGAGGGTCAGCGCAATAGGACTTCAGGCGCACTTCGCCATGGACGCCAAATGCGCCGCCGATGGCCCCAACGATCACCCGATCCGTCATTGGTCAAACTCCTGTCCGACACAGATATTCTCGATCCAGAGCCCGCCGCCGCTTTCGCAGAGACCCTGACGGCCCTCACGTTCAAAAAGCATGCCTGCCACAAAGGCGAACATCACAAGGATGAATATGCGCAGCAAGCGGAACATGGGGCAGCTCCCGGGAAGGGATGTTGCCCCGACAAATACCGGGGCAACGGTCAGGGGTTTACGCGTCTGCTGCGGTCTCTTCCTCAACAGGGGCGCTGGCGGCTTCCTCAGCAGCGGCAACCTTCGCTGCCTTCTCCTCTGCGCGTGCTTGTGCGGCCTTGCCGGGCGTCCCCTTTTTGGGGTTGCTGCGATCTTTCTTGGGTAGCTCGCCTGCAGCTTCCAGCATGCGCGAGATACGGTCGGTCGGCTGTGCACCTTCGCCCAACCAGTACTTCACGCGTTCCATGTTCATCTTGACGCGCTCTTCGCTGTCTTTGGGTAGCATCGGGTTATAGGTGCCCAGCTTTTCGATAAAGCGGCCATCACGTGGCATGCGGCTGTCGGCCGCCACGATTGCATAGAAGGGACGTTTCTTTGAGCCGCCACGGGCCAGTCGAATTTTCATAGCCATCAGATTTTCTCCTTAAAGATGATGTATGTAAGGTGGATCTTGATCCACCTATGTTTGATGTCGTTTGTGGTGTTGGATAACTTCCTGAATGATGAAGTTCAGGAATTTCTTGGCAAATTCCGGGTCCAGATCGGCCCGGTTTGCAAGATCGGTGAGCCGCGCAATCTGCGTTTCTTCACGCGCGGGATCAGAGGGGGGCAGGTCGTGTTCGGCCTTAAGCCGGCCCACAGCCTGCGTATGTTTGAACCGCTCGCCCAAAGTATAGACGAGGATGGCATCAAGCCTGTCGATGCTTTCGCGGTGACCCTTGAGGATCTCCGCCGCGCGAATGGTAGCATCGGTCATTGCAACGTATCCTTCAAGTCATGCCGGTAAATGAAAACGGACTGGCCGAGCGCGGCCTCTGCGACTGCATCGCGTGTCCCGCCCAGCCGTTCAGCGACCGCATGGGATCGCGGATGATCCAGCCCCATGTAACTGACGACAGACGCACGCGCCTGTGTGGCCGTAAAGTGCAACACGGCCCGCGCGGCCTCTGTGGCATATCCCTGGCGCTCGGCTCCGGCGCAGAGCATCCAGCCAATCTCGACGTCCGGATCACCCCATTCGTGATCAAGGCAAGCAAAGCCGATCAACGCGCCATCGCGCCTGGTCTCGACAGAAAAGAGACCGATGCCGCGCAACAGCCAGCTCGCCAGCATCTGGTTGAAATCAAGCCATGCCTCTTCATCTGTCGGGATACGCCCATCAGAGTGTGGCCAGCGGTCCGACCGGCTGATGTCCCGGTAGGCCGCGAAATCCTGGATGCGTGGCGCGCGCAGGCGTAGCCGCGTCGTCTCCAGTTCTGGCACAAGGGCGGCAAACTGCGCCGTCAGCGTCGCCGCAGGGCCCCTTGGTGGTGTCAGCCAAGGGGTCATGTCGCACCTCTGGTATAACGGTACACCACGGTGCCCGCCTCGTCAGGTGATGCCGCATGCGGGTCAAGAACGCCGCCAAGCTTTTTTGCAACGCGGATGGATGCGATGTTGTTTTCGTCGATGTAGCTGACAATGCTTTGCAGATCAGTTGTCGCGAAAGTATGGTCAAGAATGGCCCGCCCTGCTTCGGACGCGATACCCAGGCCCGTGAAGCCGTTGTAGATGAACCAGCCGCACTCTGGCTCGGGGAAGTGAGGGGGAAAAGTCAGTCCCGCAGATCCTGCGAGTTTGCCGTCAAACTCGACCGCAAGAGACCCAAAGCCAAAGAGCGCCCAAGTCGCAATATCATTGGTAAACCAGGTCCAGGCTTTATCAGCGTCGACAGGTCCATCCATGTAGATGGCCCGATCACTTCCCAGGAAGGTCGCATAGATGTCAAAGTCGCGGCGCTCGTAGGGGCGCAATGTCAGCCGCTTTGTGTGCAACGTCGGGATCATGGATTTCCCCCGGGGGCGGGGTGCCGCCAGATATGCATCGTGCCAAAGGTGGGGTGGTTGTAGGTCTCGCCGTCGGTACACTGCAAACGCTGTGCCAATGCAACCGAACGGGTGTTTGCAGGGTCTATGAGGCTAATTGCCGTCGTCCAGCCGCAAGTCTCGTAAGCAAAGTTGCGCGATGCCAATGCGGCTTCAAACGCGATCCCGCGCCCCTCACCTTCGGCAAAGACCGACCAGGCGATCTCGGGTTCTGGCCAGTCTTCGGGGTAGTAAAGCCCGACAATGCCCAGAGGTTGGTCACTGTTCTTATCGGCGACCATCCAACGACCAAATCCGCGCAAGTGCCAATGGCCGATGATGCTCGATAGCTGTTCAAACGCTTGCGACCGTGTGAAAGGCCCCCCCAGCATTTTTGCCCGGTCAGAGCTGCGAAACGCTGCATAATCGTCAAAATCGTCCCAGCGGGGCGCGCGCAATGTCAGGCGCTCTGTTTGCAGTGTCGGAATCATGCGGTTGCCCCTGCTGCCTGGTTCATCGCCCGCTCATCGTGATATGCCAAATGACGAAAGACGATGACATGCTCGCCATCGACGATATCACGACGTTCCTCCATTGCACCAAGCCGTGCGGCGAGTGCGAGCGAACGGGTGTTGGCGGGCGCAATGAGTGAGATCAGAGGTTCCAGCCCCAACAGGCGGCCTGCCCACTCGCGCACCGCACAGGCCGCTTCAAACGCGTAGGATCGTCCTTCAAAGCCGTCAAACATATGCCAGGCCAGTTCCGGCTGTGGCCATTCGACATGGTTGATCACCCCGACACGGCCCGCCGCCACGCCCGTTTTCATCTCGGTCACGGTAAAGAACCCATAGCCGTGCCACTGCCAATGACCGATCCCGGCGATAAAGCCGCGCCAGGCGTCGCGTTCCGTTCCCTTGCCACCCACAGTTGCCATGCGGTCGGACCGGGTCACCCAAGCCGTAAAGGCCGCCAGGTCCCGCTTTTGCGGTCCGCGCAAGGTCAGCCGCGCTGTGTTGAGGACGGGTGCAGCGGGGGTCATGCCAGGTCTTGGCCTGATACTTGCGGCAAGGAACAGAATGCCTCCCTTGGTTCTTTTGATTGGACAACGAAAGAGGGGGCGTTGGCCCCTTGGTCTGAGATCATTTCTTTTTTCCAAAGCCGGATAGACCAGAGGGCAGTTGCATGCCACCTCCACCCAGACCCGGCAATCCACCGGTCGGCATCTGGCCCCGCAGTGCCTTGGCCGCCTCCGCCATCGCCTTGGGGTCGTTCATATCCGGCATACCTTCCGGCGCCCCACCTTTTCCGAACATGCCTTTCATGGCCTGTTTCAGCATTCCGCCTTTGCCCATCTTTTTCATCATATCGGCCATCTGACGATGTTGTTTGACCAGCTTGTTGAGCTCGGACACTTCAAGCCCTGCACCTTTGGCAATCCGCTTCTTGCGGCTCGCCGCCAGCAAGTCGGGATTGGCGCGCTCTTTTTTTGTCATTGAATTTATCAGCGCCACCTGCCGTCTGAGGATGCTGTCATCCATCCCCGCCGCGGCCATCTGTTTGCCCATCTTGGCGGCCCCCGGCATCATTCCCATCATGCTTTCCATGCCGCCCATTTTCATCATCTGCTCGAGCTGCATTTTCAGGTCGTTCATATTGAAACGACCCTTTTGAAAACGGCGCATCATCTTCTCGGCCTGTTCGGCCTCAATCGTTTCCTGCGCCTTCTCGACCAGGGCAACGATATCACCCATGCCAAGGATACGGCCCACGATCCGATCAGGCTCGAACGTCTCGATCGCGTCCATTTTTTCGCCTAGGCCGACAAAGCGAATGGGCTTGCCGGTAACAGCCCGCATCGACAGCGCCGCACCGCCACGCCCGTCGCCGTCCATGCGTGTCAGGACAACCCCAGAGACGCCGATCTTGTCGTCGAATTCCTGCGCGACATTCACCGCGTCCTGACCTGTCAGGCCATCGACAATCAGCAGCGTTTCGCGCGGGTTGGCCACATCACGGACAGCCGCTGCCTGCGCAATCAACTCTTGATCGATATGCAAACGGCCTGCTGTATCCAGCATATAGACGTCATAGCCACCAAGGCTGGCCTGCGTCTTCGCCCGCTTCGCGATCGTGACCGGGTCCTCGCCCTTTACAATCGGCAGCGTGTCTACGCCAATCTGCCCACCCAATATCGCCAGTTGCTCCATCGCCGCAGGGCGGTTGGTGTCGAGCGAGGCAATCAACACCCGCTTGCCCTCTTTCTCTTTCAGCCGTTTGGCGAGCTTTGCCGTCGTCGTCGTCTTGCCCGATCCCTGCAGGCCGACCATCAGGATGGGTGCAGGCGGGTTGTCGATCTTCAGCGCCCCGGGGTCTTCGTCACCGGTCAGCACATGCTGCAGCTCATCATGCACGATCTTGACAACCTGCTGGCCCGGCGTGATCGATTTGGTGACGGCCTGGCCGGTGGCCTTTTCCTGTACCGCCTTGATGAAATCACGCGCCACGGGCAGGGAGACGTCCGCCTCAAGCAGTGCAATGCGCACTTCGCGGAGTGCGGTTTTGACGTCGTCATCTGTCAGCGCACCTTGTTTGGTGAGCTTATCAAAGACACCGGAGAGGCGTTCAGATAGATTTTCAAACATCGGCCAATGCCCTCACGTTTATTTCGGTTGCCCCACGTATATAAGAACGCGCGGGCCAAAGCAGTAACGCCCCCGTGGGCATTCCCCAAAGCAACGCGCCTCCGTGGGCGCGACGCGCTGACGGAGGGCGATCCCCTAGTTTGGGGACCGGAAAGCTAACGCTATCCCGGTATGAGCAGGCGTCTACGCGGGTGGGTGGCCACTGTCAACATGGGGCAGTCTGTCCGACCAAATTGTGTGCAATCCGCTTGCGTTCAGATCGGTGTTCGGCCAATCACCGGATCAAACCGACAAGATGGTCGCGATAGGCCCACGCGATTGTCGCTGTCCCCACCATCAGCATCAACATATGCCAATAGGGCGGGCCAACCCAGATCAGCAGGGCGCTGAGCCACGATCATCGTGCCCAGCAGCAAGAGCAATCCTGCGCCCGCCACCTCGATCGACCCGGTGATGTAGCGAGGGAATTGACCAAAGCCGATGGTGTCATAAATCGCAATGTTCGTTGGGTAACTGCCCAGCTTGCGCAGGCCGAAATAGAGGAAGACGAGGGTGAGTGCCGCGCGCAGGGCAGTCACGAGGGGGGCGTTGTGTATCATCCCCAAGCAGATAAGCGGACTGCGCGTGATGTCCAGTTCAGGCGGCCGCCCCGGCGATCACGTCCTTGGCCACATGCACAGTGATATCGTCGATCCCGATGAACCGCAGGACCTGCTGCATATGCGGCGTTGCATAATCAGCGGCACTGCCGACGGGCACGCCGCCAGAGGACACAGCGACGATAGCGCGCTTGTCTTGCAGCAAACCAACAGGACCCTTATCTGTATAGGCGAAGGTCACCTTGGGTCGGGCAATCAGATCGATCCAGGCTTTGAGCGAGGCCGACATCCCGAAGTTATACATCGGCATTCCGATCAGGATGATATCAGCGGCCTTGATTTCTTTGATCAGCATGTCGGAGTGCGCAAGCACCGTGCGATCAACATCCGTCAACGCGTCTTCGGCGATCAAACGGGTGTTAATCCAGGTTTCATCGACATGTGGCAGGTCCGTGGCCGCCAGGTCGCGGGTAATGACGCGGGTCGGTGCCAGACCCTCAAGCAGCTTGGCTGTGGCGGCGCGGCTGACGGATCCGTTGATGGTGCCGGATGCGTTGATGTGAAGAACAATTGTCATGGCCGGTACGCCTGAATGATGTGTTGCGACAGAATTACGCCCTTGCCTTGACGAACGGAATGTTCGTATTTCAACATAACATGTTTGCCAGCGCACAGGGTTGTATATGGATAACTGGGACGAAATCAGGACCGCCTTTCAAGTGGCTCGCAAAGGGACGGTCAGCGGTGCCGCCGAGCAACTGGGCGTGCACCACGCAACCGTGATCCGGCATATTGATGCGTTGGAGCAACGTTTGGGCGTCAAACTGTTTCAGCGCCATGCGCGCGGCTATACGGCAACAGAGGCCGGGCAGGACCTTCTGCAAGTGGCACAGGCCACGGATGACCAGTTCACGCAATTGGCGGGCCGGATCAAAGGGCAGGGCGAGGGTGTCTCGGGTGATCTGGTCGTCACATCGCTGGGAATGGCGTCGCGAATGCTGACGCCGATTCTGGTGGATTTTCAGGCAGAACACCCCGAGGTGCGGGTGCGCTATCGGACGGGCGACCGGGTATTCCGGCTGGAATATGGTGAGGCACATGTGGCGATCCGGGCAGGGACCATGCCGGAAGAGCCGGACAATGTGGTACAGCCCTTCTTGCAACAGCAGATGGCCTTGGTTGCCTCGGCATCCTATGCCGCACGCCATGGAATGCCGCAGGGCGAAGCGGATTTGAGAAACCACTATTTCGTTACCCATGACAATGACAAAAGCCGTGCTCCCTTTACACGCTGGCTGCGCAAAATGGTGGCCGATGAGCGGTTCATTTATCGCGCGACGGAGAACCGAAATCTACAGGATGCGATCCTTGCGGGGGCCGGGATCGGGTTTGTCTTGGCGCAGGAACTGGCCTTGCATCCGGAACTGACCGAAGTGATTCCGCGTCGCGAGGAATGGGCGGCCCCGCTGTGGATTGTGACCCATGTGGATCTGCACCGGACAACGAAGGTGCAGGCCTTCCTGCGTTTCCTCAAGGACCGCATCAAAACGCTGGAGTGCTGATGTTAGCCGCACGTGCCGGGCATCTGGCGATGTTGTTGTTCTCGCTGCTGGCGGCGGGGTCTTTTGCGCTGGGCGCACTGGCGGCGAACGCGATTTCGCCAAGTGCGCTGAATGCGGTGCGGTTCTGGATCGCCACAGCGATTATAGGAGCAGCGGCATGGATGACGACGGGTCTGTCGCGGGCCGCGGTGCAGGCGCCGTGGCGGTATGCGCTATTGGCCGTTTTTTTCACGATCTATTTTGTGCTGATGTTTGAAGGGTCGAAGACAGCACCACCGGCGAGTGCCGCGGCTGTCTTTACGCTGACGGCGGGGTTTGGCTGGCTGTTGCTACGGCAGGTGCTGACCCCCGCATGGCGCTGGCGCTGTTGATCGGCGCGCTGGGGGCGCTTTGGGTGGTCTTTCGCGCGGACATCGCCACGCTCCGACAGTTCGCGGGCGGGCGGGGCGAGCTCATATATTTCTGGGGGTGCATGGCGCATGCGGTCTATACGCCGCTGGTCCGCAAGCTGAACCGCGGCGAGAGTGCCGTGGTCACTCTTGCTGACGGTCTGGGGCTGGGCTGATCTGCGGACGACGGATTGGGCGACGCTGCCGGTGATCGTCTGGATCACGATCCTTTATACGGCTGTTTTTGCCAGTGCGACCGTTTGTCTTGCTGCAATTCGCGACGCTGCGGCTTCCGGGTTCAAAGGTGACGGCCTATACCTATCTGACACCGTCATGGGTGATTGTGTGGGAGCTGTGCTTGGGTGGCGTACCGCCGCCTGTGCTGGTGCTCCTCGGGCTTGGTTCGACGACTACAGCTTTGGTTTTGTTGCTGCGCGATGTGTGACGTAAGTTGGATCAAGATCCACCTTACGTGCGGAACTCTTGCGACAAAAAGCTTTCAAAAGCATCCAGATCAATCGCTTCCATCTGGCCAAAGGCCTGCATCCAGACCGACGCCTCGCGCAGCGCGTCAGGCTCTAGCTTGCACCATTTCACACGCCCACGTTTTTCCTGGCTGATCAACCCCGCGGCGGTCAGTACGCCAAGGTGTTTGGAAATGGCAGCCAGGGATGTCTCGAATGGTTCGGCCACATCCGTTACGGCCATGTCATCCTCAAGCAGCATTGCAAGGATCGCCCGGCGCGTTGGGTCGGCGAGGGCTGCGAAAATGATGTCCAGCGGTTCTGTCATGCAGCAAACCCCTAGCAACCAATTGCCCGGCAGACCAGCGTTTCATAGCAGCGGGCGATCCTGCGACTCAGATGGCCAGACAAAGCGGTAACGTTCCAGTTCGGCCTTGGTCATACCAATATCATGTGCCACATCGTCACTGATAGATTTGGGCAGTTTGGTTGGGTCGGGTCGCATCCAGTTGGCAAAACATGACCAGATGCCTGCCGCAGCAGCCATTATTTTCATAGTTTTTCCTGACATGTATTGGTGTTTCTTAACCAAAGGTGACGTAAAACGCCTGCAATATCAAAGTGAATTCCTTGACAGGACATGTACCGAAAAGGCACGCTTTTCCTATGCCGCGTGCTTTACCCCCTTTGAACGCCCTGCGTGCCTTTGAGGCCGCAGGACGGCACCAAAGTATCTCTGGCGCCGCCGAAGAGCTTGGCGTCAGCCATTCTGCAATCAGTCGCCATGTCCGCGGACTTGAGGATCGATTGGGCGCGCAACTCTTCCGTGATTTGCCGCGTGGCGTGGCTCTGACCCAAGCGGGCGCGCGCTATCTGGCGGCCCTTAGCCCCGCGTTCGACCGGATTGCCGAGGCGTCAGAACTGTTCGATCAGCGCCCGGCCGGGCAGGTGACGGTGAATGCCGAACCGCTGTTTGCGATGAAGTGGTTGATCCCGCGCCTGAGCGATTTTTACCAGCGGTTTCCGGATGTGGAATTGCGTCTTCAGGCCAGTAGCGACATCGCTGATCTGGCCCGTTATGAGGCAGATCTGGCGCTGCGCTTTTTCCACGCGGGGCCGGTGGGGCAAGATGCCCCGCTGTTAAGCAATGCGCCGCTTTATCCTTTTGTGGCACCGCACGTGGTGCCCGACCCGCTTTCGCCCGAGGTGCTGCTGCAAATGCCGCTGTTGCGCGACAGGTTTGCGGATACCTGGCGGATGTGGGCAGAGCTTGCCGGATGTCCCCCGCCGAAGGGGGCGGCATCCGACTGGCGCATGCGTGCGCGTCTGGCCTACGAATCTGCGCTGGCAGGCCATGGGGTTCTGTTGATCTCCAGCGAGATCGCAGAGGTGGATGTCACCGCAGGGCGTCTGGTGCAATGTTCGGATATCGGCTTTCGCATGGGCAGCTATCATCTGGTATCAGCTGAGGGCGTGATGCGGCGCAGCGCTGTGCGGCTCTTTCGGGACTGGTTGCTGGATCAGAGTGCCGCGCTGCGGTCTGTCAAATGATAGTCAACCGTCTGGTTGAATGTATTTGGACTGGTTTTGCCGGTCGAAGGTAACGAAATCGCCGCATAAGGTAAGACGCAAGTATTTGAAATAATTAAGATAATGATAGGTCAGCCTTTTCTTGACTCTGATATTGGAGCACCATAGACCATCCACAACCTTTCGAGGGGACGAAACCGATGCCGGAACCGCAAGATGCTGACCGCCTCAGGGCGCTTGAGGCGAAGATTGCGGCGCTGAAACAGCCGGCAGAGGTGAAAGACCACTCGGAAGAACACTATTCACAGGCGCAGCTTGCTTGGCGGATGGTGATAGAGCTTGTGGCTGGTCTTGGGATTGGCTTTGGCATCGGATACGGGCTGGATACTCTTTTGGGGACGATGCCGATTTTTCTGGTGCTGTTTTTGTTTTTTGGCCTCGCGGCAGGTGTTCTCACCATGATGCGGTCGGCCAAGGACGTGCAAAGAAAGCAGCTTGAGGCTGCACGAGAAGAGGGTGACGCGCGTGGCTGAAGAAAAAGAAGGTGGTCTGGTCTTCCATCCGCTGGATCAGTTTATCGTCAAACCGGTGTTCGGGGATGGACCCGTGCATTGGTATACGGTCACCAACCTGACGGCCTGGATGGCGATTGCGCTTCTGGCGATTGTTGCTGTTTTCGTTTTTGGCAGTCGAGGTCGGGCCGTTATCCCAACACGGTTGCAGTCCGTGGGTGAGCTGATTTACGGCTTCATCTACAAAATGGTTGAAGATGTGACTGGTAAGGATGGGGTGAAGTACTTTCCCTACATCATGACCTTGTTCCTGTTCATACTGTTTTCAAATTACCTCGCACTCATACCAACCTCTTATTCTCCGACGTCGATGATCGGCGTCACGGCGGTTCTTGGTTTTGGCGTTTTCATCTGCGTGACAATCCTTGGTTTCGTCAAGAACGGTGCATCTTTCCTAAGCTTGTTCTGGATGTCGGATGCCCCTGCCATCCTGCGGCCTATCATTGCGGTGATCGAGGTGATTTCCTACTTCGTGCGTCCGGTCAGCCACTCGATCCGTCTGGCGGGTAACATCATGGCCGGTCACGCCGTGTTGAAGGTGTTCGCAGGATTTGCCGCGCTGACGCTGGTCAGCCCCGTGGCGATCCTTGGTATCGTTGCAATCTACGGGCTGGAGGTCCTTGTGGCCGGTATCCAGGCCTATGTTTTCACCATTTTGACGTGCGTTTATCTTAAAGACGCGCTGCATCCGCATCACTAACAACGTGGGTTTCACCCACCCTACACTCAACTTCCAATCGTAAGGAGAATTCACATGGAAGGCGAACTCGCACATATCGGCGCTGGTCTGGCTGCAATCGGGTCCGGCGCTGCCGCAATCGGTGTTGGCACTGTTGCCGGCAACTACTTGGCTGGCGCATTGCGCAACCCCTCTGCTGCTGCTGGTCAGACAGCAACATTGTTCATCGGTCTGGCATTTGCCGAAGCTCTGGGGATTTTTGCATTCCTCGTGTCGCTTTTGCTGATGTTTGCAGTCTAAGAGCACGACCCATATCCTTACGACGGCCTGGTGGTCGCGCAACTGCTTGACCACCAGGTGAAACTTCAAGGTATTCGGGGGCCATAATGGCAACAGAAACAACAGACGTCGCAAGTTCTTGCGTAGATGCAGGGGGGTCGGCCCTTGGCATGCCGCAACTTTGCGCAGATTGGATGTCCAACCAGGTATTCTGGTTGGTGATAGCGCTGATCGCCATTTATTTTGTGATGTCGCGCATTGCATTGCCTCGCATTGGTGCGGTGCTGGCTGAACGCGCGGGCACGATCACGAACGATATTGCCGCTGCAGAAGAACTAAAGAACAAGGCGTCCAAGGCCGAAGCGACCTATGAGCAGGCGCTCTTGGATGCGCGGGCCGCGGCCCAGAAGATCGTCGCGGAAGCGAAAGCAGAAATTCAGGCAGA
>BCQL01000049.1_pt1 | contig 15604 bp, 3 predicted proteins | sample 1008151 | NCBI WGS metagenome assembly BCQL01 (sample SAMD00035459, study PRJDB4067) | museum specimen metagenome | biome: marine biome; feature: sea shore; material: organic material | host: Otohimella japonica | place: Japan:Kanagawa | collected 1927
AAAACGGATACCTTAAATGATGAGTTGGAACATGGTGCCTTGGTGTCAGTGAATAAGCACATCGGTAACAACTTCAAAGTCGGTATTGGTTACAACTTCTCTGCCTTTGATAGCGACTTAACTAACGATGATGACTACGATGCACAAGGCGTGTTCATTAACTTGGTTGGTAAGTTATAACCCCATCTATGGATGAGAGAGGAAATTATGAAAACAACCATTCGTCTTCTTGGTGGGGCAGTCGGTGCATTGCTTGTCGCTGGTTGCGCTACCGATACTTACGTAAGCCAAGAGAACCGAGACAAGTTTATGGACTTGGACGTATCGAAATTCTTAATCAGCGAATGTTTAGCGCCAGAGCGAGAAATTCACATTGCGGTAGTAGAGCACTTTGCCTTTGATAAGTACAACATTCGAGACATAGATGCGACGAGCTTGAATACGTTCGTGCATGAAATCGAAGGCTTGAGCGGTCGAATTACTATTGTTGGTCATACCGATTACAAAGGCTCACTGGAATACAACGAAGCCTTGTCGCTGCGTCGTGCACAATCAGTCGAAAGCTTCCTTAAAGAAAAACTCAATCCAGACCATTATGACTGGGAAGTGAAGTATTTTGGTGAAACGCAGCCATTAGCGCTGGGTAAAACCGATGAGGATCGTGCTGAAAACCGCCGTGCTTTTGTGGTGTTCGAAGAAGCGCAAAAGTACGAAGAAATGCCATTTTGTGAACCGCCAACACCAGACCGTAAAATCTACATGGCGATGACGCCACACTTCGATTTCGACAAGTCCAAACTAAAGCCAGAAGATTTGTCGAAGTTGGACAGTTTCACTGATAAGCTGCAAGGCTTGCAGGGCAGTATTCTGGTTGCGGGTCATACCGACCAAATTGGTTCACTGTCTTACAACGAGAAGTTGGCGCAGCGACGAGCAAGAGAAGTGGTGAAGTATCTGAAAACCAAAATCGATCCATCGCAATTCTTATGGGAAGTGAAATCGTTTGGTGAGCTACAACCGGTTGTTAATGAACGTTCCAAAGAGGCTAATGCCCTTAACCGCCGAGCCTTCATTGTGTTCAAAGAAGGGGCGATAGAGCAACCCACTATTCAACCTAAACAGTAAATAAAAACACAGCCGACTTTAGTCACTTAGTGTATTGAAAAGGTCGGCTTTTTATGCAGCCCCGCTTGCGCTTTTTAACCTCATCACTTTCCTTCCCTTAATACTCTGTTCAAAACAAAACTTTCTTACCCATCACAGATGAATACCACCTTTTGATTCCATAAGTTGCACTTGCTTGAATGACAATTGTTCGATTTGAGTATCAAAAACCGCAATATAATAACGATAATTGTGACTTTGACCTGAAAAATATATAGGAAAGTTCCTATTTTTAGGTAATACCCTGATTTGGCTGAATTTATGGACTAAATTTATTATTGACGTCGTATTCGCTAAAGCTAGGTATATAACTATGAAATGGACTTTATTGCTTGTGAGCCACACATTATGTGTTTTGGCTGGTTTTGCTGGTGGAATTTACGCACTACCAATTCTTATACAACCGGCTTCTCCGGATGTTTCTGTTATCTCTAACTCCTCTGAAGGCGTGCTCTATCAAGGCTCATTTGACCGTAATCGAGCTGACAGTGATTTTTTGCATTGGGGAGAGGGAAAAATTTGGCTAACAGAAGACACGCTAGCCTTCGAAGGTAAACTTGCGCCTGGGCCAGATTATAAGCTTTATCTCTCACCAACATTTGTTGAAACCGAAGTTGAGTTTGAACGATTGAAGTCACAAATGATTCAAGTGGGTGACGTGAACACATTTGATCGCTTTATGGTCAATCTTCCTGCCGATCTGCCTTTAGATGACTATACGACCGTCATTGTTTGGTGCGAAACGTTTGGAGAGTTTATTACCTCTGCCAAGCTTGAATCTGTCTCAAATCTGAACCGAAGCTGATAGCCCCAAAGTTTTAACTGATACCAAATTAAAAATGACAGAAACGTGACAAAGTGAAAAATTCAATAGCCAATATCTCGGCGCTTGATTTTTGACATTAATGTTCGCTTAGTCATAAATCTACGAATAATTAATATTTGATATAAGTCGGAAAAGTATTGTGCCAATTGTTCAACGTTATTTAGTTATATTCCTGCTGACTCTCCTTGCATCTGCCAAAGCGATGGCGGCGGGGGAGATCGAAATATCTTTCACTCCTACCTTGGACGCGACTTATGAAAATGGAGAGGTGATTACTTACTCCATTGAGGTTCGGAACACGACGATCAGTACGATCAGTGATGTCACTGTGACGAATGCGATTTGGGATGTGATGTCTGGCTCGAATAAGGCATTCAGTAGTATCAATATTACTGATACTCATACCTTAGGAACGAATGCAGGAACTTATTCTTCGAGCAATAGCAACCTTAACGTTACAGGTGCGAATTTATTACCACTAGGACGCATTACTTATCAAATCGAAGCAACGGTTGCTGATGATGCCGCTGAAAACATTGTTCTTGGCAACACTGAGGTAAAAGGAACGGTTTCCGGCACAGAAACCACCTTTACGAACTCGACTACCATTACTTTTACGCCGGCCGAATACGATTACATTCTTGAAGCTTCTGTTAGTCCGTCAGAATACAACGTTGGCGGCACACTGACTTACTCTTTAAAGGCAACCAACAACGGTAGCTATGCGGTTAAAGGATTAGACATTGAGCAAAACTTTGCGTCTCTAACTGGGCAAAAGATCGATGGCTCGACTGGTGATGCATTTAGCAACGTTAGCATTAGTGCTGTCGCATCATCGGGTAGTAAGGCTGGTACCTTTGCGACAACGGGCGATTTATCTGTGGTAGATGCAGAGATTTCTGTTGGTGGTTACATTACTTACACCGTTGAAGCTACGGTTGCAACAGATTTAGTGTCCGATATTGATACCCAAGCAAGCTCAACGACTCGTGCAGGAACGGTCGACAGTAACGCGTTATCTACTCCTCCTGCTGACCCTGACGTTGAACTTGAACATACGCTGAACTCGACATCGCCGTATCTCATTAATGGTGAAGTTAATTTTGAATTGAAGGTGAGCAACAACGGTGGTGCGATTGCTCATAATTACCATGTAAAACAGAACATTAAAGATTTAGTTAGCCGCAATGGGTTAGCTAACGATTTATCTCCTTCTTACAACAACACCGATGTCGATGGGAACCCTTTCAGCACTTGGGATATCACGGTTTCAAGCATCGGCAGTAACTCACTTTCCGACTACCAAGGCAGTTCAAAAACGGATGTTGATTTTGACGATACAGTTTCGATCTATCCAAGAGAGTCGATCACCTATCAAATTAAAGCGACTTTAACCCCAATCACGATTGGCACTTTGCAAGGCTTTACTGCCTCAGTAACTGATGAATCTGGTTCACTAGTCGAAAGTGCCAGCATTTCAGACACGGTTGACGCTGAAAAAGTGCTGAGCGTGACGGACTCTGATATCTCTATCTCAAAGACCACGTCGGCCTCTGAGTATGTGCCAGGCGGTGAAATCGAGTACGAAATTACCGTTACGAATGGATCTTCAAAGTACTTCGCAAACAACCTGTTAGTACAAGACAATCTAACTTGTGTCATGACAGAACAAGCTGGTGGAGCTGGTGAAGGTCAAGCATTCGAAGAATGGAAAGTAGAAGTCATTTCTGGTGAAGATTCGATTGGTTCGGACCCAGGCACCTTTAGCTACGGCACTTGGACGTCGAGTCCACTCTCACTAACGCCGGACATCGCTCCGGGTAAAACCATCAAGTACAAGCTGACTGCGAAAACCAATGATACCAGCACAGGTCTCATTCTTGATGACGATCCAAGTTGTTCTAACGATAACGTCACTGAAGAAGGCTCGGGTGTTCAAACACCAGATGACAACTTGCGCGCAAGTAAAGATGTAGATAGCCGTTTTTACTCTTCAGGTCAAACACTGACTTACACCATTACAGTGACCAACGACGGTGATGGCTTTGCAAACCAAGTGCAGGTTCTAGATGACCTTAACTCAGTAAAAACAACGGATATTAACGGCAAAGAAATCAATGCTTATTCGGATTGGACGATAACCGCAGAAGCATTCAAAGACGATGGAACACCAGCAACGGCATCAAATACTGGTATTGCCGGAGAAGTAAAGTATCCTGACAATTTAAATGTTATTGCGACCCTTCAACCTCACTCTTATATCGAGTACACCATTGTTGCGGATACGAATCCTCTCGCAAATGGCCATATCTCGAATGAAGTGACTGTCGATGGATCGGTATATGCAGATCGAGGTTCAGACCCTCGTGATTTTGCGATTGAGCTTAATAAGCGAGTAAAAACTAACACAGATTCTGGTTTCCATGATGAACAGACGGCTTACTCTAAGCTCGATACTGAAGTCACTTATCAAATCAGTTTAAAAAATGCGAAGGAAAACGGCTACGCAACAAATGTTGCTGTGAAGGACACTTTATCGTCTATTTCCGCGAGCATACTGGAGCCCGACACGACATCCAAGCAAGTCTTCACGTCTTGGACAATAAGTGCAGAAATTATTTCGGATGACCCTCAATTAGATGGCAATCCCGCTTATACCGACGTGGGTACCTTTGCGTCGAATACGGATCTAGATACAACGGCACAAATCCCACCCAACGTTGAAGTTGTTTACACCATCGTGGCACAAATCGATCGTTCAAATGAAAGTGAGATTATTTACTCTCGATTTGACAATACTGTAGAAATTAAAACCCCAGACTCAACGGTGCAATCTTCAGCTTCCGATACGGTTATTGTTTACCCTCATGACCCGAAGGTTATTGTGGCTAAAACGACACCGGATGACGAGTTTATTCCAGGTCAGTGGGTAAACTTTAAAGTTACTATTGTTAATACGGGGGCTGGCTATGCCAATGAAGTGCGTGTTACCGATGATATTATTGGTTTGAATGCTTTCTCAGAATGGGAAATTACCTCTACCACGGATTCCAATGATACGCCTTTTAAAACAGGTAGTTATGCAGGGTCTAAGTCGAATTACCCTGATAATGGCAATATCAATACGCGCATCGATATCGACCCTAAAGTGAATGGCGTAGAAGGTTATGTTGTCTATAACATTCGCGGAAAGGTAAAAGACGATTACGTTGAAGATGAGATCTCGAATACGGCGGAAATCTATGATCCATCGACGAACCTGAATCAATCCTCTTCTGCGGAAATCGGTGGCACTTCAAGTGAAAAGTTGAATGTTTCGATTCTGAAAACCGCTGACAAAGTTCGTTTTGTGCCAGGTGATGATGTTACCTATGAAATTCGGGTATTGAACAATGGTGCAAACATAGAAACAGGTTTAAAAGTTGTTGATTTGCTTACTGATATTCGAGCTGTTTTAGCGAACGACAAAGACAACCAATATGAAAACTACCCAGATCAGCCCCCATTCAAGTATTGGCAGTTTGATTACGATGATGGGGCCGGCTTCCAATCTCAAACCAAGGACGACTTTATTTATCCTCCGGGTGATGCGTCAAATACAATGACACTTGCTCCGGGAGAGTTGCGAACTTTCAAGATCAAAGCGCGAGTCGAAGACAATGTGGTTGGTTCTCAGGATTCAATGGGTAACTTGAACGACAAGATTGAAAACGATGCGTATGTCTATCGCGATTTTGGCTCTGTAACGGAAGAATCGCACCTTTCTCACCACGAAATGGAGCGTGCATACAATGGTGGAGATGTCGTACGAAAGCTGCTCGTTAATGGCGTAGAGTCACGTTTCTATTCACCGGGTGACACTCTTACCTATCAAGTTACGGTTTCTTCACAAACAGGTTATGTCAACGACCATGGTGTTAATGAGAATATTACTGGGGTAGCAACTCAGTTGCTTGATGGTTCGTTAGCAACACCATTCGACGCTGGTTTTACCGTGGATGTTTCTAAAGATGACGCGAATGGTGGCGATGGAACGACTGACGGTACATTAGATGGCACGGTTGAAGATAATAAAGATATCCTAACAACGATCGATGTTGCCGGTGGTGACTCTGTAACGTTCGAAGTAGAAGGTGTGGTGCGTGAAGATGCGACAGGCACTATCACAATTGGCGGTATTACCGTTATCCCAAATAGCTACCACCTGTCGTTTAGCAAAACTGTTGACCAATCGAGCTATGAGCCGGGTCAACCGCTGGTTTATCGGCTAACTATCGAAAACGATGGTAACGGTAACGCGTATAACATTCCTGTTATCGATAGGCTTTCTACGATTGATGTTGAACTTGTTGATGGCACAACGGATCAAGCGTTTGATGCTGGTTGGACTGTTGTTCCATGTATTGTGAGTGGCAGTTCTGAGGCCATTTTTGATCTAGACGGTACAATCGCAGATAACGCTGATATTGATACCCATGCTTCGATTCCTGCAGGTACCAAGATTGAATACAAGGTTACTGCGAAAGTTAATGACAATGCAGTTGGCAACATTCTTAACTTATTGACGGTTGATGGCGACACGGTCAGTGCGGAGACTAAAGCGTCTGCCGAGAAGTACGATTTCTCTAAACACGTCGTCAAACTTTATGATCAAGATGGTTCTACCGAATTGACTGGTGGCTACACGCCAGGCGGTTATATCGAATATGAAATTTCGTTGAAGAACTTAAATAATGTTCACATCAATCAGATGCCAATCAAAGATGAAATCAGCAGTATTCAAACGGATTACTTTGTTGGTGGTAAAGGTCGAGCGTTTGATTCTTGGACTATTGTAAGTAGTGTTGACACTAGTGGCATCAGCAATGCGGGCTCTGTTAGTAACAACAGGGATATTGATACTAAATTCGACTTAGCAGCAAGCGGATTCGCGACTGGTGGAACCTTCGTAACGTATACGATAAAAGCAAAGATCAGTGAGCAAGCAGTCGGTCAAATCCTTAACGTAGCAGTTGTTGATAATAGTCATAACTTACCATCAGAACCTGTGAACATGTTGCCTGCGAATATCTCAAAGACGCACAAAGCTTACACAGACACAACATTGGCTACGCACAAAACGACTTACAACCATACCACTGATGGTGAGAAAATCGTTTACCACTTACGAGTCGAAAATAACGGTAAAGGCTTGGAATACAACAAGTCTCTACAAGAGCTGTTCTCTAAAGTAAAAGTTCGAGTCGCGCAAAATGCGGCTGGAGAATCAGATTCACAGACTCTGCCTGCTTTTGATCAATATGGGTGGACGGTCACCGTAACGACATCAGGTGAAGCGACGACGCTTATTGATGGCTATACCGGTGGTCCGAGTTCTGACATCGATATATCAACACTCTCGATTGCTCCGGGCGGTTGGATTGACTTTGTGATGGAGTCACAGATTCGTCAGGATGCTCTTGATCAGATTGTTGTGAAGCCAAAATACAATGGTAGCAACTTTAGCTCAGCGAAAGTAACACCAGAAGACAGCAATCTGTCGGTGAGCAAAGAAATTGTCTCTATCGACGGTAAATCCTATGTCTCGGGTGACACTTACAAACCTGAAGATGAAGTCATCTACAAATTTACGGTCACCAATACGGAACCAGTATGGCGTGACCAAACGGTTATCCAAGATATCGTGTCTAATGTTCGTGTTGAAGTGATCGGTGGTACGACGAAATCTGCATTTTCAGAGACGAATATCTCTCATGTCTTTACCTCGACAGGTACGACGGGAACACAAGATACCTACATTGAATCTTACGATGCCACCGATGATTTAGACCTTTTGGTAGACATTGCGCCAGAGGAAGTCATTGAGTTTTCGGTGAAAGGTAAGATCCGCCCTGATGCCCTGGGTGATATCGATGGCAATACAGGTAAAGCAGGCAATCAAAGCGACACTACCGATGTGATTCCGCCTGTAGTTCCTGTCCTTTCGTTTAGTAAACAGGTCTTCAATACGACATCGGATACTAATATTTGTACTTTCCCTTCTGATGATGGGGTTGGGTGTCACTATAACCCTAGTGGTCAAGTACAGTATCGTATTACTGTGAAAAACGAAGGTGAGAGTATTGCCAATGACGTTGCGATTATCGATAAGTTAAATGAAATCTATACGGAAGCGGTAACTCCCACATTAGCGTTTTCTGACTATAGCTCTGCTATCGTGTCTGCCCCAGACGCTTCACGTTTCTCAATCGCTGGTCAATACGAGGGAAATGTTCCTCTTGATGCGACATTTGACTTAATGCCCGGCGATGAAGTCGTTTTCGAATTAAATGGTACGGTTGCTTTTGATGCACTTGACGACATCGTCAACGTTGCATCGATCAATGGTGTTAATACTAATGAGGTCAGACTTGAGCAGGGTGATTCAGACATAATTGCTCAAAAATCTACAAGCACCCCAACGTACAAGCCGGGTTCAACGGTTAAGTATGAAATCTTGATCCGAAACGAAACAACGAGTAACCAAATAGTCGCCGTTGAAGATTTAATTGGTAGTTACACAGTTGAAACTGCAGACGGTACGCAACAACCTGCATTGGATTCTTGGACTATAAACGCAGAAATCCTCAGTGATGGTAATGGTGCAACAAACATTGATGAGTTAGACGCGCTGGAAGGTACCTCAAGCCCTACAATAAGCAATAACATTGAACTGGGCGCTAAAACTGGTGATGTGTACTCTTTAGTTCAAATTCAGATTGAAGGTGTAGTTCGCAATGATGCGGTAGGTAAATTTACTAACAACGTAAGTGTAGATACGAAAACATACAACTTACGTGAAAAGTTCATCTATCCACAACCTGGTGAGTTAGAGGTATCCAAAGTCACGACAAGTCCGACGGCTATTTACCACCCTGGTGATACCATCGGTTATGACATAGAAGTGAAAAACATCGGCGATGGTTATGCAACCGATGTATTGATTTCAGACCTGTGGAAAACGATTCGTGCTGAAAAAGCAGGCGCATCACTGCCTGTGCGTGCGTTTGATTCTTGGTCTAGTGCTCAAGTTGTGAGTGTTGAAGGTACTGACCCTGATTTAAGTAAGCCGATTTCTGGTTCCGAGGTTACGGGTGATAGCGGTTATCAAATTCGTTATAACATCCACCCAGATCATACCGTGAAGCTTCACGTGGAAGGTGTCGTAAAAGATGACCTTGTTGGCGATATTACTAACGTGGTTGAAGTGAGCGACTCAAGTGGTATTCAGTCTGCAAACGCAACTTATGTGGCTGCGACCGCTGACCTGACTGTTGAAAAAACGGTAGATAAGAGCCAATACGAATCAGGCGATACACTGACTTACACCATCAAAATCGAAAACACGACGGCGAACTGGGCAAGCGATGTTGCGATCAAAGATTTGGTGAACGACATTATCGCGACCAGTATTACTGGTACCAATGTGAAAGCATTTGAAACTGGTACCATCTTCTTTAATGCTTCTTCGCAAACGGGTGAAACCAAGCTCCCATCGTCAACCGGTGAGTTTTTGGATGGCAATTTAGATATTGGTCCAAATGATATTGTGACAATTACTGTCGAAGCTGAACTTGATCCAGAAGTGGTGGGCGAGGTTATTAACCAAGTCGAAGTGACTTATAACGGCACAACGAAGACCGCAGAAGCGACCAGTACCGCTAAGATTCCAGATTTGACCTTTACCAAAGAGCCGATGGTTGAGTTTTACAGTCCTAACCAAGCGGCAGGTTACATATTAAAGATCGTTAATGAAGGGAATAGTTACGCGAACGACATCAATTTAAAAGATGAAATTGGTACACTAACAGTCACGACTATTGATGGTTCTACCAATCAGGCATTCCTGCAATGGGCCGTTCAATATGTCAAGGGCAGTTCGCTGACCACTGTAGATGCGAACTCATTGGTTGTGGATAAGGACATTGATTACAACATTGACCTTGCACCGAATGACACCATCACCCTCTACGTTATTGGTTTAGTCAACGCTGAAGCGACGGGCGACATCGTTAACCAAGCGATATTGAACCACAACAGTAAAGACGTGACGGCAACAGCGACGTTGAAGCCACGTCCCGGTGATATCGTACTGGAGAAAACCACCGATGAGCGTTATTACCAGCCGGGCGAGTTCTCGACCTTCCGTGTCAAAGTAACTAACAATGGTTCGGGCTTCGCCGCTGATGTCAAAGTTGAAGACATCATTTCTTCTCTCGAAGTCGAAACCTCTGGCGGTGCGATGGAGCCTGCGTTTAATGACTGGACGATTGTGACGACGAAAGGGGACCCTCGAACTAACATCGACACTACTCCAGGGCCAAATGGTGATATCTCTACAAACCTCGATATCGCCCCGGGGGATACGGTTGAGTTTGCGATTACTGGCACAGTAAACAGCAGTGCGGTTGCAAACATTGTTAATACCGCAACCGTCGAGTTTGGTGGCGCAACTTCAGATGCCACGGCAACGTTAGAAACCTTGCCGGAAGAAGTGTGGATAGAAAAAACGGCTGAATCACCAATCTACATTCCGGGCGAAGAAGCCGTATTCCATGTTCGTGTCTATAACGGTACCGATGGTTTTGATAACGATATTGAACTCGACGATATCTTGTCGGGCATTAAGGCGACCAACATCTACGGTGTAAATGAACGTGCGTTTGAGAGTTGGACGATTGAGACCACCAACAGTGACAGTCGAACTACCATCACACCGATGCCTGTCGATAACCAAGACATTCGCTCTGTTATTGATATTGCGCCACACGACATTGTTGAATTCACGATTACCGTGAAAACCAACCCGTTAGCTGCGAGTGAAATTACGAATACTGCTATCGCAGACTTGAATGGCACCATGCAACGGTCGAGCGCGACCATTCAACCGCAGTCACAAGGCATCTCAATCGAGAAAACCGCAGATACGGAGTACTACGTACCAGGCACTGAAGCGACATTCCGCGTTAAGGTGAAGAACGAGGGTACTGTTTCAGCAACAGGCGTGGATGTAAAAGACATCATCAGCGATCTTAAAGTCGTGCGCTTGGATGGTACGACAGTGGAAGCCTTCGACTCTTGGCGTATCGACGTTAACAAGAGCAACCCAGAGACAGATATCACCAATATTCCAGGTGTGAATGCTGACATTGATTCGACGCTGACGATTGCTGCTAATGATGAAGTGGAATTCGTGATTACTGGTCTCGTGAATCAATACGCGACGGGTGAGATTAAAAACACAGCAAGCGCTACTTTCCGAGGTGACACTCAAGAGGCTGCAGCGACACTCTTAGCAATGCCAGAGTCGGTCAAGCTAGAGAAAACCGTGGATGACGAGTTCTATCGTCCGGGTGAAAACGTGACTTACCACGTGGTATTGAGCAATGAATCAGGTTCATTTACTGAAGAGATTGTGCTTAAAGACTTAGTGTCAGAGTTGAAAGTGAACACCATCAACGACACAGAAGCGACGGCGTTTACCTCTTGGAGTATGACCAGTTCTTACAGTGATGAACGCACTATCGTTTTACCTCAAATTCAAGGCGACAATATTGACGTTAATAGCCGCGTGATCCTTGCGCCAAACGATACGTTGGAAATTGAAATCACTGGTGTGGTGAATAGCGATGCGATGGGTGAAATTACCAACCACGCGTATGCCTACGACAAGTCAGAAAGTGATGTACTGGCGGATGACTTTGCAACCATCAAGCCACTGCCAATCATCCTATCCGTGACTAAGGTGGCGGATAAAGCGGAATACACCAACGACGACGATGAAATTACCTTCACGATGACCGCGACGAACCGAGGTTCTGCGGATGCGGAAAGCGTTAATCTGTTGGATGAGATCGACAAGCTGATTGGTAACAACGGTAATGCGCTGTTCACAACATGGAAGGCGACGATCACTGAACTTAAGTCGGGTGTTGTAGTTTCCGTCGATTCTGACAGCAATGTGGATTCCAACCACACCATGAAAGCGTACCAAGGCAATGAGTATGAAATCGTGGTGACGGGTGAAATTAACCAAGGCATCGATGACAACTTCACTAACGTCTTCACCGCAGCTGCATCAACGGGTGAAACGGCTTCGGCTAACGTTACCATCAAGGTCAAGAAGCAAGCTTATAACGAAGGCATGCTTACGGTAACCAAGGTGGCGAGTAAGTCTGAAGCAAGCGTAGGTGAAGTTGTAGAATACGAAGTGACGATCACCAACGAAAACGACAACCCATTTACGGGCGTTCGTTTGGTGGACCGTTATCCAGGTGGTTTTGCTTATATCCCAGATTCGACTGAGATGGTGAACAGCGGTCCTGACGGCGTATTCGATACCTCAGATGATGTTCAGATTACTGTCGAGCCAACGAAGACCAACCAATTGTTTTTTGAAGTAGGTGATATGAACATCTACGGCAAAGGTGATTCGAAAACTGCAGATGCAATTCGTATTCGTTACTTAATGCGCGTTAGCGTGGGCGCAACATTCGGCGTCTACACCAACACGGCATGGGCTGAAGCACCGCCAGCAGAAAGCTTCTCTGCACAAAACACGACGACCAATTATGTTGTGAAATCGAACCTAGCGAGTGCAACAGTAGAAGTGATGCCAGACAAAGTCTTCGATACCGCTTCCATCATCGGTAAGGTTTTCGAAGACCACAATGGTGATGGCTTCCAAGCAGATGCAACAGCAGATGATATCTACATTGATGTCGACCTGGCCGAAGGTGACTACATTCCGAATTCTACTTTCATCACTCAAGATGGCGTGGAGACTCAGTTGAAAGACGAGAAGGTGAAGCGGAAAGGTCAAGAGGTGGTGATGTCGAGTGTTGATAAAGGCTACGAAGTGGATGAATTGTATGGTTTATCTCGTAACCGCACGCTTGAACACAGCAACAAAGTGGCATTCCAATTCAAAACTCGAACTCGCCAAGGCTTCCCTTTCAAGGTGACCACGGATAACGGCACGCACATCGAGTTCGACAAGCAAGGTAATGCGATAACCAAGCACAAAGGAGATAAGAAAAAAGGTCTGTCCGCAGAGAATCTCGATGTAGTAAGAAACCTCTACCGTGATGGGGATGCGTACCTGTGGGAAATCATCGTAGAGAACAAAGGGCTTTATGAAGATGGTATTCCAGGCGTTCGATTGTTGACCGTCGAAGGCATCATCATCGAGACAGACCAATATGGTCGATACCACGTTCCAGATCAGTGGGTGTTGAATAAGAAAGGTAAGCAGTTCTTGGTCAAAGTGGACACAGACTCGCTACCAACCGGCATGAAGGTCATCAGTGAGAACCCGAAAGTACGCCGAATCACACCGAACAAACTGACGAAATTTAACTTCAGCATCAAAAGCAGTGGGGATGATTAACCGTTAGCAGCACAGATGCAGGCTGGGTACGCCCAGCTAACCACTCAAGCGGTTAAGCAGGATTTATTTATGATTAGATTTAGACCATCAAAACTGACAATGTGTATCGCGGCTGGATTGCCGATACTTTCGTTCGCGAAAGATACCAGCCAATTGGAGAAACTTGACAGCGACTCACTGGGTATTGAAGTTAAAGCGCACGAACAAACCGATAACTCGCGTATCTATTTAGAACAAGGTGCGATATGGGCAAGTCGTGACATCATGCGTTTTGACCCGGTGCTTGATTTAAGTATCAGCAGTGATGTGGAAGTGAAAGATGGTAAGCCATTGCAAGAGATGAGCTTCGCTATTACCACCAACTTCAGTTACTACGTGGATCACTACCAATTAGAAGAGTTTCGTGGAGGTGACCGTGGTTTGGTTCATCCTCTAGCTGTGATTGAAGGCCAACAGTTTGCGAACGATTTCAATATTGTTTGGGATGGCACCACCGAGCAAGACTACCAGTTTGAATCCAATACACAGCTTTTGTTCCGTTTAAAAGCGTTCGATAAAGATGGCAACATGGATGTAACCACCGTGGGTGTGATTGATCTTGTTGAACCTGATTCAGAAGTTGATATTGATAAGAACGACGGTGAAGAGGAGCAAAGCCGTAAGTTAGGTAAAGCACAACTGATGCGTCACAATATACCGACCTCTGCGGGCTTAGCGAGGTTCATTGGTACTGGTCTGAAAGGTGTTGATAAGGTCATTATTGGTGAAGACGAGTTCGACGTAGAAGAGGGTGAACTGTACGCTGAGCAATATCTACCCGCAGACGCCTACTTGTTCCCAACTCGTGTAGTGTTTGATAACGGTGAAGAGCGCCGCTACCAGCTTTATGTACGCATTCCTGATGAATACTGGGTGCAAGCTGGTCTTGCCGATTTCTACATTGGAAAGAATAAAGTTACCGGCAACTCGGCTGCACTTGCTGTGGATGACCAATATCAAGATGACATCTACAATCAAGGCCGCTTAGCGTATTTCGGTCAAGGTAAGTTTGGCGACAAACTCCGAGTGACCACCCACTTTGATACCAAAGAAAGCGACGTGCGAGACATGTTTAAGCACCCGTTTGCCTCTGACTCATCAAGCGTATTCGACATTCTGGAAGACGACGATGAAATGTATTACGGCAACTACGGCGACAGCTCGAACATCTACAAAGTGGTGAACACCAAAGGTAAGGTTTACCTCAACGTTGAGTACGATAAATCCAACGTCTTGTGGGGGAACTACAACACCGGCATTACTGGCACCGACAATAACGATTACAACCGAAGCTTATATGGCTTTAAAGGCGATTACCGTACTCGCTCAACCACCAAGTTTGGTGAAGATCGTCTAAACATTGTTGGCTTCGTTGCTGAGTCTGATTCACTCTTCGCTCACGATGAATTTCTAGGTACTGGCGGTTCGTTGTACTTCTTGCGTCATGGTGAAGTGGTACCCGGCAGTGACAAAGTGATGGTGAAAGTTGTCGACCCAGACAGCAGCATCACAGTGCAAGAAATGCCGCTGCAATCGGGGCGTGACTATGAAATCGACCCGTATCAAGGCCGCATCATTTTGACCAGACCGCTGAACAACATCATTTCGGATAATTTTGGTACTGTCATCAACGACCAACCAGCATCTGGCTATGACAACTACCTTTCGGTGGACTACGAATACGTTCCTCAAGGTAGTGACGCGCTTGACGCAATGACTGCTGGTGGTCGTGTGAAAGGTTGGGTGAATGACTACATCGGTGTGGGTGCCAACTACCAAACCGAAGAAAAAGACAACCAAGACTACGAAGCGTACGGCACGGACTTAACTTTGCGTGCATCAGAAGGTACGTACTTGAAAGCCGAATTTGGACACAGTAAAGGCCGTCAAACCGATTCCAACTACGTTTCTTTCGATGGTGGTTTAACCTTTACTCCGATTGGCAGCAACGCGGAAGATCGTGAAGGCGATATCTACCAAGTGAAAGGCGTGATGAACCTTTACGACCTAGCACCAAACGTATTCTCTGCGGTGGGTAACGACGTTAAAGCTTGGTACAAATCCAAAGACGCAGGTTATAGTTTTGCTAGCCAAGATGATGACTTAGAGCAAGAGTCTTACGGTACTGAAATTCGTTTCCAAGCCAC
>BCQL01000050.1_pt1 | contig 15152 bp, 13 predicted proteins | sample 1008151 | NCBI WGS metagenome assembly BCQL01 (sample SAMD00035459, study PRJDB4067) | museum specimen metagenome | biome: marine biome; feature: sea shore; material: organic material | host: Otohimella japonica | place: Japan:Kanagawa | collected 1927
TTGGACATCAAAATGCCACGGATGGACGGGATGGACCTGCTCCAGCGTTTGCGCCAAAAGACAGCTATGCCCGTTATTTTCTTGACGTCTAAGGATGATGAGATTGACGAAGTGCTTGGCTTGCGCATGGGTGCCGATGATTACGTAAAAAAGCCATTTTCACAACGTCTACTGGTGGAACGGATCCGCGCGTTATTACGTCGCCAGGATGCGATTGCCGGAGAAGAGATCGAAGAGACCGAAGAGACCAAAGTGATGGTCCGTGGCGAGTTGGTGATGGATCCGCTCCGTCACGCAGTAAAGTGGAAAGGCAGGGACGTATCCCTTACCGTGACCGAATTTTTGTTGTTGCAGGCACTTGCCCAGCGGCCCGGCTTTGTCAAAAGCCGCGATCAGCTGATGGATGTGGCTTATGATGACCAAGTCTACGTGGACGATCGCACGATCGACAGCCACATCAAAAGGCTGCGCAAAAAGATGCGCAATACGGATAATGAGTTTTCCGCGATCGAGACGCTTTATGGCATCGGGTACCGCTACAACGAAGAGTAAGGCATGAGTGCCGCGCCAAAGATTGACGTGCGCAACTTGCAGTCCGTACGTGCAGCCGCACGGCAGCCGGACGTTGTATTGGGTGATGATTGGGTCGACCCCAATCTTATGGCTGATGATCTGGAGACTGAGGAAGTTTCGGCCGGTCGCCTGTTTGCGCTGCGCCGGTCGCCGATCGCGCGCAAGATCATCACGTTCAACCTGATCGCTTTGATGCTGTTGATCTCGGGTGTCTTGTACCTGAGCCCGTCGCGCGACAGCCTTGCATATCAACGCGCCAACGGCTTGATCAACGAGGCGCAACTGATCGCTGACGTCTTCGAGGCCCAGTTGCCGACGATCGCGCCGGTTGATCTTGTCACCGCGGATGGCATCAACCCCACGGCGACATTAACCGGGCTTAATCTGCGCGGCGGTGTTGAAGTCTCGGTCTTTGCGCCCGATACCACCCTTGTTGCGCGTGCTACAGGCATGTTGAATGCAGAAGAGCTGGCTGAACTGGAACTGCAGGCCGGTGGCACGTTTGTAACCGACATTCTGCTGTCGATTTGGGAAACGGCTGTCCGTCTGGTGTCATTTGGTGGTGAACAAATCAGCAAAGAACAGGCGCTTTTGCAGCTGTCGCAGGAAAATGTACGGCGAGCGATCGCCGAAGGCACTCAGTTGGAGGTATCCGATATCGAAGGCGCCGCCAGTTTTATCGTGACGACGCCAATTATGCGAAACAATATTGCAGTCGGTGTGATTGCCGTCACGACGGCAGCCGGTGAGGTTGATAGCCTGGTCCGCCGGGAGCGAGAGCAGTTTTTACGCCTTTTCCTTGTTGGTGTCTTGGTCAGTGTCGGCCTGAGCCTTGTTCTGGCTTCGACCATTGCCAACCCGCTGGCCCAATTGGCCACGGCGGCCGAGGCAAGCCATGAAAAGAACGCCCGCAAGATGTCGCCGGTCCGGGTACGCATCCCAGACCTGTCTGGGCGTCCGGATGAAATCGGTCGTCTGTCAGGTGCGTTGCGCGGCATGGTGGCAGCCCTTTATGAACGGATTGAGGGCAATGAACAGTTTGCTGCGGACGTCGCGCATGAGATCAAGAACCCGCTCGCGTCGCTCCGGTCTGCGGTGGGCACGATGCGGGTCGCCAAACGCGATGATCAGCGCGAGCGCCTGTTGGAAATCATTGAGCATGACGTCAAGCGGCTGGACCGGCTGGTCAGCGATATCTCGAACGCATCGCGTCTGGACAGTGAGCTGGTCAAGGAAGAGGAAGAGACGTTCGATCTGATCCATATGCTTCGCAACATTGCAGAGTTCCTGAATAAGGACGCCAAGATGCGCAATGTTGATTTCGTTGCCGACCTGCCATCTGATCCGATCATGGTGCAAGGTCTTGAAGGGCGCATGGCACAGGTTTTTGTCAATTTGATCACCAACGCGATTTCATTTTGTGAAAGGGGCGATGCGATCCGTATCTGGTCCCGTACACGTGCCAACAGGGTTTTGATTGTGGTGGAAGACACCGGGCCCGGCATCCCTGACGATGCGTTGACCAAGGTTTTCCAACGTTTCTATTCTGAACGTCCCGAAGGTCAGTTCGGCAACAACTCTGGTCTTGGACTGGCGATTTCCAAACAGATCGTTGAAGCGCATGCGGGTGTCATCTGGGCCGAGAATATCCGCCCCACTGATGCTGACCCGACCTCGGAGCCGCTGGGTGCCCGTTTTGTCGTCGGCCTGCCGATCTAACCCATGACCGCGCAGTGGCCCGATACCATCCATGCGACATGTGTGGCCTGGTATGGCAGGGGTGTCTTGATCACCGGGGCAAGTGGTGCGGGGAAATCCAGCCTCGGGTTGGTGTTGATGGCCATGGGCTGCAGCTTGGTTGCGGACGATCGCGTGCGGATCAGGCGCGATGACGAGAGGCTGATCGCCACCTCCCCGCCATCAATCGTGGGCAGGATCGAGGCGCGGGGGATCGGAATTTTGGATGCCGAAAGCCAGCCCGACGCGCAAGTTGCTCTTGCCGTTGATCTGGATCATGCCGAGACGGCACGGATGCCACAGCGCCGTATTCTCACGCTCTTGGGATGTGATGTGCCCTTGATCTGGCGCAGCGAAGGCCCACAGTTTGCCCCAGCAATTTTGCAATCCCTCAAGGCAGGCAGGAGCGACGGATGACACAGCCGGGTACAGATCCCGCAGCATCGATACCGACCATTGTTCTGGTGACCGGGCCATCGGGCGCCGGGCGCTCGACCGCGATCAATGCGCTGGAGGATCTGGGCTATGAGGTCATCGACAATCTGCCACTGTCGCTTTTGCCCCGCCTTTTGGATGGGCCACCCCCAAGTCGGCCACTGGCGTTGGGGGTGGATGTGCGCAACCGCGACTTTGGCACCAGTGCTTTGATCGAAACAATCGATCAACTGGCCGGGCGCAGCGATCAGATGGCGCAGGTCCTTTATCTGGATGCCGAGGAAGAGGTGCTGGTGCGCCGTTATTCAGAGACCCGCCGTCGGCACCCGCTGGCGCCCGCCGGTCCGCCTTCGGCAGGCATTGCACGTGAGCGTGACCTGCTGGTGCCAATCCGTGCACGCGCAGATGTCTTGATCGATACCAGTGATCTGTCACCGCATGACCTGCGGGCAGAAATCGACCGTTGGTTCAGTACCGGCGAAGGGCGCCAGCTTGGCGTCACGCTGCATTCTTTTTCCTACAAGCGCGGGCTACCCCGCAGCATGGACATTGTCATGGACTGCCGCTTTCTGCGCAATCCGCATTGGGAAGAGGCGTTGCGCAATCTGGACGGACGTGATGCTGCAGTGGCGTCCTATGTGGCTGCGGACCCACGGTTCGATGCTTTCTTTACGCGGGTGAAATCGCTCGTTGATCTTGTGCTACCGGCGCATAAGGATGAGGGTAAAGCGCATCTTTCCATCGGGTTTGGGTGCACGGGCGGACAACACCGTTCCGTTGCCTTGACGGAAGCGATGGCCTTGGCACTTGCGCAGGGCGGCTGGCATGTGTCTAAGCGGCACCGCGAGTTGGAACGGCGCGATGCGTCAGGACGTAAGGGACAAACAGTTTGATCGGTATCGTGATCGTCGCACATGGGCGTTTGGCGCAGGAATACCTTGCCGCCGTCGAACATGTGGTTGGCCCCCAACCCGGCGTGATCAGCATCGCCATCAGCCCCGAGGACGACCGCGCCGCCAAACAGACCGAGATCTGCAATGCTGCCGATGATGTCGACACCGGCGATGGCGTTGTGATCGTCACCGATATGTTTGGCGGATCGCCAACGAATCTGTCGCTGCGCGCCTGCAGCCCTGACAACCGGCGTATCCTTTACGGCGCCAACCTGCCGATGCTGATCAAGCTAGCCAAATCGCGCAGCGCTTCTGTGCCCGATGCTGTTGATGCCGCGATTACGGCGGCGCATAAATATATCAACAGTCACAATGGTGGATTGCCGCAATGACCACTGCGCGTCTGAAGATCGAGAATATCAAAGGTTTGCATGCCCGGGCCTCGGCCAAACTGGTCGAGGTTGTGGAGAGCTTTGATGCGGAGGCAACCGTCAGCAAGGACGGCGAAAGCACCAGTGGCGACAGTATCATGGGTCTTTTAATGTTGGCAGCTTCCGTTGGAACCTTTATTGACGTGGAAACGCGTGGGCCGCAGGCCGAGGAATTGAAGATCGCAATTGCGAACCTGGTAGCTGACAAGTTCGGAGAGGGCGACTGATGACAATGTGGATCGGGTAGGACAACTGATTTGACCGATACGGCCCCCAAGACAGCTGTTTCTCCTGTGGTCACCAAGGATGCGCCGCGTGTTTATGACCGGGGAAGTCTGACCTACTCGAACACATTCGACAACCCGCTCAAGCGGAACGTGATCAAATCCATCGAATGGATGACCGGCAAGATCCACATCATCCGCATGATCCGAGAGTTCGAGCGCCGCGGCAAGTTTCATGGTCAGGCCTTTTGGCGTGGCGCGCTGGATGTGATGGGGATTGACCTGATCACACCACAGACGCAATTGGACAATATCCCCAAGACCGGCCCGGTTGTGATCGTGGCCAACCATCCGCACGGAATGGTTGACGGGATGGTCATGGCCGATCTGATCGGGCGGGTGCGCACTGACTATCGCATCCTGACCCGGGCGTTTCTGACGGACATCGATGAGGATGCTAGCAATTTTCTGATCCCGGTGCCTTTCCCGCATGAAGAAAACGCGCAGGCCAAGATGGTCGAAATGCGCCGTCAGGCGATGTCCCACCTCAAGGCGGGTGGCGCAATCGCGGTCTTCCCGTCTGGTGTTGTGGCCTCTTCCAATTCGCTGTTCGGCCCCATGGTCGAGGATGAATGGAACCTCTTTACCGCCAAGATGATCCGGACATCCGGTGCGCGGGTGGTCCCTCTGTTCTTTCCCGGTGCGAATTCGCGTTGGTATCAGATGGCTAACCAGATTTCCCCGACCTTGCGACAAAGCCTGCTTATCCATGAAATCGTGAACGTTTGCGGCAAGCCCCAAAAGCCAGTCGTGGGCACGCCCTTCGACGAGACAGAGGTGAAAGAGCGCCTGAAAGACCAACGCGCCTGTATGGATTGGATGCGGGAAGAAACGCTCAGCCTGCGAGGTTAAAGCGGTGCCGTGGATGCCGCATTGCAAGTGTCGGCAACAGACGTTCCAGATGAGGTCATCGCAACGATAACGGCTGGCCAAGGCTATGGTAATGTCATGCCGTTGCTGTTGGTGAACGCGACAACATCAAGTGATGGCTTCCGCAAGCTCTTGGCAAATCAGATCGAAATCAGCATGGCGTCGCGCCGTATCCGCCCTGCTGAAGCACGCAATCTTCGCGATACCGTGGCCGGAAATATGATCAACCCGGCACAAAACATATCGTTGCCGTCGACAGCCTGGTATTAATTACGCATCCGTCAAATCCCGTCCAGTTTTTGACGATTGGACAGGTCGCTGCAATCTATGCGGGTCAGATTACAAATTGGTCTGCGTTGGGTGGGCCCGATCTTGAAATTACGGTCGTTGATCGCCCTGACGGTTCCGGGACACGTTCCGTTTTTGAAAACCGCATCCTTGGTGATGAAGCGATGTGTGAGTACGCAGGCAAGCTTATCGCGGGCACCAATACCGATGCGTCGCAACTTGTCTCACAAAGCGAAGGCGCTATTGCTTACGTGGGCTATGCGTTCCAGCGCGATTCCAATGCGCTGACGCTCGTCAATGAATGCGGTATCCAAACGGTTCCAGACGCATTTTTGGCCAAGACCGAGGAGTATACTCTCCAACGCCGTTTGTATCTTTACACCCGTGAAGACACATTGGGCAATGTCAGGCAGGGTTTCTTGGACTATGCGACATCCAGTGCGGCTGACACTGTCATTCAGAAGGTGGGCTTTACCGGATTTGGCATCACGCGCCGCGAACAGTCGTTGGACAGCTCACGCGCCCTTCTCAGTCCGAATACCGATGCGTTCGAAGGGGACTACATGCGGCAGATGTTGGGTCAGATGGTCGACTTTGACCGTCTGTAGACGACCTTTCGCTTCCGCACAGGCTCTGCCATCCTTGATGAGCGCGGTATCATCGATCTGGACCGCCTGATCAGCCACATCCAGAAATTGCCGGAGGGGTCAGAGATCTTGCTTGTCGGTTTCACTGACGATGTGGGTGAATTCGAAAGCAACCTTGAATTGTCGCGTCAGTGCGCAGCGCAGGTCGCGGACCAGGTTCGTAGCGTGGGGGTGAGCAGCTCTCGAATGTCACGCTTTCATCTGTCGGCTTTGGTGAGATTTCGCCATCGGGCTGCAACAGCAGCGAGACAGGACGACGGATCAACCGACGGGTTGAGGTTTGGCTAAAGAAACCTATCTGACTTTAGATTACGATTGCGCTGCCAACTCGTTTGTGGCGGCGTCTTCGTTTGAGGTTGTCGCAGCTATTCTCTGTCTTGCCTCACGCTTCAGTGCGAAATCATCCAAGGCCTTTTCGATGGAAAGCTTTTCGATCCGTCAGGGCGGTGCAGCGTTTTACTGTTTCGTTTGGCGCGATCGCTGCAGCAACCGCAGCCAGGACCATGTGTGCTGGTCCGTTTCGGACTGTCGGCACTGCGTTCATTGACGCTGTGCCCCCTGCGCACGCTGGAGCTGACGAATGAAACATTTGGTGCCGTCAACATCACACGCGGTGCCTGTCCTCCGCAATGCGGGCATTCGGTCGGATCGGCGCAACGGCTCATGCTTTCAATCGCTTCAAAAGGGCCGCATTCAAGGCAGCTATATTCATAAACGGGCATGCGATATTCCTTAAGTGTCTTGTGGAACCGGCCCCATCATCGGAGGCCGGTTCGTCATCAAAGATCAGGTGCCAAAGGCACGTCGACACTGCCGTCCAGCCATTTGGTCGGGCCGTCGGCGTTGGGCATAATGTCCCATTCAAAAATGTCATTGGGCAGCCATAGCGTTGCACAGGCATTGGGAATATCCACAACCCCTGATATGTGTCCCTGGACCGGTGCGGTTCCCAGGATGGCGTAGGCCTGCGCACCGGAATAGCCGAATTTCTTGAGATACTCGATAGCGTTCAGACAGGCCTGGCGATAAGCGATGTGTACATCAAGATAGTGCTGTTCGCCCTGTTCATCGACGCTGATTCCTTCGAAAATCAGATAGTCGTTATAGTGCGGCGTAATCGGGGAAGGCTTGAAAATCGGGTTTTTCACCCCGTATTTCGCCATGCCGTCCTTGATCACCGAAACCTTCAGATGCAGCCAGCCGGCCATCTCAATCGCACCGCAGAAGGTGATTTCACCGTCGCCCTGGCTAAAGTGCAGATCGCCCATCGAGAGGCCGGCACCATCCACATAGACCGGGAAGTAGATCTGGGATCCGCGGCTGAGGTCCTTGATATCGCAATTGCCGCCATGTTCGCGTGGTGGCACGGTGCGTGCGGCCTCGACTGCGGCGGCCTCGCGTGCCTCGCCCTTCATCGCGCCCATATGTGCGCTTTGTGTATTCGGCAGCGCGGCCAATGGCGGTGTACGGTCGGGTTCAGTGTTAAAAAGCGCTGTCTCCCGCGTGTTCCACATGTCCAGCATCTTGCGGTCCGGCAAACACCCGATTAGGCCGGGATGGATCAAACCTGCATATTTCACACCGGGCACATGGCGGGATTTGGTGAACATACCGTCGATGTCCCAGATCGATTTCTGCGCCTCCGGGAAATGTTCCGTCAGAAAGCCGCCACCGTTCTGTTTGGAAAAGAAGCCGTTGAAGCCCCAAAGCATTTCTTCCTTGGCTCCAATGTCGAGGATTTCGACAACCAGAAGATCGCCGGGTTCTGCCCCTTTGACCCCAATGGGTCCGGACAGATAGTGCACCTGTTCAAGCTCCACATCGCGCACGTCTGACGCATCGTCGTCATTTTTGATCTGCCCGCCTGTCCAGTCATAGGTTTCGATCTTGAAATCATCGCCTGGTTCAACCCACACGTTGATCGGGATGTCGGGATGCCAGCGGTTATGGATATTTTCGTTGGTATGCGGGCTTTCGTTCAGGTCAACTGAGATCAATGTATCGGCCATGGCGCGATCCTTTCTTGCTTGGGGATTCAGACTGAGAGAAATTTTGAGACGCGGGCCTCGTCGATCCCGTCTCGGGGGCTGTCATGCACAAAATCCCCGTTTTCGATGACCATGACCCTGTCGGCCACATCCAGCGCGAAACTGAGCACCTGTTCCGACACGATGATCGAAAGCCCCTTCTGGTCGCGAATTTTGCGTAAGGTGCGGGCCATTTCGCGGATGATCGACGGCTGGATGCCTTCGGTGGGTTCATCCAGCAACAGTACCTTGGGGTTGGAGGCCAGCGCCCGCGCGATGGCCAGTTGCTGCTGCTGTCCACCTGACAGGTTCCCGCCCCGGCGCGACTTCATTTCCAGCAATACGGGGAACAGTTCATATATGTCATCGGGCACGGTGCTTTGCCCCGTGACGATCAGCCCGGTTTCCACATTTTCCTGCACCGTCATGGCCGAAAAGATCATGCGGCCCTGCGGGACATAGGCCACACCTTTGGCAACCCGTTGATGTGATTTCAAACCGGTAATAGGTGTGCCATCCACATTTACCAACCCCGATTTTTCCGGAACAATCCCCATGAGCGTCTTCATCAGGGTGGTTTTGCCCATCCCGTTGCGGCCCATGATGGCGACGATTTCGCCCGGTGCGACATTGATATCAAGGCCGTGCAACACCTCGGATTCCCCGTAGGCGGCACTTAGATCTTGGACATTCAACATGTGATTGCTCCTTCAGTGGCCCAGATAGACTTCGATGACTTTGGGGTCGGCTTGGACATGTGCCATGGAGCCCTCGGACAGCATCTTGCCCTGGTGCAAAACGTTGACGCGTGTTGCGATGTCTTCGACAAAACCCATGTCGTGTTCGATGACGATCACCGATCTGTCCTGAATAACGCGGTTGAGAAGTTCGGCCGTTTTTTTGCGTTCGGCGACGGACATTCCCGCGACAGGTTCATCCAGCATCAACAGTTCGGGGTCCTGGATCAGCAGCATCCCGATTTCGAGCCATTGTTTCTGACCGTGGCTGAGAAATGCGGCCTTCTCGTCCAACAACCCCTCAAGGAAAATGGTTTCGGCGATTTCTTTGATGCGGGTGCGCACTGCATCGTCACGCCGAAAGCCCAGCGCGCCGAACACGCTGTAGCCTTTGGGATAACTGATTTCGAGGTTCTCAAAAACCAATAGGTCTTCGTAGACAGATGGGGTTTGAAACTTGCGTCCGACCCCGGCATGCACGATCTGGTCTTCGCGCATCTTCAACAGCTCATCGCCCTTGAACATCACCGAGCCGTCTGTCGCGCGGGTGCGCCCGCAGATCAAATCCAAGACGGTTGTTTTGCCAGCGCCATTGGGTCCGATAATCACCCGGCATTCGTTGGGTTCCACATAGAAGCTGAGGTCATCAACCGCCTTGAACCCGTCGAATGACACTGTCAGCCCCTCGACCTTCAGCAGATAGCGTTCTTGCAGGGTCATTGGATCGCCTCTTCTTTTGGGGTCTGAGGTTTGCGCATGTTCCAAAGCCGCATGATCTGTGGCAGGATCTTTTCGGCCCACACGCCAGCCAAACCGTTTGGGAACAACATCACCACCGCGATGAACAAACCGCCCAAGCCAAAAAGCCAAAGCTCTGGGAAACTCTCGGAAAAGCTGGTTTTGGCCCAATTGACCAAAAGTGCGCCGTAAACCGCACCGACAATCGACAACCGCCCGCCAACTGCGCAGAAAATCACCATTTCAATCGACGGCACGATCCCGACAAGGGTTGGGGACATGAACCCGACTTGCAGTGTGAACATCGCACCGCCGATCCCAGCAAAGGCCGCACCAAGGCAAAAGATGAATATCTTGAAGCTGGCCACGTCATAGCCAGAAAACCGCACGCGATCTTCCTGATCGCGCATGGCGATCAAGATCCGGCCCAGTTTGGATTTGCGGACGAAATGTGCGATGAACAGCACCACAAAAAGCAAGACACCATTGACGTAATAAAGCACTTCTTTTGCTTGATCCGTGCGGATGTCCCAGCCTTGCAGTGTCCGCAGGTCAGTGATCCCATTGACCCCCCCGGTAAAGCCTTGTTGGCCAATGATCAGGATCGTCAGGATGGCGGCAAAGGCTTGTGTGATAATCGCAAAATAGACCCCGCCAACCCGCCGCCGAAACATTGCCAACCCGATGATAAAGGCAAAGACGACGGGGACGATGACAATCGCAACCAAGGCAAATGTCAGGCTGTAAAACGGGGTCCACCACAGGGGCAGCTCCGTCAGCTGGTTCCAGTCCATGAAGTCCGGAATACCCGGAGTCGACTGGATCGACGTGTTTTCAGGCGTCGATGCCTCCAGCTTGAGAAACATCGCCATGCAATATCCGCCCAAACCAAAGAAGACACCTTGCCCCAGGCTCAGGATACCGCCCGCGCCCCAGCACAGCGCCAGACCTACAGCGACAAAAGCATAGGTCAGGTATTTTCCGAACAGGTTCAGTCGAAAATTATCCAATGCTGCAGGCAAAAGCAGGAAGATGACAAAGGCGAGCATCGCAAATGCAAAGGCCTCGTGGCGCGTAAATAGAGGGTTTTTCGAAAGCGTCATATCGGCGATCCTTACTTACGCAGCTTGAGAGAAAAGAGCCCTTGCGGACGGACCATCAGAATGCCCACGACCACCAGAAGCGTGAGAACCTTGGCCATTGATCCTGACAGGAAGAATTCCATGATCGACTGCGCCTGGCTGATCGAAAAGGCCGATGCGATCGTCCCCAGAATGCTGCCTGCCCCGCCAAAGACCACCACAAGGAATGTATCGACGATGTAAAGTTGGCCCGCAGTCGGGCCGGTAGAGCCGATCATTGTGAAGGCAGATCCGGCAACACCTGCAACACCGCAGCCGATGCCGAATGTCAGCCTATCAGTCCATTCAGTGTTGATGCCGACAGCACCTGCCATGACGCGATTCTGGTTGATGGCGCGCACCTGTTTGCCCCAATTGGACCGAAACATCATGGTGTAGACAGCCATGGAAATGCCAACCGCGAGCGCCATGACAAAAATGCCGTTGATCGGCACTTCGATCATATCGGTCACGGGCATTGACCCCATCATCCAGCTGGGAATTGTCACCCCGACCTCACGCGCGCCAAAGGCCGTGCGGTAGAGTTGTTGCAGGATCAGGCTGAGCCCCCAGGTGGCAAGCAGCGTATCCAGCGGCCGCTTGTAAAGGTGCCGGATCATCGACCATTCGACAAATAATCCAAGTGCCCCCGACGCGATGAATGCAAGGATCATCGCAATGAAGAAATACGCGCCAAAAAGCGAAGGCATATAATCGGCAAAGAAAATAGATGTGAAATACGTAACATAGGCGCCAAGGATCATGAATTCGCCATGAGCCATGTTGATCACACCCATCTGACCAAAAATGATCGCCAGCCCCAGTGCCATCAGCACAAAGACCGAAAACAAGATAAGACCGGCGAACCCTTGCATCGCAAAGATAGCGCCCAGTTCGGATAAGGAATAATCGGAAAACATGGCTTTTCCTTTGCACGATGGATAAAATTTGTCGGGGCGCCCCACCCTGGCAAATCCGGGGCACCCCTTGAGATCGGCGTTACTGGTAGCCTTCGGGGAAAGGGTTCGGCTCGACCAGTTCAGCGGTCTCAAACACCACCTCGTACTGTCCGTCTGGCTTGGCCAAACCAACACGGGTCTTGGACCAAAGATGGTGATTTTCGTGGACTTTCACATAGCCTTCCGGGGCGGTGTCCAATTCGATCCCGACCTGCGCTTCACGCACTTTGTCAACGTCGAAAGACCCTGCTTTTTCAACCGCCGCTTTCCACAACCACGGTCCCAGATACGCGGCCTGGGTCACGTCACCGATCACGATGTCTTCACCCCACATTTCCTTGAATGCTTCCACGAACGCGATGTTGTTGGGGTTATCGAGCGATTGGAAATACTTCATGCAGGCATAAGCGCCTTCCATGTTTTCGCCGCCAATGCCGAGGATTTCGTCCTCTGTCACCGAGATCGTCAGCAGGATTGGATCTTCGGCAGTCATATCGATGCCTGCGGCTTTCAACTGCTTGTAGAAGGCCACGTTGGATCCGCCAACAACGATGGCATAGATCACATCCGGCTTACGCAGGCGGATCTTGTTGATGACCGAGTTAAACTGTGTGTGACCCAATGGGTAATAGTCTTCGCCGACAACCTCACCGTCCAGGAAGTCCTCAATATGCTTGCGCGCAATCTTGTTGGACGTGCGCGGCCAGATATAATCAGAGCCAAGCAGATAGAACGAGTTTGCACCCTTGGTTTCCTTCACCCAATCAAGGCCAGCAATGATCTGCTGCGTGGCCTCTTGACCGGTGTAGATGACGTTCGGGCTCTGCTCCAAACCCTCATAGAAGGTGGGGTAGTAAAGAAAGCCATTGTGCTGCTCGAACACAGGCAGCACGGCCTTCCGGCTGGCAGAGGTCCAGCAGCCCATAACAGATGCGACCTTGTCATTGACCAGAAGCTTACGTGCTTTTTCGGCAAATGTCGGCCAGTCTGAAGCTCCATCTTCCTGTATCACCTCGATCTGACGGCCCAGAACCCCGCCCATTTCGTTGATCTGGGCGATGGCCAGCTTTTCCGCCTGGACAGAGCCGGTTTCCGAGATGGCCATTGTGCCAGTGACAGAATGCAAGATGCCAACAGTGACCGTCGTGTCGGTGACGGCAAGGCCTGTCATGTTCACTTCGGCTGTGGGGTATTCCTGCGCAAGAAGGTTTGAGGGGGCAAACAAGGCGGCACCAAATGCAGCGCTTCCCGCCATCATTGCGCGGCGGCTCACGACCATCGGATCTTTGGACTCGGGTGTGTCGGACATATCCATTCCTTTTCGAATGCTAAAACATTGGGCGATTTCATGGTTCACCCGCTACTTGAGGATCAACCGAATGGTCGCGAGCCGATATACGTCGTATGACGTATAGGCCTGCGCGTTTTGTCCCTTATGCTCTTGATCCGAAGGGAATCCGACAAAGGGAGGTGCAAGAATTCCACCGCATATGCTGCGGTGTGGGTCTACCCGCCTGGTTTGTGATGGGACATGTTGTGATGGTGACAGCACTTAAGGCGACCAGCGAGAAGCGGACATACAACCGCTGGGTCGCCAATGAGACGATGGAAGACTTTGCGTTGCGCTTCACCGCCCGCCGGGCGCGCAAGTGGAGCTATGCACGGGTCGCAAATACGGCCATCGGGTCGATCTCGTTTCTGGCGCTTGAGGCCATCGGGGCTGCGATCACCATCACCTATGGTTTTGACATTGCGATTGCCGCGATCATGTTTGTCGGTGCGCTGCTGTTTCTGACCGGTCTGCCAATCTGTTATTATGCGGCGCGCTATGGGGTCGACATCGACCTGCTGACGCGTGGCGCGGGCTTTGGCTACATTGGCTCCACTATCACATCGCTGATCTACGCATCCTTCACCTTCATTTTCTTCGCGCTTGAGGCCGCGATCCTGGCACTGGCGCTTGATTTTCTGTTCGGACTGCCGATCTTTCTCGGCTATGTCGTCAGCGCTCTGGTTGTCATACCCTTGGTTGTGAACGGCTTTTCCAAGATATCAGCGTTCCAGACATGGACCCAGCCGTTTTGGGTCGTGTTACACATATTGCCCTTCGCGCTGCTGGCCTTTGTCGGGTATGATATCGATACCTGGATCGGGTTCGAAGGCACCGAAGCAGGCAAAGATATGTCAACGCTGCTGATGTTTGGCGCCGCATCCGGTGTCATCTTCTCGCTTGTGGCGCAGATCGGCGAACAGGTCGATTTCCTGCGCTTCCTGCCAGAGCCCAAGACAGCGAAAGACCGGCGTCGCTGGTGGATGGCACTTGTTGTGGCCGGTCCCGGCTGGTCGGTGATCGGCGTTCTGAAGATGATCGCTGGGTCCTATCTGGTCACGCTGGCGGTGCGCGAGACCGTTCCGCTGGCAGATGCAGGCGACCCCACACATATGTATTTCACAGCCTTTGATCAGGTGTTCGGTTCGTCCGCTTTGGTATTGGTGCTGACCGGATTGTTTGTGGTGCTGTCGCAATTGAAGATCAACGTCACCAACGCTTACGCCGGGTCAATTGCGTGGTCAAATTTCTTCTCTCGTCTCACACATAGCCACCCCGGCCGGGTGGTTTGGCTGGTATTCAATGTTGCTATTGCCGTGATGCTGATGGAGCTGGGTGTTTTTGAAGGGCTCGAACAGGTCCTTCGGCTTTATTCCCATGTCGCCGTCGCGTGGATCGGGGCGCTTGTGGCGGATCTTGTGATTAACAAGCCCTTGGGCCTTAGTCCTAAGGGGATCGAGTTTCGTCGCGCCCATCTGTACGACATCAACCCGGTTGGGATTGGGGCGATGGGGTTGGCTTGTGTGTTGTCGCTGGTCGCCGTGACGGGGGCAGCAGGCCCACTCGCACAGGCGTTTTCGACGATCATTGCCCTTGGGTCTGCATTCATCCTTGCACCGCTCATCGCGTATGCAACGAAGGGCAAATATTACCTTGCGCGTCCCCATGATGCGGCAGCACCGGGCGGATTGCAAAGCTGCTCGGTCTGCGACTACTGGTTTGACGCCGAAGACATGACGCATTGCCCATTTCATGCGGGCAGGATCTGCTCACTCTGCTGCACTTTGGACAGTAATTGTCAGGACGCTTGCAAACCGAATGCACGTTTGGAAACGACCTTTCGAGATATGTTAGACCGCGTCTTTCCTCCGGACATCGTGGCGCTGCTGGTGTCACGCTTATCGCGGTTTCTGGTGTTCACCACCCTCATTGGGGGCTGCTTTGCCGGGATTTTGTTATTGATCCGTTCCTTGGAAGGCACACCAAATTTTGCCGCTGTTCTGACGGTCATTTTTGGCATTATGCTGATTATCATCGGGATATCGGTATGGATGTTCCTTTTGGTCAACGAAAGCCACCGCA